>Ga0193726_1000795_pt1 | contig 29089 bp, 28 predicted proteins | sample H2c1metaG_FD_144928 | JGI IMG/M metagenome (GOLD analysis project Ga0193726, IMG submission 144928) | Soil microbial communities from a riparian zone of the East river system, Colorado, United States - H2c1 | ecosystem: Environmental > Terrestrial > Soil > Riparian zone | place: USA: East River...
GCCATCGAGCACGCGCCGCATCCTTCCGGATCGCTTTCACCCAAAATAATCGGCGTGTTCCGGTATTCCGGGAATGACGCCACAATTTTCATTCCGCGATCCACGGCCGCCAGTTGCGCGCGAATTCCCATGCGCACGTGCCCGTCAATAATTGTCGGTGAACCTTTTGGATGGAAGCTGACGAAATCCAGCGGTGCGCCAATTCCGCCGGTTGCCGAATTTGTTCCACGGATGCAATGCTCCATAAATTGTTTCAGAAAATCAGAAGATTTTCCCGCGCCCGGTCCTGTCGAATCCGGCCCGCCGATCTTCGCACTCGGCAGCACGCCACGAATCGCGGTAGCTGTTACGTCGTACAGATGTTCGTATTCTTCCAGCGTGCCATGCCAGTAGGAAATGTCCGGCTCATTCCAAACCTCCCACAGCCATCCGCGCAGCGCATTCGCGCCGTAGCGATCGCGCAGATGCTTCGTCCACGCCGTCACCAACGCAGACCATTTCGCGTAATCCTTCGGCGGATGTGACCATCCAGTGAAAACGCTTCCGTTCGGAAATGTGTGTTGGTAAGGCTCGGGATGCGTCGAAAGCGCCTCCGGCATAAATCCAACTTCCACCAGAGGCTCCACTCCGGCATCGCGCATCGCATCGAAAATCCGGTCAGTAATGGTCCAGTCGTAAACGGGATTTCCCGCGGCGTCCTCGCGGTAAGCGTTCGTCGATCCCCACTTCAGCGCGCCAGTTCCGTCGCCCGTCGTCAGCAAATTGTGCAAGCGAATGTGAACCGGCTCGGGACTCAGTGCCGCCAGTTCTTTCAAAAGTTTTTTGCCATTCTCCGAGTAAACGAAGTTCGGCTCATCCGCGCCAAAATAGTTCCATGCTGGACGGTAAGGCGCATCCACATGCGTCGCATCGACATTAATCACCACCGGCGCTGTCGGCGGTTGGCCACTTACAGAAGAAATCGTCTGCGCGGCGCCAATGCGTTCGGCCACGCCTAGCACCACAAGCATCGAAGCGGAGACGACGATGCAGGCGATCAATATTTTCTTGGTGTGTGAACGTGAACGCGTCGAAGGATTTCTAACGTCCGTCATATGTTTGGTGCCGGCGGTGAGACTCGAACTCACGACCTAGGGATTATGAGACCCTCGCTCTACCCCTGAGCCACGCCGGCATCCGAGAAGCATTCCATACTAAGAACCCTGCTCAACAGTGTCAAGCCGCCCCTGCTGGCTGCAGCCATGCCCTGTAGCTCGCCTCTTCAGGCGCGAGGCCCTTATTCCGTCCACAAAGCACTACCTTACGCCCCCAGATTCCCCTTACCAAAGTAATCACCACTAGTACTTCCGTTCTATTGTCCGCACCAAGTCTAAAAGCTAATCTGTCCTTGGAAAGAACCCTTAAGAGTAGGGCGGGAAGGTGCTAAACACCTCTCTAGTCCTAGTACCTATGGGTGTGTATTCTTACGACACATACTGTTCGATTTGTACCTGGTAGTTCCATTGTGATACGCCGCTGAGTATAATCCCTCCGCTGTTCGCATTACGGAGGGTACATGAAAAAGTGGCTAGCGGTAGCTGTCCTCACAATCGTAGCGTTGACGGGCGCGGTCGCAATTGGCAGCGTCACATCAAACTCACAGGTACAGTCGGCCAACGCGGGTGGTATTCCGCCAATGCCGCCTTGCTAATTTAGCACGTCGGGCGGGATGAGTCTCAGGCTTGTCACGCTCGCACCGGTATCAGAAGCATCGGGCGGGGCTGAGCGTAGGCGGCACTTGAAATACGTTTATGACCAGCCCTCTCGACTATGCGATTTGGCTTCTGACCTCCCTGCTGGAGCTTGGCGCTGTTTATTGTGCGTTGCGCACGCGTAGTTTTGTCCGTTTTTTCCCGTTGAGTTTTTATCTGCTGGCTGCAATTGTCGCTGACATTACCCGTTTTGCCATGCTCAAGCAGTACGGATACACCTCTCACAGCTATGTTTCTTTTTATTACTATTCAGATGCGCTTCTCACGATCTGCCTTTTTATCGCGCTGATGGGTCTGTACTCTCAGGTATTTAAGGAAATGGGCGCCGAAATTTACGTGCGCCTGGGCGCCATTATTGTGCTGGTTTTGACGGCCGCTATTTGCTTCGCAATGGTAAGAAACTCCAGACATCTGCTTTTCACGAAATTCGCGATCCAACTTTCCCAGAATTTGTACTTTGTCGGCGCGGTGCTGACTTACGTTCTGTGGGGCGCCGTGAAAAAGTTGCACGAAACGCGCACTCGATTGATCCAATTTACTCTCGCACTGGGCGTCTATTTCAGCGCTTTCGCCGCTGGCTATGCTTTGTCCGTTCTCTATCCTCGCAGCACTTTTAGCGGTATAGCCAGTGACGCGATGGGCCTGTGGCTTCCGCTTGCGTGGGGTTACACGTTCTTAAAAGTTCCGGAAGCCGCGCGCCTCCAGACGGCCCGTGTTTCGGCGGCCGCGCGATCATGATTATCGCCGCGCTCATTCTCGTGGTTTCTTCGGTGGCGATGCTCCAGTTTTTCATCTCCTATTGCCGCTCCGTGATTGCCGCAGCCACTGTGCGCCCGTTGTCGGATCAGATCTGGGAAGTTACCGGCATTCAAGATCGCGAACTTCGCGGCGAAGAATTCATCCGTCTGTTGCAGTTGATGAGCCTGTGCCCGGATTCAGGCGCCGATAGCCAGGCCATCGCAGCCGTCCGCACCTATTTCCGGATACTTAATTTCGCGCGCGCAACTTTAAGCGGCATTATTCCTAGCATTGTTTCCTGGACAGATGCCGAGCTTTCCGGCTGCGCCCGTTTTGCTGCGGTTGCCTTGGATAATCGCATCTCGCGAAGCCGCCAACTCATGGCCCAACACTATTCCATCCAGCCGTAATTTGAATTGGTTCGGTAGAGGCAGTCCCGAACCTTCGGGATGGGACCCGCCCGCCTCCAATCCTTCCACCTAATTTTCTCCATCGCACGGCGTTCACGATTTTCCAAAGCGCCGTGCGGCTGCTAGCATGCCTCAAGCGGTGTCTAAATCTCTAGATAAATAGCGCACCAGGGACAAAATGTCTCCATCAACAAATCGTCTGCAACAGCGCATATTCGCCACCGTGCAGCATCACAAAATGCTGCATCCAGGTGACGTCGCCGGCGTCGCCGTATCCGGCGGCGCGGATTCCGTCGCCTTGCTGCAAATCATGCAGGATCTGCGAGCAAGACTCGGCATCCGCCTGCTCGTCGTGCATTTCAATCATCAATTGCGCGGCGCGGAATCTGATGCCGACGAAAATTTCGTCGCAGATTTGGCGCGCAAAAATAATCTCGAATTTATTTCCGGAACCGAAGACGTCGCCACGTGGGCGCAAGTGCGCTCCTGCAATCTGGAAGACGCCGCCCGCAAATGCCGCTACGCTTTTTTCTCAGAACTGATTCGCGATGGTCGCATCACTCGCGTCTGCGTTGGGCATACAGCTGACGACCAAGCCGAAACTGTTCTCGCAAAATTAATTCGCGGCACAGGCCCCGCGGGTCTCGGCGGCATTTATCCGGTAGCCGAATATGTCACGCGCCCGCTAATCGAAGTTCGTCGCACAGAATTGCGCGAATTCCTGCGGACCAAAGATCAGAATTGGCGCGAGGATTCCACGAATCTCGATGAATCCCGCTTGCGCGCAAAAATTCGCGCTCAACTGCTGCCGGTGTTGGAACAGGATTTTCAACCGGCTATCGTCCCTCACTTGAATAATCTCGCTTCGCTCTCTCGCGATGACGATGAATTCTGGAACGCGCTAATTGACGAACGTTTCGCGGCCCTAGTCAGCAAGCAAAAAGATGCGCTAAGAATCGCAATCGACGATCTTCTGAAGCCGGTCAGTTTTAGCGCGCACACACAGGACAATCGCTCACCCATGACGGCCGTAACAACCCGTCTGCTCCGCAGAATCCTGCAGGAACTAAAAGGCGATCGCATCGGATTCACCAGCCGTCACGTAAGTGACGTTTTGCATCTCGCGACCGCTTCCACCAGCGGCCACCAAATCGAACTCCCGCTCGGCGTTACAGTCGAGCGCAGCTTCAACGATTTACTTTTCTCGCGCGCGGCATCGACCAGCCACCCAGGCTCGCAAAAAGCGTCTCGCGAGGCCATCGAATTTCACTATGCTTTATCGCTCGACTCTCAAGTCGAGCAGCATGTTGACCTTGCGGAAATCGGCACCCGTCTTAGGCTAAAAGTGATTGACTGGCCTGCCATGCAGAGGGACACTACTCTTGAGCCGCCAGTTGCAGATTGGAGCCGCCTTCGCGCACCTGCCATCGTGCGCAGTTGGTTGCCCGGTGACTCGTTCCGTCCACAGGGTAGATTGCGGAATCGCAAGCTGAAGCATCTAATGCGAGAGAAGCGTATCGCCCCTCGCGACCGGCGCGGTTGGCCTGTCCTGACCAGCGCAGGTGAAATTGTTTGGGCGCGCGGATTTCCCGTCGCGCAGGAATTCATCGCCGAAAAGGACACGCGAAAAGTTCTGACAATTTCCGAGGAGCCTCTTTGAGTTTGGAACCGAAGGTTATCTACTCGAAGGCGCGGCTCGCGGCCCGGATCGCCGCGCTCGGGAAACAGGTTTCCAAAGATTACAAGGGCCGGACGGTTGATGCGGTTATTATTCTTGAAGACGCGTTCATTTTTGCCGCCGATCTTTTGCGCGCGATTTCCCGGCCGGTCGTTTGCCATTTTGTGCGTCTGGAAATGCGCGATGTGGAATTAAGCGGGTTCAGCCGTCGCGAAATATTTTTCACCAAGCCGCCGGCATTGAAGGATCGCGATATCCTGATCATCGCGTCCATGCTGCACACCGGCGTAACGATCGATTTTTTGTGCAAGCGGCTACAGGAAAACCGGCCGCGTTCATTGCGCATTGCAGTGTTGCTGGATAAGCCGGCCGACCGCCGGGTGGACTTGCAACCGGATTACTTTGGCTTTTTAGGTGCATCTAATAGATTTGTAGGGTATGGGCTGGCGGGATCGCACGAACAGTTCCGCAACCTTCCTTTCGTCGGGGCCGCTGGCAGTAAGCGCCCGGCAGGGAGTGGTGGCAAGAAATCAGTTCGCGCGTCCAGGATCACCCGTCTCAAGCGAGGAAAGTCGTGAATTCTAGTTCAGCAGCAAAAACGATATTAATTTGGATGGTCTTCATACTGCTCGCGCTTGTGGTCTGGCGCGTGTTCACGCCGGGCAGTCCGACAGCGAAAGTATCGGAGATCAGCTACAGCGAATTGATGGCCAACGCCGACAGCGGCAACATCAAAGAGATTACTTTCAACCTTTCACCAAACAGCTACGACATCGAAGGTGAATATCGCGACGGCACACAGCATTTCCACGCGACGATTTTCAAAGAAGGCACCGAGGATCTCGTAAAAGCGCTGCACGATAAAGGCAACATCCCGAAGATTAACGTGAAGGAAGTTTCGCATAACGATTGGGTCACCATCCTCGTCAGCGCGCTTCCTTTCGTTCTGATCATCGGCTTCTGGATTTTCATGATGCGGCAAATGCAGGCTGGCGGTAACAAAGCGATGAGCTTTGGAAAATCCCGCGCGCGTTTGCTCACCGCTCAACAGAAGAAAGCCACGTTCAAAGACGTAGCGGGAATTGACGAAGCCAAAGAAGAGCTGCAGGAAATTATCGACTTCCTGAAAGACCCGCAAAAATTTCAGAAACTCGGCGGACGCATTCCCAAGGGCGTGCTTCTCGTCGGCCCTCCGGGAACCGGAAAAACTTTGCTGGCACGCGCCATCGCCGGCGAAGCGAATGTTCCGTTCTTTTCTATCTCCGGTTCTGACTTCGTGGAAATGTTTGTCGGCGTCGGCGCAAGCCGCGTGCGCGATCTTTTCGAGCAAGGCAAGAAGAACGCGCCTTGCATCATTTTCATCGACGAAATTGACGCTGTCGGCCGTCACCGTGGCGCAGGCCTCGGCGGTGGACATGATGAGCGCGAACAAACGCTTAACGCGTTGCTCGTTGAAATGGATGGCTTTGAATCCAACGAAGGCGTAATTCTCATTGCCGCCACAAATCGTCCTGACGTGCTTGATCCGGCGCTTCTGCGCCCCGGCCGATTCGATCGCCGCGTAGTTGTGCCTCGTCCGGATATCAAAGGCCGCGAAGAAATTCTTCGCGTGCACATGCGCAAGGTTCCTCTCTCGGATGACGTGGATATTTCTGTGCTGGCTCGCGGCACACCGGGATTCTCCGGCGCCGATCTCGCCAATCTGGTTAACGAAGCCGCACTATGGGCTGCGCGCCAGAATCGCAAAGCAGCGATCATGCTGGACTTTGAAATGTCCAAAGACAAAGTTCTCATGGGCGTCGAACGCCGCTCCATGATTCTTTCCGACGAAGAAAAGCGCAACACTGCTTTCCATGAAGCCGGTCACGCGCTCGTCGCCGCAAAAACTCCGGGCACCGACCCGCTTCACAAGGTCACCATCATTCCGCGTGGAATGGCACTGGGCGTCACCATGCAATTGCCCATCGACGATAAGCACACCTACACCAAAAATTATTTGGAAGGCACGCTGATTGTTCTGATGGGTGGCCGCTCCGCCGAAGAAATTGTTCTCGGCCACATCACCACCGGTGCGGGCAATGACATCGAACGCGCCAGTGAAATCGCCCGCAAGATGGTTTGCGATTGGGGTATGAGCGAACTTGGGCCTCTTTCCTTTGGCAAGAAGGAAGAAGCTATTTTCCTGGGCCGCGAAATCAATCAGCACCGCGATTATTCTGAAAGCACGGCGGTCCGCATTGATGATCAGGTTCAGAAAATCATCTTGACGGCCTATCAGGAGGCGCGAGGTGTTCTCAACTCAAACCGCGACGCTCTCGATCGCATCGCCAACGCGCTGCTCGAACGCGAAGTCCTCGACGCAAATGAGATTGCCATGCTCATCGAAGGCAAGCCGCTACCGGATCGCCCCAAGGTAACGCCGCCTTCGCCGCCGTCTCCGCTCCTGAGCACCGATCCGAAGCCCGTAGCGCGCCCAGAGCTGCGTCCAGCTCCAGGCTTCTCCAAGGGCTAAGAAACGCGCTACAAACCACCTTTAAACAAGCGCCCGGCCATAATCAGCCGGGCGCTTTGCTTTTGAGGACGATGCGGACTTGGACGTTCGATACGCAGACGGCGTAGAATATCCCCATGGCAAACAATTCACCGATCCTCAACGTAGTCTGCCCGTGCTGCCACACGACCTTGAAAATCGATGCCGAACTAGCCGTCGTCCTTTCTCACACAGCCCCAATAAAAGCCGGCCCCGATGTCGACCTGACCGACTCAGCTCGCATCCTGGCCGAGCAAGCCCGTAAACGCGAAGACAAATTCCGCGAATCGTGGGAATCAGAAAAAATAAAAGACGACGTCTTGTCGCGCAAATTTGAAGAGGGTCTGAAGAAAGCGCAAAGTGAACCCGTGAAGAAACCCGTCCGCGATTTCGATCTCGAATAATCGAACTAACTTGAGTCCCAGAAAGTTCCCATCGCGAAAAGTAGCACCGACACTCCTGTCGGTGCCCCGCGCCCAATCAACCAAGCACAAGATTCTCATCTCCACATTTGCAACGGCACTAGCTATCTTACTCATTACAATCATCGCGTCGCCGTCCATCGCCCAAAAATCCGAACGCGATCAGCAACTCGATAAAAATTTAGACTACGTTCGCGATCCAGTAACCGGCGAGCTACGCGCTGTCCCAAAAAAATCGCCGCCAGGAACAGCGCCATCATCACAAACAAGCTCCGGCCCAGTAATTCGCTCGCAAGTAAGCCTGGTAGAAACCGGCTGCTCCGCTTTCTCCGCCGCAGGCGAGCCAATTCTCAATCTCACGTTGCAGGATTTTAGACTCGTCGCCGATGGCCAGCAGCAAAAGCTGGAACATTTTGACGCATCCACCGAACCAGCGCATCTGGCGCTGGTTCTCGACGCCAGCCCCAGCGAATTTCATTCGCTCTCGGATATGAAAGCCGCCGCGCGCGCATTGACGAACGAACTTTCTCCAAAGGATCAAGTCGCGGTCGTAGCGTTCGCCGGCCATCCGCACATGCTCGTGCCGTTCACTACCGACCGCAAGCAACTCGACGCAGGTCTGGAAAAAATCGAGCTGATGCGCGCCGTCGAAGAAACCGGCTCAAATATTTACGGCTCCGTTTATCTAACAGCTCAGCGCCTTTTCACCGGCCCAAAAGCTCCCACCGGCCGCAAAGCAATTTTGCTGCTCACCGATGGACAGGACAGCGCGCTCGGCCTCAGTTGGAATCCCGCCAGCATGTTTCCGCCAACCGGCGCGCTGGCAAATCGGCTTACCTTTGAAGATGTTGTTCGCGAACTCGCAACTTCCGGCGTAGAAGTTTTCGTAGCCTCCACGGAAAATCGCCCGCGCGGAATGACCAACGCATGGTTTTCCGCGAACAGAGCGAAAACTTTCATCAACGAGGATTCGCGCACTATGGGAATTCCCGCGTATACGATTTTTCTCGCCGAACTCGTGCGCCGCGCCGGTGGCGGACTTTATTTTCTCCGCGAATCCGGCACGCTCAGCGAAGTTTATCGCCGCATCGGCGCCACGCTTCGCACCCAATATATTGTTGGCTTTTATCCCAGCCCCGGTGCTGACGTGCGCGGCTGGCACAATCTCAACATCACATTCGGCGATCCAGTCGCGCATCCAAACGCGCGATTGGATTGCCAGCCGAGCTACTACATAGCCGCGCCACAGTAATTTCGCTTAGGTGTAAATTGTTGCACTTGAAACTTTGTTCCCAAACGCAGCCTGATTTACACTTGCGCCGTGAATCGCCGCCCACATTTGAGACTCAAGCTCCGCTCGCGAACGCTGCAACTCGGCGAACGCACGCTGATCATGGGCGTAGTCAACGTGACGCCCGATAGTTTCAGCGACGGCGGGAATTACTTCAACGCGCGCAACGCTGTAGATCACACGCTGCAAATGGAAAAATCCGGCGCGGATATAATCGACATCGGCGGCGAATCCACGCGCCCCGGCGCCGCCACAATTTCGGCCGATGAAGAATTGTCGCGCGTGCTGCCAGTCCTCTTGGATTTGCGTGGCAAGTTGCGCATCCCAATTTCAATCGACACGCGCAAAGCCGTCGTAGCCGAAGCGGCAATCGCAGCGGGCGCGGAAATCGTCAACGACGTCTCCGCTCTTCAATTCGACCCGTCGTTAGGCGAAGTAATTCGCCGTCGCAAAGTTCCGATAATCCTGATGCACTCGCGCGGCAATCCAGAGAATATGCAAAAGGGGCCGTTCGCAAAGAATGTTTTTCAGGATGTCACGGTCGGATTGCGCGCAGCGGTTAAACGTGCTCGTGTCGCGAATATTTCGCAATCGCAAATCATTCTCGATCCCGGTATTGGCTTCGGCAAAAATTATCGTCAGAATTTTCAGTTGCTAGCGCATCTGGAACGACTCGCCGCGCTAGGCTTTCCAATTGCTATCGGCACATCGCGCAAAGCATTTCTTGGCGCCACACTGGGCGCAGCAAAATCTCCAGCGCCATCCGGCGAACGCATCTGGGGCACTGCTGCAACGATCACCGCCGCAATTCTGAACGGCGCGCACATAATTCGAGTTCACGACGTAACCGAAATGGCAAAAGTAGCTCGCGTAGCCGACGCTGTCGCGGCAGAGCTATAATCCGCGCGCGATTCATGCGAATATCCGGCGACGCAAACTCTAAGTGAAGTCAGCATCCAAGTGAGGTCACCTAACGTGAAACGAAACTTGCGCACCTCCGCAATCCTCGCAACCCTTGGGATGGCATTTCTAATCGCGAGCACTGCACAATCGCAAACTCCGCCGCAATCCGATCCTCTGGCGAAAATTCGTGCTGCCGCCGCGCAAAATGTCGGCCCAACTTGTTCCGCTACAGACGCCTCTCTCTGCGCCGAAACCGCTCCAAAAATTATCGCCAACGCGATGGGACCGTCTCCGCTCTACGAAAATTTGCGCAAGCTCACCGACGAAATCGGCGGCCGCCAAACCGGAACTTCGCAAATGGCGCGCGCCATTGCCTGGGCCACTGACGCTTTTCACCAGGCGGGCGTGGATTCCGTGCGTATTGAGGATTATTCAATTCCGGTAAGTTGGAATGAAGGCGCTACGCGTCTGGAAATTCTCAGTGCAACGGCGTTCCCCGTGCATCTTGTTTCCATTGGTTGGGCGCCGTCAACTCCCGCCGGCGGCATCACCGCGAATGTTGTGGATGTTGGCGATGGCCAGGCCGCGGATTTCGCGCGCGTCGGCGGCGCCGCAAAAGGCGCAATTGTTTTGGTCCATTCTGAATTGCTGCAAACTCTCGACGAACTTTTCGCCGAATATATGAATGCGCCCGGAATTATCGATCGTGGCGTCACCTCCGGTGCCTCCGCAATTATTTGGATGTCATCGCGCGAGCACGGCCTGCTTTATCGCCACACAAATTCCACTGACGGCAACCTTGATCGTCTGCCGCAGGCCATCGTCGCCCGGGAAGACGCGCAGCGCATGGCCCGTTTTCTCTCCGCGGGGCAAAGCCTTCGCGTTCGTCTGGAAATTCCAAATCAAGTCGGCGGCTCAATCTTGCAGCACAATGTAATCGCGGAAATTCGTGGACGCGAAAAGCCCGACGAATATGTTGTGGTCGGCGCGCATCTGGATTCCTGGGAACTGGGCACCGGCGCTCTCGATAATGGATGCAACGCCGCGCTGGTAGTCGAAGCCGCGCGCGATATTGCGGCCACCGGAATCAAACCGCGCCGCAGCATTCGCTTCATTCTTTATTCCGGCGAAGAACAAGGCATGCTCGGCTCCTGGGCTTACGTGAAAGCGCACAAATCGGAAATGGATCGCATCGCCGGCGTCGTGGTGATCGACGAAGGCATCGGCCGCATCACCGGATTTTCCATGGGTGGACGTCACGATACCGAAGCCGCGCTCCGCACAATTCTTAAACCCGTCGAATCATGGGGCGTTGCGAGCGATACTTTTGACGCGATGTGGGGCACCGATCATTTCGATTACATGCTCGAAGGCGTGCCCACTCTCGTCGCCAATCAGGAACCCGCGAATTATATGGTTAATTATCACGCGGCGTCAGACACGCTCGACAAAGTGGACATTCGCGAATTGAAAATAAATACCGCAATCATCGGCGTCACCGCATTCGGCATCGCGGAAACCGCCGAACGTTTCGGCCCGCGCCAATCTCGCGCCGAAATTGAAGCGATGCTCAAGCAAACAGGACTCGACCAGCAATTGCGAATGGTCGGCGTGTGGAAACAATGGCAAAGTGGCGCGCGCGGACGTCAGCCCTAGTCTCAGGTACAGTTCAATTCTGAAAACGCGAACGAGTCGCGCACACGTCGGTTCGCATGCAAAGCGCTATAATAATGATAGATGCCTCCTGCGTCAGCGAATTCCCCAGCGCCGAGCTCCATGCCGAAGCACGCGCGCATCATGGCCATCGACTACGGCCGCAAACGCTTCGGCCTGGCGCTCTCCGATGAACTCGGCCTAACATCGCGGCCGCTCATTACGTTGCCACGCACAAATCGGCGTGACGATCTACGACGCATTCGCATTCTTGCGCGCGAAAATAATGTTCGCCAAATTGTGGTGGGTCTTCCGCTGCGCCTTGACGGTTCTTCCGGAGAGATGGCCGAAGAAGTAAAACGCTTTGCCGCGCGCCTAACGAAAGAACTTAGCCTGCCGGTAGAATTGTTCGACGAACGCCTAACTTCCTGGGAAGCAAACGAAACGCAAGTGATCACCAATCGTCGCGAAGCCAGTGACGCGCATCGCGACGACATCGCCGCCGCAATAATTTTGCGCGATTATTTGGCAAGCCGCAGCACCGCAGGCGGTAAATAATAAATGCGCAAATTCCTGATTTTCGTGTTGCTCGTAATTCTCGCTGCCGGTGGCGCGGCAGCATGGCTCTGGTATTCACTGAATACTCCGTACGGAAATTTCCAACCGACCGGAGTTTTCGTCGATATCCCGAAAGGCGCGTCAGAGCGCTCGATTTCTCATTTGCTCGCGCAGCAAGGCGTGATCGCCAATGAATATGCATTCGACGCTCTCTGCCGCTATCGCTCGCGCCGCACTCTGCAGGCGGGCGAATATTATTTCGATCATCCACAAAATGCGTTCGCAGTTTTCGACACGATTGCCGCAGGCCGCATCTACGAAATTTCTGTAACCGTTCCTGAGGGCTTCAACACTTTTCAAATTGCCGATCTAATGGCTAGCAAGGGACTCACAACTCGCGACGCGTTTCTCCTCGCCGCTGCCGACCCAACTCCGATCCGTGATCTGGATTCCGAAGTTCCAAGCGTGGAGGGCTTTCTTTTTCCTGCGACATATCAATTTCCGCGCCACATCACAGCACAACAAATCATTTCGAAAATGACGGATCATTTCCGCACCGAATGGAATTCACTGGTCTCCGACGCGTCTTCGCCAGACGCCATTTTGAAATCGCCACCGCATCCGCAACATGTCGTCACGCTCGCGTCACTCGTCGAAAGCGAAACGCCGAAATTTGCTGAGCGGCCGGTCATCGCCGGAGTTTTTGAGAATCGTTTGCGAATTCACATGGCTCTCGGCTGCGATCCAACCGTCGTCTACGCGCTCGAAAAAAAAGGACTCTATAGAGGAACTCTCACCTTCGCTGATTTGCGCGTCGATTCGCCGTATAATACTTATCGCTACCCCGGCTTGCCTCCGGGACCGATTACGAATCCTGGCGAAACTTCTCTGCGCGCGGCCCTGCGTCCTGCTGCCACAGATGCTTTGTACTTCGTGGCCGATACCGAAGGCGGCCATCTGTTCGCCAAAACTTTAACTGAACACAATTCCAACGTTGCGCGGTATCATAAGTTACTAAAGCAGAAGAGCCATAAGGAGCCTGTGCCGTCACATTAGGCCCAGCAAATTCATGAAGGCAGCATCCGAACAATCGAAAAAGGATCCGGGCGCGAAGAAAGATTCCGGCTCAAAGAAAGCGTTGATCCTCGAACTCGCCGCGCATTTAGGCGCCTCGAAATTCACCGTCGCTGAAGTGGAACAGCTTCGCCGTCAGATGATCGTGCGTCTCGGCGCCGCCGGAAAAACTTCGCCCGAATATATCGCTGAAGTTCTCGGCGAAGCAGGCATGCGCGTCATCTGGTCCACCGATTCCGACACAGAAGACAAATACGAAGAAGAATTTCAGGACCTGCTGCATTTTTCAAATCTCGAAGAAGCCGAAATCTGCGTGATGCGTCTCGATGAGCTACTCCGCAAATTTCAATCCGAAGGCGAAAAAGCCGCCGCCGAACGCGTTCTCAATGTCGCTCGCCTGGGCCGCCGCCGCGCTGAAATGATTTCTCGCAATCAGCGTGTCGACCCCGCAAAGCGCGCCGAAAAAGAAGAAATTTTGCAGTGGTTTAAAGTTTGGCTGGAAACTCCAGACGCATTTTTCGATTGGCTCGAACTCCGCAAACAATCGCCCGATTTCCGAAAGCGGTTCGGCGAAGCCGCAGCCAGCGCCTAATCTATCGTGGACGCTCCTGAATTTAATCCCGAATTTGATCCGCAATTAAGTCCCGCGCTACGTTTATTAATTGAGCCGCTAAATCTCGGACCGGACGTTCGCGCCATCAGTCTCGATCTCGCCGTAGAAGGCGCCGACGATCCCGCCGCAGGCCCTGAAGCGCTGGCAATTTGGAACGCCGCAGTTCCCGCGCTAGTTGCCGGCGAAGAATGGACGCTCGATTTCGTCAGCCATCTCGATCGCGTACGCGATTTCTGCCTCGCAAATAATATTCCGCTGCGCGAAGCAGGCGCGCGATGCGTCACCATCGCGCATCCAACCGCAGAACAACTCGAATCACTGTTCGCGCGCTTTGAAACCGAAACTTTCGGCTTTCGCGTCAGGAAATCTCAGGCCGCCGGAACCGCACCCTTCGCCGATGCATCGAAATATTTAGAGGACGTCGACTTGGAGAGCGAACTTTCCAAACGCGGAATGGATGGCTATCACGGCGCGTTCACTCGCTACACGTTCTGTGCCATCTGCGATTTTGAAAATGGCTCCATCGTGCTGCTCACAGAAAAACTTTCATCCGGTGAAGTACTGCGGCGTCTACGCCCCGTCGTAACTGAACTAGGTGCGAAAATCGAGCGCCCGGAATGAAAACGCAAATCACACGCAGAAAAACTTGGATGGTCCCGCTAACACTGTTGGCAATCTCCACGATCGCCGGCTGTGGCGCCAGTCACACAGTAAAAGCTCCCGAAACCGAGATTGCCGTAACGAAAGACGCGACAAAAGAAAGTTTACTCGCCGAATACAATCACGTAGCGTCTGGAATTACCTCGCTGAATTTATCCGTCGATCTCGTTCCGTCCGCCGGCAAAGCCTACAGCGGAATTATTCAGCAATATCACGAGGTAAGCGCCTTCATTCTGGCAAAACGCCCTGCCGAAGTGCGCATGATCGGCCAGGTTCTCTCCAAAAATATTTTTGATATGACCAGCGACGGCGAAACATTTCACATTTTTATTCCGTCGAAAAATAAATTTATGGTGGGCCCGGCAACTTTGGAGCGCCCTGCCGAAAAACCTATCGAAAATATTCGCCCGCAACATTTGCTGGACGCGCTCTTCTGGTCTGAAATTCCAGCCGGCGCCCCGGCAGTCATCGCCGAGGACGACGAAATCTCCGCGCGCTACTACGTCCTCAGCATTCTCAGCAAAGGTGCGTCACCCGAAATCGAACGCAATCTCTGGTTCGATCGCTCAGATCTCCATCTGGCGCGCCTACAAATTTACGGTCTTGCCGGGAAATTAATTTCCGATATTCGTCTCGACTCATGGCAACCAGCCGCACCTGCGCTAACAACGGCAACCGCCAACGGTAACTTCGAGTATCCGCGGCACATCACCATGCAGCGCCCGCACGACGATTACAAACTCGAAATTAAAGTGAAGAAAGTTTCGCTGAACGAATCAATCTCCGACGATCGCTTCCAATTGCAGCAGCCTCCAGGCACAGATCTCGTAAAAGTGGGCGAACCAGGATCAGGCACCCAACAGTGACGATCGTCGCGCGAAGAATTCTGAAACAATATTTCAATCCAGCGCCCGTTCCACTTACAATCATCTGCTGAATATGATCGGTCAACTCGTATTCCGAAATTCAATTCATCGCCCCGTGCGCGCTTTCGTCAGCGTCGCCGCCGTGGCTATGGAAGTTACGCTGGTTCTCATCATCGTCGGACTAACCGGCGGAATGTTGCAGGAAGTCGGCAAGCGTCTCGAGGGTGTTGGCGCGGATATCATGGTGCAGCCGTCGAACGCGTCCATCATGCTCGCTTTCAACGGTGCACCGATGACCATCAAAATCGGCGACAAGCTCGCCACGTTGAAATATGTTCAGGCTGTCGCGCCGGTCTTACTGCAATTCAATTCTTCCGGCGGAATTGATGTTATCTACGGCATCGACCCGGTAAGTTTTCACGCGGTCTCCGGCGGTTTTGTTTTTATCGAAGGGCATGACATGGAAGGCCCCGACGATCTTCTTGTCGACGACTGGGCGGCCAAGTCAAAAAATATCCGGGCCGGCCAAACTTATCGCCTGCTCGAACATGATTTTCACGTAGCAGGAATTGTGGAGCACGGCAAAGGCGCGCGTTTATTTATTCCGCTGCAAACTTTGCAGGATCTTTCCGGCGCGCGCGATAAAGCCTCCATTTTTTTCGTCAAGTGCACTCGCCCGGATCACACTAAAGCAGTGATCGACGATATTCACGCGCTGCTCCCGAATAACGAAATTCGTCCGTTGCAGGATTATATTTCGCTCATGACCTCCGCGAATATTCCCGGTCTGGACGCATTCATCGACTCGATGATCGCTCTCGCCGTTTGCATCGGCTTCCTTGTAATTTTTCTCTCGATGTACACCACAGTTATCGAGCGCACACGCGATATCGGCGTCCTGAAATCGCTCGGCGCATCAAAGAGCTACATCGTAAGGGCGCTCCTCAGTGAAGCATCATTGATTTGCGGCGCCGGAATTATTGCGGGCATCGCGCTCAGCTACACCGCGCGCAGCCTTTTGGTTTCCGCATTCCCCACACTCGCAATTCACATCACCGTGGACTGGATTGTGCGCTCGGCAGCGATCGCAGTAATCGGCGGCTTGCTCGGCGCCGCATATCCAGCGTGGCTCGCCACGCGCAAAGATCCGGTCGAAGCACTTTTCCACGACTAATCTTTTTCGCGCGACTGCGCCGAATCTGTAGCTCAGGTCTTCAGACCTGAGTCTTTAAGGTTTTGCTCCTCTGCGCGTTAAATCGCAAAATCAAATTCCAACTAATTTTGCCGGCGCGTTTGCAGCATATATGCGTCAATGCAGCATTTTTCCGACAAATTTTTGCGCCGAATTATCCGGAATTTGTCCGAAGCCGCGTAACCTACTGAACGCATGGCACTTACGGGTAATTCAAATAAAGCCTCCCTCCGCAACTTTTGCCACGAAACTGCTTTTATTATCTCAGGAGGCTTGGCGTCTATGCCTGTCGCGGATACAATACTTCGGCCCGCCAAGGTCACTCTCCTTGCCAGGGAATCAGGCATGGAACCCATACTGAAGACAGAAAATTTGTGGAAGGTTTATCACGCCGGCCGCGTCGAAGCTGCCGCCCTGCAGGGCGTGAACTTTTCTGTGCTCCCCGGAAAATTTGTTTCCGTCATGGGTCCATCGGGCTGCGGAAAATCCACTTTGCTTTATGTCATTGGTGGACTCGCCCGGGCCACTCGCGGAAAAGTTTTGGTAGACGGTAACGATCTCGCAGCAATGTCAGACGCTGAGCGCACTCTTCTGCGCCGCCACAAAATTGGTTTTGTGTTTCAGCGATTTAATCTCTTGCCCACGCTCGATGCTTACGGCAATATCGCCATCGCGCAACATATTCACGGAAATGGATTCGATCCGCATCGCTTTGAAGTAGTAACAAAAATGTTGGGCCTCGGCGATCGCCTGCATCACCGCCCGTCGGAAATGTCCGGCGGCGAACAGCAGCGCGTCGCCATCGCGCGGGCCATCATCAACGAGCCGAAAATTTTGCTCGCCGATGAACCAACTGGAAATTTAGACACGAAAAATTCTGATAATGTGTTGGCGATGTTGCGTCAATTGAATAAGGAGTTCGGGCAAACGATCGTCATGATCACGCACAATCCCGAAGCTGCCACGTACGGCGATACGGTAGTGCACATGCGCGATGGCGTGATTGTTGACGGGACGCCAGCCGACTAACATGGCCGGAATTGGCCGCACATTTTCGCGAATCTTTTTCTGGACGTATGAGCGCGGAACCGCGCCTTACGACATTGCCGTAGCGCTCATCGTCATTTTCGTTCTGCTGTCTCCGCGCAGTTGGTTTCACGATCGTCCGATGATTGGCCCTCCGCCGGCGGAGGCTACTGTTCAGCAAATTTCAGAGGATGCAGCCGCGGGAACTCAAACGTATCACGTGGATGCGCGCTTACTCTCGTCACCGATGACAGAAACTGAATTGGAACATTTAATTCACGACGCCGTCCGAAAAAATGTTCCAGACTTGAAGGGGCGCAATTTTAAAATCGTGCACTTCACACAAATTCTGGGGCAGAACGGCACCGTGATTTACTACGAAGTTTCCATTAAACCGTAGTTCTTCTTACACTGAAAAATGGCCGCTATGCCAAGGAAATCGCCGTACCTATCATTCGCCCAATCGCATCTTACATATGCTACGATGCATTTTCTCCCAGGGGAGCTGAACGAGACGTGTTGAAACGATTATTTTCTGCTGGCAGGACGGGTGTGTTGCCCGTCTGCGCAATTTCCGCATTCATTCTGCTCTTATCTTTCGCGTGCGTCACCGGCGCACTCGCCGTTCAAGGCCCGGGCCATTGGACTCTGGAATCTACTCTCCGGCAGCTCGATACCGAAGCGCGCAGCTTCCGTAGTTTGACTGCCGATATGGAGCGCACCAAAGTTACCGTGGTCGTGAATGATAAATCCACCGAGTCCGGCAAAATTTTCGTCCGCCGCGACGACAAAATGCGCATCGAAATCACGTCTCCGGATCCCAGAACGATTCTGCGCTCAGGGAATGATCTTTTCTTATATACGCCGAAAATAAAACAGGTCGAAGAATATGATCTGGGCAAGCATCGCGCGCTGGTCGATCAGTTTCTGCTTCTCGGATTCGGCACATCGGGATCGGATCTGCAAAAGGGCTACGTTGTAACCTTGCTTGGCGAAGAAGCATTGGATAAGCATCAGGTCGTAAAGCTTGAACTGACGCCAAAGTCGGATGAAGCCAAAAAACAAGTCTCTAAGATTCACATCTGGTTGGACGAAACCACCTGGCTACCCGATCAGCAGCAGGTATTTGAAACCGGTTCCGGCGATTATTTCCTGATCCACTACACAAATGTGGTCAGAAATCCAAAACTTTCCGACAACGAATTCAAGCAGCACTGGCCTAAGGGCGCCACGCGAGTCAAGCCGCAAGGGTGAAATTTAGCTGTTTTTTGATTTTTTCCAATTTTCCCGAAAAACATGCACTATAATGCAGTTTGCACAACTTTAGTGCAGTTTTGTATGCATTATAATGCACTTTTGATCCCAAGACGGCCTTTCAGCGCCCTATCCAGCCGACTTTTGCTCTTGCTCGATCAGCGCCCGCTTGCGCTCCAGCCCCCATCGATACCCGGCCAGTTGGCCGCTTTCTCGAACCACTCGGTGGCACGGCACCACAATCGACACAGGATTGGTGGCACAGGCCCTGGCAACCGCCCGTGCCGCCGTGGGCTGTCCCAATGCCCGCGCTACCTGACTGTAAGTCTTGGTCGTGCCGTATGGAATCTTCTGCAGCTCTTGCCATACGCGCCTTTGAAATGCAGTGGCTTCAACATCCAAAGGTAAATCCAAATGTTTTTCACCGCCGCGCAAATGTTTCACAATCGCGCGCACCCACGGGCCGAGCGCGCCCGTTTCTTTTCGGATATTCGCTTTCGGATATTCCTCGTGCAACGCGCGTTCCAGCGGACGGTCTTGATCGCCAAGATAAACCGCGGAAACTCCGCGCTGTGTTGCGGCCACAAGAACTTTTCCCTGGGGACATTCTTCGATGGTGTAAACGATTTCCATTCCTCTGCCTCCGTGACGATAAGTTGCCGGCGTCATGCCCAGTTGCGCGTTCGCATATTCGTAAAGTCTGCTGGCCGATCCGTAGCCCGCGTCATACAAGGCTGTGGTCACGCTATCTCCGCGTTGCAGCCGGCCTTTCAATCTGCGAAGCCGCAACGCTTCAGCGAATTGCCGCGGAGTTATACCTATTTGTTTTCGGAATAATCGGTGCACGCGATGCGAACTAATGCCAGCGCGCTTTGAAAGATCCACCAGCTTCAAAGCGTGTTCCGGATTCAGCGTGATTTGCTTTTCAATTTCTCGACACAGTTGCACCACCGCGCGGACATCGCCGGCACGTTCACTATTCCCGTTGCTCGAAGGTTTACAACGCAAACACGCGCGGAATCCTGCTTTTTCCGCGGTAGTCGGCTGATGAAAAAATGCCACTAGTTCCCGACGTGGACGTCGTGAAGGACACGAAGGGCGGCAATAAATTCGCGTTGATCGCACTGCATAAACAAAAGCGGAATCCATACTCGAATCTCTGGCAAGAACGGCCTGCCAGCGTTGCGCGTCACGCGAATTATTTATGTGAGTAGCCATTTTGCTAGAACGCGTTCCGAAATTTAACGTGCGTTTCTTCACAAAGGATACTTGCTCTCACAAAACAGAGCTATCCGATTCTTGCGCCCAAACTATGTGGAGTGTCAAACGGAACGCGGATCTTAATCCGGTACGACAGGCTGACCGCTGGCTTCTTCTGTGGCGGGCGCGTGCGGCGCCGTAATTACCATCACCACCGCGCCCAAAATAATTGCCGCAGCGATCAGCATTCGCACTGAGACAGTTTCATGGGCAAATATCCATCCAAGAATTACGGCGACGATAGGATTTATGTACGCGTAAGTTGCAACGCGCGCTGGTTGTACATTTCGCAGAAGATAAGCATAGGCGGATAATCCGACAATCGAACCGAATATCACCAAATACAGTGCGGCAAGCCACGAACGCAAAGATATATGAAGTACGTCGAAATTTCGGAATTCTCCAAGCGCAAATGAAGCGATAAATACCATCAATCCGCCGGCAATCAAAAAAATGGAAGTGCTCAACATAAGTGAGCGCGGCAGTTTTAAGTGGCGAGAAAAAATTGATCCGGCCGCCCAGCACAATGAACCTGCAAAAAGCACAAGTCCGCAAGTCGGACTGACCGTGGCACCCGCGCCCCCGATGAACGGAATGTGCGGACTCATCAGCAAGCTGACGCCGACAACGCCGATACCGAGCGCGGCCCAAATTCGCACGGTTGGCCGAGGCCCACCCGGACGCAGCCAATCCATCAGCGCCATCCACAGCGGCACCATCGCCACCATCACGGCGGTAATATTCGTTGGCGTGAGTTTAGCTTCAGCCCAGGCTATCGATCCATTTCCACCGATAAAAAGAAGTCCGCCAATCAGCGCGCCGGAAAGCCAGTCTTGCAGCGCGGGTTTTTCCTTGCTGCGGAATCGCGCCAGCGGGTAGAGCACAATGCCCGCTATCAATTGGCGAATGCCCACCAGCATCAACGGCGGAATTGTCTCCACGCCGTAGCTCACCGCGATAAATGTGGAGCCCCAGAAAAAATAGACCATCGCAAACGCTATAGCGATGCCCCGTGCATTGTGGGACTGCCGGCTCAAGCTGCGTATCCGCAATTTGATTTATTTATTTTTGGGTTTGCGTTCATTCCTAATCCGGATGACACAGAGTAAAAGATTCTCAACGTTCCGTCGAGAACCATATTGGAAAACCAATTTACGGTGGACGGCATTCAACGAACCGTACTCGCCGCTGCTCGAACATTAACGATAGACGTTGGCGAAAAGGAAACTCACATGTGTTACTGCGTTGACGCTTTGGCCCAGCGGTTAGATATTGCTCTCGCGGTGCCGGAAGCGTTTTTCTGAAAGGTGGAATTATGCAATCGGCGCGCAATCCCCGGGATCAGAAATCTGTTCCAAAAATAAAATTGGACGCGGCAACATTTTTCGCGGAAGGTGAAACTGTTCGGGAGGCGAAAATGATTCGAGGCAATGCAGCTCGAGAAGATTGGTCAGCTCTACGCGGAATCGCCCGCGTCCCGACACATGCGGTTCATGTCGCAAATGAACGGCGGACATATCCCCGCGCACAACTGCAACTTCCGGTGCGAATTCTTAGCGTCGCCGGCCATCTGGAAAAGGAATTTGATCAAGTGCTGACCACCGACATTAGTTCCAGCGGCTTGCGAGTCAGTTGCCCATTTCAGATTCCCGTCGGAACGCCTGTCAAGCTGGAAGTGGAATTAGTAAAGCGAGCGTCCGGACTTGGAACCGTGCGCCTGATCACGCAAGCTCAAGTGGTTCGCGCGCTGCCTGATTCCCAATCATACGGATGGCACACGCTGGCGTTTAGCTTTGAAGAGATCAGTTTCGAGCGCGACGAGTTAACGTCGCCACAATTCATGCACGCGTAGTTCGCACGGCTTCAGGAATAGATGAAGAATGAGTGGAAGTTAGTTGTGAGGTTCCGTCGCAGGAGCGGGAGTTGCGGCGCGCGGCTTGTAATCTTCCCAACGAACGATCAGCCGGACGCGCACTAAACCGTGTTTGGTATTTACGGAATCGTCCGAGCGCAGATAGCTGGGAAACCAGGTTTTTCCCTGCACATTTTCCCGATACGTATCGAAAAATTTAAACGGGAAATTGTCGGTAGAAATTTCGCCCAGTTCAGTTACCCAGTGGCCCAAAGTTTTTACGATCACGAAATCCTGATCGTCCACCCAGATCACGCCTTTGAAATATGCGCGCTGCCGTTCCACCTGTTTCGGTTCGATGCGGAAAATATAAGTGTTCAGCTCATCCAGTTTTTGAGTGCCGACGTAATTCACGTCGTAGTGAATTAATTGCGACGTGATAAACGGAAGGGGAGGGATCTTCAGCAGCGGAGCCAGGCTCTCAGGCTCCAAATTTAAAACATTTAACGAAGTCTCGGGATGTTTCAGTTCGCGCTCGTAAGTTCGTCCATCCGGTGCCTGCGCCAGTTCTGTGGTGAATTGAAATGTGCCGGCCGGTTTTCCGCTATCGTCCAGCTCTTCCACACGCACGACCTTTTTATACCCGTAAGCCGCGTGCGCGCGTAGCATAGCTTCTTCATTCGCGCTGAAGCGCTTAATAATTTCCGCAACAGGAACTGGAGGCGGATCGGGTTTCGGTTCCGCTGGAATTACAACTGGCGCCGGCGCATTGGCCGGTGGCGGAAGCGGACCGGGTCGTAATTGCGCCGACGCAGGAAATGCGGCAAGGAATACCGCCGTGGTCAGCGTAGCCGTCGCGAAGAAATATTTAGATCGCATAATCATTAGATGCCGATATCCAGTTCGGCGTTCGCTCGTCTCTCTTCGGCTTACTGCGTTCGCTCGGCGATATATCGTACAACATAGCTGACATCCGCCGCACCGCCTGCCGTGGATTGCGCCGGGAATTCCAGCAAAATGCGCGCGGAATATAATTTCTGTTGGATGGTGACGCGGCCGGCCGCCCATTCCATTGCTAATGTTGGTCTGCCGGGAGTGCGCACTTCCAGCCGCGCTGCTCCTGCGGGAATTTGAATTTCGCTTCCACTTAAAACGAAAGCCGAACAATGCGCAGCGCGTTCCGGTGCGTTTGCACCGGCATCGGCGGATGGTTGATCGGCGCGCGGCAACCAGCAGAACTGCGTGCCGTCGCGTTGGTCGGCAATCGCGGGGACAGAAAATGCGGTTACGAAAGATGCGCTTTCACTTCGCGCTGATCCGGCGGAATTATTTTCATTGCTCAAACCCGTCGAATGCAGAGCATATTCCGCTTCGATGATGTCTGTGCCATCTTTACTGATCATGTGAACGGTCTTTGAGATTTCGCCAGCGATCGGAGCGTCCGCAGGCCATTGCGCTTTCATCAGAATTTCCGCACCATCTTTTGAAGTCCACTCCGCTGAATACGCGACGTTCATAGTCGGATCGAGAAGCTGACTTTCGACCGCGCCGCCAAGATTGTGATGGACTCGAACTAAATCACGCAACCCTCCGACCGTAGTTGTTAAATTTGAGCCTGACAATTTGTCGACAAGCGCAGAAATTTCTCCGCCGGCGGCAGGAAGGAAAATAAGACGCAACCGTTTATTTTCCGAAATCCAATTCTTTGAGCCGGACCTTTCAAAGTCATATTCGTAGTGCACCGGTGTATCGGAATCTGCGATCAGAAAGTTCAGTGTAGAAGTGCGCTCCGGAATATGGCCGCCGGAAAGATTCATTGTGCCGCTCAGGAATCCTTCGTGGTTCGTTTCAGATGGAGAGCTGTTCCCATGCAACTTCATCGTTTCAATATCGTTTTCTTCATCCGTCATGCGCATGGAAACGGATCCTTGCTCGGCGCCACTCACCGCGGCTTGAAGAGTCAAGGCTGAGTCGTCCAGATTTTCAGACTCAATAATGAACTGACCGTTGTGATCCTTGTCGACCAAAATAATCGGCGGCTGAGAGAGGAGAGATTTTCCGTCGTCCAGCGGCAGGCGCACCGCATCCGCCACAGAAAAGCGGTATCCGTTGCCATGTTGCTTCGCAGGTTTTGCTATTTCAGGAAGATTCGGTTCGTAATTTAGATGCACTCTTAGGACGCGCGGAAAATTCGGCGCGCCGCCGCGGGGAACTACGACGGTGAAATATCCGCTTTCCTTGTTGTAGGTGCCGTGAAGCGTGCGCTCCGGGAAACTCGGATCACCGATGACCAACGAAGGTTCACCGTTCAGACCCAACTCGGCAGACGTGGGAAGATCGCGTGCTCTTCGATTTGATCGAATTGGTCCCGGCGAAGAAGTGCGCGCACCGGCCGGAAACATATTTGGAAGATCCACTCCAATCGGCGCCGAGCGAAGACGCAGAATTACGGTCGCGGCCGTGGGAGCGTAGAGCGTTAACTCAAGTGATTTTCCAGCGCGCGCTACCGCGAGAAGTTCGGCTCCGGCCGCAACAATTCTGTCAGGACAATCCTTGGATGAAGTGTCGCGCGAGCACAATGGAACATTGAGCGGCAACATCAGCGATTCGCGCGCAGGCAAGTCCACAGGAAGTTCGATGTAATCAGATTCAGTGGCTGTGCGCGTATCGATTCCCGGCGGAAGAAATTTCATCGTTTCCTGAACTTCGGCGGCGCCGCTCCAATTCGTGATGCTCAACAGTCCCTCGCTGCATCGCGGATGTGAATCGCAATCCGATTTCATTCCCGCCATCATTCCGGCTGCTTCGTTCGGCACCAATTCATTTACCAGTAGAGTCGTTTGGTTTTCCTGCGACTGTGTGACCGGAGCGCGGAGATTCGCGAGCTGGCCGGCATTTTGCAGCGCAGCAATTGCCCAGTGCGATTCCTGGCGAGCAAAACTTTCCTCGAAACTTTCATTTGGCTTGAGCCACGAATAAAAATCTTTGCTCCATTCCACAATTCGTCCGCGGCCCAATTGCGTGCTGCTCAGGCCGTCGCCGGCCGGACGCGCCGTTGCACCCTTAAGCGCGTCATCAAAAAGCTCGCCTTGAGGACGTTCGGGATTGCAGAAAAGCACGCCGCCGCCGCGAACATATTCAAGCAGCGCGGTCTGCACAGCAGGAGGCAGGAAAACTTTTCCGCGAAGTGTGTCCGGAATTGCGAGAAGCAAAAGTGAATTGTGGAGAAGCAGCTCTGTGGATTGATTTCCCGGCGAAACTAGTTCGATGGGAAGTCCGGCAAGAAGCGCGACACGTTCGATGCGCTGAAACATTGGACGAGAGTGATTGGCCGCTTCCGTTTTCTGCTCAGGTGAAAGCCCTTCGGCTTGGGAAATTGCGTTGCGCCAATCGATCAAACCGATTCCCGCGCGAGGATGCGACGAAGCCAGAAATTCTCCCCACATTTCTAAAAACTTTCCGTTTCGTGATACCGCGTGCGCTCGCTCCTGCCTTTCTCCACTTAAATCCAGCGCGGCGTGCCAGCGGAAATCGCGATTCGCGCTGACTGTCTGAAAACCGGGGGGCGTGAGCGAATCCTGAAGCGGTGAATATTCGATGCCTGACACGCCGTGCGAAATTAGCCAGCGAGTTGCGATCAACGTGTTGGATGGCGCGCTTCTTACAGGGCCTGCGTCGTCGGAACGCGTTGGCCAGCCGGCCTGAAACCCTGAGAGCATCGCGGGAAAATCTTTTTCCGTGCGTAGATTTTGTGCGAGGAAGGCCAGAGTTTCTGCGTCTTCATCGGTGACGCGCGCGCCGCCTGCTTTTGGATCAGCAACGGACGCGCGGTTGGATTGCTTCATGAACCATTCGCCGGTAGCGGGAATTTCAGAATTTGAATTCACGGGATTCAAACCATTTTCTGCGTGAGGTTCCGTCGCAGCGAAACGGGATTCGATTCCCGCTTTGGTGAACGTATCGCGAAGGCTGGTCTGCGATTCAGTATCGGTCGTCGGCACGTCATTCAGAAAAATAAAAAGCAGGCGGCCTGAAGATTTTGCTTCGGGTGTTGATTGGCTTTCGGCGCTAGCCGGCGCGGTTGAGGTTTTCATGGAACTATATGGTGATAGCTCTTGGGCCAGGGCAGTGAGCCACAAAGTAAAGCGGCGAGACCTCTCGGTCTGATTGCTTGCGGGGAGTCCGTCAGGATAGCCGCCGTTTTTCCAATCGTCGGAGATTTCCGGGCCGGGGCGCGCAATCAAATAAAAACCTTTTTCAGAAATCATTTTAAGCAGTCCGCGCAGGTCGCGGCGCGGATTTGTGTGGCCATCGAAATCAAATTCGCCTTCGCGGATTTCGTGCCAATTCCACGGGACACGCAAATCGATCGTGTTGATGCCGAGTTCGTGAAAGCGATCGAGACTGCGGCTCCACAGATCGGGTGGAACGCGATAATAAGAAAATTCGCCCGCGTGAACAAAAAACGGGCGGCCATCCACGAGCAATTCCGGATATCCCTGCACTGAAATGATTTGCACGTTCGGCATGGCTGTGGGCGCCGCTTTTTGCGCGATACATGGAAGCGCGCACGTGATTGCGATAGCTATGGGAATCAGCCAAGCCCAGCGATTGAACTTCAGAGATGGAATCGGAGGATTCAAGATAGGGCCTGTGCCTGATGCATTTTACACGAGCTTATCGGCGCCGACGAATTTCCTTATCTTTTGCAATGTTAATGCGCGGTCAACGAGGGGCGCATCTGTTAGAATGCGTCGCTGACCGTGACGACTTCGCTTGTGGCAAAACGCTTTTACGTTTCCGGCGGCGTGCAGGGTGTGGGCTATCGCTTTTTTGCGCAACGCGCTGCTTCCACTTTGGGTGTGCGCGGATACGTGAAAAATCTTTTTGATGGCCGCGTGGAAGTTTACGCGATTGCGCCAACGGAAATTCTTGCGTTGTTGCGCGAGCAGTTGAAACGCGGACCGCGATTCGCGAGTGTTGATGAAGTGAGCGAAGTAGAAGCCGAGATGCTGCCGCAGTATAGCGATGAATTTGTGATTGAGCACGAAACGTAATTTTGCAAATACAGGAGAAGAAACTTCATGAACGATCTGAAGAAATTGATCCGCGAGATTCCGGACTATCCGAAGCCGGGGATTTTATTCTATGACGTGACTTCGCTTTTGAAAGATAAGAACGGTTTTCACGCGACGATCGATCAATTGTGCTCGCACTATGCCGGCGCGAAGGTGGATGTAGTCGTTGGAATTGAAGCGCGTGGATTTATTTTTGGTCCGGCGCTGGCTTATAGTCTTGGCGCGGGATTTGTTCCGGTGCGCAAACCGAAAAAGTTGCCCGGGAAAACGGCGAGCGTTACCTACTCACTGGAATATGGAACGGATACGCTAGAAATTCATGATGATGCGATTTCGCACGGGCAGCACGTGATTATTTGCGACGATTTACTGGCCACTGGCGGCACAGCGGCGGCTACCGTGAAACTTGTGCGTCAACTGGGTGGGCAAGTTGTGGGCGCGGCGTTTGCGATTGAGCTTACGTTCTTGAATGGCCGCAGCAAATTGGACGGAGTGGATGTGTATTCGCTGATGCAGTACGACAAATAGTTTTTGTGTTCGCAGAATATGTCGCGTCAGTGCTTTTTTACGTAACGCTGACGCACAACTTCAAAGAGAACAATTCCCGCGGCCACGCTTACGTTCAGCGAGCGAATTGGACCGGTGGTGGGAATCGAAACCAGGAAATCGCAGCGCTTTTTCACGAGTTCGTGCAGGCCTGAACCTTCGCCGCCGAGAACTACCGCGATTGCCCCAGTGAAATCCACTTCAGAATGTTTTTGTTTTGCTTCTTCGTCAAGGCCGACGATCCAGTAGCCCGCGTTTTTTAAATCCTCCATTGCACGCGAGATATTCACCACGCGCGCGACAGGCAAATGTTCCAACGCCCCGGCTGCAGCGCGCGCGACTGTTTCGTTCATTCCCGCGGCCCGGCGTTCTGGAATGATTATTCCCTGAGCGCCCGCGGCGAGCGACGAACGAATCACCGCGCCGAGATTGTGCGGATCTTCCACGCCGTCGAGAATTACCAGAAGGCGTTCGTTGGGAGAAATACTTGTGCCGGTGCGAATTAAATCTTCCAGGCCGAGCGCTTGCTTTGCTCCGGCCATCGCGAGCACGCCCTGATGTTGCGTGGTACCGGCGAGGCGATCGACGACGGCGCGTTCTTCGAATCGCACGGGAACATTATGTTCGCGCGCGCTGGCGACGAGTTCTTCGATGCGATCGCCATGACGTCCGCGGGCCACGACGATGCGTTCTAGAGCGCGACCGCTTTCAAGCGCTTCGCGAACGGCGTGAATTCCAGTTAGACGATCCATATTTCCTTTCGACTATTCTTTCATTATTCCGAACTTGTCTTCATTCTAACGCAGCGCAAAATTCCAGCATGCGTTGGCGGACACTTTTTACCGGAGCTAGGCCTTTCGTAGCTGACGCGTCATCGAGCAACAGAATTACGCGATCAAGTTCGCCGCCACCGACGCGTCCCGCTAATGCGAGACGCACAGGATAAAATAATTCGCGTCCAGTGAAAGGTACGCGCGATTTTATTCCGGTGATAATTGCACTGAAGCGCTCGGAATCTATTGCTGGACCTTCGAGCGTGGCGAGGGCTAGCTCGCGAATTACGTCTCTGGCGCCTTCGCGGCTTAGCACGGCGTGGCTGACGGCGGTTCGCAGAATAGTTGGTGCGTCATAACTAAATACCAGGACGAGCAGATCTCTTAACGCCGCGCGATCCGCGGATTGCGGGCCGAGAAGAAAAGCTGCGCGTGCAGCCCATGTTTCGCACACGTCATCGTCGGCTCCGATATTTTCATTCAGCCAGCCGCGCTCGCGGAGAATCTCGTTGACATCGGCGGCGGAAAATAAATTTTCGCGCGATGCGTCGGATTTAATTGGGATTGCTGCATTCATCGAAGTTGCTAGCTAGCCAGTGATGGTCGCGACGACGTGCGCGGCGATGGCTTCGCCTAGGCCAATCGCGTCCACGCCTTCGTTCGTTTTGGCTTTCAAATTAATTTGCTCGACTTTAATTCCAAGTGATTTAGCGAGAGCTTCGCGCATCGCAGGAAAATGCGGACCAAGTTTGGGGCGTTCGGTAATTACGACGGCGTCAATGTGAATGATTTGCAGACTCTGATCGGCGAAAAGTTTGCGCAAATGCTCCAGGAAAACCAGGCTATTCGCGCCTTTCCACTTTGGATCGGTGTCCGGAAAATGTTTGCCGATGTCACCCATGCTGGCCGCGCCGAGCAGCGCATCGCAGATTGCGTGCGCGAGAACGTCGCCATCGGAATG
>Ga0193726_1000796_pt1 | contig 29051 bp, 25 predicted proteins | sample H2c1metaG_FD_144928 | JGI IMG/M metagenome (GOLD analysis project Ga0193726, IMG submission 144928) | Soil microbial communities from a riparian zone of the East river system, Colorado, United States - H2c1 | ecosystem: Environmental > Terrestrial > Soil > Riparian zone | place: USA: East River...
CACCTTGTAACTCGCCGGCGTAAAGGTCAGTTGCAAATCCGAACTCTCGGTGGTCTCGCCGGAGTGCCAGAAGCAATAGACCATGGTCGGCGACAGCGAGAGCAAGCCGCGCCGCGTCGCAGCCCATTTAAGCGCCTCGACCCACAGGCTCAGTCCGCGCCGAAGTTCGTTGATGGTCTTGATGTTCTTGACCCGCGCGACCGAGCGCGGCGCGTAGTGGTCCTGCAATCCCTCGCCGACGCCAGGCAGCGCATGGCGCATCTCGATGCCGAGCGAGCGCAGCAGTTCCGGCGATCCGACGCCCGACAATTGCAGCAGCTGCGGAGAATTGTAGGTGCCGCCGGCGAGGATCACTTCCTTGGCCGCGCGCACCTCGACCGGCGTGCCGCCCTTCCCGCCTTTCATGTAGCGCACACCAATCGCGCGCTTGCCGTCGAAGATGATCTCGGTGGCATGCGCATGCGTGCGGACGTGGACATTTGGCCGCTTGCGTGCGGGATGCAGGAAGGCGGTTGCGGCACTGACGCGCAGGCCATTTTGAATCGTGCGCTGGGCGTAGGAGACGCCCTCCTGGATCGCGCCGTTGTAATCGGGGTTGCGCGGAATGCCCAAGCTCATCGCACCGGCCATGAACGCCTCGCAGAGCGGATCGCGCCACTCCATGGTGGTGACGGTGAGGCTGCCGTCGCGGCCGCGAAAGGTGTCCTCGCCCTCGCCAATCCGCCGCTCCAGTCGTTTGAAATACGGCAGCACGTCCGGATAGCCCCAGCCGCGATTGCCGAGCTGCGCCCAGGTGTCGAAGTCCTGGCGCTGGCCGCGATTGTAGATGTGGCCGTTGATCGAGGAGGAGCCGCCGAGCGTCTTGCCGCGCGGCGCATAGATGCTGCGGCCGCCGGTCCAGGGGCCGGGCTCCTGCTGGTAAGCCCAGTTCACGCTCTTCATGTGGAAGGTCTTGATGAAGCCGGCCGGCAGATGAATGTAGGGGTGCCAGTCCTTCGGACCGGCCTCGAGCACGCAGATGCTGGTGCCGGCGTCTTCGCTCAAGCGATTGGTAAGCACGCATCCGGCGGAGCCGGCGCCGACGATCACATAGTCGAATGTATCCATGCGCTAGCGCGCCTTTTCGTTCAGTTGATAGGTCAGGTGCGCCTTCACCGTCGGCCATTCCGACGCGATGATGCTGTAGACCACGGTGTCGCGCAGCGTACCATTAGGCGCGATCATGTGACTGCGCAGGATGCCGTCCTGTTTCGCGCCTAACCGTTCGATGCCGCGCCGGCTCTGGTGATTGAAGAAATGCGTGCGGAATTCGACCGCGATGCAATCCAGCTTTTCGAACGCATGGGTCAGTAGCAATAATTTGCACTGGGTGTTGAGTGCGCTGCGCTGGACCCCTTTGGCATACCAGGTCGAGCCGATCTCGACGCGGCGGTTGACCGCATCGACATTCATGTAGGTCGTCATGCCGGCGATTTTGCCACCCGCATCGAACACCGTCCACGGCAGCATCGAGCCAGCCTTGTGCAGGCCTAGGCGGCGGTTGATTTCCTTGAGCATGTCTTCAGGCTTCGGAACGAAGGTGTACCACAGCTTCCACAGCTCGCCGTCTTTCACCGCCTCGACCAGTCCGTCATGCTGATCGTGCGCCAGCGGCTCGAGTCGCGCGTGCGGACCTTGCAGGGTTACCGGTTCAAGCCACGCCATCGAAGGCCCCTATCTCAACCGTCATTGCGAGGAGCACTTGCGACGAAGCAATCCAGTCTTTGCTTGGCGCGACTGGATTGCTTCGCTTCGCTCGCAATGACGGAGACATTTTCATTTCATCATCACTTGTTCAAAAAATTCAGCGGAAGGCCGGGCCGCGCCCAGTCCATCGCGATCAGTTCGCCCTTGCCGGACAACGTGATGTAAGCGGTTTTGAGTTCAGGCCCGCCAAACGCAATGTTGGTGGTGACGCGGTCGCCGGTCGGCACCTGCTCGACGATGGCGCCATCGGGCGCTATCACCGAGATACAGCCCGAGATCAGCGTTGCGACGCAGACATTGCCGCCGGCTTCCACCGCGAGCGAGTCGAACATCTGATAACCGCCGAGGCCGGCGATCGGCTTGCCGCGTTCGCCGCGATAGATCACGTCGCGCGGTTTTACTTCGCCGGGCGCGGACAGATCGAACGCCCACAGCCGCGCCGTCGGCGTCTCCGCGACATAGACGGTGTTCTCATCCGGCGACAGTCCGATGCCGTTGGCCGGCAGCATGCCGAACACCTGTTCGGTCACTTCGGCAGCACCCGGCTTCATGTAATAGACCGCGCCGACATCCAGATCGCGCGCGCGGCGCTTGCCGAGGTCGGTGAACCAGAGCCCGCCCTGTTTGTCGAACACCAGATCGTTAGGACCTTTAAGCGGATGCTCGCCGCATTTGTCGAACAGGGTTTCGACCTTGCCTGAACCGAGATCGATGCGCTGGATCGAGCCGCCGATATATTCGGCCGCGCTGGGCGGCCCCGGCATCATGGTGCCGCGCGACGGTATCCAGCTGAACCCGCCGTTGTTGCAGATGTAGCATTTGCCGTCCGGCCCGATCGCGGCGCCATTGGGACCGCCGGGAATTTCCGCGACCACCTCTTTGCGGCCATCGGGCCAGACCCGCGTCAGTCTCTTGCCGCGAATCTCGACCAGCACCACCGAGCCGTCGGGCATCACCACCGGCCCTTCGGGAAATTCGAGATCGGTGGCGAGAACGCGAACGCTGGACATCAAATCCTCCCGGCTTTTTCTTTGTTTGCAGGGCGGATTCCAGGGTCGATCCCGCGCGCGCAACAATTCGTTGCGCAATGTTATGGCAAAGTGGGCCTCGATTGCAAAGCTGGAGATCGCAACGCATAGGCCGCACGCCGGATTGCATGCGGCCGCGGTGGCTTCTTAATCCTTGACCGGTAGCCAGATTTCAAAGCCGCCATTGCCGGTCAGGGGATCGAAGTTTTCGCCGTAGCGCTCGAAGTTCGGCGCATCGGCTGCCTTCAGTCCCGACGCCGGAAGCCAATGATTCCAGATGGTGTTGATGGTGCGGCGGATGGTCGAGATGTGGTCGCCGTGCGAAAACACCGCGTATTTCTGTTCGGGAATGCGCACCCGGCTGAATTCGCGCGGCAGATCGGAGAAGTCAGCCACTTCGACGCCGGCGATATAATCGAAGTTGCCGGCATCGTCGCCATTGCAGCAGACGCCGTAGGCCACCTCCCCGATCCGTCCGGGAAAGTTCTGGACGGATTGGTGGAAGCGCTGCCACTGGCCGGGGATGGCGGCACCGGACTCCCAGGTGTAACGCTCGCCAAGGCCGGCGATGAGAAGCGGCTTGCTGGTTTCAAAACGCGGCGGCTGAAGGTTATCGATGACGGTCGAATCCATGGTGATCGGCTCCTGAAGCTTGAGATTATTAAGATGCGCAGCATCGCGAACCGATTCGGGCGTGACCCCGAAATGATCGCGGAACGCGCGGGTGAATGCTTCGTGCGAGCCGTAATCCGCATCCAGCGCGACGCTCAATATATCGGGCGCGCCATCGGCGAGCGCGCGCGCAGCCTGGCTGAGACGGCGCGCACGCACGTAACGCATGACCGACAACCCCGTCGCAGCCGCGAAGGCGCGGACCATGTGAAAGCGCGAGATGCCGGCAACGGTTGCGACCTCGTCGAGCGAAAGCTCGCTCGCGAGATGGCTTTCGATAAACCAGAGTGCCTTCTGGGCAGGATTCATGGACAACGGTCCTCGTTCGAAGCGTCGCGATTATGGTCCATTCGCACGAGCTTCACTTGATCGCGCTTGCTCTTGTTCCGTGCCCCGGACGCAGCGCAGCGCGCCGCTCTTCGCGACGTGGTGCGCTGCAGAGCCGGGGCCGTACAGAACGCCGGTGTTCGGTACGGTCCCGGTTCTGCGAAGCAGCGCGAAGAGCGCTGCATCGCGCCCGGGACACGAGAGTGATTCATCAAGCCTTGTTCCGCATCGCGGAAAATAGCAGCGAACGCATTGCTGGCAACGTCATCCCAACTGTGCATACTGCGCTCGCATTCGATCCGACGGCTCAAGAAGCTGCCCCAACAAACCGCCTGAGCCTCGGCCAGCACGTCAGGGAGGACGAACATGCACCATAACGTTTTGAGTAACGTCAGATCACTCGCGCTCGCGGGACTACTTGCCGCGTCGGTTGCGACCGCAGCCAGCGCGCAGAAGAAATACGATCCCGGTGCCACCGACACCGAGATCAAGGTCGGCAACATCATGCCCTACAGCGGGCCGGCGTCGGCCTACGCCACCATCGGCAAGACAGAGGAAGCCTATTTCAAGAAGATCAATTCCGAAGGCGGCATCAACGGCCGCAAGATCACCTTCATTTCCTACGATGACGGCTACAGCCCGCCGAAGACCGTCGAGCAGGCGCGCAAGCTGGTCGAGAGCGACGAGGTGCTGCTGATCTTCAATTCGCTGGGCACCGCGAACAATACCGCGATCCAGAAATACATGAACACCAAGAAGGTGCCGCAGCTGTTCGTGTCCACCGGCGCCGCCAAGTGGAACGATCCGAAGAACTTTCCATGGACCATGGGATGGCAGCCCAATTATCAGACCGAGGCGCGCATCTATGCCGCCTACATCCTGAAAAACCACCCCGGCAAGACCATCGGCGTGCTCTACCAGAACGACGATTTTGGAAAAGACTATGTAACGGGCCTTCGGGAAGGTCTCGGCGATCAGGCCGGCAAGCTCATCATCGTGGAGAGTTCGTACGAGACCAGTTCGCCGACGGTGGATTCGCAGGTCGTTCAGATCAAGTCCGTCAATCCGGATATCTTCGTCAATATCTCGACGCCGAAATTCGCGGCACAAGCGATCAAGAAAATCGGCGAGTTGAAATGGAAGCCGGTGCATTTCCTGACCAACGTGTCGGGCTCGGTCGGCGGCGTGATGAAGCCGGCCGGCTATGAAAACGATCAGGGCATCCTCAGCGCCGCTTATCTGAAGGACCCCAAGGACCCGCAATGGAAAGACGATCCCGGCATGAATGAATGGCGGGCGTTCATGACCAAGTGGTATCCCGAAGGCGATCAGGAAGACGCGGCGACCACGTTCGGTTATGGCGTCGCCCGCGGGCTCGAGCAGGTGCTTCGGCAGTGCAAGGACGACCTCACCCGCGAGAACATCATGAAGCAGGCGGCCAATCTGAATTTCGAACTCGGCGTCTACCTGCCGGGCACCAAAATCAAGACCAGCCCGACCGACTTCGCGCCGCTCGAGCAGCTTCAGATGATGCGGTTCAAGGATGAGAGCTGGGAGTTGTTCGGCCCGATCATGTCGGGCGAGAAGAGCTGAGGGAGTTCAGCGAAAAAGCGTACGACGTCATTGCGAGGAGCACTTGCGACGAAGCAATCCAGTTCTTGCTTGTGGCCTCTGGATTGCTTCGCTTCGCTCGCAATGACGATGCAGCAAACGCCGATCCCCTACTTCGCGCCATCCTTGGCCGGAGGCGGACTATCCTTCGCAGGTGCCGGCGGCGGCGCGCTTTGCTTCTTCTGCGCCGCCTGTAATTCCTCCATTGTCTTCTGCAGACCAATCACCGTGCTTTTCAGACCCTCGATTTGCGCCTTCGCGGCATCGATCTTCTGCTGATGATCGAGGCTGAGCTTGCCGATGGTCTTTTGCAGAAAATCGACGTTGCTCTGAAGACAGCTGGTTCGGCGCTCCATGGTCTTTTCGACCGTGCAGATTTCGATGCCGGGAACGTCCTGTGCGCCGGCGCGCACCGATGTCAGCGCACAGGACACCAGCACCAAAGACGCCGCCAAAATCATCCGGTTGATCATCGGGGTTCCTCGCCGTAACCGCTGAAACAGCCAAGCTGCGCTTTTCAGCGTGTGTCAACATACTGCAACCTCATTCCGGGGCTGAGATTCGCCGGAAAAGCGTCTCACACGGCTGTGATCAAGAGGGGGTGGCGGAACCCCGCCGATGCGAGCACGTTCGGTCCACGGAGAACCACGACATGGCAACGCGCGAACGACGTCTGGCTGAATTCAACGGCAATGGCGAACCGCCCCCGGATCAGCCGGTGCAGGTACTGTGCGAGGATCACAGCGGTACCTACCAGCTGCCGTTCCCCTGCCGCTGGGTCGATGGCGAATGGCGCAACAGCGAATCCGGCAGCACGGTTCAGGCAACCGTGGTCGGCTGGCGCCTGCCGCGCTTCTGAGCCCGAACGGTTGTGCCGAAATGCGACGGAATTTACCGGCGCCTTAAGTTTTGGAACGCGCCCGGAACGAAACACGCCCGAATCGGCTGAACGCGCGCGCGTCACGTCTTCCATTGCCAGATATCGAAACCGCCGTCCGCGCCGCACAACATGCAGCGCGGCGGATATAGCCGTTCCTGGCTGTGAGACGCCTGTCGTTAACCTTCAGCGACGGCCGTTGGTACCCGGTCCGGCCGACGCCTACTCGTACAAATACCCGACCGGCTTGCCTTCGGTACGCAGGGGACGAATGTCCTTCTGGGTGATGATCTTACCCGCCAAGCCGTCAATTTCGTCACGCTGCGTCGGTGTCCAACTGCGAAGCTTCTCCATGCCCTTCAGAAGGCCGAGCCGGAGGACTTGCGTATTTTCGCTTAACCCTACGAGGCTTGTCGCGTTCTTGCCCGCCGTCACCACATCGCCAGCCGCAAGTTCAAAGGTCTTGCCCGCATTGTCCTTGAATTCGGCGGTGCCGCGAATGACACGGTAAATAACGACCTCGCCTTTCGCGAAAGAGGCGGCGTCCACGGCTGCCGAGGTGCTCTTCGGCAACAGCGACTGGCCGCGCGGGTCGGTTGCGATGATGTGGCCGGTCACAAGATGGCCGCTCGGAACCTCGATTCCGATATCACGCACATAAACCGGCGTGGCCGATTTGATGAGACACTCAGCCAGCGGCTTGAAGAGCGCATCCAGCGCCAGAGGATCCTGAAGCCAGAAACCCGCATCGGCCGGGCGATCGTGCAGCGAATGGGTCCAGGCCGTACGCGGCGTTTCGGCTTCGTTGATCTGATCCTGGCCGACAATTGTCGGGTTCGGAAAGGTCGTCGGATCGGTCACGAAGGCTTCAAGGAACTTGCCGGAGTAGCCCATGGAAATCGGATCCGGCACCACCGTCTGCGGCGTCTTCAGGTTCTCTTCGGTGGACAAACCGGACCAGGTGTAAAACAGCTGGCGATGCACGATCGCGCTTTGCAGCATCACAGCACCAGGGCCGACACCGTAGAAGCGCCCATCGTAATCGAAGGTGAACAACCCCGAGGTGACCAGCACGAGCTGGAAACCGCCTGGTGGAAGGTGAAGATGGAAATCGGTGGGGCCTGTATCTTCGCGGTAAATCGGCAGATTGGTCGCGACCTCATGGAGAAGGAAGGTTTCGTTATTCGCGTGAAAGCCTTCGTTAGCGCGATTATAGAGAGCCTGCGGGCGATACGTCGCCTCAAACTTCACATCCCGATCGCGATCGATGGCTACGAAATCCTGATTATTCAGGCGGAGAGGATCGCCGTTCGGACGAGTAAGGCCAGGCCATTTGAGATCGACCGCAGCATGTACATTCACGGCATCCTCCAATCCAGGCGGGGCGTCCCCGGCCCAATTGCTTCCGCAATGCACCATGCGAATTTCGCGCCAGCAGGGTTGCGGTGCAGCGATTTCCACTGACGCCGCGGCAAATGCTGTGAAGCTGTTGGAGACAGGCCGGAATCCGGGACAAACGAAAATGTGCGCCGATCTGCCGGTCGAGCGGCCGGCTCACGCGACTCCTAAGGGCTGGCTCCAAGTTGAGCAAAGCCCGCCCGAACTTTGAGCCCGGCCGTCGCGCAATCGGCGTGCAGCGCTGCCTAATATTCGACCTCAAGCTCCTCGATGTCGGCAGGTTCGGCTTTGGCGGCTTCGATCCATTCCTGCATCTCGGGCAGCGCCATCACCCTGGCGGCATAGGCCGCCAGCGTGCTGTCCAGCTTCACGTCATAGGTTATGAAGCGGGTGACCACCGGCGCGTACATCGCATCCGCCATGGTGCGCTCGCCGAACAGGAACGGCCCGCCGGATTTGGCGAGACACTCGCGCCAGATCGTGCAGATGCGGTCGATGTCGCCTTGCGCGCGCGACCAGATTTTGAAGTTGGGAAAGTGGCCCTTGAGGTTGACCGGCAAGGACGCACGCAGGGTGGTGAAGCCGGAATGGATTTCACCGCAAATCGAACGGCAATGCGCCCGCAACACGCGATCCGCAGGCAACAGGCCGGCGTCCGGCATGACCTCATTGAGATATTCGGCAATCGCCAGCGTATCCCACACCGTGGCACCTTCGTGCCGCAGGCACGGCACCAGGATCGAGGACGACAGCAGCAGGATTTCGGCCTTCGCCGAGGCATCGTCCGGTGCTGTGACGATCTCGTCGAATTCCAGTCCGGAGAACCGGGTCAGCAGCCAGCCGCGCAGCGACCAGGATGAGTAGTTCTTGCTGCTGATGGTCAGTGTCGCCTTGGCCATGGCTTTTCCTCTACGCCTGAACGCCGGATCGGGCCGCGCAGCCGCCGCTCTGCCAAAGCGGCCAGCCGCGAAGTGCCCATTGTCTGTGCTCCCGCGCATTTTAAGCAGCAAGCGACGTGCCAGTTTTACGGGCCGTTTGACTCCGCACTGGCTTCGATATTGCATGGCACCAAAAAGCAGGAAAGAACCGCATGATGTCCATGATGTATCAGGCTTATCAGAACCACATGGACCTCACGGCGCCATGGCGGACCGGGGCCGCATCGGCGCTGAAATACCTCAATCTCGTGCCGCAAGGCGTCTCCGACAAGCTGTTCGGCCGGCTCGCGGCGGCGCTCGAACTGATCTCGCGGACATCGCTGACCTATGCCCGCCCGGCCTACGGCATCGACAAGGTGCTGGTTGGAAACCAAGAACTGGCCGTGACCGAGGAGGTCACGTTCGCGACGCCGTTCGGCTCGCTCTTACATTTTAAGAAGGAAAACGCGCCGGCACAGCCGCGGATGCTGCTGGTGGCGCCGATGTCGGGGCATTTCGCGACGCTGCTGCGCGCCACGGTGAAAACGCTGCTGCAGGATCACGATGTCTACATCACCGACTGGCACAATCCGCGCGACATTCCGCTCGACCAGGGAAAATTCGGCCTCGACGAATATACCGAGCACCTGATCACGTTTCTCGACCAGATCGGGCCGCGCTCGCACATGGTCGCGATCTGCCAGCCTTCCGTGTCTGCACTCGCCGCCGCCGCGATCATGTCGGAGGACAATCACCCCGCACGCCCCGCGAGCCTGACCTTGATGGCCGGTCCGATCGATACGCGGATCGCGCCCACCAAAGTCAACGACTTCGCCAAGAGCAAGCCACTGACATGGTTCACGGACAATTTGATCAACTACGTGCCGTTTCAGTGCAAGGGCGCATTCCGGCAGGTCTATCCGGGCTTCGTTCAGCTCACCGCCTTCGTGTCGATGAATCTTGAGCGCCACATCAAGCAGCATGTCGACCTCGCCGATCACCTGGCGAAAGGCGAGATCGAGAAGGCTGAAGTGATCAAGACCTTCTATGACGAATATTTCGCTGTGATGGATCTGCCGGCGGAGTTTTATATCGAGACCATCCGCGACGTGTTCCAGGAACATCTGCTGCCGCTGGGCAAATTGACCTATCGCGGCCGCCCGGTGAATTGCGCTTCGATCAAGCGGATGGGCTTGATGACGGTCGAAGGCGAAAAGGACGATATCTGCTCGATCGGCCAGACGCTGGCGGCCCAGGACCTCTGCACCGGCGTGCGCGCCTATCGCAAGGTGCATCACATGCAGGCCGGCGTCGGCCATTACGGCGTGTTCAGCGGACGGCGCTGGAACAACGAGATTTATCCGCTGCTGCGCGATTTCGTCCACGTCAATTCGTGACATCAGTCATTCCGGGGCGCGCGTGAAACGCGCGAACCCGGAATCCGGCCGCAATCAGGTTCGCATGCCGCTTCTGGATTCCGGATCGGTCCGCGACGCGGACCGTCCGGAATGACGGAGAGCGGCGGAGCATCTAGGCTAACGCCGGTTTGCGGCGTATCATCGCCGCAAGCGATCAAGGGCGGCCATCAAGAGCTGCCTGTCAGGGAGAGTGCTCATGAAATCTATTTCGATTGGCGTCCGCGCGTTCGTGTTCGGCATCGCCGGCGTCCTGTTGCTGGCGAGCGCGGCCAACGCCGCCGAGGTCCGGGTGATGATCTCGGGCGGCCTGACCGCGGCCTACAAGGAGCTGGTGCCGGAGTTCGAGCGCCTGACCGGCAACAAGGTCATCACCGCCTACGGACCCTCGATGGGCACCACCGTGAATGCGATTCCGGTCCGGCTGGAGCGCGGCGAACCCGCCGACGTGCTGATCATGGTCGGCTATGCGCTCGGCGATTTGGCCAAGCAGGGCAAGGTCGCAGCCGGCAGCAGCGTCGATCTCGTGAAATCGCCGATCGGCATGGCAGTGAAATCGGGTGCGCCGAAGCCGGACATCTCGTCGGTCGACGCGCTGAAGCGCACGCTGCTGGCGGCAAAATCGGTCGCCTATTCCGACAGCGCCAGCGGCGTCTATATCTCGACGGAGATGTTCCAGAAGCTCGGCATCGCCAACGAGATGAAGGACAAGGCCCGCGCAATTCCGGCGACGCCGGTGGGCGAAACCGTCGCGCATGGCGACGCGGAGCTGGGCTTTCAGCAGATCAGCGAACTGAAGCCGGTGGCGGGGATCGATATCGTCGGGCAATTGCCGGCGGAAGTCCAGAAGATCACGGTGTTTTCCGCCGGCATCGCCAGCGTGTCCAAGGAGCCCGACGCCGGCCGCGCGCTGATCAAGTTTCTCGCTTCGCCCGCTGCGGCTCCCGTGATCATCAACAGCGGCATGGAGCCGATTGCTGCTACCGCCACTGTCGGGGCGAAATAATAAGCGCGCACCGTCATTGCGAGCGAAGCGAAGCAATCCAGGAGCCACAAGGAAGACTGGATTGCTTCGTCGCTACGCTCCTCGCAATGACGAAAACTACTTCGCCCGGATCGGCGTGTCCTTGAGGCCGTTGTTGTCATAGGCCTTGCGCAGCGTGCCGTTCGAGGTTGCGTCCGTCATGAATTTGGTGGCGAATGCCAGCGCCAGCGGATGGTTCGGCGGCACCGCCACCGCGGTCACGGTCTGCTTGAAGGTTTCGTCCAGCACCCGCGTACCCGGAATCTTCTTCGACATGGCGTTAAGCTGGTCGCGCGACAGCGCGAATGCATCGACCTCGCCGTTCTTCAGCAGTTCGAAGATTTCATCGTAGGTCTGATAGCCCGTCACTTGCGCATTTTTCAGATGCGCGACCGCGCCGCGCATGGTGGTGGTGTTGTTCACCGCGGCGACCTTGAAGTTGGGGTGATCGAGCGCTTCAAAGCTCGCGACCGCCAGTCCCGGCCGGATGATGTAAGTCGCGTCCGCGACCTCATAGATCGGCCCGAACGACATCTTGGCCTCGCGCTCCGGGTCTTTCGGCAGGAACGTCACGTCCCAGGTGCCTTTCGACACGGCATCGACGATCTGTCCGGAATTCTGGTGCGCGACATATTCGACAGGTACGCCGAGCTGTGCCGCCATCTCCTTGCCGAGGTCGACCGGCACGCCGGCATATCCTCCGGCCTCGTTCTTGGTCGACCAGAACGCGCCGCCGGCCGGGCTGATCGCGATCGCCACCCGCAGCTTGCCGGTCGGCGCGATCTCATCTTTCAAGGGATCGGCGCCCGCAGGACCGGCCATCATCATCGAAACACCCAGAATAAGGCCGCAAACGCGCGGCAAATTGCGATTGAACATTGGCACTTCCTCCACGCCGGGTCTGTGCCCGGTCAGTTATTACTAACGTCATCCTGAGGAGCGCGTTCTCGCGCGTCTCGAAGGATGGCCGCGGGCGCTTGTGGCCCATCCTTCGAGGCTCGCCGAAGACGGCGAGCACCTCAGGATGACGGCAATGTAGCTGATGGTCCGGGAGACGTACAGTTGACCTAGGTCTAGTTCATCTGCGCCGCCGGCACCTTGATCTCCGTCGGCAGGATGATCGCCGCGGCGATCACCAGCAGGCACAGCCCGGCGAAGGCATGCAGCATGGTGACGAAACCGCCCTGCTCGTACAGCCATGCCACCAGGCCGACCGAGGCGCCCGCCGCCGTGAAGCCGATGAAATACCGCACCGCATAGGCGCGCGAGCGCCATTCCTCGCTGGTGTATTTGCCGACCATGGCGTCGTTGACGGTGACCTGGCCGAACGCGCCCATCACGATGCCGATCGCGGCCAGGATCAGCGGCAGGTTCGACAGCGTCGCCGCCAGATACAGGAACGGCGCCAGCATGAACGACAGCGGCAAAGCGATGGCTTTCAGCGAAAAACGATCGATCAGCTTGCCGATGGTGTATTGCGTCATCGCGCCAAACACATAGACGCAGGCGGCAATCACGCCAAGCAGCGCCGGGCTTTTGGTCAGATCGGACAATCGCTCCGCGAACAGTTTTGGCAGCGCCACCGTCACCGCATTGAAGGTGGTCGAGATCGCGATCACCACGATCAATAGCGACAAGATCACCCGCCACATGTCGCTCTTGGCGACGCGCGCCTGCGCCGCCGCCTGCTTGAACCCGGATCGATCCTCATGGACCACCATGCGCATGAACGCCACGCCGATCAGGATGGTGACGATGCCGGGCACGATGAAGGCCCAGCGCCAGCCGAGAAACTGGCCGATCACGCCGGTGACCAGCGCCGACGACGCCACGCCGAGATTGCCCCAGACGCCGTTGAGGCCCATCTCGCGGCCGAGCCGGTCGGCATAGGACACGATCATGGCGGTGCCGACCGGGTGATAGATCGAGGCGAACAGGCCGATCGACAGCAACGCAGCACCGAGCTGCAGCGGCGTCTGCACGAAACCAACTGCGATCATCGACAAGCCGATGCCGGCGAAGAAAATCACCATCATGTGGCGCCGGCTCCAGCGGTCGCCGAGCCAGCCGGTCAGCAGCGACCCCGCGCCGAAGGCGATGAAGCCGGGAGTGGCGTAAGGCAGCAACTCCGAATAGGCCATGCCCAGCGCCGGCCCCATCACAATGACCGCGGCGGCGAAGATCAGCATCGCATAATGGTCGATAAAGTGCGCGGCGTTGACGAAGCCGATCACCCGGGCCGGGCTGTTCATGAATCGAATCCTGTAAATTCCTCGAATAGGTTATACGTTCTTGTTCTGACGGGATGTCGCCAATGAGTATCGCCGAAATGCCAATCGCAGCCATCCGTGGAAGCCATTCCACGACCGGCGATGGCGTGCACCTGGTGGCGCGCAACTACAAAAAAGGCGTCCGGCTCGGCACCCACATGCATCGCGAGGCGCAGCTGGTCTATGCCGCGAAGGGCACCATGCAGGTGACCACGCCAAAGGGGCGATGGCTGGTGCCGCCCGACCGCGCGGTGTGGGTGCCGGCGCGGCTGGAGCATTCCATCGACGTATTGGCTGATATCGAGATGCGGACGCTGTATTTTGACCTGGCGTGGCTCAAGCGCGAGGACCGCAGCGCGAGTCTCGATGCCGAATTCGTGGTGCGGGTATCGCGGCTGCTGCATGAATCCATTCTCGCGCTGTTTGATGGCCGCGGCGATCCCGATCGCACCGGTCTGCTGATCCGGCTGGCCATGATGGAGCTGCATCAGGCCGAGGATTCGACGACCTTCATTCCGCTGCCGCACGAGCCGCGCTGCCGCCGCGCAGCGGATATCGTGCTGGCCGATCCGACAAGACCGCACGAGATCGAAACGCTGGCGCGCGAGGTCGGAACCTCGGCGCGCACGCTGTCGCGGCTGTTTTCGGCGGAAACGCAATTGAGCTTCAAAAGCTGGTGCCAGCGCGCCCGCATCGCGTCGGCAATCGAGCGACTGGCGATGGATCGGAATATCCCGGTGAAACAGCTCGCAGCGGATCTCGGCTATGCGAGTTTTCCGGCGTTCTCGCATGCGTTCCGGCAGGTGACGGGGAAAAGCCCGACGGAGTTTGCGGAGGCGAAATGAGGTTGAACCGTCATCACCCGCGAAGGCGGGTGATCCAGTAAACGCTGACGTCGGTGGTTACTGGGTCGCCCGCCTTCGCGGGCGATGACGGTTGAGATTACCGCGGCACCACCGCCGTGGCCTCGATCTCAACCCGCGCCGCCTTCTCCACCAGCCGCACCACCTGCACCAAGGCCATCGCCGGATAATGCGTGCCGAAGAGTTCGCGATAGATCTGGCCGAGCGCTTTCAGGTTCGCCAAGTACTCCTCCATGTCGACGACATACCAGGTGAGCCGCACCAGATGCTCCGGCCGCGCGCCGCCTTCGGCGAGAATGGCGGCAATGTTGGAGAGCGCCTGCCGCACCTGCGCGGCAAAACTCTCCGGCAAATGGCCCGCGGTATCCCAGCCGATCACGCCGCCGGTCACGACGAGGCGGCCGTCCGCCGCCATGCCGTTGGCATAGCCCTTCGGCGCCGGCCAGCCGCTCGGCTGCAAGACCTGCGGACCATCAGGCGTTTTGGATGCAGGACTCGCCACCACGCTGAGCGTGGGAGTTTTAGGCGGACTCACAGGCAATGCTCCTTCACAATCATATTCAACGAATTCATTCTGCCGCAGTTCCATGTACCACGACGCTGGCCTGCGCCATCTGCCGCAACGCAAACCGCTTCAGCTTGCCGGTTTCGGTCTTCGGTAGTTGCGCGACGAACTCGATCGCACGCGGATATTTATACGGCGCGATTTCGCGCTTGACGTGATCCTGCAGCGCGATCGTCAACGCATCGTCGCCGGTGAACTCAGGCGCCAGCACCACATAGGCCTTGACGATCATGCCGCGCGCATCGTCCGGCGCGCCGACCACGCCGCACTCGGCCACGGCCGGATGTGTCAATAACGCCACTTCGATTTCCGGGCCCGCGATGTTGTAGCCGGAGGACACAATCATGTCGTCCGAACGGGCGACAAAGGACAGCCGGCCATTCTCGTCGCAGACGAACGAATCGCCGGTCAGATTCCAGCCATCGCGCACATAGTTCGACTGCCTGGCATCGGCGAGATAGCGGCATCCGGTGGGCCCGCGAACCGCAAGCTTGCCCACGGTACCCGCAGGCAATTCGTTCATCTCATCGTCGACGATTCTCGCCTCGTAACCCGAAACCGGGCGCCCGGTCGTGCCGGCGACCGCATCGCCGATCCGGTTGGTGATGAAGATGTGAAGCAGTTCGGTGCTGCCGATGCCATCGAGGATCGGCTTGCCCGTCTTGCGGGTCCAGCTTTCGAAAACCGGCGCCGGCAAGGTTTCACCTGCCGAAACCGCTAATCGTAGCGAGGAGAGATCGGCACCCTGGTCCATCGCAGCCATCATCGCCCGATATGCGGTCGGTGAGGTAAAGCATATGGTGGCCTTGTAGGTTTCGATAATCTTGACCATCTCCGCCGGCGCCGCGTTTTCCAGCAGCGTCGCCGTCGCACCGAACCGCAGCGGAAAGATCGCAAGGCCGCCGAGCCCGAATGTAAAAGCAAGCGGCGGCGAGCCGACGAAGACATCATCCGGCGTGACGTTGAGGACTTCTCTGGCATAGCCATCCGCCACGATCATGAGGTCGCGGTGGAAATGCATCGTCGCCTTTGGCTCGCCCGTGGTGCCCGACGTAAATCCCAGCAGGGCGACATCATCCCGGCCGGTTCTGACCGCGTCGAACCGCACCGGTTTGCTCAACGCGATCCGGTCGAGTTCGGCATCGTGGTTTGAGGTGCCGTCGAAGTTCACGACTTGCCTGAGAAACCGGCTGGTCTTCGCGCATGCGACCAGCTCGTCGGCGATGCGGCTGTCGGTCAGCGCGAGCGCAATCTCCGCCTTGTCGACGATCTTGGTCAATTCGCCGGCACGAAGCATCGGCATGGTATTGACGACGACGGCGCCTGCCTTTGTCGCCGCCAGCCACGCCGCGACCAGCGCCGGATTGTTGCCTGACCGAATCAAGACCCGGTTGCCCGGCTTTACGCCGTAATTCTCGACCAGCGCATGCGCAAGCCGGTTCGACCAGTCCGCCAGTTCCTTGTAGGTGCGCTGGCGGCCGTTGCCGATCAGCGCGACGCGATCGCCGTGCCCCTGCTCGACAATACGATCCGTCAGCTCGACCGCGGCATTGAGATATTCCGGATACTGAAACTCAGCCCGGTCGAGGATCAATTCCGGCCATTGCGAGAACGGCGGAAGATTTCGCCGCGCAAAATCATCGATGTGGCCCGACGGGCCGAGAGATGGACCGGGGCTTGAAATCCTTTCCGACATTTCCGTCGCTCCCGCTTTCACACGCCCTTGTTTTCCGCGGCCTTTCGCGCCGACAATTTCGTCTTCGCCAGCAGCCGCATCAGGTCGCGGACATCTTTTTCAGCCAAATTCGAAAACATATCCGCGATCCAGATCTCGTGCTCCGCCGCCATCTTGCGGAACTCGGCTCGGCCGGCCTTGGTGAGCCGGATCACCTGGACGCGACGGTCCTGATCCGAGGTGCGGCGATCGAGATGGCCGGAGTCGCAGAGCCGCTCGACCAGGCCGGTGACGTTGCCGTTCGACACCATCATGCGCTTCGAAACATCCGACAGCGTCATGCCATCCGGCGCCTTGTCGAGCTGCGCCATCAGGTCGAAGCGCGGCAGCGTCACGTCGAAGCGCGCGCGCAAGCGGCTGCGCACCTCGCCTTCGATCAGCGTGGTGCAGGTCAACAGCCGCAGCCACAACCGCAACTCGTCGCCATGGTCTTCCGGGGTTTCACCCGCCTTGGTCTCGGAATCGAGAATCGTCATCGTCCCTCGTCTACCCCATCATCGTCATTGCGAGGAGCTCTTGCGACGAAGCAATCCAGTCTTGCTTACGGTCTCTGGATTGCTTCGCTTCGCTCGCAATGACGCCCGTCATTCCGCCGCCAGCGGCTTCGCCGCGGCGCGCAGTTCCGCGCGCGTCTTCGGCTTGCCCTTGATCTTGAGGTCGTCGAAGTCCTGACGATCGCGCACGCTGTTGCGGAAAATCTGTTCCTTGCCCGGCAGATATTGCGGCGGGCAGGCAATATCGGCGCCGTACCATGCGGCGGCGCGCAGTGTGAATGATGGATCGACGAGATGCGGCCGTCCCAGCGCAACCAGATCCGCGCGGCCGGCGGCGAGGATAGTATTTACCTGATCCGCCGTGGTGATGTTGCCGACGCACATGGTGGCGACCCGCGCCTCGTTGCGGACCTGCTCGGAGAACGGCGTCTGAAACATGCGGCCGTAGACCGGCTGTGCGTCGCGCACGGTTTGCCCGGTCGAAACATCGACGAGATCGACGCCGGCCTCGCCGAACGCACGCGCAATCGCCACCGCGTCGTCGCCGGTATTGCCGCCCTCGGCCCAGTCGGTTGCGGAAATGCGCACCGACATCGGCTTGTGCGCCGGCCACGCTGCGCGCATCGCCGCAAAAATCTCCAGCGGATAGCGCAGCCGGTTTTCTAGCGAGCCGCCATAAGCGTCGCTGCGCTGATTGGTCAGCGGCGAGATAAAGCTCGCGAGCAGATAGCCATGGGCGCAGTGCAGCTCCAGCATGTCGAAGCCGCAGGCTTCACCGCGCTGCGCGGCAGCGACGAATTCCGCCTTGACGCGGTCCATCGCGGCGCGGTCCATCTCACGGGGTATCTGGCTGTCCGGGAAGTAAGGAATCGGCGACGCCGACAGCACATCCCAGCCACCCTGCTCCAGCGGCCGGTCCATGCCGTCCCACATCAGCTTGGTGGCGCCCTTGCGGCCGGCATGGCCGAGCTGCAGGGCGATCTTGGCGGCCGAATTAGCGTGGACGAAATCGACGATGCGCCGCCACGCGGCTTCCTGCTCGTCATTCCATAAACCCGCGCAGCCCGGCGTGATGCGGGCATCGCGGCCGACGCAGGTCATCTCGGTGAAGATCAATCCGGTGCCGCCGATCGCGCGCGAACCGTAATGCACGAAATGGAAATCGCCGGGCACGCCTTCTTTCGCCGAATACATGCACATCGGCGACACCACGGCGCGGTTCGCAAGTGTCATCTCGCGCAGGCGAAGCGGCTGGAACATCGGCGCCACCGGATTTTCGGCATCGACGTCGAAACCCCTAGCGCTTACCTGCTGGGCAAAAGCCTTGTCCACTTCGGCGACGAAGTCCGGCGCCCGCAGCGTGAGATTGTCGTAGGTGATCGCCTTCGCGCGCGTCATGACGCCGAACGCGAACTGGACGGGGTCGAAATCCCAGAAGCGGTCGACGTGCTCGAACCACACCAGCGACACGTCGGCGGCGTGCTGGGTTTTCTCGACCTCCTCGCGCCGGCCTTCTTCGTAGAGCTGCAGGGCGGCCTCGACGGTCGGCGCCGAATGCATCGCGTCGGAAAGCGCGATGGCGTCTTCCATCGCGAGCTTGGTGCCGGAGCCGATCGAGAAATGCGCTGTCGCCTTGGCGTCGCCGAGCAGCACCATGTTGTCCTTGACCCAGCGCTTGCTGCGGATCATCGGGAAATTGCGCCACATCGAGCGGTTGGTCAGCAGCGGATAGCTGCCGAGAAACCAGCCGAAAATCTCGTGCATCCTCGCCGCGGATTCCGTCTCACTCAGACCTTCAAGGCCGGCGCGCTTGAACGTTGCGGGATCGGTCTCGAAAATCCAGGTCGAGCGGCCGACCTCGTATTGATAGGCATGCGCGATGAACGGACCCCACTCGGTCTCCTGGAAGATGAAGGTGAAAGCGTCGAGCGGTTTTGTGGAACCCATCCAGGCGAACTTGTTGGAGCGAAGATCGGTCTCGGGCTGAAAATGATCGGCGAAGCGTTCGCGGAAGCGGCTATTGATGCCATCGGCCAGCACCACGAGGTCGGCATCAGCGAGGCCGCTGATTTCGTCGATGTCGGCCTCGAACATCAAGGTGACGCCGAGTTCGCGCGCGCGTTCCTGCAGGATGGTCAGCAGCGTGCGGCGCGAGCAGCCGCAAAAGCCGTTGCCGCCGACGCGATGCACCGTGCCGCGGAAATGAACCGCAATATCGTCCCAATAGGCGAATTCCTGGGTGATGCGGCGGTAGCTTGCGGGATCGTATTTCTCGAAATTGTCCAGCGTGGCGTCGGAAAACACCACGCCGAAGCCGAAGGTATCGTCGGCGCGGTTGCGCTCATAGACCGTGACGTCGGCCTGCGGCCGCTGCTTCTTCAGGAGAATCGCGGAATAGAGACCAGCCGGTCCGCCACCGATGATCGCGATCTTCATGGGCGCCTCCATGGCAACAGCCCGAGGATTTCGAAATTAGTTTAAACCTAAAACATTTTATCGGCAAGCGGTTCCACACATAACTTCCGTCATCCTGAGGAGCCGCGCCCTTGCGCGGCGTCTCGAAGGATGGCCGCAGCTCCGGCGTCTGCGACCATCCTTCGAGACGCGGCCAAGTGGCCGCTCCTCAGGATGACGTTTCAGATTTTACTCAATTCCCCTGGAACACCGGCTTCACCTTTTTCGAAAACGCCTCGAACGCCCGTGCAAAATCCTCGGTGGTCATGCACAGCGCCTGCGCTATGGCCTCGGCCTCGATCGCCTCCTCCACCGACATCGCCCATTCCATCGCCAGCATGCGCTTGGTCATGGTGTTGGCGAAGGTCGGCCCTTCCGAGATTTGCTTGGCAAGAAGCTGCGCCTGCGCCAGCACATGCTCGGGCGCGACGATGCGGCTGAAGAAACCCCAATGCACGCCTTCTTCCGCCGTCATGAAGCGGCCGGTGTAGAGCAGCTCCGAGGCGCGGGATTGCCCGATGATGCGCGGCAGGATCGCGCAGGCGCCCATGTCGCAGCCGGCAAGGCCCACCTTGTTGAACAGGAACGCGACCTTGGCGCCGACCGCGGCCAGCCGCAGGTCGGACGCCATCGCGACGATCGCGCCGGCGCCGGCGCAGATGCCATCGACCGCCGCAACGATCGGCTGCGGACACGCCCGCATCGCCTTGACCAGATCGCCGGTCATGCGCGTGAACGCGGTGAGGCCCTTGGTGTCCATCTGCACCAGCGGGCCGATGATCTCGAACACGTCGCCGCCGGAGGAAAAGTTGCCGCCGGCCCCGGACACCACGATAGTTTTCACTTCATCGTCCATCGCGCAGGCGCGGAAGAAGTCCGTCAATTCGCGATAGCTTTCGAACGTCAGCGGATTCTTCCGCTCCGGCCGGTTCAGCGTCACGGTGGCGACGCCATCGACCACGGCGAGCAGAAAATGCTTTGGCGAATAGTTCGCCAGCGGCAGCGTGACGGGATTGGCGGGCTTGCTCATGAATGTTTCCTCATCAAATCTCTCCGCCGGCGACCGCGATGGCCTGTCCGGTGATTGAACTCGCGCCGTCGCCGCAGAGCCACAGCACGGTGTCCGCTACTTCCGCCGGTGTCACCAGCCGGCCTTGCGGATTATGTTTGGCGAGTTCGGCCAGCGCTTCGTCGCGGCTGCGCCCGGTCTTGCGCATGATGGTGTCGATGCTGCCGGCCAGCAAATCGGTGTCGGTGAAGCCGGGACAGACCGCGTTGACGGTGATGCCCGTCGTTGCCAGTTCCAGCGCCAGCGAACGCACCAGGCCAACGACCGCATGTTTCGCAGCAGCGTAGGCGCTGACATAGGCATAGCCTTTGAGCCCCGCGGTGGAGGCGACCGCGACAATGCGGCCGTGGCCGCGCGCCTTCATCGCAGGCAGCACCGCCTGCGCGGCATGAACGACGCCCATGAAGTTGACATCCATCATGCGCCGGAACAGCGCTGGGTCGGATTTCGCGAACGGCGCCGATTCCGCGGCGCCGGCATTGGCCACCAGGATGTCGATCGGTTGCCGCGCGGCAGCTTCCGCAATCGCGGCATTGACGGCGGCCTGATCCGCGACATCGGCCACCACGGCTGTGTGCGCCAGTCTCGCGGCGACGACGTCATCCAGCGCTGCGCGATTGCGGCCCAGCACCGTCACCGTAGCGCCCGCGCGCGTCAGCGATGCGGCGATCTCGCGGCCAATGCCGCGTCCGCCGCCGGTCACCAGCGCATGGGAGGAACGCGACAATCCGGGCATCGGCGGCTTTCCTCCCATAAGCGTCCAGTCTCATATATTTTAGGCTTCAAATTTTTGCAAGAAATGTGCTTTGAGTCATACTAGCGGACCTGTAGATTGCCCCTTATCGATCGCAGCGGAGACTTTGGTGCCCGATTCCATGCCGATGAAAACCAACGACGGCCGCTTCGGCTATGAAGCCGCGGGCGCGATGGGCTTGCCGCCGCTGGTGTTTTTGCACGGCATTGGCGGCGCAGCACGTGCATGGCGCGGACAACTCCATGCCTTCAGCGACCGATACTACGCGATGGCGTGGGACATGCCGGGCTACGGCGGCTCGGGGCCGCTGCGATCGGTCAGCATTCCGGCGCTTGCCGATGCCTTGAAGGATTTTCTGCGGCAGGTCGGCGCGGTCAAGCCCGTACTGGTCGGGCATTCGATCGGCGGCATGATTGTGCAGCAACTGCTGGTTAACGAACCGGCCCTCGCCCACGCCGTCGTGCTCGCACAAACCAGCCCTGCATTCGGCAAGCCGGATGGCGGCTGGCAAAAAGAATTCATCGACGCGCGGCTCGGCCCGCTCGACCGCGGCGAGACCATGGCATCGCTGGCGCCGAAGCTCGTGGCCGACCTTGTCGGCGACGATGCCGATCCAGGCGGCATCGAACTCGCGTGCGAGTGCATGGCATCGGTGCCGGAGGCAAGCTATCGTGCCATGATGATGTCGATGCTCGGCTTCGATCTGCGCAAATCCCTTGGACAGATCAGCGTGCCGGCGCTGGTGATCGCCGGCAGCAAGGACAAGAACGCGCCGGCACCAATGGTGAAGAAAATGGCGAGCTTTATTCCGAATGCGACCTATGTCGAACTGGAAGGCGCCGGGCATCTGGTCGCGCTGGAACAGCCCGCTGAATTCAACGCGGTTCTCGATGATTTCCTCCGCAGCGCCTCGTCCGCGACCGGGACGGACGCATGACCGTGCAATCCGTTATTTCGCCTGATCCCGTCCACGCGACGCCGGACGCGCCGATCTTCGATCCCAAGGCGTTCCGACTCAGCGACGAACAGGCCGCGATCATGACAACCGCGCGCCATCTCGGCCAGACCGTATTCGCCGGGCGCGCCGCGGCCTACGACCGCGACGCCACATTCCCGACCGAGAACTACAAGGATTTGCATCGCGCCGGACTGCTTGGCATCGCGATCCCAAAAAAGCATGGCGGCCTCGGCGCCGACTATCAGACCTATGCCATTACGGCCGCCGAGATCGGCCGCTATTGCGGCGCCACCGCGCTGACCTGGAACATGCATGTCTGCTCGACGCTGTGGTCGGGACCACTGGCCGATGATCTCGACATGGATGCGGCAACGCGCGCCGAACACGAGGCGCGCCGCGCGATGCATTACAAGCGCATCGTCGAGGACGGCGCCATCTACTCGCAGCCATTCTCGGAAGGCGGCGCGGCTGCCGCAGGTGGCGTCGCGTTCGGCACCGAGGCGAAGCCGGTAACAGGCGGATGGATCGTCAACGGCAAGAAGATCTTTGCATCGCTGTCGGGCCACGCCGATTATTACGGCGTGCTCTGCACCGAGATCGCGGAAGGCGAAAAGGCCTCGCGCCGCAACACGCTCTACCTTGCCATTCCTGCAAAAGCCGGTGGCGTCTCCGTGGTCGGCGACTGGGATCCGTTAGGGATGCGCGGCACGGTATCGCGCACGCTGATCTTCAAGGACGTGTTCGTCGCGGAAGATGCGGCGCTGATGCCGCGTGGGGTCTACTTCCAGGCCGCGATGCGCTGGCCGCATATGTTCCTGACGCTGTCGCCGACCTATGTCGGCCTCGCGCAGGCGGCTTATGATTTTGCGGTGCGCTATCTGCGCGGCGAGGTGCCGGGCACGCCGCCGGTGAAGCGGCGGATGTATCCGACCAAGCAGATCGCGGTGGCGCAGATGCAGATCAAGCTGGAGCAGATCAAGGCGATCTGGTTTCAGGCGGTCACCGAAGCCGGCCCTAATCCCAGCAAGCAGCAGGTGCTGCGCGCTTACGCCGCGCAATATTCCGCGATGGAAGGCGCCAACGAAATAGCGACGCTGGCGATCCGCACCTGCGGCGGCCAAGCGATGCTGAAATCGTTAACCCTGGAGCGGATCTATCGCGACAGCCGCTGCGGCTCGCTGATGCTGCCATGGACCGCCGAACTCTGCCTCGATCGCATCGGCCGCGAAGCGCTGTACGAGAGCGGCGAGACGGACGACTAATTCGCGATGGACCTCTCCGACCTCATCGCGCGCAACGCGGCGTTCACGCCGGACAAGCCGGCGACGATTTTTGAGGGTGAAGCGCTCAGTTATCGGGCTTTCCACGACCGCATCGAACTGGCGGCGCGTGCGCTGAAGGCCGAGTTCGGCGTTGTCAGCGGCGACCGAATAGCGATCCTCAGCCTGAACCGGCCGGACTATCTGGTGCTGCTCTACGCCTGCGCCCGGCTTGGCGCGATGCTGGTGCCGCTGAACTGGCGTCTCGCGGTTGCCGAGCAGATGTTCATTCTGTCCGATGCCGCGACCAAGGTGCTGGTGCTCGAACAGGCGTTTGCGGAAATTCTGCCGACGCTCGCAAAAGAACTGTCGGACCCACGCTTGGTCGGACTCGACTTCACGCCCGCGCGAGGCGTCACGTTCGATGCGCTGCTGACGCGAGCGCGCGGAGATGGCCGCAATCCGTATGTCGATCTCTCCTGCCCGCTGCTGATTGTGTATACGTCAGGCACCACCGGGCGACCGAAAGGCGCGGTGCTGCGGCAGGAGGCGCTGCTGTGGAACGGCGTGATGAGCCAGCACATGCATGACCTCACCTCGGACGATCACGTGCTGACGGTGCTGCCGTTCTTCCATGTCGGCGGCCTCAACATCCAGACCACCCCGGCGCTGCATTTTGGCGCGACGGTGACGATCCATTCCCGCTTCACACCGGACGCGGCGCTTGCATCATTCGCACTGGAACGTCCGACCCTGACGGTGCTGGTGCCCGCAACGATCCAGGCGGTGATCGACCACCCCGATTGGGCCACCACCGACCTGTCGTCGCTGAAAGCAATCTCCACCGGATCGACCATGGTGCCGCCGCATTTGATCGAGCGCTTTGTTTCGCGCGGCGTGCCGGTGCTGCAGGTCTACGGCTCGACCGAAACCTGTCCTATCGCGGTCTATACCCGGCTCGACGGCGATCTCTCGCGTACCGGTTCGACCGGCCTCCCAGGTCTTTGCTGCGAGGCTAAAGTCATCGACAATGCCGGCGTCGAGCTGCCGCCGGATACAGCAGGTGAAATCGCGGTGCGCGGTCCCAACGTGTTCTTCGAATACTGGGGCAATGAAGCGGCGACCCGCGAGGCGCTGCACGACGGCTGGTTTCGCACCGGCGACATCGGCCGCCGCGATACCGACGGCTATTTTTTCGTGCACGACCGCAAGAAGAACATGATCATTTCCGGCGGAGAGAACATTTATCCGGCGGAAGTCGAGCGCGTGCTGCTCGAACATCCCGATGTAGCGGATTGCGGCGTGATCGGCCGGCCCGACGCAAAATGGGACGAGGTGCCGGTAGCCTATGTGATCCCGCGCGCGGGACGCGCCGTCGAAGCAGAGGCGTTAAAGGCGCACGTGCTGTCGCAGCTTGCGCGCTTCAAGGTACCGCGCGCGATCGTGTTCGTTGACGACCTGCCGCGCACCGCGCTCGGCAAGGTGCAGCATTTTCGATTGAAGCAGCTTGCGGGAGAAAACGAGTGAAGATCGCGGTGCTCGGCGGCGGCAACGGATCGTTCGCGGCGGCGGGCGATTTCGCGTTGCAGGGGCACGACGTTCGGCTGTGGCGGCGCGACGGTGCCGCGGTAGACGCGCACCGCGCCGCCGACTCACGAATCATCGTCAAGGATTCGAAAGGCCGTCACGAGGTGCAGCTTGCGCTCGTTACGACCGACATCGCCGAAGCCGTTCGCGACGCCGAACTGATCCTGTGCCCTACCCCCGCCTTCGCGCAGCACGATATCGCGGCACTGCTCGCGCCCCATTTGCGCGATGGCCAGGTAGTGTTCCTGCCGCCTGCGACGTTCGGCTCGATGATTTTTGCCAAGGCCGCGCATGACGCCGGCAACCGCGCATCGATCGCGTTCGCCGAAACCGGCACGCTGCCATGGCTGACACGCAAGCACGGCCCTTTCGAGGTCGCCATCACCATTCGCGCCAAGCGGCTGCCGGTCGGTGTATTTCCGCTCAACCGTGCCGGCCATACGCTCGACGTGATCGGACGCGCATTCCCCGGCGTCATCGAGCCCTGCGGCGACGCGCTGTCGGGCGCGCTGATGAATGCGGGGCCGATCATCCATCCGCCGCTGATCGTGATGAATGCCGGCCCGATCGAACATTTCGAGCGCTGGGACATTCACAAGGAAGGCACCCAGGCGGCGATCCGCCGCGTCACCGACGCGCTGGACGCCGAGCGGATCGCGGTGCGCGAAGGTTTTGGCTACGACTCCCCGCACTTTCCGCTGGCGCATCATTATGCGCGTGAAGGCGAGGAATGGATGTATGGCCGCGGCTCGCACGACCGCCTGACCGACTCTGGCGACTGGCGCGAGCGCATCGTGCTGACCGGGCATCGCTACATGCTGGAAGATCTTCGCGTCGGCTTGTCGTTCCTGGTCTCGGCGGCCGAATTGGCCGGCGTCGATACGCCGCTGGCGAAATCGTTTTTGGCGATCGGCGGCGCGATCCGCGGCGAAGATTTCATCCAAGGTGGGCGAACGCTCGCAAGCCTCGGGCTTGGCGGCCTCGATCGCGATGCTCTGCAAGCGCTGCTGCGCGAGGGATTTGGCCCATGACTTCCCGTCCCGCTATCGCCTGCCTCGGCGCCGGCCGCATGGGCCGCGGCATCGCGGTGGCGTTTGCCTATGCCGGCCACAAGGTTGCGATGATCGACGTCAAGCCGCGCTCCGCGGAACAGTTCGAAAAACTCGAAGGCGAAGCGCTGGGCGAAATCGGCAAGACGCTGGCGAGCCTGGCGCGGTTCGGCCTGCTTACCGGCGAGGACGCAGACGCCATCGCTGCCCGCGTTTCCGTGGTGCCTGTGCAAAACAGCGCCGCCGCGCTCGCCGACACCGCGGTCGTGTTCGAAGGCGTGCCCGAAGTGGTTGAGCTCAAGCGCGAAGTGCTTGCGGCGGCCTCGAAATGCGTCGGGCCCGATGTCATTATCGCCTCCACCACCTCGACCATTCTGGTCGACGACATCTCCGGCGCGGTCGAGAACCCTGCGCGTTTTCTCAACGTGCACTGGCTCAATCCCGCCTATCTGATCCCGCTGGTCGAGCTGTCGCCGGGCGTCGCCACCGATCCTGCCGTCACCGCGCGGGTCAAGGCGCTGCTGGAAGGCATCGGCAAGGTGCCTGTCGTGTGCGCGGCGACGCCCGGCTACATCGTGCCGCGAATCCAGGCGCTGGCGATGAACGAAGCGGCGCGGATGGTGGAGGAAGGCGTCGCGACGCCGGAAGATATCGACAAGGCGATCAAATACGGTTTTGGATTCCGCTATGCGACCATGGGGCTGATCGAGTTCATCGACTGGGGCGGCGGCGATATACTCTATTACGCGAGCCGCTATCTCGAAGGCGCGCTGCATAGCGACCGCTATCGCGCGCCCGAGGTGATTTCGCGCAACATGCAGGAAGGCCGCATCGGCATGCGCACCGGCGCGGGCTTCCTTGATTATGCCGGCATGGACATCGACGCCTGGCGCGAGCAGCGCCTCGCGGCGCTGGTGGATTTGCTCCGGCATTTCAAGCTGGCGCGGCCGCCGGTGCTGGATCGCGATTAGCCGAATACATCCTGCAACGCGCCCTCACGCACCACGGCGACACCATCGAGTTCGATGGTCGTGCGCATCATCGGCAGATCGAAATGCCCCGCGGTGTAGCGGCCGGCGAATTCGTTGGCGCCGGTGGAGAACAGGAAGTTCCCGGCCACGGCTCGCAGTTCGGTGCCATTGGTGTCACGCTGGTCGTACATCGCCAGCGATTCGTAGCGCGCTGCCGGATTCATGCCAAAGCCGACATGCGACACCGCATAGGCCTCGCGGTCGCCCCATGCCGCGAGATAGCGGCGCATCAACTCGGCGTCGGTGCCCTCGCCTTGAAGCTCGGTGACGTAGTCATCCGTCAGCGTCATCCGGACAGGTGAGCTGAGATAGCGCTTGAAGGTGAGGTTGACATCGCCCGCGGCCATCACCAGCGTGCCGTTGACGGTTTTGCTTTTCGGAAAGCTGACCACAATGCCGCCCGGCCAATGCGCCAGCGTGCCGGGTTTGTCGGTCCAGCCCCAGACACCGACCGTGGACGCGCCTTCCATGTTCACATCCAGATCGGTGCCGGCCTTCGAGGTCACGCGCATGCGCTTCGTCCCGCGCAGCATCTTCGCCGCCGCGCGCACGCGCTTCTCCAGCGCCGCGTCCGGCCGCATCCGCTCCAGCGCTTCGGGATGCTCGTTGGAGATCACCAGAATGCGCGCGCCGGCTTTCAATATTTCCGGCGTCTCCACCGCATGCATCAGCCCTTCGATGGTGCAATCGACCACGAAGCCGGCCTGTTGCAGCGCTGAGACCACCGGCGCAAGCCGCTGGATCGCCTCGGAGGCGCCTGTGGAGCGCACCGGCACGATCTGCGTATTGCGCGGCGTCGGCACGATGATGTGAAACGGTTTTGCGCCCATGCGCAATAATGCGAGTTCAGCGATGTGGACGTTGAGCGCACGCGATTGCGTCTCCGACAGAATCGCGGCGGTATCGCCGCGCTTGACCGCGCAGCGCTCGAAAATCTCGCAGAACGCGTCGATCCATTTCGCCTCGATGCGGTCCGAAAGCATGTGGGTCTCCAACTACATTATTCGCGTGGTACTTTCCCCGGATGCTGCGCAGCGCGCCGCTCTTGCGGCGTGGTGCGCTGCTGATCCGGGGTCGTACCAGGCGCCGGTGTTTGGTACGGTCCCGGCCCTGCGGAGCAGCGTGAAGAACGCTGCACCGCGTCCCGGGACACGGCTACATCCTACTTGATCGGCGCGACGATGGTCGCGTGCTTGAACTGCGACACATCCATCTTCTTCGGCAACATCCCGGTCTCCGTGTAAGTGTCGAGCATGGTCTGGATCGCCGGGAAGTTGGGCGCGGCGCCGGGGTCGCGGCCGAAATCATTGTCCTTGAGCAGATAGGTTTCCAGCACCGGGATCGGCGCCTTCATCACTTCGTTGACGACTTTCAGCGTCTCGTCGCGATTTTCCAGCGCCTTCTTCATGCCGAGCGTGATGTCGCGGACATAGGCTTTCGCAACGTCGGGATTCTTCTCGACAAATTCGGCACGGCACGCCTCGAGAATGTGGACGATGTTCTTTTGCTGTTCGGACAGCGAGAACAGTTTGCGTATGCCGCCCTTGGCTTCCGCGCGCGCTGCGAACGGCTGGTTCATGACGGCAGAATCGACGCGGCCCGAACGCAACGCGTCCTCCGACAATGAGAACCCGATCTCGACCAGCTTGATGTCCTTGTCCGGATCGACGCCGTTCTGCTTCAGCAGGATAGCCATCGGACCGTAGATGCCGGAGCCGAGCGTGTTGATCGACAGCGTCTTGCCCTTCAGGTCCGCGATGGTCTTGATCGGCGAGTCATCCTTGACCGCCCAGTACACCGAGAAGCCGCCCGGCTTTTCGAATACGTGCTGCGCGACGATGTAGGCTTTCAGATTGCCGTTGACCGCGCCCTGCGCCAGCGCCAGCGGCGATTGCGTGGCGCAGTCCAGCGCACCGGCGGCCAGCGCCTGGGTCATCGGCGCGGTACC
>Ga0193726_1000797_pt1 | contig 29045 bp, 21 predicted proteins | sample H2c1metaG_FD_144928 | JGI IMG/M metagenome (GOLD analysis project Ga0193726, IMG submission 144928) | Soil microbial communities from a riparian zone of the East river system, Colorado, United States - H2c1 | ecosystem: Environmental > Terrestrial > Soil > Riparian zone | place: USA: East River...
GCGCAACTTCACTGGTTGCAACGCGCACCGTAACCACCACTCCGCCGCTTTCCACTGTCCGTCCGTAAACCGTTGCTTCGTGATCCAAAACTGTTTTGCCGAACAAACGCCGCCACAGTCCCGGTTCGCGCACTTCCACATCGTCAGCATCGTGTGCTTCCAATGTTGTCTGGTCAAACACGCTGATGTCGTTGTAGCCGGCGGCTTTCAAGATGGTCACCGCTTTTTCCGCATTTGCACGATTGTCGTACACGGTCACTACCTTTTCGTATGTCATTATTTTTCTCCTTTAGGTTTCTTTGTCTGTCTTCACAGCTTTATCGGTCTGGGGGTTTTGGACCGCCGAACTTTCAACTGGGTCACGGGTAATGGTGGCTTCCTGCCGGCGCAGTGTTACGCGCTCGCGATGATTTTCATTGCTGAGCACGCGCCGTACTCGCACTTCTTCCTTCACCATCAAATGGCGTTCTAGAACCAAAATTTCTTCGACAATCGGAATGACGATCGTGTCTCCTTCCTGGCGTACCGCCGGCGCCGCCTCAACTCGTTTGTTGATCGGGGTCCGTTCGATCTCCACGTGTTCACGTTCCAGCACTTCGTCAATCATCTGATCGTGCTCGCGTGTGATTGTGGACACTTGGACCCGGCCGGTGACTACCCGCCGTTTCACGACTGATGCCTGTTCCTCAAATAAAGGAATGGCAACGTCTTCGGGATTTTTGCCTTCAGAATTCATATTGCCTCGTTCTCAATTTGCCGATCATCGAGGGGAAACTACGCGCCATTCCAAAAATCTGCGCGCGACCAAATATTCAACCACGCGTTTCCGCGCGGCTACTGGCAAAATGCACAGCTGATTGGTTTACTAGCGAAAGAAGAAGCGGATATAACTGGTAGAAGCAATAGTCAGATCGGAAGCCGTGTGTTGCCTCGCAAAGCTTGTCGTAAAGCGCCGCTTAGCACGGGTTACCGTTCAGCTGCGTGCGTCAACGCGCCTCTTGTACGTCCTCTGCGTCTGGTCAAGTATGGAAACGGAATTTCAATTCGTAGCCACGAATCCGTTTTCCTATGCCGACTGTGCTTGAAGTACGCGATCTTCACGTGGATTACCGCGACGCGCGCGCAAAAATAAAACCAGCGCTCGAAGGCGTCAGCTTCACTCTGCGAGCGGGCGAAATTCTCGGCGTGCTCGGGGAATCTGGCAGCGGTAAAAGCACGCTTTCCTCCACAGTTTTGCGTCTTCTCGCTCCCGGCGGAAAAATTCGCAGCGGAAGTGTGCGATACGACGGACACGAAATTCTCAGTCAAAGCGAACGTGAGCTCGAAAAAATTCGCGGAGCGCGAATCGCTATAGTCTTCCAGGAAGCATCACTCGCACTTCATCCGACATTGCGAGTTGGCGAACAAGTGGCCCGCGTCATCGGAGCGCACAGGTCGCTGGATCGCCGCGCAAGATTGAACAAAGCTCGTGAAGTACTCGCCGAAGTTTTCAGGGACGATGTCGGCCGAATATTTTCTTCTTATCCTCACCAACTCAGCGGCGGCCAACGCCAGCGCGTGCTCATCGCGCAAGCTATTGCATGCAATCCGGCGATTTTAATTGCCGACGAACCAACAGCGTCGCTTGACACAACGACTCAGTCGGAAATTCTTTCGCTGTTTGCGGAATTGCAACGCCGTCACGGAATGGCGCTCATGTTGATCACGCACAATCCCGCAATTTTGGCGCGGCTCGCCGACCGGATTTTAGTTCTCTACGCCGGGCGTGTGGTGGAAGAAGGGCCCGCCGAAGTTTTGTTGCGCTCGCCGCAGCATCCTTATCTTAGGGATTTGTTGCGCTCCATGACCGATTCACCGGAAGCGGCGCTTCTGCATCACAAAATAAACCTTCCCACGATTACCGGCGTAGCTCTGGATCTTTCTGTGAATTCCCCCGGATGTGTATTTGCTCCGCGATGTGAAGACAGAATGGATGAGTGTGCGCAGCGCGAACCAATAACGGTGGCCGTGGAAGAAAATCATGCGGTGGCTTGTTTCAAGTACGGTGGATAGGAGGCCTGACGCGATGCAAATTACTGAACCGCTTGTGAAAGTTGAAGCTCTTGTGAAACGTTATCCGCCGTCTCGCGCAAATTCACGCAGCGAAATCGCGGCGGCCGTCGACGGTATTTCACTTTCTATTTTCCCCGGCAAAACTCTTGCGCTTGTCGGCGAATCCGGTTCGGGAAAAAGTACACTCGCATTTTGTATTGCATCGATGGAAAAACCGACATCCGGCCGCATTTGGATTGACGGAATCGAATTGACGGCAATGAGCGATCGCGAACTGCGAACAACGCGGCCGAAGGTTCAACTTGTTTTTCAGGATCCCGCTGCGGCAATGAATCCGCGCTGGACCGCGCTGCAAATTGTTGCCGAGCCGCTGGTGATACAAAATCAAATTGCGCGAAGCGAACAACTCGATCGCGCGCAAGAATTGTTGCAGCGCGTCGGGCTCTCCGCCGATGCCGGTTCGCGGCGGCTCTCCGAATTCAGCGGAGGTCAACGCCAGCGCCTGGCGATTGCTCGCGCGTTGGCGCTCGCGCCGAAGCTGCTGATCCTCGATGAAGCGTTTTCCGCGCTTGATTGTTCCGTGCAGGCGCAAATGGTGAATCTGCTCGTCGAATTGCAAAGCTCGACTGGAATCACTTGTTTGTTTATCACTCACGATCTCTCGATGGCCGCGCTACTTGGCGATCAAATTGCTGTAATGGAGCGCGGAAAAATTGTTGAAGGCGGCGACGCGCGCGACGTCGTCCTTCATCCGTTGCAGGAAAGTACACGCGCTTTGCTCGCGGCATCGCCGCGGATGAATCAGCCCTCTGATATTCCACAGAACCACTGATGCGCTATCTATTCAGAAGATTTTTGCACGCGATTTTTCTTCTGTTGGGCGTATCTATTCTTTCGTTTATTTTCACCGCGCTCGCTCCCGGAAATTATTTTGATGAGATGCGTTTAAATCCGCAGATTTCTCCTGACACTGTCACTGCGTTGCGTGCGCACTATGGAGTTGATCGGCCAATCGTTGTGCGTTATGCGCGCTGGCTCAGCTCTGTCGCGCACGGCGATTTGGGATTCTCATTCGCATACAACAGTCCCGCTGCTCCGCTTCTTTGGGCGCGCGCGTGGAACACGCTGCTCCTCACATTCACCGCGACATTAATCTCCTGGCTAATCGCTCTGCCGTTGGGAATCTGGAGCGCCGAAAGAAAAGGCCGCGTGTCGGACGTCGCGATCACTTCCGCAACGGGATTGCTTCTTGCGATGCCGGATTTGTTGCTTGCGCTTGGTTTGCTGATTCTCGCCGTTCGCACTGGATGGTTTCCAACAGGCGGAATGGTTTCTGTCGGATCCGAATCGCTTTCGTGGTTCAGCAGAATTCGCGATTTGATTTTGCACATGGCGTTGCCCGTGACTGCGCTTGTTCTCAGCACTCTTCCTCTGCTGGTGAGACACGTGCGTTCAGCCATGTCGGAAGTTCTTGGCGCAGGATTCTTGCGCGCCGCGCAGGCTCACGGAATTCCGCGTCGCACAATTCTTTATCGATACGCATTGCCCGCCGCGGCGCATCCTCTCATTTCACTATTCGGATTCAGCATCGGCGCGCTGCTCAGCGGTTCGCTGATTGTTGAAGTGGTGATGAGCTGGCCGGGGCTTGGCCCACTTTTGTTGGAAGCAATTCTGGCGCGCGATCTTTATCTGGTGATCGGCGGCGTGATGCTCTCTACTATTTTTCTGGTCACCGGAAACTTCATCGCCGATTTATTGCTTTACTGGGCCGACCCACGGATTCGCACCAGCTAAATTTCTAAATGAACGCGCGCCGAAAACTCGTTTTGTTATTGACGCTACTTGGCGCCGCGCATCTTGTAATTGCGTGCGCCGGATTTTGTGCGCCCTACGATCCCACCGCGCAGGATCGCGATCGTCCTTATGCGCCGCCCATGCGCGTTCACTGGATAGACTCGAATGCCAAATTTCACGCGAGGCCATTCGTTTACGCGCAGCAACTTCGCGAAGGTTCGTTCGACGAATACGTCTCGGATACCTCGCATCCAATTCCGCTAAATTTTTTTGTAAGCGGTGCGCCATACAAGCTAATCGGCCTGATTCCCATGCGCGTTCACTTTTTCGGTGCTGAAGGCGATGGTGCTCCTATTTTTATTTTCGGAAGTGATGCTTACGGCCGCGACTTATTTTCGCGGATGCTTTACGGCGGACAAATTTCACTGTTGGCAGGACTGCTTGCTACCGCGCTCGCTCTTTCTTGCGGTTTGCTGATTGGTGCGCTCGCAGGATTTTTCGGAGGACGGACAGACGACATATTGATGCGCGTTGCGGAATTATTTCTTGCGCTCCCTTGGCTCTATTTGCTTTTCGCGATCCGCGCTTTTCTTCCGCTGGCCGTAAGTCCGCTACAGGCATTCTTTTTAGTTGTAGTTTTAATCGGCACTGTCGGATGGGCGCGCCCGGCTCGTCTGATTCGCGGAGTCGTGTTGAGCGCGAAGGAACGCGATTACGTTCGTGCTGCCCGCGGATTCGGCGCGACAAACATTTATTTATTGCGCCGCCACATTTTTCCGCAAACGTGGAGCGTCGTGCTCACGCAGGCGGCAATTCTGGTGCCGCAATACGTGCTCGCGGAAGTCACACTTTCATTTCTCGGCCTCGGCGTTCCAGAACCCGCGCCAAGTTGGGGCAACATTCTTTCGAGCCTCCAGCAATATAGTGTGCTCTCCTCATACTGGTGGATGTTTCTGCCAAGTGTCGCAATAGTTTGTTTCTTCTTGGGATACCTGGCCCTAGCGAGCGCGTTGCAGGACGCTGCTGACAAGTCGAAGATATAAGACGCATTAATAGGCCCTCTCGTGAACGCATTTATTAGAAGTTCGTCGAAATTTCTTGGGAAAATTCTGCTCTCCGCAGCGATTGTTCTCGCTGCGTGGATCGCTGTATTCGTGGCGTCACCAGTTCATTCGCAGGCCTCGCAATCCCACGGCAATGCGGAAGAATTCCTCTCACTGCCCGGCGAAATCGGCCGGTCCGGTGGGCGTCTTGTCGTTTCACTGCGCGCTGAACCGAAAACCTTAAATCCACTCATTGCGGGTGACGCGCCTTCTCGTCAAGCGATCGGCGCAATGCAGGCGGATCTAATTCACATCAACCGCGCAACGCAACTTACCGAACCAGCGCTGGCGAAATCATGGACAGTTTCAAAAGACGGATTGCTCTACACAATAAAACTGCGCGATGGACTGCGCTTTTCCGACGGCCATCCACTGGACGTCGACGATATTCTTTTTAGCTTCCAACTTTATCTTGATGAAAATGTTCATGCCCCGCAGCGCGATTTGCTGATCGTGGGTGGTAAGCCAATCGTCGCGCGCAAAATTGATTTGCATACCGTTGCATTTGAACTCGCGAAACCGTATGGCGCGCAAGAAAGATTGTTTGATGGACTTGCGATTCTGCCGAAGCATCTTCTTGAGCAGCCTTACAAACAAGGGAAGCTCGATCAGCAATGGCCGCTTTCTGTGGCCGCCGTACAAATCGCCGGACTCGGTCCGTATCGTCTGAAGGAATATGTTGCCGGTCAGCGGCTGGTGCTTGAGAAAAATCCCTACTATTGGAAGGCCGACGCGAAGGGAAGTAGGCTGCCGTATTTGGATGAGCTCGTTTTTCTTTTCGTTCCCAGTGCGGACGCCGAAGCAATTCGTTTTCAATCCGGTGAGACCGACGTCATCGGAATCAGCCGAGTTGCCGCGGATAGTTTTTCCACGCTCTCACGCCAATCGCGCGGATACACGATGTCCGACGCCGGCCCCGGGCTTGAATACAATTTTCTTTTTTTCAATTTGAATGATCTCGGCGCAAAGGCGTCGCCGGATTTTGTGCGCAAACAGAAATGGTTTGCGAATGTGAAATTCCGTCAGGCTGTCTCGCTTGCGATTGATCGTCAGGCAATCGTGCGTCTCGTGTATCAGGGCCGCGGTGCTGCGCTTTGGGGACCGGTCACACCCGGAAATCGCCGTTGGCTAAACACTTCGCTTGTGAATTCTGCACGATCCGTGGAAGCAGCGCGCAATCTTCTAATCGCGGCCGGATTTAATTGGAAAAAAGATTCAAACGGTGAATCGTCGCTCGTAGATCCTTCCGGCGCGACCGTTGAGTTTTCAATCGTCACCAGTTCTTCCAACGCCGAGCGCACAAAAATGGCCACGCTGATTCAGGACGATCTGAAGCAGCTTGGAATGCATGTGCAAGTTGTGCCGCTGGAATTCCGATCGCTTCTCGATCGCGTGCTTCAATCCAAAGAATACGACGCGTGCGTACTGGGCGTAGCGAACTATGATGCTGATCCAAATTCCGACATTAATGTTTGGCTCTCCAGCGGCGGTTCGCATTTCTGGAATTTGGGCCAGCCGAAACCTTCCACTTCGTGGGAAGCCGAAATTGATCAGCTGATGGAAAAGCAGCTCGGTTCCCGCACTTTTGACGAGCGCAAGCATTCTTACGATCGCATTCAGGAAATTATTCGCGAAAATCAGCCGCTGATTTTTCTCGCAAGTCCTGACATTCTTTCCGGCGCAAAAAATACGGTTGGAAATTTCCATCCGACGATTCTTGAGCCTTACGTTCTATGGAATGTTGAGCAACTCTTTTTGCGTGCGTCCTCTGGGAGCGCTCATCCGTGAGCCCTGTGCTTATACATGCTCGGAAAAAACCGCCCGGTGAATGGACTGACACACGCCTCGTAAAGGAATGCCTCGCCGGAAATGAAGACGCTTGGTCGGCGCTCATCGACAAATACAAAGCGCTCATCTTTTCAATTCCAATTAAGTATCAGATGCCGCCGCAGGAAGCTGCGGACATTTTTCAAGCAGTCTGCATGGAACTGTTGGCAAGCCTATCTAATCTTCGCGAACCAAAAGCGCTTCCTGCGTGGCTCATGCAGGTGACGCATCACCGATGCGCGCGCTGGAAACACCGGCAGCAGCGGACGATAAGCAGCGACAGTGAAACTGGGATTCCTGAAGCCGAAATCCCCGCAATGGCGGAGTCCTTGATTCGGCAAACGCAAGAGGAACAGATTTTGCGCGAAGCAATCTCAAATCTTGCGCCGCAATGTCAGAAATTGGTTGCCGCGCTTTTTTTTGAAACTCCCGCGCGGCCTTACGCGGAAATCGCCGCGGAATTAGGACTCGCCGTGGGATCCATCGGATTCACGCGGCAAAAATGTATCGACCGGCTTCGCAAGAGTTTACAGAAAAAGGGATTCGAGTGAGCGTCACTGAAAACAATACGCTTCCGGGCGAAGAATATTTCTCGGAGCTTGCTCAGCTTGCTGACTCAGAGAGCCGCAAAACTTTTCTGGCGCAGCACGAAACCCTTTTGCGTCCGGAAGTAGTCGTGCGCCTTACCGAAGTGGTCGTCCGCAGAATTCGTATCGATGCCCAGCAGTCTTTCCGTCTCGCCGAAGCAGCTATCGAAATGGCTGAAATTCTTAACAACGAGCAATGTCTCGCGCTCGGGCTTCGCGCGAAAGCGAATGCGCTCTACGCCTCCGGCGATAATCGCACCGCAGCGGAACTCCACGAACGCGCCTTCAATCTGTTTGAAAAGTTGGAAGAATGGAATGAAGCCGCGCGCACGCTGAGCGCTTCCATTCAGCCGTTAATTTTACTCGGAGAATATATCCGTGCATTTCAAGCTTCCGAACGCGCACGCGATATTTTCACGCGCCTGAATCTTCCCTGGCGTTTGGCGCGGCTGGAAATAAATGTCGGCAATATTTTTCATCGTCAGGATCGATTTACAGAAGCGATCGCATATTACGAACGCGCCTACGAAGGCTTGCTGCCTCATCAAGATGCCGAAGCAATGGCCGTGGTGTTGGGGAATATGGCGACGTGCCTGATTAGCTTGAATGATTTTCCACGCGCGCTGAAGTATCACGAGCAAGCCAGAAAAGTTGCCGAAGAGAATTCCATGCCACTGCTGGTGGCGCAAACGGATTACAACATCGCATGGCTTTATTATTTGCGCGGAGAATACAGCCGTGCCATCGAAATTCTTTACGCCACGCGCGCGTCCTGCGAAGCCAGCGGCGATCATTATCACGAAGCGCTTTGCTACATGGATCTTTCCGAAATTTATTTGGAATTGAATCTGAGCGAAGAAGCCCGCGAAACTGCGATGCAGGGCTTTCAGCGATTCCAGAATCTCGGGCTAGCCTACGAATCAGCAAAAACGCTGGCGAACGAAGCGATGGCGCTGGGCCAGCAGAACAAAACTTTGCCGGCGCTGGAGCAATTCGCAAAAGCACGCGAAATGTTTGCGCAGGAAAAAAATCTTGTATGGCCGTGGTTGTTGGATTTGTATCAGGCGCTTTTACTTTTTCAGGAAGGACGTCATTTTGAAGCGCGGCGATTGTGCATTGCTGCCGCTAAAGTTTTTGACGACTCGGTTCTCGCCGGCAAAGCGGTTCTCTGCCACCTTCTGCTCGCTCGAATTGCCTATCAGATGAAGGAGTTGGACGAATCGCAACGTGAAACGGATATCGCTTTGGAAAAATTGGCGGGTCTGCAAGCGCCCGTGCTGACGCACCAAACTTATTTTCAGCTTGGACAAATCGCGCAAGCACGTCGAAATTCAAAAGCCGCCTATGCAGCTTTTCTGGAGGCCCGCGATGCGCTGGAAATGTTGCGCAGCAGATTGCAGGGCGCCGAACTGAAAATTTCCTTCGTGAAAGATCGTCTGCAAGTTTACGAAGAGCTGGTCGATCTGTGTCTGCGGAATGAAGTTGGCGGCGACCCGGCGCGAGAAGCGCTTGGCTACATCGAATCGGCGAAATCGCGCAGCGTGATCGAAATGATTTTTCCCAGCAGCCAGACGGCGCCGACAAGCAATTCGGCGAAGAGCGGATTGGTGCGGCGAATTTTGGATCTGCGCGAAGAATTGAACTGGTATTACCACCGCATCGAACTGGAACAACTTCGCCCCGAAGAACGTTCGCGCGAACGCATCGAACATTTGCAGAAGCAGGCGCAAGCGCACGAAAGTGAATTGTTGCGGACGCTGCGCGAAGTGCCCGCGAATCAACAGGGGCCTGAAGTTGCGCAAGCGGCAGCGCCGAAATCAATTGACGATATTCAATCCAGCCTCGCCGAGGGTGTAACTCTCGTCGAATATTATTCCGTGGGAGATAAAGTTGTAGCGGCCGTCGTCACGCGAAGCGACATTCAAATTGTTCCGCTCACGGTAATTTCGCGAATGACAGGCTTCATCGAATTGCTGCGTTTTCAATTCGCCAAGTTTCGATTGGGCGGCGATTATTCCCAGCGTTTTGCCGAGCCTCTGCTTCGAGCAACTCACGGACATCTGGAATCTTTGTATGCCGAGTTGATCGCTCCGTTGCGTCCATTGTTGAAGGGCCGCCATCTTGTGATCGTTCCTCACGGTCAACTGCACTTCTTGCCGTTCCACGCATTGCGCAACGGCGAAGAATATCTTGGCGACGCATTCACAATTTCGTACGCGCCCAGCGCGACTGTTTTTGCGTTGTGCCAGTCCAAACCGCAAAGCGAAAAAAAATCGACGCTGATTCTCGGCGTTCCCGATCAGCGCGCGCCGCAAATTTTGGCGGAGGTGCAATCCGTCGCGGGCATTCTTCCGTCACCGGAACTTTTTATCGGAGACCGCGCCACCGGAAAGGTTCTGCGTGAGCGCGGACCGGAATGCGGTTTGCTCCACATCGCCACGCACGGCGTGTACCGGCAGGACAATCCGGTTTTCTCGGGCGTTCGGCTGGGAGACGGCTACTTAAATTTGTACGATCTTTACCAATTGAAATTGGGCGCGTCACTTGTGACGCTCAGCGGCTGCGCCACCGGAATGAATGTTGTGGCCGCCGGCGACGAATTGATCGGCCTTCAACGCGGGCTTTTTGCCGCGGGCGCATCAACATTAATGCTGTCGCTCTGGGACGTTCACGACCGCAGCACTGCGGAACTGATGCGATTGTTCTACACAAATTATGTCCGCACCGGTAGCGCCGCTTCCTCACTCCAAACGGCCACGCAGGAACTCCGCAAGCAATATCCCCACCCTTACTTCTGGGCGCCGTTCGCCTTGGTCGGCAAACTTACTGATTCTAAAGCACTTATTTAATTTCCGCCCGCCTATATTTTTCAGCCTCCCGAAGCCCCTTTATCCATGAATGTCGAAGTGTACACAGAATCGTGCAAAGGGACTCCTGAACGCCGGGGAGGCGTCGGGTGTCTCCAATTCATCGCTGGGGGGAACTGTGAAGCATCTGTCTGACGAGCAAGCAGTGAATTTCGTGAATCGGGTGATGTCTGCCCAAGACCAGTTAGAGGCTCAGAAGCACATTGAATCCGGCTGCAAACGGTGTTCGGAGGCGGTGGCGACATGGCAGCGCGTGCTGGAGGCAAGTTCGGTGGAGGCCGAATATCAGCCGCCCGCAGGCGTGGTGCGGATCGCAAAGGCCGCGTTTGCAGCCGCCGGATTGGAAAACGCCACGTCTGACGTTAAGTTGTTATTTGACAGTACCTTACAGCCTGCGATGGCGGGTGTTCGGTCCGTTTCCACCGACACCCGGCAGCTGCTGTATGGCGTCGGGCCATACCTGATCGACCTTTACATTTCGGCAAAACCTGGAGGTAAATCGGTCTCCGTCACCGGTCAGCTCATGAACTCAAAATTTCCTGAGAAGATTCTGAAGGCGGTGCCGATTGCTGTCGGAAACGGCGCTGGAACAGTGGTTTTGGCCATTACCAACGATTTTGGCGAGTTCCGGGGCGATCTGGAGTACAGCGGAGACTTGGAACTGCGCCTGCCCAGCCCTGAGGGACAAGAAATTGTGATCCGCCTGGGTTGCCTTTTGACCGGATTGGTCGCTCCGGAGGCGGAAAGCGCAAAAATAAGCCCGGAATCGCCACGATTTTGATGTCAGTACTTTCGTACCGTCCCGAAATGGGACTGTTGTTTGGTAAAAACGATTCACTCGTACCATTGGTGGAAACGGCTGCTTTTGTGAAACTGCTTTTGTAGCCGGAACCGTCTGCGGACGAGTTACTTAGAGGAGCCTAATACCATTATGAAACGCCGTCTCTGGATTCTTACAGCAGCACTCATAGCACTCTCATTATTCCAAGCAGGGCCCGCATCGGCGCAGCAACGGCTTATCGTCCGCACCACCAACTTGCCATTATTGAAGAACACGTGTTTGTTGAATCTTTGTCAGATTACCGAGACCTTGGATGGCACGGTTGGTCAACTTGTTCTGGTGACCTTACCGAAGTTGCTTCCAATCCAAGCGCTTGAGAACGTGCTTCGACTCGTCCCGGGCGTTTTGAGCGTGGAAGAAGATCTTCTTCGCACCATCGGACCGAACCAGCCGCTACTGAATGGGGTGCCGCTCGGTCTGTATCAACGCAGTCCGGTAGCATTCGCGGGCGCAACAGTTTGGAGTGGATATGCAACGCAGCCTGCGGTTACGGATATTAATTTGCCGCAAGCGCGATTGGCATTTAATACGTCGAGCGGCAAAGTGATTGTCGCAGACATTGATACTGGTGTGGACTTCACGCATCCGGTTTTGAAATCAGTTTTGCTGCAGGGATATGACTTCACGCGCAATCAAAACGGCGGGAATGAAATGTTGGATGTTACGAATTCCAACGCGAAACCTTGCACGAACAGCAACTGCTCAACGGCGAATGTAAATCAGTCCACTGCGGCAGTGCTGGATCAATCGACGGCTGCGGTTCTCGATCAGCCGACGGCGGCAGTTTTGGATCAACCCGGATATTCGGATTTCGGCCACGGGACTATGGTGTTGGGAATCATTCACTTGGTAGCGCCGAACGCGATGTTGCTGCCGGTGAAAGTATTCCACGCGGATGGCACGGGCTACACGTCGGACATCATTCGCGGCTTGTATTATGCCGTGCAGAATAAGGCTAACGTTATCAATATGAGCTTTGATTTCACCGTACCTTCAGCAGAGTTGGCGCAGGCAATTGCGAACGCGGAAAAGAATGGTGTGGTCTGCGTTGCGTCAGCAGGAAATGACGGCGCTTCCGAAGTTGTCTACCCGGCCGGACTTGCCGGTGTGATGGGCGTTGCATCAGTCGGCGAATCGCGCCAACGTTCAACGTTCTCAAATTACGGAACGCAGGTCACCTACGTTGCAGCTCCGGGCGAAAACATTGTGTCGACGTATCCGTACGACACTTACGCGTCAAGCTCGGGCACATCGTTCAGCGCGCCATTTGTTGCAGGCACTGCGGCACTGGCGCTGGAAATGAACGGCAAGCCAACGTCACAAGAAGCGACGTCCGCGATTGCGCAAGCGCAACCGTTGACTCCGCAAATGGGACACGGGCTGCTGGACGTTTTCCACGCACTCACTTATATGCAAGCCGTAATCGGAGCGAAGAACTAATCGCGCCGACACGATGAATAAAAAAAGGCTGAGGGGCCACGACAATGTCAGAGCTACAACAAGCACAGCTAAGGGTCAAGGAACTGGAAGAGAGTTTAATCGCGCAGAGGACGGCTCTGATCTGCGCGTTCAACCAGACCCTTGACCTGAAAGATCTGAACACAGGAGTGCACAGCACCCGGCTCGCGGAATGGGGAATGCGAGTCGGGCAAGAACTGGGACTTGAAGAAGGCGCGCTGAGAGATTTGGAAGTAGCGGCGCTGCTTCACGACATCGGGAAAATCGGAATTCCAGATTCAATTCTAAAAAAGCCCGCGAAATTAGAAGCTGAAGAATACGCGTTGATGAAGAAGCACCCGGAGTATGGTTGGGCGGTTTTGCGGATGCTGCCGGGATTCGATCGCGCTTCACTTTACATTCTTCACCATCACGAATCGTTTGACGGCAAAGGATATCCGGCCGGTCTCAAGAATTCTGAAATTCCACTCGCATCGCGAATTGTTTCGGTCACGGATGCGTTTGACGCGATGGTTTCTTCGCGACCATATCGACAGGGACTTCCGTTTGAGGAAGCAATTCGCAGGCTAATTCTCGGTAGCGGAACGCAATTCGATCCTGCGGTGGTGCAGTCGTTCCTTCCGTTGGCGCAAGCTGAAATGGAAACAGTTTTTGCGGCCGCAGGTAGCGAAATTTCCGCGGCGATTTAGTCCTCCCCGAATTTTCTGAAAATCTCTCCGAATTTCGCTTCCCTAGGCGTCCGCGAATCTACATCGATTACCGTATTCGCAAAAACTCCAAGACCAATTAATATCTGGAAGGACGTTGGGAATCCAGACGTCGCCAGATATCCAGCATGGCGAAATTATTAGAATTCGGGAGGTAAACAGACATGGCACTGAATGACGTGAGTCGAAACTCCTGTAGTCAATGTAAGAGCTGGTACGCATCGGAAAGCGATTTACGCGAGCACATGCGAGTTGTTCATCGGCGATTTATTGCTGAGCCAAGTACACGGCAGCATATCGATCCAAGACCAGAAACTCCCTGTAAGTAAGAGGACGGAAACAGTACCTCGAGATGAAGTGAAATTCCTGTTGGGAATTTTGCATTGGAGCACACGACATGAAACCGAAGAACACGATCTGCCTATGGTTCGACAAGGACGCGCACGAAGCGGCGAGCTTTTACGCCGCTACTTTTCCGGATAGCAAAGTGACTGCCGTTCACAAGGCCCCCAGTGACTACCCGGCCGGCAAAGAAGGCGATGTGATAACGGTGGAGTTCACAGTTTTGGGCATTCCATGTCTCGGGCTGAACGGTGGCCCGGCGTTCAAGCACAACGAGGCATTTTCATTTCAGATTGCGACAGACAATCAGGAAGAGACCGACCGTTACTGGAACTCGATCGTTGGCAATGGCGGCGAGGAAAGAGCATGTGGTTGGTGTAAGGACCGTTGGGGGCTCTTCTGGCAAATCACTCCGCGTGTGCTAAACGATGCTATTGCGGCGGGCGGTGGTGAAGCAAAGCGTGCTTTCGCGGCGATGATGACAATGAAAAAGATCGACATCGCCACCATTGAGGCAGCGCGACGGGGCTGATGTGGAAACGATCGCCATAGAATAATTTTGCCGATGGCTTACCAGGAATTCATGGCCAGAAAAGCCATTTGAGATACAACGGATCAGTGGGCATCTTCGGGTTGATGAGCAGAAGTGGATCGCTCGATAAAGTGGACGATAGATCCGCTTCGCTGATTGATGATGGAAAATCCTTTTTCCAGACAAGATCGAACTGGTAGTCCATCACGCCTGTACTGTTTGCTACAAAATTTGTGTACCAGAAATTATTGAACAGCGTCGCGAAAATGCGATTCGCATTTTCAGGCTTGTCCGTGCGCCGGGCAAGCACGTTTGTGTTTCCGAATGTAATTAGCGGCGCATCGCGACTGACCCAAAGCCAGTGTCCTTGAGGGCTGGCGTAATGCACCCATCCATCGACAGCGAAATAATCTCGACAAGAGCCGGGAAGTTGATCGTCGTAGGGAATGAAAGGGACGCCTGCGTTGCTTGTTTTCGGAGCGGCGTCTCCGGCGGGCAATGGAAACGACGCGAAGATCACCTGCGGAAGTTCGGAAGAAAGTCGATAGAGTTTAATTTCAAACCGAACACGAGGCTCGTCCCGCCAAATCTCCAACTTTCTCGTGACCCAACCTAAAGAAGGTTCGGAGAGTGTCTGCGTGTAAATTAGCGAATGGGAATTTTCTGAGCGGATCGCCGCAGCAGATTCAGAAGCCGGCGATTCCTTGATGAATTCCGCGCGGGCTGCTTGCCGCTTGGATGAATCGGTCATGTCCGAAATTTCATGAATTTTTGCGCGCGGAGCAAAGCCGCTGACGTTCATGGTGACGAGATCTCCGAATCCCGGGGCGATTAGCGATGTCAGCATCCCCGGCCAGGTGATTGCGACAGGCCAGCCTTTTTCATCTACTTCAATTTTGGGAGTGTTGGATTGTGCAGATGGTTTTTCCGTGCAAGGTTTTTGCGAGAGTTGAAAGTGTCTGCTTGAATTTCCGCGTAGCGACTCCACCCAGAACGAGGCGGTTTGTTTTGGTAAATTGTCGGCGAAAACCATTGATGCATTTTCGCTGGTAATTTCCCCGGCATTTAGCGGCGTCGTAAAACTTTTCAGTCCGTTTGCGAAATCTATCGGGGAACACGCACCGGTCGCTGCATCTATAACCGACACATCTTCGTCTCGTAGTGCTGAGACATTGAATCTTGCCCAGCCGGACCATGGCGTGGGTGTCGCGTTAATCGCGTGAAGCCCTTCACCTTTTCTCTCGAACGCTGTTCGCGCGCGCTTCCCCAAGAGCCATTGCGATTTTCCCATTGGCCCATAAGCGAGCAAACTTTTTTCTGCGAATTGTCCGAGCGTATCCAGGCTGTAAGGAAACGCGACACTCGATCCGGAACCGAATGTGTGTTCATCGAACAGAACTAAATCGCGATTCATGCCGTCCACATCTTTCAGAAATGACGCGGTAGGCGGACCAAATACGCTGGAAGCAGCTTCGGCGAGATTATTTTTCGCGATACGCGACGCAGACACTGCTTGCGGCGCAGACATTGTGCCGTTTGCCCACCAATCCGGAAATTCGCCTGAATATTCGGGGCTTTCCGGGCCCGCGATTTTTTCCATCCGTTCCAGAGCTTCACTGACCGTGGCCAAACGTATGCTCGGTTTCAGCCCGGCATGATTCCAGGCGGCAACAAAATCGACGAGCGCTGGGTATGGCGGATCATTATCGATGCGCCACTGATCGGTGAACGGCAAAATAAAAACGGGATAGTGATAACCGCCTGCGACATATTGCTGAAGCTGCTGCATCAGTCGTTCATGTTCCGATTGCAATGACGCAGAATCCGTTTTGAAAATTTCTTCCGGCGCAGGCGGACGATAGAGAGGATCTCCAGCTTTTGGAAGCGGACCACGACGCCAGTTGTGCGGCACGAAAAAATGGTAGCCCTCGGAGTAGGGAACTCCCAGCCAAACGAAAAGGCTGCGCTGGTCGGGCATTTTCCACCAAAATGCGGAAGGGGTTTTTTGTGGCGCACCGCCGAGATCAATATTGATGCCCGTCCACAGACGATTAATTCCGTGGTCGAGTAGTGAAATTGCGCCAGCGCGCGGCACGCCATTCACATCGTCCTGCATGCCGGACTTAATTCCGAGAAGTTTCCAGACATCGTCGGGAATCCAATGCGTCATCAACTTCCATTCCGCGCTGTTCATGTACGGAGTGTTGTCCAGCGCAAATGCGGAAACGTCGAGTTGCCCGGCGTGAAACATTTGAACAAATTCATTGCGCCGCGCGGGCGTTGTGTTTTTCCACCAGTCCGCAAATGTGTACTGCGATTCAATCGTCCAGCAGAAACGATCTCCCTTTGGTTTCAATCTGGTCGCCCACGCCGCATCCAGTGCGATATCCACGTAGTGTTGATGCAATTCCCGCACTACTGAAGGCTGATCAGTGTATCCAAAATCGGTGTGAGCAAAATGGACGAGAAGGATTTCCTGAATTGGAAATTGATCCTGGGCGATTGCGTTCGATGATATTGCGGCGCAGATTCCCAGCAGAAGAGCGAATCTCGCTAGCCAAACGACATAAGAGGCGGCCGGCTCAGAAATGCTGCGTTTTTGCTTGTATCGCTGCATTGGACTTGTCCTTGATTCGTTGGTGGAGAGAGTTTCGCGCGGCGGAGCCGGGCAATGTGTAATCGAGCGCATGATAGGAACGCGGGCGTCTGGTGTCAATACTTATTGCGGGGCGTTGCAGAAGTGTGACGAACAGATATTTTACGTGTTAATTTTGTGCCAATTGCATTTCCGTGAATGCAATTCGATTTCGGGGATATACTGTGGGCCGTTCCGATGAGAGCCACAATTTCCAACAAACTAAAAATGCTGGGCGTCGAAGACCTTCGTAATACAAATGAAGGCCGCATGCTGCATTTGATTCGCCATCGCCAGCCGATTTCCCGAATTGAATTGGCGCGCGCGACAGGCCTTGGACCGGGAACCGTTTCCATTGTGGTGAACCGACTTCTGTCCGCAGGATTTCTTTCTGAAGGCGAAGCGGCGCCATCGAGCGGCGGCCGTCGCGCGCAATACATACAAATGAACGCGGAGAAAGCATATGCCGTTGCGCTGAGCATCGGCGTGCGGCAAACGGCGTATGCAATCAGCGACTTCAACGGGCGAGTGCTGAGCCAGCGCGTGAAGCCGACGGAAAAAAACGCGACGAAATTTCTACAGGACCTCGGAAAAGAAATTCACGCTCATCTGGAAACAGTTTATCCGCACGCGCGATTCGCGGCGGTTGGCGTGGCGATTCCCGGATTGATTAACCATGAGGAAGGGCGGCTGATTTTGTCGCCGAATCACGGTTGGAAAGATGTGCCGATACGCCAAATCCTTGAAAAAAAGCTGCATTTGCCGGTTTACGTGGAGAACGATGCAAACGCCGCGGCGCTTGCGGAGCTTTGGTATGGGCCGCTTCCTGCTTCCGGAAATCAAAGTATTTTATTTGTGCTTGTGGTTGAAGGTATTGGCACCGGCCTCGTGCTCGGTGATGAATTATATTTGGGAACGCGCTTTGGAATTGGCGGATTCGGCCATATGCACATGGATCCGCGCGGGCCGCGATGTTCCTGCGGGAATATCGGTTGTTGGGAAGCGATGGCGTCGGATGAAGCGACGCTCGCCCGATTTCGGAAAGCGAAGCCTTCGAGAAGCCACGAAGTTCGCTCGATGCAAGATTTGATTGGCTTGGCGCAAGTGGGCGATCCCGACGCGCGACGCGAATTACTGACCACCGCAGATTTACTCGGGAAGGGAATTCGAGGACTTGCGCAAGGACTGGCGCCGGAAGCGATTGTTATCGGCGGAGAAATAACGGCGGCATGGCCAATGATTGAGCCGCAGCTGAAGGCGGCTTTGCAGAGTCGATATTTCGTGCCTGGAGTTTCGATGCCGATCATGCGGCCAGCCAGCGTGGAGCGCCCAACGCTTTACGGTGCGATCCCGCTGGCACTGTTGAACGTGCTACGTAGTACCAGAAAAGCATAGAACTGCCTCTGGAAATCCGAATAGTAAAACCAATTTCATTTTCATATCTCATGCTATTAATAAAGTAGGTGTCCCACATTGCGGAAGCAGTCTCGCGATGTGGGATTTGGCGAAATGCGAGAAACATCATATTTGCTGGCATTATTCGCGAGAATTAACATCTGGATACGATCTGGGGACGATGGCTGCATGCCGATATAGACGAAGTATTAAAGTTGCGTGACACTTCTTTAACGGCGTGAAATAAGTCTTGACAATCATGTGAATCGGTTTTATTGTGCGCCTCGGTTTGATGGAACGACCATGATGTCGGATCCACGTATGACCCAGAGCCAGGCAAGTCAATGATCGTCCGCCGCAACGCAGACCTCCGAAGGTTTGTGGGCGGAGCTTTATTTTTGATTTGTACGTTTTTCGCGCTTAGCTTCTCCTGCTTTCCTCAGGTGGTGTTCGCTCAGGACGAAATTCCGGGAACAACCGTGGTCGGAATCAAGCTGATGAAATCCGAACGCGGTAAGGTTGCGGATCACGCAGCGATTCAGCCGCCCGCCGATTGTGCTCAATGTGTGGTTCTTCACGGGCCGTTTTATGAAGGACAAAATGCGCACGAGTTATTTTTCTATCTCCGCGTGCCAACTTCCTTAAAAAGTATTCCGCGAATTCATGTGAATACGGGCGGAGTTGCGATCCGGTCGGTGATTGTCGAGAAGAATTCGATTCCTTATTCGCAGCGCGACGGTGCGGTGGAGTTTGCATTGCCGGTTGATGCGCGCGAACGATCGTCGACTCTCGAACTGCAAACCAATCTGGAATGGCCCGGACTGACGATAAGAATCGAACATGCGTTTGAGGATCGCCGAGCGGGCACATATGCGGAAGGGCCGTGGCCTGCGACGGAACGTCAGGCGGCTTTGAATTTGGAGTTTGGATTGCGCGAAGCGATTCGGACTTTAGGGATCGACAAGAAAGTTTATGGTGGGGGGCTCGGAACGATCCACCTGATGGGCTTCGACACGAATAACCCGCTGGGACATGAGGATTCTCCGCCGCACATTCACATTATTCTTCGCTGGCCGCATTTTGCGGGTTCACAAGCGCCACATTTATATCTGATGAGCGAAGGATTAATTCGCGGCACGACCGTCACGATTGACGGAATTCCATCCGTGGGCAAGATAACAATTCCTGATGGCACAGCATTTCCAGCGGCGGATTATTTGGGCCACGAAGTTTTTCAGACGACGGTTAACTCCGACGGAACTTTGACCCTTGCGCAGGCGGGAAATAAAAAAGCTTCGTGCAGATTGCAGCCTGCGGAAAACGCGCAGAAAAAAGGTTTTGCTGCCGGAGTTACGGTTCGCTGCGATGGCGCCGCCGATTTTCATGTTCGAACTGAGGACAATACCGACCGCGGCGAATTGCAAGTGTGGGTCAACTCTGCCGCGCCAGAAATTTATCGTTACAACCCGGATACGGCGATGCTGACTAGCTCGACGCCAGCTCTTCCAAAATTTGCGCGTGAAGGCGAGAAATAAATTGAAGTTGCGTTCACGATTGAGATTTGTTGTTCAAAACTTGATGGATTCGATTAGGAGGCAACGATGAAAGCATCAACAAAACAATGGTCAATTCGGATCGCGGCTCTGCTGTTTTTCTGCATGATTCTGCCGTTTGGAGTTACGCGAGCGCAGAATCGCAGCACCGGCGAAATTGTTGGCACGGTGACGGACCCGGACGGAAAGACGGTGCCGGACGCAACGGTGAAAATTACGAACGACAAAACCGGCGTGAGCGTCGAAGTGAAAACAAATAAGGATGGAGCGTTTGACGCGCCGTATCTCGATCCTGGTTTGTATACGGTGGAAGTTCGCGCCACAGGTTTTGAGACGCTGGTCCACAAGGGAATTGATCTCGCGTTGGATCAGACGGCGCGAGTGGACGGGCAAGTGAAAATTGGAGCCGCGACGGAAATAGTGACCGTCACCGGAGACGCGGCGTTGCTGAACACCGAAGATTCTCAACGAGGAACCAATTTTAATGGCGAGATGATTTCAAATCTGCCAACGGTTGGCAGGGACGCTTCTTACTTCGCGCTGCTGGCGCCGGGAACTTCCACTGCGCAGAGCAACGTTTCGGGTGTGGACCCCGGACGCCGCAGCGTGAACGGCAGTCGAGCATTCAGTATTGCTGCGACCGTCAATGGCGGCTCAGGTGTGCTGCCGAACAGCGACAATTTCGTGACGCTGGTTCCGGCGCTGAGCGCGGTAAGCGAATTCAACGTGATTGAAAATAATTTTAACGCGGAATACTCAACCGGAACTTCGGTGTTGAATATCGTAACCGCGGGGGGAACGAACAAGTTCCACGGTTCGCTGTTTGAGTATTTTCAGAATAATGTGCTGAACGCTAAAAACTTTTTCTCCACCACGGCCACTCCGCTGCGTTACAACCAGCCGGGTGCCACATTTGGCGGGCCGGTACTTCACAACAAACTGTTTTTCTTCTTCAGCTATCAGGACACGATTAACCCTTCAACGACAGTAACGATTCACACCGTGCCTACAGCGGCGGAACGGGCTGGAAATTTCGCGGGATTTGCTCCCGTCAACAATCCGGCGACCGGCTTGCCTTTCTTGAATAACCAGATACCGAGCGGGAGTATTGATTCCGTTGCGCAAAAAGTTCTGGCGTTCTGGCCAGCGCCGAATTTGCCGGGCAACGTGAACAATTTCTCGTTTGCCGCGCCGCAGAACCTGACGACTCCGATCTATGACGCACGCGTGGATTATCACGTCACCAGCAACAACGTGCTTTCCGCTGACGGACACGTTTATTTGCTCTCGAACATTCACACTGGTTCGATTCCGGGGCCGGCCTGCTTTAACAATTCCGAGCGCTGCGGGCTGCAGGTTTCTCATAGCCAGCAATGGACGATTACCGATCGCTGGACGTTGAGTCCGACGATGATTAATGAGGCGCGCTTTAATTTTGTACGCCAACTTTTTTACCAGAACACTCCGAATCAGGATATGAACATTCCCACAGCGCTGGGGCTGAATAATGTGCCGCAGAGTTTCTTCCCATTGTTCACGATCGGCGGAGCGATTCCGACTTCGATTGGCCCCGGACAACATTCCGGCGGAGCACAAAATATATTTTCGTTCAGCGACGCGATGACGTGGGTTCACGGAAAGCACATGATCAAGTACGGCGGAGAAGTTGATCGTTTCCAGTTCAACACGATTGCCTCGCTTGATTCCGGCACTTTCGGATTCAGCGGGATCTTCAGCGGCAACGGATTCGCGGATTTCCTTCTGGGATTGCCGAATTCATTTTCTCTGAATGAACAGCCGCAAACTGTTGGCGCGCGCCGAACCGCGGGAGCGTTGTTTATTCAGGACGACTACCACATCAAGAGCAATCTGACTTTGAATATCGGTTTACGTTGGGAAGATCAGGGCGCGTTCAGCGAAGTTCAGAACCGGCTATCCAACTTCAATCCGACTCTAATTAATCCGTTGACCAATACTCCGGGAGCAATTCAATTCGCCACTCCCAGCGCGAATACTTTGCAGAATGGCCATGCTGATCTTTTTGCGCCGCGCGTTGGTTTTGCGTGGACGCCGAAGCCGGGCTGGGTCGTCCGCGCAGGATACGGAATTTATTTCGTACCGATCAGCGCGCAGAGGAATTACAACTCCACGCCACCGGGATACGCGATCACGGAATCGCTGCAGGTGACAAATCTTGCAACTCCCACGCCGATTTTCCACTTGAATGTGGGACCACCGGCTGCGGTAGTTCCAACCGCCGCGAACAGGACAGCTTCGATCTCGAACGGGCAATCGATCACTTACTTTCCGGTGAACGCGCCGCAAGGATACGCGCAGCAAATGCATTTGAGCGTTCAGAAACAGTTCGGGTCGGTCTGGATGGCGGAAGCGTCGTACATCTGGAGCAAAGGAACTCATCTGTTGTATCCGCGCGATTTAAATCAAGTTCCGGCGTCCGCACTGGGTCCGGGTAACCTACAATTGTTTCGTCCGTTTCCGCAGTATCAAAGCATCACGACGAATTTCCAGGACGGAAACTCAAACTACAACGCACTTCAGTTGCAGTTGGCGCGGAAGTTCGCACATGGTCTTACTGTGATTGCGAACTACACGTACTCGAAGTCGCTGGATGATTGCTCGCTTGATCTAACAACAGGCGGCGGTTGCGAATATCAGAATGCGAATCAGCCGCGTGCATCGTATGCCGCTTCGCAATTCGATCAAACGCATCGCGCAGTTATTTCGGGCGTGTACGATCTTCCGTTCGGCTACGACCGCAAATATATGAACCGGCGCGGAGTTGTTGACGCTGTGCTGGGCGGATGGACGGCGTCGGAAATTTTCTCGGCGAACACCGGATTCCCATTCACAGTTCTTGCCAGCACGGCGAACCCGGCGCTGAGCGGAAATCACTTTGCGAATGTTACCGGTGTTGACACGGTTCCGACTCCAACTCTGGGCCAGTGGTTCAATACCGCCGCGTACTCGAATCCGAGCACGTTCGCGTTTGGAAATTCCGGACGCGACACGCTGCGCGGGCCGGGCTTCTGGGATTTTGATTTCTCATTGGCCAAGCAATTCCGGATTCCAATCGGCGGTGAAGACCGCATCCATATGCAGGTGCGAGCGGACTTCTTCAACCTGTTCAATCATCCGAACTTCGCGCAGCCAAACTCAACGGTGGGGTCGGCGGCATTCGGAACAATTACGGCGCTGGCTTTTTCCAATCCAAACAACAATCCGGGCCGGCAGGTCCAACTCGGAGCTGTGATCACTTTTTGAGATCGCATTCCGAGCTGGGATTTGCGGGTCTGCGTGAGATAGCGGTTGCCGAGCGAAACATTCCGTTGCGCTCGGCATCCGCTCATTCGCCGGCGGCTCTTTTCCCGTGGCGACCAGGAAAGGAGCCGTCGTGCGGCAAAAAACTTTGCTTATTGTTTGCAGCATGACGGCCGGAGTTCTGATGCAGGGAAGCGTAATCGGACAGCAATGTACGACGCCTTCCACTGGCGCGGCGATTCACGATGCCGGCGCGAAACGGATTTATGTGGACGCTGTGAAGGGATTGGATTCGAGCAGCTGCGGCGAAATTTCAGCCGCGTGTAAAACCGTGATGCAGGGACTGAAGCAGGCCACGAAGTACACGGTAGTAGACATGATTGTGAATCCCGGCACATATCACGAATCGATTTCACTGCCGAGTGAATTTGGCAGTGCGAGTTCACGCACGTTGATTATTGAAGCCGCCCAATCGGGAACGGCAATTATTGATGGCGCGGATCGCTGGCCGGACTGGAAGTCAAATGGCGACGGAACATTTTCTCATCCGTGGCAATACACATGGGGATATGCCGTGCAGCCTTTTCTGAAAACTGGCGGGCCTGCTGTGGGATGTCTGGGACTTCGCCGCGAAATGGTTTTCATTAATGGGACGCAGCTTACTCAAGTGTTGCAGGGGCCGCTCACGCAGGCCGGAACATTTTTTGTGACTGACGGGCAGACCGATTCAAATTCCGAAGACAACTGCCCGGCGTTGACCGCGGGCGAACGCGCGATTGTGATTTATCCACCGGTGGGCGTGAATATTTCTACGGTCGACGTGGAAGTTGCGGTGAGAAATAATTTGTTCACGACGGGCGAATCCGGCGCGCAAAATTTGGAATTAAAAGGTTTGGTATTTCAGCACGACAATAATGGTGCAAATATCTCCGGCTTCGCCGCCATTCGGATTGTCGGAGATAATTCAAAAAAACTGGGCGCCAACATTCTGTTGGATTCCGTGACGGTGCGGAATAACAACTGGCAGGGACTTGTTCTGCACGCGAACCTCGACATTACTGTCCGAAATTCCACGTTCGCAGCGAACGGCGAAAATGGAATGGAAGTTTATCGTCCACTGAATTTTTTATTTACAGGAAATACCGTCACTTACAACAACTGGCGAGGACTTCAGGGAGGGCTGACCGGCTGGGATGCCGATGGAATGAAGGTTGTCCGGGCGCATTTCACGGAGGTGGACAAATCTTCGTTCAGCAATAATTTCACCGGCGGCCTTTGGTTCGATACGGACAGCGAAAATCTCTGCGTCACCGGCGATACATTTAATGAAAATCTTACCAATGGATTGTATTTCGAGGCGATTCAGGGGCCCGCCCTTGTCTATCAAAGTGTTTTCTTCAGAAATCACGGACAAGGTTTGCAGACCGCGAATTCTTCACGCATAACTGTTCGGCAAAGCACTGCGTATGACAATGGCGCGAACGCGTTGTTCATCGGCGGCAGCGCTACTCCGCGTGATGTGGCGAATTGGCAGAATCCCGGCGTGAACTACAAACTTTTGGCGCAGGATTGGGTGCTCGATGGAGTGAATTTCGCTTCAGGGCCAGATACCGTAGCTGGCTCAAATCTGATTGGAACTTCGCTCGATTCAATTGCGCCGTTCACGAGCACGTTGCTCTCGAACTACAACAATTGGTATGTACCAAATAATTCCGCGTTTTTCAACGTGCCCGGCCACGGGAAAATTAGTCTGAGTGATTGGCAGAATTTGACTGGCCAGGACGCGAAGTCATCGCAGACGCCGGTGAGTTCCGCTGCTCTGCCTCCGGCGCCTGTTTGTATTGGCGGCGATTGCGGCGGCGCTGATCGAAGTGGCGCACCGAACGCGCCGCACGGAAAGTCACGCCGGCCATGACCTTCTCCTCAAAAAGAGCGCTGGCGATTGATCTGGGCGGAACACATGCGAATTGCGCGATCATTGAAGATAAGAAAATTATTGCGCAGGAAACTCTTCACGCTGAGCCGCAACATGGATTGAAGATTTTGCTGCCGCGTCTGGAAACCACGTTCAAAACTCTTTTGACCAAAGCGGGCCTTTCGACGCAAGACTGCGTTGGACTTGCTTTCTCATTTTGCGGACTGGTGGATTTCCGATCGAGCAAGCTGCTTTCCACAAATCAAAAGTACGATGATGCGCCGACGCTCGATATTCCCGGTTGGAGCAAGGAAGTTTTCGGATTACCGCTCCGAATTGAAAATGATGCGCGGATGACGTTGCTCGGAGAGTGGTACGCCGGTTCTGCCCAGGGATTTTCTGACATTGTTACGATGACGCTTGGAACCGGAATCGGCGGCGCGGCAATGATTGGCGGAAAATTGCTGCGCGGCAAGCATGCGCAAGCAGGATGTTTGGGCGGACACATTCCGGTGCAGATTGAAGGACGCGCGTGCACGTGCGGCAATGTTGGTTGCGCGGAAGCGGAAGCGGCTGGCTGGTCGCTGCCGAATATTGTAAAAGAATGGCCGGGATTTGATCAGAGCGTGCTTTCCAGAAACGGGCATATGGATTTCAAGGCGCTTTTTGGCGCTGCGGCGTCCGGTGATCGCGTAGCGAAAGAAGTGCAGACGCGATGTCTCCAGGTGTGGGCGGCGGACGCCGTCGGTTTGATCCATTCGTTCGATCCGGACATTCTTGTGATCGGAGGCGGAGTAATGAACAACGCAGAAATTATTGTGCCGTTCGTGCAGGATCATGTTTCGCGCCACGCGTGGACGCCGTGGGGAAAAGTTCAAGTCCGCGCGGCGAGTCTCGGAGCGAACGCGGGACTTCTTGGCGCCATACCACTTCTTACGGAACCGCTTTGACGCGTCGCGCTTCAAACTACGACAAAAGACCGTTCGTCCACGCATCGTCCGACGAAAATGAATGTAAAAAAGGTTGGCCGGAAATCGGCGCACGATTGCGTGCGATCGGCGGCGCCAAGCCTCGCGTGATTTGTATCGAGTGTTATCCCGGTGTTTTTGTTGATGAAATAACGTCTGCCTTAGCGCGGGATCTCGGCCCGATCACGATTATGCGCGCCGAATACTCGCTGAAATCGCCGGTTGAAATTGAGCGCATCACTGGCGCATGTCTGGACAACGACGATCCCGTATTTGGCCGCCTAACATCGCTGGGCCTTTCCGATTTTTTTGACGCCGACAAAGTTTTGAGTGTGCGCAGCGCAATCGCAAATGCGCCCGGCTCAGTTCTGGTGATTGGAACTGGAGCTGCGTTCGTCGCGGCGTTCTACGACGTTCTGATTTACGCCGATTTGTCCCGTTGGGAAATCCAGCGGCGGCAGCGCGCCGGAAAAATTTCCAACTGGGGAATTTCAAACGAATCAGAGTCACCGGCGGCCAAATATAAACGCAGCTTCTTCGTGGATTGGCGCGTGGCCGATCGCTGGAAACAAGAGTTGCTCGGCAAACTGGATTTCCTGTTGGACACGAACGACCCGCAAATCCCGCGCATGATTTCCGGTGACGCATTTCGTGCCGCTCTCGCAGCCGCTGCGCAACGTCCATTTCGCGTCGTGCCATATTTTGATCCCGGGCCGTGGGGCGGCCACTGGATGGAAGAGGTTTGCGATTTGCCGCGCGACGTGCCCAATCACGCGTGGTGCTTCGATTGTGTTCCGGAAGAAAATAGTTTGCTGCTTAAGTTCGGTTCTCATGTTGTGGAAGTTCCGGCGATTGATTTGGTATTCCGGCATCCTCGCGAATTGTTAGGCGAAAATGTTTATTCCCGCTTCGGCGCGGAATTTCCAATCCGATTCGACTTTCTCGATACGATGGGCGGAGGAAATCTTTCTCTCCAGGTTCACCCCGCCGCGCAATATATAAAAGAAAAATTTGGAATGAGTTACACGCAAGACGAAAGCTATTATCTTCTGGACGCCGGCGACGACGCTTCCGTTTTCCTTGGACTGAAAGAAGAGATTTCTCCCGATGAAATGACGCGCGATCTTCACCATGCGCAATCGGGCAATTATCCATTTCCCGTAGAAAAATATGTGAACCGTTGGCCGGCGAAAAAACACGATCACTTTCTGATTCCCGCCGGCACGATTCATTGCTCCGGAAGAAACAGCATGGTGCTGGAAATCAGCGCCACGCCCTATATTTTCACGTTTAAATTGTGGGACTGGAATCGTCCGGGACTTGACGGCAAGCCGCGGCCGATTCATCTGGATCACGGCATCGCGAACATTGATTGGAACCGCACGACAAATTGGGTTCAGCGAAATTTAGTTGACCGCATTGAATCGCTTGGAAGCGGACCCGGCTGGCGCGAAGAACGTACCGGGCTGCACGAATTGGAATTCATAGAAACGCGCCGCCACTGGTTCACGGACAAAGTGCCGCACGATACTTCGGATGGCGTGAATGTTCTTAATCTAGTTCAGGGCGACGAAGCGAGTATCGAAAGTCCTGACGGCGCGTTTGAACCATCCATACTTCACTACGCCGAAACAGTAATTGTTCCCGCCGCTATTGGAAAATTTACGATCCGTCCGCACGGGCCTTCCCAAAATTCAGAATGCGCCACGATCAAAGCATTTGTCCGTTAAACCGTCTGTGTTTTTCAGAACTCGATTACGTTCAAGTTAAGTTTAAGCGGAGATGAGTTCTGCGATCATCAGGCGCTATTTAACGCCGTCCAGGCAGTCAGAGAGTCCATGTAGTCTCTCCAATGCACGATTTTTCTTTTCTCAATTGTTACGACCGAGATGAACCGGTTATCGTAGAGCGCGCCAGTGGAAAGAATTTTTCCGTGAACTTCATATTCGAGAATCACGACGCGAGTGTCCTGAGAGCGATGCACAACGAGGGCGTCACCTCTGTGAAGCTTGATCGTGTTGCCGTATCCCGCGAAGGTAGCCATAAGCTCGGCTCTTCCATGAAGCGTCAGAGGCCATCCGGGGAAGTGGTAGCGGAACTCGAACAATGCGTCTTCGGCAATGGCATCGAAAAAATGTTCGCCATCAACGAATTCGCGTAAGCCTTCCATGACGACTTGGAAAAATGGATTGAGAGCGTCAAAAACTTTGTATTTGATTTCTGCCATGAACAATTCCTTTTGTGCCTGACGTGGGCATCCAAGCGCAGCGGTCTGCACATTCACTCCGCAACCAAGATCGAGCGATTCGGTGAAGAAATCTCGCCAACAGAATTATCTACAGGGCTGCAGATAAAACACCAGAAATCGGAGATAAATTATTGGAAATAAGGTCGGAGCGAAAGGATTTGCCTGCCCTGAGCCTGCCGAAGGGAACCTTCGACCTCCTGGTCCCGAACCAGGCGCCAGCACTTGTTGAAATCTATGGATTTTTGTTGAAGCAGTTACGGCCTGCTTGTTGAAGTTGGAGGTTTTCCCATCTACAAAATTATCTACAGTCGCGAGGGACAAGCGTCCCGGGATTGCCCGGTTCGCCCGGAGGCCGGCGAGTGGATCGCCCGTCGGATTCACGCCGACACTGTTAACGGAACCTGTTTGCCATGCAAAGATCTTGAGGTTTTCACTATGGCGAATGTCGCGCCCTGAATCACCCGTAACTTCTTTTGGTCATTTTTCAATTATCTCGATCGTGTTAGGCATCACTCCAGAGTCAATTCGAATCGCGATGATTCGCGTCGACGAGATGACATACATGATCCAGTTCGATGAATCGCCGACGACAAGAGTAACCGCCATTGTCGCCCGGCCGTTTGAAGCCACAGCATAGGCCCCATGGAATTGCCCGCCGAAAACGACGCCGTTATCTTCCTGTCCTTCCAGGCCGCCAGGCGGGTGGCCCAAGTTTTGATTTTGTTTTCATGTTGCCCGCGCACAACAAGAGTATAACATCGCTGGACGTGTCCTCGGAGTACCACGAGGGTGCCCCATGTTCGACCCGTGCAGCGGGCGAACGTGGGGTTCTTCGTCTTCTAAATGCCAAAAAACCTTGTACGCTATTACGGCAAAGGCCATCTGCATTTTATTACGTTTAGCTGTTACCGGCGATTGGCTTTGCTGGGGACGATGCGAGCG
>Ga0193726_1000798_pt1 | contig 29037 bp, 22 predicted proteins | sample H2c1metaG_FD_144928 | JGI IMG/M metagenome (GOLD analysis project Ga0193726, IMG submission 144928) | Soil microbial communities from a riparian zone of the East river system, Colorado, United States - H2c1 | ecosystem: Environmental > Terrestrial > Soil > Riparian zone | place: USA: East River...
CTGGGCGACGCTCTTTACCTGCGCCACCAGTGTCTATCCCTTTGTCGACGTCCCCAATCCGCTTTACTTCGCCATCAAGATCACCGCCACCATTCTCTTGACCAACCTCATTGGGTACGGCTTCTATCGCATCCGCGGATTATCGGCGCGTGCACCGCGGTAGTCGGAGCATGAGACTCGGCAATTGGTCCTCGATTGGACGTTCAAGCCAAAGCAGTACCCGCCAATAACGCGCACGAACCTTTCCCGTCGCGATGTTGAACTATACGGCAGCATTTGCCAAACCAAGCAGGCGAGGGGATCTTCCGGCGTATCCATGGCAGCGATAACTGTTATCGAAAGATATTGGATTCCACTGTAGGTCCCGCCCTTCTAGTCTCCGTGCTGAGTTCACAAGAGATTTTGGAGGAGTCATGTCAGAGTCAAATTTCCGATACTGTCTGCGCCGCGTCCGTGGCTGGAGCGCACGCCAACTGGCCAGTAACTCAATCAAGTATGCAGTACCCAGTTTCATTCTAGTCGCCGCATTGGAGCTGCAAAGCGCCCCTGCCATGGCTCAGGAGCAAGCGCGCTCGCAATCGGTCGAGATCTTTGGCGGCGAGCTCTTCGGCGACAAGTTGACTGACACGCCGGTGTCGGGCCGCAATCTCCGCCTGAACGACGATGCACTGGCCGGCATTCGTTATAACTACAATATTACGGACATGTGGGGCGTCCAGTTATCGAGCGGCTACAGTTGGAGTCGGGCCTCACGGGTACAATTTGGCGAGAACAAGATCGGACTCACGACCGTCGATCTGGACGGTGTGTGGAACATCACGCCTCAATTCCCGATCGTTGCCTACGTGCTCGCCGGTGCCGGTTACGCGTGGGCCAATTTGGATCGCCCGATCGTGGGAGTGATCAACGGTCGTGATGTCGCCCTCACCGATAGCAACGGCTTCACGGCCAATGCGGGTATCGGCGTCAAATACTATGTGAGCGGCAATCTATACGTAGATGCACTAGCTCGCTATCGCTACCTCGATCGCCTTGTCAGCGCCTCGAATCAACACATGAATACAACCGAGACAACTCTGGGCATCGGTTGGCGGTTTTAAGCGATAACGCCAGGGAGTGGGCGATGGCATTGGCGGCGGCCACGTGGCCGCTCGCACGCTACCACGTCCACTCCTTTTGCGAGGTGATTGATCGCTACGGCGCCCTGCGTCTTCCTGTCTCTTGGCCGTTCTCCTTTCTAAGATCGCGATTCTCAATTGCCCCACCGCAGTCGCTGACCGGATAGAGTCGCGGGCGATCGAGCGATGATCCTGCTACTCGCGGCTGAGCGGCAGTCCGATTCGCGATCGGGAGTGTGCCGATTGAGTCCAAAGAATTGGAAGCGTTGGCATTGATCTGTGAGGCTGCCTCCTCTTTGATGCGATCGACGAACCATCGACCCGCCGGGCCGAGGGGGCTGTTGGTCAGGTATACAGCTGACATGACTATGGCATGCCCCTCGGGCGGGTCATCCTCAATCTTGATCTCAACCAGCTCGCCGCTTGCGAGATCTGCCTCCACCATGTGCAGCGGCATGATGCCAAACCCGAAACCAGCGCGCAGAAAATGGTGCTTGGCCGCGAGATCGCACAGACGCCATATTCTCGGCGATAGCAAGCCGAATCTGCCGGCACGCCACACATTCGCGTGGTCGGCATGCACCAGTTGAATATGCTCGCAAAGGACGCTCATTGGAATTGGCGCATGGTGGGCTGCCAGTGGGTGCCGCGGTGACACGACCTTGATCGCCCTGACGGTAAGCACGCGCTCGCGGCTGAACTGCGGCGGCGCCGGCGGCAGGGATCCCATAAGGCCGATCGCACAGCGCCCGTCGAGTACGGGGTCCGCTACGGCTTCCCACATCTCGACGTGTAGTCTCAGCGGAATCGCGGGGAATTGCACTTGGAAGGCGGCCGCAGCACACGCCAACGCCGTTACCGGAAACATCGCGTCAACGACCAGGCTTAGCTCTGTCTCAAGGCCGCTGACAAGACCCTTCGCCCGAGCCTTGAAGAGGTCAACCTCCATAGCAACCGCGCGCGCGCGGGCGAGAAGGGCGCGCCCCTCATCGGTCAACGTCGGAACACGGCCGCCACGATCGAAAAGCCTTACACCAATTTGTCCTTCCAGATTGGCCAATGTCTGGCTCACCACGGATTGGGCGCGTCTCAGGCGCCGGCCTGCCGCTGAGAAGTTGCCTTCCTCTGCCGCGGCGATGAAGGTCCGTAGTTGATCCAACGAGACACCATCAAGCACGACTTTCCTCCGGAGCCGCGCTCAGGCGCGGCCTTCAGAATCTGAGCTCTATCGAGGTTCCTGCGAGGATAATACTATGTCCGTACATAATGTTGTCAAATTACTTATCTGAGTTGGTCGAGCAGACCAGCGGCGCTCGTTGAACTGAATTCACCCGGTGATGAACCAAGTCTTCGCCATCTTAGCCTCTCTAATTCCAAAAGTAGTCAGACTGTTGCCGGTACGCGGCGCATCAACGGCCGTCTGGCCGCAATAGTCCATTGCGCTGATGCCAGATTCGACCAACCGCACGAGCGCGATGTGATGACGCGGCATTCCGCCTCAGCGCCTTGAGCCAAAACGTGCGATAAATCGACCGATGGCAGACGCGCATGGAGCTGTGTCAACGCGCGCAGTCGCACATCGTCGCCTTGCGCCAGGGCCGTTTCCATTTGGTCCACGAGATCCGGCACGCACCCACGAAGTATCCCGACGAGCAGCAGGGCACGAGCAGCAACGATGCAGCTGTCCCACAGCGCGCCGCGGGCTACCAAATCACGTGCCAGGACCTTTCCAGATCGTTTGACGATGCGCAGCACGCTGCGCGAGCCGTCCTCGAACCAGCGACCGGGCACGATGTAGCCTGACTCAGGATCCGCTTTTTCCGGCTTGATTCCAATGAGAGCCAACTTATTTCGAGTCTGCGCGGTTGGGATGGCGGCGTCGAGCAGACTGTCTGCCAACGCGGATTCGTTGCGCACGTAGTGATGCGATGGCATGGCTATGATGCGCGCCAAAGGATCGCGTTCAATGATGGTGAGAATCGCCAGCAGCACTTCTATCGCCGACCCCCGATAGTACGGCTGCACGATGACATTTGCGCCCGGTAGCATGGCAAGAGGCTCGCTCCAGTAGCGATTCGGCGGGCGTTCGATGACCGCAACAATTTGCTCGAGAGGTACGATCGAGCGGGCGCGCGACAGCGTCATCTCCAGCAGCGTGCGCCGGTCCAGCGGCGCGCCGAATTTACCGGCAGGATTGTTTGCGCGGTCGTTTTGCGGTTCATGCGGATCGGCGCCGCCGCCGGTAAGCAGTATCACCCATGTGCGCTCACGATTGCTCATTCCAGAACCCACGAAGCGAATGGATGCATGGGATAAAGACTAATGTGGGGGATCTATAGCTGCATAGCCCATATCTTTCGATGGCATCTATCGTAGGCGACGATATCCGGAATGAGCGTGCCGAAGTTCGCTTGTCGCGTTCAGCGAACAGCGCCAGGAGCGCAGTCAATCCCTACTCTGACTGACATTGCCACGCGAAAAGCTTGGCAAGCGGGTGGGACCGGGCCGGTTCACTTCTCTCCCACGGCAGACGGATCGCCGAGTTCGGCTCCGCGCAAAAGCCTTGCGCGGAGCCCTGTCCCGACTAATACCCGGCGGAGAGAGTCGGAGATCCGACCTCCGCGAATGACAGCAGCCATTTGCCCCGTACTTTTCGCGCCTGACCCGTGCCGGGCTGCCCGAGCAGTCCGAATGAGACGTCAGACGTCTTTGCGGCCGTCGGCACATCGAAATAGTGACACTCGAAGTAGACGTCGGCCCGCTTCCCATGGACTTCGAAATGAGTGCGTGCAAGTGATGTGAGCGCGGCCCAGTTGCGGCCCAGAACGAACGACCCGGCGTGATTTTGGAAGAAATCACAGATGGTCAGCGACCCACGTGCGCACGTCGAATTCACATCGCCCCGCCCGATGTAGACCGTGCTGCCGACGATCAGAACGGCATCGTCCGTAAACAGCTCCAGCATTTCACTGAGATGCTTGGCCTGCGTCGTTGCATCGACCCCCGCACCACCGGCTGCGTCGTGGAAGGCCGCCTGCAACTCGTAGAGCTGCGCGATCGCCTTGTTGGCATCCTGACTGTCATCGTCGTCAGCGAGTGCTGTGACCGAACCAGCAGCCATCAGGCATGCGGCTAGCGTGATCGAGACGATTCTTGTATTCATTTCACTTCTCCCAGGGTTGGTTTTGTGCAGATATGGAGCGGAATCAAGCGACAAACATCTGGGGCTCGCAGCGCCTTATAAAAGCCGAAAATGCTGTTCCGGCGGCAGCCATGCGAAGCAGTGTTCGACGCATTGAACCGCGCTTGCAGATGAAAGTAGCAGCGCGACCCCGGCTAAACCTGACATTTCTTGCCAAGAGTTCTCCAACCAGGAAAAATACCCTTCGATCTGTCGAATCCGAAAAAAACCTTGGATGGACCGGGAACATGGACGCATCGATTCCCTCGGAAATCCTCGATAAGTTGACAACTTTCGGCGAGTTGCTTCGCTACCTGCGCCGGCGCGCGGGACTCACGCAGACGCAACTGTCCATTGCGGTCGGTTATAGCGATGCGCAAATCAGCCGTCTTGAACAGAATTTGCGCCTGCCGAACCTCGCGACCGTGCAAGCACGTTTCCTCCCAGTGCTGCGGCTCAAGAACGAGCCGGTCGCCCGTGAGCGCTTACTTCATCTTGCGCAGCAGCAACGAATTGACACCTACATGGGCACCGAGCCTCGATCAAGTGTTCGAACGCCCTCAATTGCCGTTCTCCCATTTGTCAACATCAGCAATGACGCGGGGAACGACTACCTTTGCGACGGGCTGTCGGAGGAACTCATCAACGCGTTGACACAGATCAAGGGGTTCTTCGTTGTCGCCCGCGGTTCCGCATTCTCATTTAGAGGCAAGGAAATCGATGTCCGCGAGATCGGCCGCCTGCTCAACGTTGACACGATCTTGGAGGGCAGCATACAAAAGGTGGGCGATCGACTCCGGGTCACCGCTCAGCTGATTGACGCGGGCAACGGATTTCATTTCTGGTCCGAGCGATTTGACCGTCGAATGACGGACATTTTTGCAATTCAAGACGAGATCACGCTCTCTATCGTAAAACAGCTGAAGGTGGAGCTGCTTGGCAAGGAGAGGGTGGCGGTACTTGCGAAGAAGCATGAAAGTCTCGAGTCGTACAACCTATATTTGAAGGGCCGATTCTACTGGGCGCAGCGACCCCAGGGCATCGCGAAGGCCATCGAAAGCTTTGAACAGGCGATCGAGAAGGATTCAACCTTTGCGCGCGCGCGCGCGGGCCTTGCCGACTGCTACGCCACCCTGGGGTCCTGGGAGAATGGAACCCTGCGCCCAATCGAGGCAATGGCAAAGGCGAAAGAGGCGGCGACCAAGGCACTGGAACTCGACAACCGTCTGGCCGAAGCGCACACGACATTGGCTTACCGCACCACCCACCATGACTGGGATTGGGGAATCGCCGACGCTCAATTCAAGCGCGCCTTCGAACTAAATCCAAACTATGCGGTGTGCCACCACTGGTACTCCCATTTTCTGACCGCCGTGGGGCGTGCCGAGGAATCCTTAAGTGCAAGCAAACGCTGTTTGGAACTCGATCCACTGGACCTCGTGATCAACTGCCACATGGCGTGGCATTATCAATTTGCGCGTCAGTACGAACAAGCGGTCGAGCAGTGCTGGAAAACCAGTGAGTTGCATCCCAATTCGTTTTGGCCTGCCTATTTCTTTGGGTTGGCCTTCGAGCAGCAGGGTCAGATTGACCGTGCTGCGGAAGAATTGCAGATCGCTGTCAAAATGTCCGGCGACGTCACCTTCGCGAGCGCAGCGCTGGGTCACCTGCAGGCGACAGTCGGCAAGACGGCCGAAGCTCGCGCTGTCTTTAACGAGTTGAGCGCCCGGTCCAAACTCGTCTACGTACCAGCATACGATATCGCCCTGGTATGCGTGGGACTTGGATGGAAAGATCAAGCGCTTGAGAATTTGTCTCGAGCCTACCAGGAGCGGTCAGGGTGGATGACGTATCTAAACGTTGATCCACGACTTGACCCGTTGCGCAGCGACCCACGATTCATCGATCTCTTGCATCGCATACGACTCGTGTCGTAGTCCTCACCCTGCCGGATTTCCGTCCAAACCGCCACAGGCTCTGGAGATATTTTGGTCATTGGAGAATTCTTGGTAGGAAATGTCGGGTCGAATTGCCTGCTCGAAGGTAGGGTTGCCGACAGTCTCCCACAGGGGATGAATCTGGCGCAGTGAGGGCACACGATCGACCAACCACCGGTACTTAGCAAAAACTGGATCGACTTGCGGGCTGGTGGCGATCGCTGGTGGACCGGCGGAATAATTTATGGAGCGAATAACAATGGGATCGCGTAGTCACTCGTTTGGAGCGGCGATTGGCCTGGTGTGCTCTTGGGGCGCGGCACAGGCGGATGTCAAAGACCCCTTGCCTGACAGCCTGTCTCTGGGCGGCGTCACTTTGTATGCGACCATTGATGTCGGCTACGCCTATCAGAGTCACGGCGTGCCGCTGAGCAGTGAGTACCCGAGCGGGCTCGAGTTCGACGCGTTCACGACGACCCGAAACTTCGCGGGTTCGCAATCGACGTTCGCGGAGAACGGCCTCGAACAATCGAAGATCGGCATCAGGGTGTCAGAACCCATCGTCGACGATTTCACGCTGATCGCGAGAACCGACACGGGTTTCAATCCGCTGTCGGGCCAGTTGGCGGACGCATGTAAGTCGCTCATCTCGAACAGCAGCAAGCCGCAGGGCGAGCAGACTGCGAATGGCGAAGGCAGCCGCTGCGGTCAGGCTTTCAACGGCGTGATCTGGGGTGGCTTCAGCAGCCCGCGCTACGGAGTGCTCACTATCGGCCGGCAACACTCCCTGCAACTCGACGCACTGGCGCTGTATGATCCGCAAACCCTCTCGTATGCCTTTTCCTTCCTCGGCTACGCCGGCTTCAACGCCGGTGGCGGCAGCACACAGGCCGGGCGCTTGGACAACTCGGGCAAATACGTGTTTACCAGCGGGCCGGTACATATCAGCGGCCTGTACTCCAACGGCGGACAGGATACGGGCGTGCTCGGCAAAGCCTATGGCGCCAATGTCGGGGTAACATGGAGCCGATTGTCCGTCGATGCCGTCTATCAGAACTCGAAAGGTGCGGTCAATCTGCGAAGTTCCTTCAACAATGCGACGACCCCGAACCCCGTGCCCACACCGGGATTGGCCGCGTACATTTCCAACAACAAGTCCTACAACGTCATGGGTAAGTACGTATTCGAGTTCGGGGGCTCCAAGGACAAGCTTACGGCTTACGCTGGCTACACCCACATCGAGAAGGCGCACGCGGATTACACCGTCGGCAGCGCCCAGAATAACTACCCCATTTCAGTGGGCATCAACATCAATGACACGTCCGTGTACGACATGGAATGGGTGGGTGCCAGATACGCGATGAGTTCCGGCTGGAACTTCACAGGCGCGTTTTATCACGTCTCGCAGGACAATTGGACGATCGGTCGTGGGCCGGCCGGCCACGACAACCTCGGTTGCGCGGCGGCTGGGCTCCTCTGTTCCGGCGATTTCTATGAAGTGTCAATGGTCGCGGACTACATCATCAATAAACACTACGATATCTACGGCGGCTTAAACTGGTCCGAAGTTACCGACGGTCTTGCCAACGGATATCCCGGAACCACGGTGGGTACGTCGGGAAGCCAAAATCAGACCACCATCATGTGGGGATTTCGCATAAAGATTTGAAGACCCGCCCAAACGCCGGTCATCGACGGCTGGTTGGCGGGTGTATTGGATCAACCAGCAGCGGCCGCAATCCGACGCGGGCAGTGAGACTCGCGAATCTGGCGGTCGAGCGGACCGGGTCAAGGCGGACGTCGTTAAGCAGATACGGGAGCCACCCAGAGCGCTCTTCAAAGGCCACGTCGAGGAGGTCCAGCGCCCGGTCGTGTTCACCGAGCGCAAGGTGGATCAACGCGATCTCGTAAGACGAAATGTACCTGGTTTGCGAAAGCTCGCCCAACTGCTCCAATATCTTCCGGGCGGCATCATATTCGTGCGCGGTTCCATACGCGTGTCCAAGCGCGGCCAGCATGACGGTACTTTGCCCGGACAGCTCCAGGGAGGTGCGCAAGTGCTTGAGCGCGTCGCGATGTTCGCCCACTGCATCCAGAGCCAAACCGGCGAAGAAATATCCCCAATGAAAGCGCTTCTCCATCGCGAACGTGCGCTCTGCTTCGCTGATGGCCGCGGGAAACTCCCGCGCCATGTAGTGATGCCACGATAAATGGGCGTTGTTGATCAGATCCAACGGGTCGAGCTCGATGAGCTTGCGACTCTCGGCCAGAGATTCATCCACCCGACCAACAGCGGCCAGTAGATGCGAATACCAGTGGTGGGCATGAGCATAGTTCGGACTGATTGCGAGAGCCTGTTTGAACTCGTGTTCCGCGCTTTCCCATTCCCACGAGTAGTGCAGGTGCGAATAAGCGAGTGATGTGTGCGCTTCAGCAGACCGCTTGTCGAGTTTCAACGCACACAGCGCAGATATTCTGGCCTTCTCGAAGCCCACCCGCGGAGCGATAGACCCGGACTCCCAAGCGGAAAGCGTGTTGTAACAGTCCGCCAGCCCGGTGTGGGCTAATGCGAAGCCACTGTCGTGCTCGATGGCTTTTTCGAATAGCCTGATGGCCTCGTCCACGGCACCGGCCGCCGGCCGCTTGCTCCAGGCATACCGACCCTGCAGGTACAGGCGGTACGCGTCGAAGTTCGCAACTCGGCGCCCCCGGTTCGCCTGCTTTCCCGGAAGTTTGGGGCTCAAGGCCGCACAAATCTCATCTGCGAGGTTCGCCTGGGAGTGCGGAAGCTCCTTGAGCGGTCGGTCAATTACGGCACCCCAAAGGTGGGCAGAATCCACGGTATCGACCAGCTCTGCCGTGAGGCTGGCCGAGTGGCGCGAGATGCGAAGTCGGCCGGTCAGAACCGCTCGAACGCCGAGCAAGCGCCCGGCTTCCAAGGGATCAGATTCCGCGTATTTGAACGCCGAGTTTCGTGCGATCACCTTTCGAATCCCGGGTAATTCGGATAAGGCCTGGATGAGGCATTCGGCGATTCCTTCACCGAAGAATTTCATGCTTGCGGGGCCGCCGGTCAATGCGAAGGGCAGCACGGCGATCGAATCGATCGCAGCGCGTTTTCCCGAATTCCTTGTCGATGCGATCCAAGGCTGGCCATGATGCCCATGGGATTTGATCGGGTCTGAAAGTGTTGTAGCAACCTGATTGGAACCTGGCGCGCCCGCGGCAGCAGGGCCGAGGTGACGCCGCACTGCGTCCACCAGAGTCGCGACCGTTGCATCCGTAAGCCGGGACCCAAGATCAATCCACTGCGATTCGCTGAGGTAGTACTCGAAGGCAGGAGAGAGCGGCTCGGAATCGGCGCGTAGTGCAATGATCGGCCGACGTTTGGCGGACGCTCGTTCGATCTCCTTGCCGACGTGCGGGGACGCGCCCGCGTAGACCGAAAGTATCAGTACGAAGACCTTGGCCTCGTTGAGGGCCCGCACAATAGCTTCTGCGAACAGCGATCCGGCGACTACATCCCGAGGGGCGATCCAGCACCGCAGTCCGCGGAGTTCTAGGGCTTCGACGAGCGCATTCGCGACGGCAACGTCCTGCGACGCGTAGCTGACGAAGACGGTGTGGGCACCCCCGTCAGCGCTGTCGTCGCCGCCACCCTCGGCCATATCTCCTGCCTTTTTCTTGGAATTGCCTGACCCTGCCAGCAAGGACGAGAAATCATGGCAGATTTGATGCCTGATGGTTCGTTGTTATGGGGCGTTCATGTCAGTTCGTCCCCTGGTGACAGAATTTGAACCTGCGACTCCTACGTCCCGAACGTAGAAGATCCAAAAAGATCGCGGTTGCCGGCCCGAATCCCGAATCTGCGCGATTTTGTTACCTTAAAGCTACCCATACGATGTGACATCCCATAGGATGTCTACCTATATGGGTGTGCTGCGGGTTGTGGCGGATACGTCCGTGATTGTGGCCGGACTTTGGAGCCAACTGGGCGCGAGCAACCGTATTCTCACGCTCGTTGCCGAGCGGCAGCTCGTGCCCTTGGTGACAACGGCTTTGTTTCTTGAATATGAGGACGCTCTCAATCGGCCGGAGCAGCGATTGGCGACGGGAATGGCGAAGGACGACTTACTGGGTTTTCTGGCTGCCCTGGCGAGCGCCGCAGAGCCCGTCGATGTTCACTTTATGTGGCGGCCACAATTGACCGATCCCGCTGACGAGTTGGTACTGGAGGCGGCGGTGAATGGTCGGGCTTCAGCCATTGTCACGCATAACGTGCGCGACTTTTTGCCAGCAGCGCGCGACTTCGAGATTGAAGTGACTACGCCGAGCGTTATGCTCCAGAGGATAAGGCAATGAGCAAGAACACCTATCCATTGAAACTTCCCACGTCGGTGAAGAAGGCAGCCGCCGAATTGGCGGCCGCTGAGGGCGTATCGTTGAATCAATTCATCGCAGCCGCGGTCGCTGAAAAGGTAGGCTCCTTGCGCGCCGCGGATGACTTCCTGCGTGAACGCGCGGGAACGGCGAAACCCAAGGATATGCTCAAGTATCTGCGCCGCGCACCGAAGGTTGCACCGAACGCGGACGACATGCCATAGAGGAAGCTGCAGTCGGTTCAAGAAAAAAAGCACATCCCGAAAGATGACATTCTTGCTCGCTGCTTATGGCGGTAAACTCTCTCGGTTTCGAAGCGGGGGAGGGAGCGACGATGCAGAGAATCCCGATGTTGAGAAATGACGCCGGCAAGGGCGGCGGGCGCAACGAGCCCAAGAACGTGCTGGGCGATCGACTCGAAGGGTGCTCCTTGAGCCCGATGACGGGTTTTTTTCGCGACGGATGCTGCGACACCAGCCGCGAGGACATCGGCAGCCACACCGTGTGCGCCGTCATGACCGCGGGATTTCTTGAGTATTCGAAGTCCTGCGGCAATGATCTCTCGACGCCCGTCCCGGAATTCGGCTTTCCGGGACTGAAGCCCGGTGACCGCTGGTGTCTGTGCGCACCTCGGTGGCAGGAAGCACTGCAAGCGGAGCGCGCGCCGCGCGTGGTCTTGCGCGCTACACATGAAGGTGCCTTGAGCTTCTGCTCGCTCGCGGACCTCAAGCGCTTGGCAGTCGACCTCGATTGACTCGCCGAAGCCCTGATGCGCGCCAGGGAACGTTTTCGATTCGAATCGACGCCGGCTGACACTTTTCGAACTAACGTCTGTTATCGCTTACAGATATGCCCCTTCGTCATGACGACATCGCCGTTTGTATCGTGACAGTTCAGCAATGGCTCCTACGAGATGGTAGAAACTGCTAGCCGGCGATGCGCCCACTGAAAAGCCGCCCTCGGCGGAACGTTCGTCTCGCCATAATCCCGGAATATCCGTTTGAAGATAACGAAGGACGGTGCCAGCCGCCTCAACACCGATATCGACAAATTTCGCATCGTTCGTGATTTCATGGGCCAAAAGCGCGGCCTTGAGGCGCTCGGTTTGGGGCCAGAGTCTGGCTTTCGCGTCGTGGATGGAGCCGTCGCTTAGTATCGCATTGACGGCTGCCCCATCACGGATGCCGCGTAGTTCCCCGTACTCGATTAGGCGTAGGGCGGCGGCGCGGTATCGACTGATGTTTTTGCCGCGACATCGCATCAACATCCATGCCCATTCGAACTGATGACCCGGATCTACGATGCGTCCGGCGAGTCCCGGCGCCGGTTCCCATGTAGAGCAAAGAGTCTCGTGAATGGCACCGCTCTGCGGATTGATAAAACGCGTGACGGCAAGCTCCGCGAGTTCCTCGACCGAAGCGGTCCAGCTTAAATCCTTGCCGATCTCGCTCCAGGCAAGACAAGCCTCCAGCAAGTGCATGTGCGGATTGGCTTCACGCACGTTGCGTGTTGCATCATCCGATAGAAAGCCGCCGCTCGGTAGACGCCAGCGATGTTCCATCAGGTTGCGGAGTTCGAGGGCGCGGCGCTCCAGGTCAATCCGATCCTCGAGGATGTGCGCCGCGGATGACAGTCCCAGCAGTACGAAAGCATGATCGTAGAGCAACGCGTTCTGATCGAGCGGGGCACCGGTTGACTCTATTAGGGTGCGATACAAGCCATCGGGCCGCCGATAACAGTCCTCCATGTATCGCAGCCCGCGACGAATGATCGGTGCTGTGTCGTTTTGCCATCCCAGCGCCGAAGCTTGTGCGAACGCATAGATTTGGCGCGGTTGTACCCGCAATCGGCGGGGGCTCAAGAGCGGTGTTGTATTGGCGGCGAGCGCCTCAACGAAACCACCGTTGCGCGTATCGATGCCACAACGTGACCAGAGGGGATAGGCAGTGACCACGAGCCAGTCCACCAGCCGTGTGCGCAGCGTTGAGAGCGATGTCACTGAATCGGCCATAAGCGAGCCGCGCCCCGCACACCGGACGAATCGCCCCAGCGCGCCGCCACCAGTTTCGTCGCCCACGTATCTGAAAAGACGTAGGAGCCGATGGTCGCGGGGAGCGCGGTGAATAGCTCGGAGACGTTGGAAAGGCCACCGCCGAACACGATCGTGTCCGGGTCGACAATATTGCAGACGGTCGCGAGTGCTCGCGCTAACCGGTCCGAGTATCGATGAAAGCTCGCGCGCGCCTGTTCATCACCGTCTCGCATAAGGCCAATCACCTCCTCGGCTGCTCTCTTCTCGCCATGGGATGATTGATAGTCGCGCTCTAATCCGCTGCCGGAAATCCACATTTCCAGACAGCCGTGATGCCCGCACCAGCAGAGGGGCGCAGTCTGCTCATCGCCCTTGGGGTTGGGAAGAGGGATGTGACCCCATTCGCCGCCGATACCATTGGCGCCCTCGACGAGTTGTTGATTGACGACCAGGCCGCCTCCGCACCCCGTTCCAAGCACAACCGCAAAAGCGACTTTCGACCCTGCGGCGGCGCCGTCGACGACTTCCGAGAGCGCCAAGCAGTTCGCATCATTTGCAATTCGAACCGGCCGTTTTAGTGCGGCGCTCAAGTCAGTATTCAGATCCCGCCCATTCAACCAGACGGAATTGGCGTTGCGCATGAGACGAGTGCGGGGCGATATAGACCCAGGAGTACCAATCCCCACTGTTCCTCTGGCGCCCGCCATGGACTCGGCCTGTTGGACAAGCTCTTGCACGGTACGTAAAGCCGCATCGTAGGACCCGGGATTCGGGGCGCGAATTCGTGCCAGAAAGGCGCCTTCAGGATCAAGCGCGGCGGCTTCGATCTTAGTGCCCCCAAAGTCGACGCCAATTTGAATCATGTCCTCAGGGCTTCTCATATATGAGGTCGGTGTAGGTTTATTATATCACCCGTAAACATATTTTTATTGATAAAAATTCTCTCTTGAACTAGGATCGGCAAATTGGGATGGTTGGCTGGAAAAAATTCAATCAGGGGGAGCAATGCACAGAACCAGAACAGGCCTGTCGTTTCGCGCGAGTTTTCTGACCGCCGCGGCCGCAGCAGCCATGCTAGTAGGTCAATTCGCAGCGGCACAAACCGCCGGCGCGTCTGCCGCGAAAAGCGATGATGCTCTCGAGGAGATCATAGTTACCGGAACGCCGATTGCGCAGAAGATTCTCGATACGTCCTTCGCGGTTACGGTGATTGATTCCGAGACCTTGAAGAATTCGCCCGCCCTCGGGCTCGCTGCACTTCTGCAGAACGTTCCCGGCATCTACGGCGAATCGAGCGCCGGAGAAATGAATCTCAATATATCCCCTCGCGGCGTAAGAGGCGGGTTTCTCACTTACATCAGCCTGCAGGAAGACGGCCTGCCGATCTTCTACAACGGATTTCTTGAGGAACTGGAGTTTCGTCCCGATCTATACACTGATCGCGTGGAAATCACTCGAGGCGGCCCCTCCGGTGTGTTTGCCTCGAATGGCGCCGGCGCCATCGTAAACTTCATTTCCCGAAAGGCCACCGACAAGCCCGAGGGCGAAGCCTCGCTAACCTATTACAGCTATGGCCAAGCTCGAGTGGATTTCTTTTACGGCACGCCGATCGGCAATTCGGGCACTACCTCGGCCACGGTCGGTGGTTTTTGGCGGGTCGGCGATGGCGTGAAGAACGTTGACTACGACGTCAATCACGGCGGGCAATTTAGGTTCAATATCACGCACGCGATCGACAATGGTGAAATCTCGCTGAGCTACAAGCTCATCGATGATCACACCCAGTTCTATCTACCCCAGCCTGTGAAAATCACGCAAGACGGTAATATCCAACGAATCTCACCGATCACGGGATTCAACGCCCTGACGGACTATCTGCAGGGGCCACAGACCCAAAACGTCAGTATCAAGACCCCCAATGGCACACCTCAAAACGTTAATCTCGGTGCTGGAATTTACGAACATTCGAACACAGTGACCTTGGCGGCCAAGTACGACTGGCAAAACGGCCTGACTTGGAAGGATTCGTTGCGCTTTGCCAATATTCAAACCGTGGACAACGATCTGCGCAATTTTGGCGACAATAGCGTGATCCAGGACGCCAACACGTTTCTGGCGACCAGTCCCTTGGTGGCGAATTTGATCGCGACCTACGCAGCGCAAGGTGCCGTCGGCGCCAAGCTAGTCCAAGTGTCGACCGGTAAGACCATCGCCAACCCGGCCGCCATGAACGGCAACGGTTTGCTGACGCAGATGGGAGCCCAACAATACTCCCAAGGCGTCAACGAAGTCATTAACGATGCTCAGCTCAACTTCTCCATCGCCAATAACCTGACCACGCTGGGTTGGCTGGCGTGGGACCAGCATATGGATGTTGCGCAAAATGGCGTCAACTTTCTGATGGATGTGACCAATCACGCCAATCTGCTTGACGTGGCAGCCGTCAATGCCGCTGGGGCGACCGTCGGACACCTGACCAACAATGGCGTGCTCTCCTACGACGACGGCTACGCCAATGGCACGGTCGGGGTGATCTCAAATTCCATCTACCTCAATGATCAGTGGCACCCGATCGATCCTCTGCGCCTGGATGCCGGCCTGCGTCATGAGTGGATCCAGTATCGAAACACCTCTGAAAATTCTGTGGCCAACGTTCCCCTGACTGGGGTGGTCAACCCGAACGTCATAGCCGACCAGGTAGCGAGCAGTTACGGCGATGGCACTTTCACGTCGGGAAAGGTGGGCTATAGCGGTACGGCATGGACGGTCGGAGCGAACTATGAGATCACCAACCACCTCGCAGTCTACGGACGCTACTCGAATGGTTTCGATTCGGGCATTGCCAACTTTGCGGTGTTTTGTCCCGGCAACGGCTGCTATGCCAGCGCGTTGACGCGACTTGATTTCAGTGAATTCGGGGTGCGCTTTTCGACTTCGAAGTTCTACGCGGAACTGACCGGTTTCCGCTCCGTGAACAAGAATATTTCGGAAGTAACCGGCAATACCGGACAGCAGGTCTTTCTAAACAATACTGCGTACGGTGTGGAGATCGACAGCAAGTGGGTGCCGATCAGCATGTTCAATTTGGATCTTACCGGTGTCGTGCAGCACTCGGACATTAGCGGCGTGAGTGGCAGCACCAGCTTCGATGGCAACCAGATCGATCGGTTGCCGAATGTCGAACTGCACTTAACTCCGACGGTTTTGTCACCCGACGGCCGAGCGTCAGGTTACGTCACTGTTTCCTACTTTGGGAAGCGCTGGGGAGATCTTGCGAATACGCTGCAGTTGGACGCGTACACGGATCTTGCCGCTGGAGTGGCCTACAAACTCACTAAAAGCATGACCCTGTCGGTGCAAGGTACCAACCTGACCAACAAGTTCTCGATCACCGAGGGTAACCCACGCGGTAATTCGGTAATCGCAGGCACGAACGCTTATGGTTACGCTCGAGCGAACTTGCCGCGCGCCGGGGAAGTCAAGCTCGACGTGAAGTTTTAAGCGCGGAAGAAGGTGTATCGTGGGGAGCGCTCATATGGAGCGCTCCTCATTCGCCAAGTCCGTTGCCCTTCTGATCCGATAGCGGCAACTCCTATTTCGGTGTACCGGCCCTGCGCGAACACAAAGCGCGCGATCGTAGGAACTTGTAAGTGAACCATATTGATCTGGCGATACTGGGCGTCTATTTCCTCGGGATGATCGCCATCGGCGTGGTCCATTCGCGCCGATCATCCAGTAGCGTGCGGTCCTATTTTCTCGGCAATAATACCGGCAAGTGGTGGATGTTGGCGGCATCGGGTGCAGCCTCGAATTTCGACGTAGCGGGAACCATGTTCCTGGTGTCGCTGTTCTACGTTGCGGGGTTTCGCGGTTTCTGGATGTTGTGGAGTTGGTCTTTCTTCAACGCCGCCTTCCTGATGTCGTACATGGCCATGTGGATACGACGTACCGGTGTGATGACGGCCGTCGAGTTGATGAGGATCCGCTTTGGCGAAGATCGAGGCGGGCGCATGGCGCGCACCGCGGGCGCCATTCTCATGGTGACTTTTCTGATCTTCAGCATTGGCTATGCTTATGCTGGTTTGAGTAAGTTCATGCCGGTGCTAGTGCCGGGCGTGGCCCCCGAGACCGCCAAGATGCTCACGGTGCTGGTGATGTCCCTGACCACCCTGTACGTGACCATCGGTGGATTCACGAGCGTGGTTCTGGCGGATGTCATCCAGTTAATTCTCTCCAGCAGCGCCGGGATTGCGATCGGGGTGCTCGTGTACTTTAAGCTCGACCCGACAACAATACAGACGTTGCACTCCAAATTCTCGCTCGTTGCGACCCCCACGGCGGTTGATTTCCCCGCCGGCTATGAAAATTGGAACAATTTTGGATATCTTGCGATCTACCTCGCGATGTCAGGTCTGTTGCTCAATATGAGCGGCGCCGGCGGTCACTATGGCGAGCAGCGATTTTTAGCAACGCGCTCGAGCGCCGATGCGGCGAAGGCCGGATGGGCCTGGGGATTTTTTAGCCTGCCGCGTTGGTCGATGATCGCAGGTTTCGTATTCTTGGCAGCGTCGGGGCTGGTCGGAAGCCCGGATCCTGAGAAGATTCTCCCGGTAGTCATCGTGCAAATGATTCCCGCCGGATTGCGCGGGTTCCTGGTCGCGGCGCTACTGGCAGCCTTCATGGCATCGTTTAGTTCGACCGTGAACGCCGCAGCGTCCATGGTGGTATGCGACCTGGTGCAGCCCGCAAAGCCGAATCTTTCCGTAAAGGCTTCGATTCGGGTGAGTTACGTGGCGACGGTTTTAGTGGTGGCGATCGGTATTGCGATCGGCACGCAGGCGGAATCGATAAAAAGCATTTGGGTGTGGATGTTGGCAGGAGTCATCGGCGCGACGCTGGTCCCCAATGTGCTGCGATGGCACTGGTGGCGGTTCAACGGTTGGGGCTATGCCGCGGGAATCTTTGCCGGTTTAGGTACGGCAATGCTTTTCGGAATAGGTCAGACGGCAGGGTGGTTTGGCGCCCGCAGCTTGCCCGAATACGTCTATGCACCGGTCATCTGGGTAGCGAGCATAGCCGGGTGCCTGGCTGGTTCGCTGCTGACGCAGCCTACCTCGATGGAGACCCTGAAAATCTTTTATACGCGCGTACGACCCTTTGGATTCTGGAAGCCGGTCAGAGCGTTGAGCGATAGCAATCCGCGGATCACCTCGCTGCGTTTTGTACTACCCAATGTGGCTTTGGGATTTGTAGCCCTGTTCGCGTGTTTTCTATCGGTTTTTTTCCTGATTGGGCATTATTTTGAGTACCTAGGCTGGTCGACGGGCACAGTCCTCGTGTGTGCGATATTCCTCTACCATGGTTGGTACAAAAAATTGCCCGTGGAGTGCGCGGATTAGACTGCGCTCGTAAAATTGAATGCAGACTCATCACTTGCTACAGCTTGTCCCCAATCGGGTCGCCGCGACAGTCGAGCGATTGCAACGCCAAATCTGGACGCGGGTGCGGGAGATCGCCGTGGAGGCCACCGAATCGAACGAGCGGCACACGATTTGGTCGGACGCACTCTCCCAGCCGCGATCGAAGGCCTTGCGGGGCAGCCCCTGGGGCTGCCTGTACGATCAGCGCTGGTGCCGCCTCGAGCTGGACCTCAAGCAAGATTTGCCAGGCGAATTGCATCTCGAGTGGCGTGATCAGGCCGAAGCCACGCTCTATGTTGGTGGCGTGCCGTACTTCGGTTTTGATGTAGCACATCGATATTGTCCGCTGCCGCCCCAGGTCAGCGAGGTTTGGGTGGAATCGGTGTGTGTTCAGACGGGCATTTGGCACCCAGAAGCCGCAGGCCTTTCTTCTTCAGGAAGCGTCTTCGAAGGCGCATATGTGGTTCGCCGAGATGATGAGATCTGGCATGCGTATCATGATTTGAATTCTCTATATGAAGTAATGCTGGCGGACGGACCTGGCGGCTCGACTCTCAATCAAGTTGGGCACCAGCCGATGCTGAGTCGCGCGGATCCTGGTTACCGAAAGCTCCTGCGCATGCTGGATCAATCGATCGATGCCTACCATCGCGGTGGAATCGCCGATCTACGAAAAGCTCTTGCCTTGGTTTATGTGGAATTTCGCGAGGCGAAGCCGCAGTTCCAAGCGACATTGACGGGGCATGCCCACATAGACTTGGTGTGGCTGTGGCCGGAAAAGGTGGGTGAGGCAAAGGCTATTCACACATTTGCGACCACGGATCGATTGATGGACGCATACCCGGAGTTGCGATTTGTTCACAGTCAGCCGGCTGCCTACGAAGCAGTTGAACGTCGCGCACCTGAGCTTCTAAGGCGAGTCAAGCGCCGGATGGAAAGTGGGCAATGGGAAGCAACCGGCGTTCTGTATGTGGAGAGCGACACTCAGCTCCCCTGCGGTGAGGCCCTGGCGAGAAGCTTTACGCTCGGACAGCAGGCTTTTGAGGCCCTGCGCGGTGAGCCAGCGAAGCTCGTATGGCTGCCCGACGTATTCGGATATACGAGTTGTTTGCCGCAGCTCATGAAGCTTACCGGCGCTCAGTATTTCTTTACCAACAAGGTCTCGTGGTCGGCGATCAACCGCTTCCCGGTGTCGAGTTTCCTCTGGCGTGGCTCCGATGGCAGTGAAGTCATTGCTCATGTGCTCCAGGAAGTGGGCTACAACGGTACGGCGCAGGCGGGTGCGATCAGACAGGGCGCAGAAGGGCATCTGCAGAGCGATGTTCATCCTGAGTATCTGTATCCCACCGGCTACGGCGATGGCGGCGGAGGCGTGACCGCGGAAATTTGTGAGCGGGCGCGGCGACTAGCGAGCGTTCGCGGCTTTCCGGCGATCGCCTGGGACTTGCCCGAGGCGTTTTTTTCACGCCTCGCCGAACGCCGCGATTTGCTGCCCACCTATCAGGGGGAATTTTATCTCGAGTATCATCGCGGCACTTTTACGACGCATGCCAACCTCAAGGCCGCGTTTCGCGGCTTGGAGCGTGCACTGCAGATCCGTGAAGCTGCGGCCGTGGCCGCCGGCACGGCACCTGACTTGAACCACTGCTGGCGACGCATGATCTTTGCGCAATTTCACGACTATATTCCCGGAAGCTCGATTCCCGAAGTGTACGCGGAGGGGCTGCCTGAATTGATCGACATGGCCCAGGAACTTGGCGTAGCCGCTCGGACAGAACTAGCGGGTGCCGATGGGGACCCCGTGGGCGTGCCATGTCTTTTCAACCCGCTCGCCATTCCACGCGATGTGTTGACCGGCGGGGGTCTGCTGCGGTTACCGCCGCTCGGCGGCGTCGCAGTAGCGAGCCCTGCGACATGGCGCGTCGCCCCGATCGTCATTGGCGATCACACCCTCGCGAATGATCATCTCTTCATGCGGGTCGACGAGTTGGGCGAGCTCGCAGAACTTACCGTCGATGGCGAGCCGGTGGCGCTGCTGTCGGGCGGCGGCATGTACCTCTATCCCGACCGACCGGCTAACTTTGAGGCGTGGGATATTGATCGGCAGGCATTGAGCCTAGGTCAGCGGGTGACAAGCGCGCCTGACATATCTGTGGAGACAGACCTGAATGGTCTTCGCGCAGCCTGGGTGGTCCGCCGCCCAATTGGCACCGCCAGCACCTCAACTCTGCGCTACGTGCTCGAAGCCGGATCGCACGTGTTACGCATTGAGATAACGCTCGATTGGCACGAATCGGAGACCTTGCTCAAACTGCACTTCAAGACCGATTATCACGGTACTCAAGTCCGCTACGGAACGCCGTTTGGCAGCATATTGCGGCCGCAGCAACCCGGCGCTCTCGCGGCAGAGGCCATGTGGGAAGTCCCGGCAAGCCGCTGGATGGCCGGAACTGATGACGGCGGCCGGTGCGGCATGTTCATCGTCGCGGAATCGAAATATGGATATAGCAGCCATGATGGGAATTGGGCAGTCTCGCTAGTGCGAAGCCCACGAATCACGGGATTTGAAGCTCACCGCGCCGCTTATCCCTCGAGCCTGAGCAGGCTTAAATCCGCCTCAATTTACAGCGATCAGGGCGTTCATTCCATCTCATTGGCAATTGGCCGCTACAATTCATCCGCAAGACTCGAAGATCATCCCGCGGCGCTCGCCGATACTTTGTTTACGGCCCCGTTGCCCTACCTTGGGCTTGCGTGCTCGAGCGCGCTGCAGGGCATCGATGGTTCCCAATCCTTGATTCCCTGCTGGGCGAAGCCTCTGACGGCAACCGATTGGGTGCTGCGACTGCACGAAGTGTTAGGAGAGCGCGGAGCGATCCGACTGCGCTTGGCGCCGGGTTGGTCAGCAAAGAAAGTTGACCTTCGCGATCGTCCCACCGGCGCCGCGACGAGTGACTCTGTCGCTTACCGCCCGTACGAGATCGTCAGTCTTCGAATTTCGCGGGCGCTTGACCAGTCTGCAACATGGGAAGGATATCGGTGCCAAAAATTTGAATTGGACGGCAGAGCTTGCGTATTGGTACGACCGGACTCGCCGCTGCATTCCAATCCATGGATCTGGCGTACCGAGTTTTTTGGCGCGTTTCCGGCACTCGACCTCGCGTTGCTTAAGGTCGGATTTCACGTGGCGTATATCGACGTGCAAGACATGTACGGGGCACCGGTCGCGATGCGCCACATGGACCGCTTTTATGCCCACTTGGTCGACAACCATGCACTCTCAAAGCGATGCGTATTGGAAGGATTCAGCCGGGGCGCGCTATTTGCGCTCAACTGGGCGGCGCAGAACCCGCACGCCGTGGCATGCGTGTATCTTGATGCGCCGGTCTGCGATTTCAAAAGTTGGCCAGGCGGTCGGGGCAAAGCCCAAGGTTCGGTGGAGGACTGGCAGAGACTGAAGCAGGCCTATGGGTTTAGCGAAGATGAGGCACTGGCGTATGCATCGAATCCGGTCGATTCACTGGTTCCTCTCGCGACCGCGGAAATCCCAATAATTGCGGTCTACGGTGAGGCCGATGTAGATTTACCGCCGGACGAAAACGTCCTGTTGCTTGAAAGCCGATACCGAGCGCTCGGCGGCGAGATTACGGTCATCGCGAAGCCGGGTGTCGGCCATCATCCGCACAGTCTGGCTGACCCGGCTCCGTTGCTCGATTTCATTTTGTCACGCATCAATCGGGATTAACTTCGAGGATCAAGTTTTGAAGCAAAAAAAGAAGAATGATTCCGTTGGTAAAAGCCGCCGCGCAGCCGTGGACCAGGAGTCCGGCAGACGCTACCGCGCTCCCGCTCTGGAAAAAGGCCTGGACATTTTAGAGTTGCTCGCGAGTGAAGCCAAACCAATTCCCGCCTCTGCCATTGTGCAGAGATTGGGCCGCTCGACCGGTGAGTTGTTCCGAATGATTCAAGTATTGGAATATCGCGGGTTTATCGAACAATCGAAGGAAGGTGATGGCTACCGACTGACCGGCAAACTATTCGCGCTCGGTCTCGATCAACCTCATGTGAAAACGCTCATCGAGATTTCGCTGCCCGTGATGCGCCAATTGTCGCGTAATACCGGTCAGTCATGCCATCTGGCGCTGCCCTTCAACGGCCAGATAATCGTTGTTGCCCGCATGGAAAGCAGCGAACAAATTGGTTTCACGGTTCGCGTTGGATATTCGCGCGCGCTGCATTTGACCGTTTCAGGAGTGATCCTCTACGCGTTCCAGAGCGATGCCGTTCGGCTCCAATGGGAACGGCTCTTCCAGCCGCCACCGAAGAAAGATGAGATTCTACTGTTCAGGCGGCGGGCAGAGGAAGTTCGACTACGCGGCTTCGAAAGGGCACCGAGTGAATTTGTGGCGGGAATAGTCGACATTTCGGCACCGATCATGCGGGGTGAGTTGGCCGTCGCGGCGCTGACCGTGCCTTTCGTTCACTCGACTCCCCAGGTGATGAGCGAGGATGATGCGGCAACATGCATCAAGGCCTCAGCAAAGGAAATCTCGGGCGAACTTCTGTACGGTGACTGAATACCGTGATTGGCTGCGGCCACTGCGTTAAGTAATGCCTATTTGTACTCATGAAATGAATTTCATATGTGATAATATAGGCTGCTGTTATTGGTCGCCAAAGCTGCCGTTGAGGCCTCTTCACGAGCGAAATTTGAAAGGCGAGTGAAGAACAGGAGCTGAGGGAAAAATCGTGGGTCAAACGCTTCGGCGGCGCCGGATAGGTCGAACGCAACTCCAGGTCTCTGAGTTGGGGCTGGGAGCTGCCTCATTGGGGAATCTCTATCGTGCAATATCGGACGAGGAGGCCCGAGCGACCCTGACCTCCGCGACGTCAGCCGGAATCGCCTATGTGGATACCGCCCCTTTCTATGGCTTTGGTTTAAGCGAACGGCGAGTCGGCGATGCGCTGCGCGGCAATCGGAACATTGTCATTTCGACCAAAGTCGGGCGCTTGCTTCGTCCAACAGACGAAGTCGTTGATGGCAGTGAACGTTGCGGGTTTCGATCCTCGATGCCTTTTTATCCTGCCTACGACTATACGTATGACGGCGTTATGCGCTCCTGGGAGGCGAGCCTGCAGCGGCTCGGGCTGCCGCGGGTCGACTTACTGTACGTGCATGATATTGGGAGAGCGACTCATGGTGAGTTGCATGCGGAGAAGTTTCGAGAGCTGACTCAAGGTGGTGGACTGCAGGCACTATCGCAGCTGCGATCCGACGGCGCCATCAGTGCGGTGGGCATTGGCGTCAATGAAACAGAAATTTGTCTCGATGTGCTGCGCGAGTTCGATCTTGACGTGGTGCTTCTGGCCGGGCGCTATACGTTGCTCGAACAAGATGCGCTGGACGAATTGTTTCCGCGATGCTCGATTCGGGGAACATCAATCGTCATAGGCGGTCCCTATAATTCGGGAATACTCGCGACGGGGACTCGCGGCGGTATTCCGATGCATTTCAATTACGAACCCGCACCGCCCTCTGTCGTTGAACGCGTGCGCCGAATCGAATCGGTTTGCGACCGTTACAAGGTGCCTTTGGCGGCGGCAGCTCTGCAATTTCCATTGGCGCATCCGCAAGTTGCGAGCGTCATTCCGGGCGTTGGCCACGCATCGCGAATCGCACAAACGTTGGAATTGTACCGTCTACCAATACCAGGCGAGTTCTGGAAGCAGCTTAAGGACGATGAGCTGATCAGGAGCGACGCCCCCACGCCCTTGCAGAGTCTTCAGCATGCCGCGGGTTGACGCCCATGTTCACCTGTGGGATCCAATCCGGGGGGACTATGGCTGGTTGACGCGAGAGATGACACCGCTGTATCGGCGTTTCGGACATACCGATGTGAAACCGCTGCTTGATGCTGCGAATATCGAGGGCGCTGTGCTCATTCAGGCGGCCGCGACATCGGCCGAGACCGACTATTTGCTGGCCATTGCCGAGAATTTGCCCTGGGTGCTAGGCGTGGTGGGTTGGGTGGATTTCGACGCTGAGGATGTTGTCGATCAGATCGCGCGCCGTGCGAGGCATCCGAAATTGGTCGGCATCCGGCCGATGCTCCAGGACATTGCCGACCCGCTCTGGATATTGGATCCGCGCAGGTCTCGCGCGCTAGAGGCCATGGAACGCCACCGGCTGGTATTCGATGCATTGATACGGCCGCAGCACTTGGACGCAATTTCGCAGGTCGCTGCCGCTCATCCGGACCTCGCAATCGTCATCGATCACGCCGCCAAGCCCACCATCGGTCAGGAATTGGATCAATTCTGGCAGTCGGCGATGCGGCGCATCTCGCGCTTATCAAATGTCTCGTGCAAGATTTCGGGGCTGATGACTGAACTCGCCCCGGGAACAGATACCGCGATGATCGCGCCACACGTGGAGACCTTACTGGGATTGTTCGAACATGGCCGCCTTATCTGGGGTAGCGATTGGCCGGTCCTTACCACAGCCGCGACCTATGCCGAGTGGTTTCGGGTCTCTCAGCTGTGTCTGACGAGGCTCGACGAGGCTGCGCTGGACGAGGTGATGGGCGGCAATGCGATACGCACGTATCGGGTCGGTAATCGGCGATGAGCTCTGCTGTGATTCTCCTGCATGCAGACGATAACGTGGTGGTGTGCCGCCGTCCGGTCGCGGCCGGGGAGCGCATATCGATCGAAGGATCGGCGGACGTCATCGCGCGTAGGAACGTCGAAATTGGTCACAAACTGGCACGTTTCGCGCTGCCGCAGTTTTCCAAAGTCATCAAGTACGGTGCCCCAATCGGTTCGATGACTGAATCAGCGGAGCCCGGAGATTGGGTTCATCTGCATAACATGAAGAGTGACTATATGAGTGCCCACACACGTGCTGTGACCGGAGATGAACCATGATTGCCAACGGCTATTTGCGCAACGATGGTCGAAAGGGTATCCGCAATGTGCTCATCGTGACCTACCTGGTCGAGTGCGCTCATCACGTGGCGCGCCGAATCGTCGAGTTGTCCGGCGATTCGCAGGTTCACCTGGTTGGGTTTCCCGGGTGCTATCCGAACGACTATGCACTGCGAATGATGAAGGCACTGGCCACCCATCCGAATGTGGGCGGTGTCCTGCTGCTGTCCCTAGGATGCGAAGGCTTCAATCGTGAAGATCTGGCCAAACATGTCGCGGGCAGCGGCCGGGGGATAGACACGGTGGTCATCCAGCAATCGGGCGGCACGCGGAGTGCAATCGAGCACGGCCTGGCCGCCGTCAGGCGCATCAAAGCGCAAATGGATGGTGCCGTGGTCCGAACGCCGTTCCACTTCTCGGATCTCGTTGTGGGTACGATTTGCGGCGGATCGGACGGCACCAGCGGGATCACGGCAAACCCGGCCGTGGGGCGCGCCTTTGATCGGCTCGTTACGGCAGGTGCAACGTGTATTTTCGAGGAAACGGGCGAAATGATTGGTTGCGAAGGGCCCATGGGCGAGCGCGCGACCTCGCCAGAGATCGCGGTGGCAATACGGGCATCTATTGCAAAGGCGGAATCCTATTATCGCGCGATGGGTTTTGGCAGCTTTGCGCCGGGCAATGCCGAAGGGGGCCTAAGTTCCCAGGAGGAAAAATCCGCTGGCGCCTATGTGAAATCTGGACACATGCCTATTGTAGGTGTCATCAAACCGGCGGAAATTCCCCCTTCTCCAGGTCTGTATCTTCTGGATATCGTGCCCGATGGAGCGCCGAAATTTGGATTTCCCAATATTTCGGACAATGCAGAAATCGTGGAGCTGATGGCATGCGGTGCACATGTCACATTGTTTACGACAGGGCGTGGCTCAGTGGTCGGTTCAGCAATCTCCCCGGTGATCAAGGTCACAGGCAATCCCGACACCTATCGGCGCATGTCGGAGGACATGGATATCGATGCCGGCCGGGTGCTGGAGGGGCTTGCGGATCTGGATCAAGTGGCCGACGAAATCGTTGAGCTAATCAAGATCACCGCGACGGGAGCGGAGACGAAATCCGAGGAATTAGGGCATCGGGAATTCATCCTGACCTACAAGACTTTCGAGCCGTCCGGGCCGAGTTGTTTCCCCCGCACAGCCCAGCTGCGTTGAACTTGTGAGCTAACATGCTGACTCAAAGACTCGCCGGGAAGACTGCCTTGGTGACCGCCGCGGCGCAAGGCATAGGGCGGGCGACCGCAGAACTCTTCTCGGCCCATGGCGCCGATGTGTTGGCGACCGACACGAACACCGATGCGCTTGTGCAATTGCAGGGGTGCCGCACGGCTAAGTTAGACGTGCTGCTGCCGGATGAGATTGTCCGCGTGGTCGAATCTGCCGGGACAATCGATATTCTTTTTAATTGCGCCGGCTTTGTTGCAAATGGGTCGGTGCTCGACTGCACGGATGAGCAATGGGCGCTGTCATTGAGTTTGAATGTCACCTCGATGTTTCGTCTGGTTCGCGCCGTGCTGCCGCAGATGCTGGCGCGTCGCCGCGGCTCCATCATCAACATGTCTTCGGTCGCCGGTTCAATCAAGGGCGTGCCCAATCGGTGCGCTTATGGCGCAACAAAAGCCGCAGTGATCGGACTGACCAAGTCGATCGCGGCGGATTTCGTCACGAACGGCGTCAGGTGCAACGCGATCTGCCCGGGTACCGTGGAAACCCCATCGCTACATCAGCGACTTGAGGCAACCGGCGATTACGCTGCGAGTCGGCGGGCGTTTATCGCCCGACAACCGATGGGCCGCTTAGGCAGACCCGCCGAAATCGCGGCATTGGCGCTTTACCTCGCGTCGGACGAGAGTGAGTTCACCACGGGCCAGTGTCATATCATTGACGGCGGCTGGTCGAACTAGACAGGGGCACACTATGAGGCGACCCTACGTGGGCAGCCCTGCACCGGCGGAATTGAAGTCAGGGGAAAAGGGGCGCACTTTCGCGGCGGCTTTTGCCCTGGTGACCAGCTTATTTTTCTTGTGGGCCATCGCCCACAACCTCAACGACATTTTGATCAAGCAGTTCGAGAAGGCCTTGCAGCTCTCCCGACTGCAAGCGAGCTTCATTCAAATCGCCTTCTACCTGGCGTATTTCATCTTCGCGTTGCCGGCAGGGTATGCGATGAAACGGATTGGCCTCAAAAGATCGATGGTGATGGGCGTGTTCTTCTACGGGGTTGGTGCAATCGCGTTCTACCCGGCCGCGGAGATTGGGACATTTGGGGCATTTCTGGCGGCTCTCTTTGTCATTGCCGGCGGGATAGTGTGCCTGGAGATTGCTGCGGGCGCGTTCATTGTTCTGGGAGGTGCACCCGAGCGGTCCGCATTCCGGATCAACCTTGCGCAGGCCTTCAACGGGCTGGGCGCGGTAGTCGCGCCCATCATCGGCGGTATGTTCATCTTTTCCGGTCACGAGCGATCGACCGCGCAAATGGCACAGATGTCCGCCGCCGGCCTCGCTGAATTTCGTGCGGCCGAATTGCACCAGGTACAGGCGCCATACCTGCTCATAGGGATGGTGGCTTTCGCGATAGCGTCCCTCATCGCAATTTCGCGATTTCCTGCCGAAAGCCGATCCAACGCTTCTCAAGCGGTGTCATATGGCGCCTTGTTTCGTCAGCGGACGTTTACAGCCGCGGTTGCGGCGCAGTTTGCCTATGTCGGCGCGCAGGTCGCGGTGTGGAGCTTCTTCATCGATTTCGTCAAGGACACTCGGCCAGAAATCGAAGAACGCACGGCAGCATACTTGTTGTCGGCTAGTCTCTTACTCTTCATGCTGGGCCGATTCAGCGGCTCGCTGCTGTTGCGGTCGGTGAAGGCGCCAAGCGCGCTGATCGCCTACGGAGTATTGGCATCTTGCGCAACCTGCGGAGCCGTGGCTACGACAGGGTATCTTTCGATCGCATGCCTGATGGCGATCAGCTTCTTCATGTCCATCATGTACCCAACTATCTTCGCTCTAGGGGTCGCCGCGGCGCGCGAGCAGAGTCAGATCGGAGCGGCGGTGATGGTCATGACAATTGTGGGCGGCGCCGTCATTCCGCCGGCGCTCGGGTCGTTGGCAGATCATGTCGGTGTGCGTCCTGCCTACCTGATGATTTTGATCTGCTTTGCCGTGGTAATACTGTTCGCGCACTTCGCGCGGGGCGCTGCGATAGCGCTAGAGGACAACCGTGTCGCTGCGCACGTTTAAGTGGTCAACTCAGGACGCGCCATCGAGAAATTCGGTCCCGGACGGCGGACCTCCCGATGACAATTCTGGGAGCCCCCCAAGATACTTTTGGCGATACTCCTTCGGCGCCAGACCTTTGACGCTTCTGAACATCCGTGAGAACTGTGCCGGGCTTTCGAGTCCTACCTGGTAACCGACCTCGGCGATGGAAATGTCAGGCAGCAGCAGCAGATGGCTGGCGCGCACAATCCGGCGATAGTTGATCTCGTTCGTCAACGATGATCCCCTCGAGTTCTTCCACTTGCGGCGCAGGGTGCGTTCTGACATGCCGCAGTCTCTCGCCAGGGTCGCGATCCGCAGCGGTTGATGCAGTCGCTTTTCAATCGCATCCGCAACTCTGTTTGTTAGCTGGTGATGGCTGTGATCCTCCGCCGAAAGGCGTGCCGATTCCGTAAGCGCGGCAATTACCTGATTCAGTAATAGCATTGCCGCATCGCCATAGAACGGGCCTTGCGTCTGGCCGACGTCGTTGCGCGACAGCTTCATCGCATGTTCGAACAAGGGGATGAGGTGCGACTGACCTGGCAAGTAGACGTTGTGACAGCGGATAAATTCAGCCATGGTTTCCTGACGAAGGCCGCGCTGTTCGCCGGACCGAGAGGTTTGGGAAGTTCTCGCGATGCTGAAGGCCAGAAAATACAAGCCGAGATCCGTCGTTCTGAGTGACCGAATCTCGTGATAAACACCCGGGTTAGCGATGAACAGATCCCCTT
>Ga0193726_1000799_pt1 | contig 29007 bp, 30 predicted proteins | sample H2c1metaG_FD_144928 | JGI IMG/M metagenome (GOLD analysis project Ga0193726, IMG submission 144928) | Soil microbial communities from a riparian zone of the East river system, Colorado, United States - H2c1 | ecosystem: Environmental > Terrestrial > Soil > Riparian zone | place: USA: East River...
CCTGCAGCACAAGCGGCCGGACGGTGCGAGCTGCCTGGTGCTCGACATCCGCCTGCCGGGCGTGAGCGGCCTCGACTTCCAGGCCCAGCTCCAGCAGGCGAACATCCGCATCCCCATCATCTTCATGACCGGCCACGGCGACATTCCGATGTCGGTGCGAGCCATGAAGGCCGGCGCCGTCGACTTTCTCGCCAAGCCGTTCCGCGACCAGGACATGCTGGACGCGGTGGCTGCCGCCCTGCAGCGCGATCGGCAGATGCGCGAGACGGAGGATGCCGCGGCGTCGCTGCGTGCCAGCTACGATCTGCTGAGCCCGCGCGAACGCGAAGTCATGGCGTTGGTCACGACCGGGCTGATGAACAAGCAGGTGGCCGGCCAGCTCGGCCTCAGCGAGATCACGGTCAAGATCCATCGCGGCCACGCGATGAAGAAGATGAACGCGCGGTCACTGGCCGACCTCGTGAGGATGGCCGAGAGCCTCGGCCTTCATAAGCCGAAGGCGCATCAAACCTAAACGTCCGTATGATTTAACGACGGTCATCGATCCGGCAGTCTGGTCACCTGAATGATTGCGACCGACTGCCATTCAAGGATCGTTTACTTGTCGAGAGCTCCCGTAGTCTCCATCGTCGACGACGATGACTCCGTCCGTGCCGCAATGAGCAGCCTCGTTCGTTCGCTCGGTTACGAGGCCTGCCTGTTTGCCTCGGCCGAGGCTTTCCTCGCCTCGCCCCACCTGGACGACACGTCGTGCCTGATCGCCGACATCCAGATGCCGGGCATGAGCGGTCTCGACCTGCAGAGCGAGCTGCACGCCCGGCAGCGATACATACCGATCATATTCATCACCGCCTTTGCCGAGGAACGAATCCGCAAGCGCGCGGAGGCGGCAGGCGCCCTTGGATTCTTCAGCAAACCCGTCGACAGCCGGACGATCATTGGCTGCCTCGATATGGCGCTCAAGCATGGTTGACCCCCCGACAAGCGGAGCAGGCTCGTGAATCGCATCACCTCCACCGTGCTCCTCCGGCTGGCATTGATTGGCGTCATCATCCTGGCCTTCACCGCCGGGTTCGCCTTCGCCGCGGGATGGCTCTCCCCGGATCGGCTCAGCCCGGCGGACATCGTCGATTCCCTGCAAATCAACAGTGGCGTCCATCCGGGCTTCCGCCGCGCCCATGCCAAGGGGCTCTGCATCGAAGGGACCTTCCTGGCCAACGGCAAGGGAACGGCTCTCTCCAAAGCCCAGGTGTTCACGCCTGGCGATGTTCCGGTGATCGGCCGCTTCTCGACCGGCGGCGGCCAGCCTTACGCCCCCGACGGGCGTCTCGTCTTCCACGCCATCGCGCTCAGTCTGACCCAAGCAAACGGCGAGAAATGGCGGATGGCGCTGGATGACACGCCGATCTTCCTTGTCGCCACCCCGCTTGCCTTCCGGGATTTCCAGCTCGCCACGGCGCCCGATCCCGCGACCGGCAAGCCCGATCCCGTGCGAACCGCCGATTTCCTCGTCCATCACCCCGAGACGCGCGCCTTCATGGATTGGATACGCGATGCGCCGTTGCCGTCGAGTTTCGCCAACGGCACCTACTACAGCATCAATGCCTTCCGCTTCACCGACGCCGCGGGTGAGACCCGGCACGTCCGCTGGTCGCTGGTGCCCGAAACGCCGTTCGAGGCGCTCGACAAGAGCACGCTCGCGAACCTGTCGCCGGATTTCCTGTTCGAGGATGTCGTCCAGCGTCTGCGCCAGGGCCCGCTGCGCTGGCACATGATGCTCACCGTGGCCCAGCCGGGCGATCCGGTCGATGATGCGACCAAACCCTGGCCGGCCGATCGGCCGCAGGTCGATGTCGGCACGCTCACGATCAATCGCGCCTCGGCCGAGGAAAACGGGCCCTGCCGAAACATCACGTTCGATCCCCTGATCCTGCCGTCAGGCATATCGCCGTCGGACGACCCTCTGCTGCCGGCACGCTCGGGCGTCTATGCCGTCTCCCTCACCCGGCGGGACGGCGAACCGGTGGATCCAAGTGCGGCTTCGAAGAACCCCGAGATTCGCCGGGGCGCACCGTGAAGCCCGTCGTCACGCAGTTCCCGCTTGCCTTGCGCCTCGTGCATTGGCTGATGGCCGTCTTGGTCATCGCCATGCTGTTCATCGGCATCGGCATGGTGTCGACGGTGTCGGAGATGCGGACCTGGCTGATCGACCTGCACAAGCCGCTCGGTATCCTGATCCTCTGCCTGGCCGCTCTTCGGGTGTGCCTGCGCCTCACCGGCCGCACGCCGCCGCTGCCCGACGATCTGCCGATCTGGCAGAAGGCAGCGGCCCACGCCTCGCACCTCGTGCTCTACGCCCTGATGTTCGCGCTGCCGCTGGTGGGCTGGACGATGCTCTCGGCGGGGGGATATCCGATCGCTCTGTTCGGTACGTTCCATCTGCCGCCGCTTGGGCCGGTCGATCCGATGTTGTTCGCGATTCTGCGCCGGGCGCACACCCTACTTGCTTTCCTGCTCTTCGTGACGATCCTGGCGCATCTGGGCGCTGCCCTGTTCCACGCCTGGATACGCCGCGACGGCGTGTTCCGCAGCATGGTGCCTTGGCGCTAGAGGCCTCTATTCGTCCTCACGATTGGTAAATCGCGCATTGCCCAAACCGGTGCCGATCGTAAGCACGCCCCAATGGTGGACGTCCTTCATGTTCGGGACCTCGCTCAAGCCCTGGATGACCGCGTCGTTGTGCATGATCACGACGGGCTCATGGCCTTCGAGGCGCGGCAGCCGCCGGACAAGCTCGGCTGGGAGATTGAAGTCCTCGCCTTCCCAGTTGCCCGGCAGGTTCTGGCCACCGGTCACGATGACGCCATGCTCGTCGATCAGGCCCGGACAACCGACACCGACGAACGGCGCGAGCTTGATCTTCTCCTTGGCGGCAAGGCCAATCAGCTCTCCAAACATCGCCGCCATGCGGTCCAATGCCTGCTCGCGCGTCGGCTTGTCGTCGCGATGCCGCCAATGCAGGTGTTTCCACACCGCGGCCTTCGACAGGTCGCCTTTCTTCAGGTTGAGCTCGACGACGCCAACCCGCAGATTGGTGCCGCCGATGTCGGCGGCGAGAATGGCATCATGGCCGGCCAGCACCCAGCTCGGCGCAAGCTGCACCGCGCCGATCAGGCCGGCCTTGTCGGGGTGGTTGGTGATGGTGCGGAGCTCGATCTCAATGTCCTCGCCGGCCAGCAGCACGGAAGCGCGGCCCATCGCCAGCTCGCCGATGCGGCTGGCGCTGAATCCGCCGCCGATCACGATGCGCTCCGTTCCCTGCCAGTCTTTCAAACGCAGGAAACGGCGCACAACAGTGGCGAGCTCGACGGCATATTCTTCGACCACGGTATGCACGAGACCCGCCGCCAGCGGATCGGCACCGGCCAGCATCTTGTCGAGCTTCGACTTGGAGATCTCCTCGGTCGGCAAGTCCCCAAAGGGATCCTCTCCGTGCGCGCCAAGCTTTTCGCGCCAGTCCTCGAGGATGGCGCGGAAGGCGCGACCGCTGGCACGATCGCCAACGAAGCCGTCTTCGTCGCGCAGCTCTTCATTGTAGGTGTCGACCGTCACGGCGGGCAGGACGTGACCGCCGTGCGCCAGCACCGAAGGCGCCGACGCATTCGGGGTAATCGAGCTCATGGTGTTGTCGGGAATAACTGCCTCCGCGGCGTCACCTTGGCGCCGTGGCAGGTCAACGGAACAGGGGCGCAGCGGTTGCCTGACGAAAACCCTTAACCCCTATGGCCGGCCACCCATGACCTTCCGGGCCTGATGGATCAGCCTGCGGTCGATGGGCGCCGTCGCCAGCTGCGCCTTGCGCGCCGCCATGCGCTCTCCCGTGCCAACGAGGTCGAGCCCGGAGTGCTGCAGTCGGGGAAAGATCTCCTCCTCTTCTTTCTTCATGTGTCGGGCAGCTTGCTCGGCCAGCACCATGACCGTCGAGTCGAACGTCGGGTGGTCGGAGGGCATGTCCTCGATCTTCGCGATCAGGCGGCGCAGGCCGTCATGTTCGACCCGTGCCTTGTCCAGCAACTCCTTGTCGTCGCCTTGAAGCACCGCTTCGGCGGCGGGATAGAAGACTTCTTTCTTGATCGTGGCATGCACGGCCAGGGCATGGCAGATGCGGAGCGCCAGCTTGCCTTTTTCGACGTGATCGGCCGTCTTGCGGTGGCGCTCGAATTCCTGCACCAGCTTGTCGATTTCGTTGTGATCCGCGGTCAACAGGACGAGGGCGTCGTGGGGATTGATGTCCGCCTTGCCGGCGTCCCGCTTGGCATGCGCGGCTTTCTTGTGCGCAACAGTCATCGCTCTCTCCACTGGCTGGCTGCCCACCGTTGGATAAGAACGCCGGGAGGTCAGGCAAGGTTGCGAGCCTGAAGGGCGTCAGCCCCCTGTCGCGGCGGGCTCGCCCAGCGACAACATCAGCCTGTTCGCCCAGTTGAAAAATGAGGCGGCGTTGATCACGTCGACGATCGACGCATCGTCGAGCCCGACTTTGCGCAGCCCGTCGATGTGCTGGGGTCCGAAGGCGATCGGCGTCGAGGTGAGCGCCACCGAGGCGGCGACGATGGCGTTCCAGCGTGCATCCAGGTCGGCGTCCACGCCCTTGGCCAGGAGATGATCGACGTCCTCGACCCGCTTGGAATAGGTCGCGGCGAACCGGGCATGCACCGACGCGCAGTAGATGCAACCGTTGTAGCGGGAGGTCGCTGCCGCGGCGAGCTCGCGCTCGGCCCGCGGCAGGCCGGCCTCGGGATTGTAGAAGATGTCTTTGTCGGTGCGGGTGCGGGCCTCGAGCACTTCGGGATCGCGCGCCAGCAGGCGGAAGTAGGGCGACTTGACACGTGCGGCATCGACCAGGCCCGCCATATGCCGCGCGGTAAGATCCTGCTCCGCCATCGGCTCGAGCCAGGGCAACCAATCGAGCTGGTCGCGGGTGAAGACCACGGGCTCGACGTGAGCAGGTGGCGAAAGAACCTTGTCGGTCATGCAGGCCTCGCGTTCAGGACGCGCAACCCGGCGACGACCCTGATTTGATAGGAGAGAAAGGCGACGAGCTGCGAGACGACCACGATGCCCGTGGTCGACCACCCGGCATCGAGCAGCGCCTGCAGGTAAGGTGGCGCCGAATCGCGCGGATGGAACACCAGCATGTGCGTGTGCTCGAACGCCGCCGTCAGCCGGGGGCCCAGGGCATCGCGCGTCGGCTGGGCGATGCGATGGACGGGACCGGCCTTGTCCTCGGCACTGAGCGGCCCTTTGGGATAATGGCCGTAGGGACCTTCGACCCGGGCCGCCGCCACGGCCGCGCCGATCGCGGCCTGCAGGGCCGCCGACGCACCGGCGGCGGCAAGGCCCGAGCCGTAAAAGGCCTCCATCTCCGGCCGGCCATGCAGGCCGGCGACGAAGCAGGCGATGGCATAGCGCTCGAGCTTGCTGGCGTCGGCGTCGCTTAGTGGCGTGAACAGCGAGTCGTAGCTCGCCTGCGCATGCAGGCGGGCCTGGGGACGCTGGGCACGGACCGCATCGAGCGGCGATCCTGGTGCGATTCCCGCCAGCGTATCGATCACGTCGGACATCGTTTCCTTCCTTGGGTCAGGCGACACGCCGCTCGCCGGCCTTGTCGGCCGGAACCCAGCCGAGGGCCGGGGCCACCTGCTCGGCGACCAATTCGATCGAGCGCAAGGTGAAAGGATGCGGCGGATCGATCGAATGGATCTGGACCGTGAGGTCGGTGGATCGCTCGAGCGTCTTGTCGGCCTGCAGCGAGGCGATCACCTCGTCCGGCGTGCCGATATGAACGTCGAACGCCTGGATCAGATCGCCCACCAGATTGCCCGAGCTGAGATTGCCCGTCGCGGCGAGGCGGTGGCGCATCCGGGCAAGACCGATTTCGGCCAGCCGCAAGGCCTCCTTGCGGTCGTCGGCGACGAACACCGAGCGCGAGGCCAGGATGCGCGGTTCGCGGCCCCTGGGCAGCGCTTCGAGATAGGCGTCGATCATCGGATTCTGGATGTCGGCCAGCGAGGCCTTCGGGGCGTCGGGCGATCGCGGCTGGGTGCGCGACAGCATCAGCCCGTCGCCGGCGGCGCCGGCGCGACGCGAGCCGGCCACCGTGAAGGTCGCCTGCCAGATGCGGTCGACCAGCGAGGGACTCGACGGGTAGAGCTTGTCGCCGCCGGGCAGCGTGCCGCCCGACCACGCCGTGCGCAGCAATTCGAGATTGCGGTCCATCAGCGTGTGCCGGTCGTTGCTGTCGAAGCCGAATGCCGTGAACGCCGTGAGATTGCCGCCCGGTCCGACGCCGACCTCGAGGCGGCCGCCCGATATCAAGTCGGTCACCACGGCGTCCTCGGCGACACGCAGCGGCAATTCGAGCGGCAGGGTGACGATCCCCGTTCCCAGGCGGATGCGCGAGGTCCGCGCCGCGGCCTGCGCCAGGAAGACGAAGGGCGACGGCAGGCCGCCCTCGCCTTCGTGAAAATGATGCTGCGCGATCCAGGCCGAATCGAAGCCGCAGTGTTCGGCATGCGCGATCTGGGCGGTGGCCAGGCGATAGCGCTCGGCGGCGTCGGCCTGGTCGAGCAAACGGGTGAAGAAGCCGAGCCGCTTCAGCGATGGTCCGGTCGTCATTGGCTCAACCTTGTCTGGAGATGAGGAGCGGTGCAAGAGCGGGCATGCGCGACGCTCAGGCGACATGCAGGATCTGGGCCCAAATCCGCCATGCGACTTTCTCTCCCGCCTTCTTTCTCAGGTCGATCAGGAACCGGAAGTAGAAGCTCGCAGCAGCCAACCGTCCGGCGTCTTCAGCCGGTCGAAATCGACGGCGAACGCCGCGTCGATCCGGCGGTCATCGATCAGACTCTTGGCCGGCCCATCGGCCACGATCCGGCCGCGATCGATCACGATGACGCGCTCGAAGAAGGTGAAGGCGAGATCAAGGTCATGCACGACGACGACCGACAAACGATCACCGCCGCGCCGCGTGAGCGTGCGGATCACGTCGAGTCGATGACGAATGTCGAGGCTGGCCGCTGGCTCGTCAGCCAGCAGCACCGGCGGGTCGACCACCAGCACGGCGGCGAGCACCACACGCGCCCGCTCGCCGCCCGACAAGGTCGACCAGCGTCGCTGACCCAATGTGGTGAGCTCGAAGCGCGCTGTCGCCTGCTCGATAGCGCCGGCCGCCACCCGGTCACTGCGCTCGGCGCCGATACGCACGAGTTCTGCGACAGTGAGATCCCAATGCGGATCGAAATATTGCGGCAGGTAACCCACGGTGGCGGCGCGGGTCGCGTTGGAGAACGACGCGAGATCGCGATCGCCGATGCGGACCATCCCCGACGTCGGCTTCTCGATGCCGGCGAGCACTTTCAGCAGGGTCGATTTGCCCGCGCCGTTCGGGCCGATCACCGCGACCGAGCCCGTCGGTCCCAGCGACAGCGAGAGCCCGTCGAGCAGGATCGCGCCGTTGCGCCGAACCACGAGATTGTCGGCCGCGATGGCGGTCATGTGCGGAGCCTGCGGGCCAGCAGCAGGATGAAGAACGGACCGCCCGCGACCGCGGTCACCAGTCCCAAGGGGATCTCGGCGGGTGGCAGAGCGGCGCGGGCGATGGCGTCGGCCAACGTGACGACGATGGCGCCGACAAGCGCTGAAGCCGGCAGCAGCGGCCGGTGCAAGGGTCCGACCAGCCAGCGCGCGATGTGCGGCGAGGCGAGTCCGACGAACGCCACCAGGCCACCGAAGGCGACCGCGGCTGCCACGACGACGGAGCCCGCCAGCACGGCGAAGGCGATGAAGCGATTCACGTTGAGGCCGAAGGCGGTCGCCATGGTCTCGCCCAATCCCAGCACGTCGAGCCGGCCGGCCAACCCCATCGTGAGCGCCAGACACGCCGCGGAGATCACGGCGAGCAGGCCGAGGACGGGCCAGCTCGGCGTCTGCACGCCGCCCAGCACCCAGCTCAGCACGATCTGCAGGCTCACCGTCTCGTCCGACAGAGCGAGCATCAGGAACGAGCGCAGCGCGCCCAGGATGGCCGCCACCGCGACGCCGGCCAGCAGCATGCCGGCGGCATCGACGGCGCCCGACACGCGCGAGATGCCGATCACCAGCATCGTGGCCCCCCAGGCGCCCGCGAACGCGAGCACGGGAAGGATGAAGGATTGCGGCGCAGCGAGCGGCACCAGCAAGGCGACCGTGGCGCCCAGCGCCGCACCGCCCGCCGAGCCCAGAAGATAGGGCTCGGCCAGGGGATTGCGGAACACACCCTGGAAGACCGTCCCGCCCAGTCCCAGCAACGCGCCGACCAGAGCAGCCGCGAGCACGCGCGGGATGCGCCATTCGACGAGCAGGCGGCTGCGCAGATCGGGGGCGCCGGCCATCGCGCGGAAAAGATCGCCCGGCGTCGCCCAGTCGTGGCCGGCGCAGGCGGCGATCAGGATGGACAAGGCCAAGGCCAGGATCAGGAGCGGCCATGACCTCATTGGCTGGGCGTCGCGGGATGGAAGATCGCCGCCAGATGTTCGATGCCGTCGATGGTGCGCGGCCCGGGGATCAGGAGCTCGACTCGGCTGACGGAGTACACGCGGCTGGTCTTGACCGCGCGCATGTCGCTCCAGCCGGGACGGCCGATCAACTCCTTCATGTCCTTCTCGGTGCCGGCGAACAGCAGCGTGTCGGGATTGCTGTTGAAGATCGCTTCGGGCGAGACCTGCGCGATGATGCCGCCGTCGAAGGCGAGGCGACCGCCGGCACGGACGATGGCGTCGCCCGTATAGGTGCCGGGTCGCGTCACCAGCAGCAGCCCGTTGCCCAGCCGGCCCGTGATCATCACCACGCTGGGCGGCTTCAGGCCCGCGACACGCTGCTCTACCTTGTCGAGACGGGCCTGCAGCCTGGCGACCAGCGCCTCGCCGCGCTCGGCCACGTCGCAGAGGCGCGCCAGCAGGCGGATATTCGCCAGGATCTCTTCCACGTTCCGCTGCAGCAGGACGACGATCGGAATGCCCAGCCGCTCCATGGGATCGATCAGCTGGTTGGCCGCCTGGCGCGACGGCGTCACCACGACGAGGTCGGGCCGTTGCGCCACCACCTCGTCGACCGAGAAGCCCAGCCGCCCGCCGACCAGCGGCTTGCCCAGCACCTCCGGCGGATAACGTGTGAAGGACTCGATGCCGACGATGCGGTCGGCAAGGCCCAGCGCGGCCACCATTTCGACGTTGGAGGCGAAGATCGCCACGATGCGCTGCGGCGGCGCCGGCACGGTGACGCTGCGGTCGAAGGCGTCGTGTACGGTGACGGGCGCGGCGGCAGCCGGCTGCAGCGCGACACCGAGCGCCAGGATCGCCCCAAGCAGAGCGCGCAGCATCAGAAGCGAGCCTGGAAGCCAATCACGAGCTCACGACCGGGCATGGAATTGCCGCACGAGCCGTTCTGCGCCGCCAGATTGGCGCCGCAGGGGTTTTGATCGAGGGCGATGAAGATCGGGCTCTGGTTGACGTCCAGGATGTTGTTGACCATGCCGAACAGCTTGACGCCCCGGTACACTTCGATCTCGGAGCGCATGTTCCAGACCCAGAAGGCGCTCTTTTGGTAGACGGTGACGTTGCGCACCTGGCCAGGAAAGAACACCGGCGAGAGCGCCTCCTCGGTGTTGTACCACATCGGCCCGCGCAGGATGCCGGTGAGCTGCACGTTCCACGGCATCCTGACGTCGGCCAGCTGACCGAAGCGCGTGCCGATATTGGCCTCGTACTGGTTCACGCGAATCGCCTGGCTGGTGTTGAAGCCCTGCGCTGCTGCACCGAAGTCGGTCATGTTGAAGTTGTAGTAGCCATTGCCGAAGACAGTCCACTGCCAGGAAGGCGCAGCGTTGAGCTTGAGCGTGCGGATGACGTCGGCCTCGGCCTGCAGCTCCAGACCCTGCATCCACAGGTCGCCTTGCGAGTTCTGGCTCTGCTGGATGACCACGCCGCCGACCGACGAGAGCGTCACCGACTGGATGCGGTTGTGGATCACGTTCTGGAAGAGTGCAAGGTCGAGGCGGCCGGCGCCCCAGGTGAAGGTGCTGCCGACCTCGAGCTGCTGGCTGGTTTCCGGCTGCAGGCCGGGATTGCCGAAGATCGTGGTACCGATCGGCGTGACCGTGAAGTTCGCGCCGAGTTCAGTGGCGGTCGGCGCGCGAAAGCCGCTCGAGGCGCCGAATCGCATGTTCAGCCAGTCGGTGGCCTGGTAGGTGGCGCCCGCCGAATAGGTCGTTGCCTGGTAGGTGACGGTGCCGGGGAGCAGCGTCGGGGCGTTGGGAGTCGCGAGCAGGCCCTGCGTGCCGAATGTCTGACGAATGCCGCCGCGCACGGTCACGCGATCGTCGAACAGCTGCTGAGTATCCTCGGCATAGAATCCCCAGAACCTGTTCAGCTCGTTGTTGTCCTGCGGCGAAAGCTGGGTGACGGCGGTGCCGCCGGCGCGAAAACGCGTGGAGCTCAGCGAAGTCTGCTCCCAGTCGACGCCGACGAGCAGCTCGTTGCTCTTGATGATGTTGAAGCGCGGCTGCATGCGGAAGCCCACGATGCTGAGCTGGCGGCGGTTTTCGTCGATCGTGGTCCGTGAGGCGAGCGCATTCAGGTTGCTGAGCGGCGAGGGATTGCTGAGATCGTCGACGTCATAGACGTAGTAGCCCTGGAACATGAAGTGGGCGCGGTCGCTGGGCGTCTTGCCGTGCCAGGTGAAGTCGATCGAATCGTTGTAGCGATTGTCGTTGGCGAAGATGTTGGCGCTCGAGCCGCGAAAGCCGGTGCCGTAGACGCCGTCGCTTCGGGCGGTCACGTCGATGCGATTGTTCGGGTCGATCTGCCAGCCGAACGCGCCGGTGCCGCCGTAACGGTTCCAGGCAGTGTTCAACTCGACCTGTCCGCCACCCACCTGATAGTCGCCCTGCCGGCCGGCGTTGCCGCCAGCGTACCAGTCGTAGGTGCCGGTGTTGCCGGCGTTCTGTACCTTGCCTTCGACATAGTTCCACGAGCCGCCGGCCGCCTCGATGAAGGTCCCGGGTTCGGCGGTGCGGCCGGTCTTCAGGATGATGTTGACCACGCCGCCCATGTTCTGGCTGCCGTAGACGACGGAGGCAGGGCCACGGACGATCTCGACGCGCTCGACGTCGGCGATCGACAGTTTCGAAATGTTGGCGGTGCCGGCTCGATGGCTGTTGATCAGGATCAGCACCTCGCTCTTGAAATCGCGGCCCTGGCCTTCCGTGGCGCCGCCGCGGATGTTGAGCGAGGTCTGGCCGGCGGTCCACTGGGACATGAAGCCGACGGAGTTTTCCGCCAGCAGCTCGGTGACGGACTTGGCGTTGGAGTGGGCGATGCGGTCCTGGCTGATCACCTGCACGGTGCCGGCGATCTTGGAGACCTCCTCGGGATAGCCGGTCGCCGTAACGACGACCTCCGGCATGAAGGCCGGCTTCTCCGGCGGTGCCGACGCTGGTTGTCCCTGCGCCGGAGGTGGTTGTATCTGCGTCGAAGGTGCTTGCGGCTGCGTCGGCAGCGGTTGCGGCGGTTGTTGCGCGACGGCGGGCGAGATCCAGGCGAGGCCTGAAAGCAGCGCGATGGCGGCCGCGCCTTTTCGAATGCATGGATTGTTCATCGGCTTCCCCAAAAAAGAACGGCTGATTTCCTGGCAATGTCGAGGCGCGCGCCGGCACCGTCGGGCCTAGCCTGGGCGACGAGATGGCGCTCGAGCTCGGCGCGGCGCAGGTCGTGCGCGGCCCAGCCAAGGCGATCGGCGAGATAGGCGGAGAGTCGGTCGAGGTCCTTCACGACGCCGGAGAAGGTCCAGTCGGCGAAGGCGATGTGATGCGGACGCGACGACGGCGCGAGTCCTCGCATCACGATGTCGATGCCAGGCGTCTCATCCTCGCGGTGCCATTCGCCCGGCAGGCAGCCGGCGAAGCAAAGACCGCGTGGTCCGGCATGCGCCGGCACGACCCAGACGACGCTGCGGCGCGCCCAGGCACGGCAGCGGGCGAGAAAGGCCTCGGGCTGATCGAAGAAGGCCGGCATGGTCGCGGCCAGGACCGTGTCGTGGTTGGCCGCCGGCACGTCGGCTGATTCCCAGCCGGCGGCGATCACATGCGGCGGGCGGTCCAGTCGCCCGAGGCGGGCGCGCATGGTCGGCGATGGTTCGATGGCGGTCCAGGGAAGCGCCGGATCGCCGAGCGCCGCGCCGAGCTGGCCGCCGCCGGCGCCGACATCGAGCAGCCGGCCGATCTCTGGCACGGCGCGATGGATCAGCGGCGCCAGCGCGGCCACATAGTCCGACGTATCGATGGCCGAGGCATAGAGCTCGAGCGGATCGATGTCGCGCCGTTGGGCGGCAGAAGGAGCAAGAGACGTCAAAAACAGACTCGCGGCGCGTCAAACGTCACCGCGAACCGTAGTCAACGCGCCCCGCGCCGCCGGAGGCGGATCGAGGCTCGTCGGTTTCTACATCAGGACACCCCGCCCAATGCGTTCGCGCGTGACCGCTGCCGGTGGCAGGTCTCCTGGCTCGCGGGTCGTCGCTTTCAACCGCCTTCCCAGAAGCCTTTCGGCGTCCAGTGGCATTTCGGCTAAAAGCTCGCCGCTCACAGTTGCGGGGGCAGCCGCGGAGTTACCACCGCGTTCCCTTTTGATCCCTTGCGGGAACCACCATCGCCATGCTGACAGTCGCTCTGAAACGGGTCAAGCACCGCTAGCGACCTAGCGTGTGAACACAACGTCCTTGAGGTCGGCGCGAACTTCCCAGTGATGACGCTCGAGCTCCGGATCAAGATGTTCCTCGGCCGGCAGACCGAGATTGAGATAGGCGACCAGGCTCCAGGATTTCGGAACGTCGAGCACGCGCGTCACCGCCTTGGGATCGAGGATGGAGACCCAGCCCATGCCGATCCCGTCGGCACGGGCGGCGAGCCACAGCGTCTGGATCGCCGCGACCACCGAGTAGTGCAGGGTTTCCGGCATGGTCTGCTGGCCGAGCCCGCTGCCGGTGTGCGTCGCGTCATCGGAAAACACGGCGAGATGCACCGGCGCCTCCCTGAGGCCGGCGAGCTTCAACCCGGCATAAATCGTCTGCTTCTCTCCGGCATAGCCGGCCAGCGCCCGCTCGTTGGCGTCGGTGAAGCTTTTGATGACCGCAAGCCGTCGTTCGGCTGAGTCGACGTGCACGAAACGCCAAGGCTGGCTCAGCCCAACAGACGGCGCATGGCTCGCGATTTCAAGCAGCGCATCGATTCGCTCGCGCGCGATCGGATCGGGCCGAAAACGTCGCACGTCGCGCCGCCATAGCACGAGGTTGCGGAACTGCGCGCGGAACGCGGCGTCGAAGGTCGCTGTCATGCCTGTCGCCTGTCGATGAAATGGAAGAACGTGCCGCTCACCGAGCCGCGCCGCCCGCCGCCTTCCGCCACCGGGGCGCCCGTGGCATCGCGGCATTCGACCAACGGTTCGTCACCGTTCGAGAGCGCGCTGGCATAGTGGAATTCGTGGCCCATGATCTCCGCGCCCGCCGCGCCCAGAGGGCAAGCGACTTTCAAGCGGGCGCGGCGATAGCCGAGATGCATCCTGCGTTGGGCGAACGACGTTTCCAGCGCCAGCAGGCCGGCCATCGCATGACGCCGTCCGGCCGCATCCTCCATCCCCGCGCCCAGCACCATGTAGCCCCCACACTCACCATGAATGGGAACGGCGCGCCCGGCCAGCGCGCGCAGCCCGTCGTGAAAACGATGCGCCGCCGCCAATGTTCCGGCGTGCAGCTCGGGATAGCCGCCGGGCAGCCAGACCGCATCGGCAGTGGGATCGGGCGCCTGGTCGGCCAGCGGCGAGAAAGCCAGGATCTCCGCACCGGCCGACCGCCAGCGATCGAGGAGGTGCGGATAGATGAAGGAGAATGCGCGATCCTGGGCGAGCGCGATGCGCTGGCCGGGCGGATCGAAGCGCGCTGCAGCACTGTCGGTGAGCCCCGTGGCCATCGCACTGCGGCGAACGGCATCGAGGTCGACCGAGGCTTCGATCATGCTGGCGAGCGCGTCGAGACGCTGGTCGATATCGGCCATCTCGCCGGCCTGGACGAGCCCGAGATGGCGCTCCGGCAGGGTGAGGTGCGCGTCCTGAATGATCGCGCCGAACAACGGGATGCCGATGCGCCTGAAGGCCGGCGCGATCAACGCGGCGTGCCGGGGACTGGCCACGCGGTTCAGGATCACGCCGGCGATCGAGATGTCGTCGCGGTAGCGCGCGCAACCGGCGGCGATGGCCGCCGCCGTCTCGGTTTGCCCCGCAACATCGAGCACCAGAACGACCGGCCAGCCGAGCAGCGCCGCCAGGTCCGCCGTCGAACCGCGGGCGGTCTGGCCGCGGTCGGCCACGCCATCGAACAGGCCCATGACGCCCTCGACGATGGCGATATCGGCCGCTGCCGCGTGGCGGCTCACCAGATCGACGATCGTGCCCGCGGCCATCGCCCATGTGTCGAGATTGAAACTCGGCCGGCCGGCAGCCACGCCGTGGAACGCCGGATCGATATAGTCCGGGCCACATTTGAAAGGCTGCACGCGAACACCGCTGCGGGTAAGCGCGCGCAGCAGGCCTGCCGTCACCGTAGTCTTGCCGGCGCCAGAATGCGCCGCCGCCACCACGAGTCCCCGCGGACCGGCCCCGGGAGTCATTGCCAGGGCACCAGCGACGACAGCAGCTGCCGCCGCAGACCGGCGATCGCGCCGATCACGACGATGGCCGGCGAGCCGATGCCCTCCCTGGCCGCATCGGCCGCGAGCGAGCCCAGCCGGCTCTCGACGACGCGTTCGTCGCCCGTCGTCGCCGACTGGATGAGGGCGGCGGGCGTATCGGGCGACAGGCCGCCCTGCTCCAGGGCGGCGGCGATCTCCGCCAACTGTGACATCGGCATATAGAGCACGAGCGGCTGTCCGAGCTTGGCCAGCGCCTCCCAGTCGGCCGCCGAGCGGCCGTCCTCGGCGCGATGACCCGCCGCCAGCACCACGGCATGATTGGTATCGCGCGAGGTGGCGGGAATGCCCGCCAGCGCCGCCGCCGCCAGGCCCGAGGTCAGGCCGGGGATGATGCGAAAGCGCACGCCGGCCGCGGTCAAGGCCTGGGCCTCGTCCCAGCCGCGACCGAACACGAAGGGGTCGCCACCTTTCAGGCGCAGCACCCTTCGGCCGAGACGGGCGCGCTCGATCAACACCTCGTTGATGTCGCGCTGGTGCGGCGAGGGCTTGCCGCCGCGCTTGCCGGCGGCGATCAGCTCGGCGCCGTTGCGGGCCAGTCGCAGCGTGCGCGGGTCGACCAGCGCGTCGTAGACGACGTCGTCCGCGTTGGTGAGAGCGTGCAACGCCAGCACCGTCAGCAGGCGCGGATCACCGGGGCCGGCGCCCGCCAGCCACACTTCGCCGGGCGGGAAGTCCGGCATCTCCGGGAAATTGGCAGGGATCATGTGCCGCGACCCCGGAAACGCCGCTGGTAGGCGGCGTCATAGAGCGCACTGTTGCGGAAATCCCGCGCGCCCAACACCTTGCCGACGATAATCAGCGCCGTGCGCTCGATCGGGCTCTTGGCGATCTCGGCCGCGATGGTGCCCAGGGTGGCGCGGATCACGCGCTCGTCGGGCCAGCTCGCGCGGTAGACCACGGCGGCCGGGCAATCGACGCCGTAGTGCGGCACCAGCGAGGCCACGACCTTGTCGAGAACGTGGATCGAGAGATGAACGGCAAGCGTCGCGCCCGTCGCGGCAAAGGCTTCGAGGGTCTCGCCCGACGGCATCGCCGAGGCACGGCCCGAGGTGCGCGTCAGCACCACCGACTGGGCCAGTTCGGGCAGCGTCAGCTCCTGGCCGAGTGCTGCCGCGGCGGCGGCAAAGGAGGGAACGCCGGGTGTGATGGTATAAGCGATGCCGGCTTCGTCGAGACGACGGAGCTGCTCACCCATCGCGCTCCAGACCGAGAGATCGCCGGAGTGCAGGCGTGCCACGTCGTGTCTTTGCTCGGTCGCGCGCCGGCATTCCTCGACGATCTCATCGAGCGACATCGGCGCGGTGTCGACGATGCGCGCACCGTCGGGGCAGTGGTCGAGCAGCGCCTTGGGCACCAGCGAGCCGGCATAGAGACAGACCGGACAACGCGCGATCAGCTCGCGGCCGCGCACGGTTATAAGATCGGGCGCGCCCGGACCGGCGCCGATGAAATGCACCGTCATCGGCCTTCTCCGGTGGCGATGGCGCAGGTCGCGCGCTCCGTCGCCACCCGCGTGCCCAGCAGGCGGCCATTGCGGCCGGCCACGACCAGCGCCGACGCCTCGGCGATCGATGGCAGGCCCTTGGCCTCGAGCACCAGCTTGGACGGCGTGAGGACCTGGCCCGCCACCCGGTCGAGATCGCTCACCGTGCAGGCCACCAGCTTGACGGACAATCGGCGGGCGACTTCCGGGAAGCCGGGTTCGGTCGCCTTCTCCGATTCGGTCGCGATCGCTTCCAGGCGTTCCGCCGGCAGATCGAACAGGCCGAGCGCCAGGCGCACCACGCGCTCAAGTTCGTCGGCCGACGTGCCGCGCCGGCAGCCCACGCCTGCCACGATCATGGCTTCCTCGCGCGCCACTGGACGATCGGCGCGGCCGGTCGCCAGACGAAGACGCCGCCCGTGCCCGCCTTGCCAGCCTTGGCGACTTCCAGGCGCACGAGCTCGCCGCCATGGCGCTGGAAGAACCCGATCAGCTGCGACTCGGACTGCAGCGATACGGCATTGGCGACCAGGCGGCCGCCGGATTTGAGCGCAGACCAGGCGGCTTCGAACACGCCGGGATCGGACAGTCCGCCGCCGATGAACACGGCATCGGGACGCGGCAGGTCCGCGAATGCCTCGGGCGCGCGTTTCTGCACGATGACGAGATCGGGTGTGCCGAGGGTTGCCGCGTTGCGCACCGCCCGCGCCGCGCGCTCCGGCTGATCTTCGATGCCGATCGCTTTCAGCGAGGGATGGCGCAGCAGCCATTCGATGGCGATCGAGCCGGCACCGAGGCCCACGTCCCACAGCAACTCGCCCTGGCGTGGCGCCAACGCCGACAAGGTGACGGCACGGACGTCGCGCTTGGTGAGCTGGCCATCATGCTCGAACAGGGCATCGTCGAGACCGGGGGCGAGAGCGAGCACGGTGGCATCCGGCGACGCCGTCACTTCAAGGGCGAGGGTGTTGAGCGCTGCGATCTCGCCGAGATCGAAGCCGTTCGCCGTGGCGCGGCGCACGCGTTCGCGAGGCCCGCCCATGGCTTCCAGCACGGTGATCGACGAGCAGCCCATGCCGCGCTCGGCTAAAAGCTTCGCCAGCTTGGTGGGCGTGTCGCCATCCCACGACAAAGCAAGGATGCGCGCGCCCGGCTGCAGGTGGCGCACGATGCCCTCGAGCGCGCGGCCATGCAGGCTGACCAGCGCCACGTCCTGCAGCGACCAGCCGAGCCGCGACGCCGACAGGCTGAAGGAAGAGGAATGCGGCAAGCAGAGCGTCTCGGCGGCCGGAATCGAGCGCAGCAGCAGGTCGCCGACGCCATAGTGGAAGGGATCGCCGCTCGCCAGCACGACGACCGGGCGGCCGCGATGCTTCTCGATTTCCGGCATCGCCTCGCCGATCGGGCTGGGCCAGGCGAGCGTGCGGCCGCGGATCAGACCGCGGGCCAAAGCGAGATGGCGCTTGCCGCCCACGACAAGCTCGGCCGCGGCGATCAACTTTTGCGCCACCGGCAAGAGGCCGTCCGCGCCATCCTCGCCGATGCCGACAATGGACAGCCAGCGCGTGGCCGTGCAGGTTGCCCGCTCGCTTGTCATCGACCGATCCTGCAATGCGTGTTCTCATCCTCGGCGGCACCACGGAAGCCTCGGCACTGGCCCGCCTTCTCGCCGGCGATGCGCGCTTCGAGGCGACGCTGTCGCTGGCCGGCCGCACCTCCGCGCCCAGCCCGCAACCGATTGCCACGCGCGTCGGCGGCTTCGGCGGCGCCGAGGGGCTCGCCCGTTTCCTCAGCGAGCAGCAGATCGATGCGATGATCGACGCCACGCATCCCTATGCCGCGCGGATTTCCGCCAACACGGTCGCGGCCTGCCACAAAGCCGCCGTTCCGCTCGCTTCTCTCGTGCGGCGGGCGTGGGCGCCGCAGCCGGGCGATGCCTGGCAGAACGTGCCCACTGCCGTCGCCGCGGCCCTGGCGCTCGGCAAGACGCCGCGCCGCGTCTTCCTGAGCCTGGGCCGGCAGGAGCTGCACTGCTTTGCCGCCTTCCCGCAGCATCACTACATCGCCCGCCTCATCGAACCGCCGCAGCAGACGGCTCTGCCGCACGGCCTCGTCCTGCTGCACCAGCGCGGACCCTTCGACACCGACGCCGAGCTCCGCCTGCTGAGAGAGCGCCAGATCGACGTGATCGTGTCGCGGAATTCGGGCGGCAGCGCGACCTACCCCAAGATCGAGGCCGCGCGCGTGCTCCGCCTGCCGGTGATCATGATCGGGCGGCGCGCCAAGCCGGTCGGCCATGTCGTGATGAGCGCCGAAGCGGCGGTGGCGTGGCTGGCTCACGGCGCTCCCCGTTCGCTGCGCGGCGTATAGACCCAGCGACCGACCTGCCGCGTCGTGCTGGCGCCGATGATGACAAGCGTGCGCATATCGGCGTGCGACGGATCGGCGGCGCCGAGCGTGGTCGTGATGACCTCGGCCTCGGCGGTGCCGGCGGCGCGCACGAACAGCACCGGCGTGCCTGCCGCCTTGACCGTGCGCAACAGCTCGAACGCCTGGCCGAGCTGGTGCGGCCGCGCCTTGGAGGCGGGATTGTAGAGCGCGATCACGAAATCGGCTTCGGCGGCGGCCTTCAGACGGCGCTCGACCGTGGTCCAGGCCTTCAGATTGTCCGACAGCGAGATGGCGCAGAAATCGCCGCCGAGCGGCGCGCCGACCTCGGCCGCCGCCGCCAGCATCGCCGTGACGCCGGGCTCGACCCTGATGTCGAGGCCGCGCCAGGCCGGATCGCCCGCCTCGACGGCCTCGAAGATCGCTGCCGCCATGGCGAACACGCCGGGATCGCCGCCCGACACGACGGCGACCTGGCGACCCGCGGCGGCAAGCGACAGCGCGAGGCGGGCACGATCGAGTTCGACGCGGTTGTCCGACGCGTGGCGGCACTGGTCGCCGCGCGCGGGAACGCGGTCGAGATAGGGTCCGTAGCCCACGAGGTCGGTGGCACGGGCGAGTGCCGCCTGCGTCGCCGGCGTCATCAGCTCGGCCTTGCCCGGCCCGGTGCCCACCACCACGAGCGAACCGCTCATAGCCGCCGGCCCTCGCCCGGGATCAGCACCATGGCGAAATAGGCGCCGACGGGCTCGCAACATTGGGCGAGCGGCAGGATGCGCTCATCGTCCATGGTGCCGCGCTCGACATAGATGGCGCGCGACAGCAGGCCGGCGGCCTCGACGGCGCGCCGCACTTTGCCGAGGTTGCGGCCGACCTTCATGATCACCGCCGCATCGGTGAGACGCAGGCGCTCGACGAGCTGGCCTTCGTCCAGGGTGCCGGGCAGCACGGCCAGCGTGTCGTTGCCCCAGGTGATGGGCAGGTTGGCGCGTGTCCAGCAGCCCGACATGCCGGTGACGCCAGGCACGACCTCGACCGGGAAGTCGGCCGCGAGCCTGCGCCACATATGCATGAAGGAGCCGTAGAAGAAGGGATCGCCCTCGGCCAGAAGCCCGACCGACTTTCCCTGCCGCAGCAGCCCGGCCAGCGCGTCGGCGGTCGCGCGATAGAACGCGCCCATCTGAAGCTGGTAGTCCGCGCTCTCGGCCGGCATCTCGTCGGTCATGGGATATTCGAAGCGCCGTTCGCTCCGGCCCTCGACGACCAGCGGCGTCACGATGCGCCGCGCATTGCCGGGCAGGCCCTTCTTGGCGAAGTAGGCTAAAACATCGACGGCCCGCACCAGGCCGGCGGCGCGCAGCGTGAGATAGCGCACGTCGCCCGGCCCGACGCCCACGCCGTAGAGCGTGCCGCCCGCGGCCGTTCCCGCCAAGGTGTCGAGCGACGTCATTCCTGCTCGCTTGCCAGCGCGTTGACCGCAGCCACGGCCATGGCGCTGCCGCCCAATCGGCCGCGCACGATCAGGAACGGCAGGCGTCCGTCGGCCGCCAAGGCCTCCTTGGATTCCTGCGCGCCGACGAAGCCCACGGGCAGGCCGATCACGGCGGCGGGCGCGGGCGCGCCGGCGTCGAGCATCTCGAGCAGCCGGAACAGGGCGGTCGGCGCATTGCCGATGGCGACGACGGCGCCGGCGAGTCGGTCGCCCCACAATTCCATAGCGGCCGCCGTGCGCGTGTTGGCGATCTTGCGCGCGAGGCCGGCGACCGCCGGATTGTCGAGCGTGCAGATCACGGCGTTGTCGGCCGGCAGGCGCGCTCGTGTGATGCCGTTCACCACCATCTTGGAATCGCACAGGATCGGCGCGCCAGCCAGCAACGCCGCCCGGGCGTGCTCGGCGAAACCCGGCGACATGACGATGTCGCGCGCGATCTCGGTCATGCCGCAGGCATGGATGATGCGCACGGCGACGCGTTCTTCTACTTCGTTGAAGCGGGCGAGGTCCGATTCGGCGCGGATGATGGCGAACGACCGGCGATAGATCTCCGCCCCGTCGCGGATATAGGCGCGCGCCTCAGCCATCGCGCGATCCCTCGAACAAGGCCGGAAATTCATCCGTGCCGATGATGCGTTCGACCGGACCGCGCGTCGTGGCGTTACGAACCAGACGGTAACGTCCCGCCTTGCCGACCAGCACCAGCTCGGACGGCGCAGAACGCGCGCAGCCCTTGGCGCAGCCCGAGACATGGATGCTGCCGTCATAACCATGGGCCGAGGCCAGCGCGGCCAGCTGGCGTGCGTCGCCGCGCGCATCGACGCTGCTCGACTTGCAGTCCGGTGCGCCGGGACAGGCTTCGATTTTCAGCAGCGGATCGTCGGTGTCGACGATCAGGCCGACGAAGCGCGCGGCCTCAACCGCCTGCCGGGCCGCGGCAGCGTCGCGCGCGCCGAAATAGACCGTCCGCCAGGGCGACAAGCGCAGCTCGGTGGCGCCGGACTCTTCGGCGAGCGACGACAGGCGGCGCAACTGTTCGGCTTCGAGGCGGCCGAAAGGCGCCGCCACGCCGACGGCAGCGCCCAACGCCCCAAGCATGCGTCCCGCCGTCGACCGCGCGACTTCGCAAGGTCGCAGCATCGGCATCAGTGTCGCGACAACCTGCGCGACGCCGTCCGCCGGGAGGCTGCGCATGCGGAGGCGCGTCGCCGGGCCTGCAGCATCGAGAAAAGCGCGCGCCGCCAGGAGTGCGGCCGCCGCGGCAGCATCCGGCGACACGGCGCCGAGCCATTGTGTTCCAGCCGGCGTGTCGAGGCCAAGCGTGATTCCGGCGTCTATCGCCAGCAGCGCGATGTCGGCACGTTCGGCGGCGATCGAGACCGTGCCGGCACCATCGACCAGCAGGCCGAACTTCGCCGGCAAGGCGCGCAGCCTTTTATCTGTGGCAAGGCCTTCGGCAATTGCGCGCGCGATGGGGCGGACGTCCCGCTTCTCGACGGGGTCCAGCCCGGCCAGCGGCGCGACCATGAGATTGCGCGTGGCTTCGGTCTCGGCATCGGGATCGATCAGGTCCAGCTTTCCGAGAGCGGCGTGAAGCTCGGGCAGGCGCTCTTCGACCAGGCCGCGCAGCTGCAGATTGGCGCGGCGCGTGAGATCGATATGGCCGTTGCCCAGCCGCCGGGCGAGGTCGGCCAGGCCGCGCGCTTGCTCCAGGCTAAAGGCGCCGCAGAACGGCCGGATGCGCACGATCAGCCCGTCGCCGCTCAGCATCGGTCGCAGGGCGCCCGGGCACCAGCCTTTGACCTCGATCGAGGCGACGGCGCTCATGATCCAGCCTTCATCATCGCGCGCTCGAGCTCATGATCGACCGCGTTGCGCCGCGTCGTCCACAGTCCGCGCGCCAAGGCATCACGCAGCCGTGCGGCGATCGCCGCGGTGGCGGCCGGGTTCTTCTCCGTCATCGCCGTCCGCACGGCCTCGTCGACGATCAGGGCGGCGTGCGTGGCATCGAACAGATGATCGGGCACCACGCGGGTGGTCGCGGCAAAGGCATAGAGCGCATCGACGCCCTGGGCGATCTCGGCGACGCCGCGATGGCCGTGCGCCAGCATGCCGGCGAGCCAGCGCGGATTGGTGAGCCGGCCTCGCACGACGCGGGCGATCTCCTCGGCAAGCCGGCGCGCCTTGGGTGCGTCGGTCCGGCTGGTGTCGAGATGGTAGAGTTCGGGCTCGTTGCCGAGCAGGGCCGCCGCCGCGGCGAACCCTCCGGCAAAGTCGGCGACGCCGTCGCCATCTAAAAGGTCGCGCTCGCGGTCGTCCTGCGGATGAACCAGCGCGTCGGCTTCGGACACGCGGTTGCGAAAGCCCTGGCCGGCGGCGCGCACGGGCTCGACACCGCCATAGGCGTGGGTGACGGCGGCGAGATAGACCTCGCCCAGCTCGTCGCGGGTGCGCCAGTCACCGTCGAGGGCCGTGTCGGCCGCCTGCGCACCGTAGCTGCCGGGGGCGCCGCCGAACACGCGCGCCAGATCGGTGCCCCGGCGGCGCGCCTCGGCCAGCGGATTGTCGTCGGCCGGCTCGTCGAGCTCGGCGATGCGCCGCACCGCCATGTCGAACAGGGCGATCTGGGTCTCGAAGATGTCGCGGAACAGGCCGGAGATGCGGAGGGTCACGTCGATGCGCGGCCGGTCGAGCACGGCCAGCGGCAGGATCTCGATGCCGGTGACCCGGCTCGACGCCTTGTCCCAGGTCGGCTGCACGCCGAGATACCACAGCGCCTGGGCGAGATCATCGCCGCCGGTGCGCAGCGACGCCGAGGCCCAGAGATCGATGACCAGCGCGCGCGGCGGCTCGCCATGATCCTGCAGGTAGCGCCGCACGACTTCGTTGGCCGCGCGCACGCCGATGGCCGACGCGGTGCGGGTCGGGATGGCGCGCGGATCGATCGAGGTGAGGTTGCGCCCTGTCGGCAGTACGTCGGCGCGGCCGCGCGACGGCGCGCCGGCGGGACCCGGCGCCACGCGGCGTCCGTCGAGCGCGGCGACAAGCGCCGCACGCTCGCGATCGCCGCAGGCACGGATGGCCACCTCTCTTCCCGTCACCAGCGCTAGCGCCTGTACCGTCGCCTCGTCGGGGGTGCGGCCGAAGATATGCAGGCCATCGCGGATGCTGAGCTCCTTGATGTCGCAGAGCTGGGCGTCGAGCTTGGCGATGGCCTGCCGGTTGGGCTCGCCTTTTAGCAGCCCGCAATCGGCCGCGAGGCCGCTGTTCCAGGCGCGTTCGACGATCTCGTCTTCGAGGAAGGCGAGCCGCCGCCGGTCGAGGCCGTCGGCTGCGGCATATTCCTCGATGATGCCTTCGAGCTCGGCCAGCGGCCCGTGCAGGCCGGCGGCGCTGAGCGGCGGCGTCAGATGGCCGATGGTGACGGCGGCCAGCCGCCGCTTGGCCTGCACCGCCTCGCCGGGATTGTTGACGATGAAGGGGTAGATCACCGGCAGCGCCCCCAGCACCGCCTCGGGCCAGCATTCGCTCGACAGCGCCAGCGCCTTGCCCGGCAGCCATTCCAGCGTGCCGTGCGTGCCGAGATGGACCAGCGCGTCGATCTTCTCGATCTCGCGCAGCCAGGCATAGAGCGCGAAGTAGGCGTGGCTCGGCGGGCAGTTGACGTCGTGATAGCCCGACTTGCGATCGGCCAGTGCGCCGCGGTCGGGCTGCAGCAACACCAGGACGCTGCCGCAACGAAGCACCGGCGAACGGAAGGCGTCGCCCTTGGGTTCGCCCCAGGTCTCGGCAAGCGTGCGCTGCAGGCTCGGGGGTAGCGCCTTCAGCCAAGTGAGATAGCCCGATATTGCGATCTCAATCTCATCGGCATCGCCCTGCAACAGGCGCTCGATGTCGGCTTCCTGCCAGTCGCGCACGCCGGTGTCGTAGCCCTCGGCCCGCAGCAGTTTCAAAATCTCGGCCGCACTCGCTGCCGTGTCGAGGCCGACTGCGTAGCCCGTGCGTCCACCGCGCGCCGGGTAGTCCGACAGGACCAGCGCCAGCCTGCGTTCGTTGCGGGGCGTCGTGCCAAGCCCGGCCCACGACGCCGCGAGGCGGGCGACGTAGTGGATGCGATCGAGGTCGGGCTCATGGCGCACGCTGGCGAATTCCAGTCTTGGATCGATCGGCGCTTCGGCCTTGAAGGAGATGGCCCGCGTCAGCAGGCGGCCGTCCAGCTCGGGCAGCACCACGTTCATGGCGAGATCGGCGGGCGAGAGGCCGCGCGCCGAACCCTGCCACGCCTCGCGCGCGCTGCCCGACAGCACGGCCTGCAGGACCGGGACGTCGGCGGCATCGAGCACCGTGGTGTCGTCGCCGCGCATGGCGGAGAAGGCCGTGGTATTGATGATGATCGCGGGCTTGTGGGCCGCGATCAGTCCTTCGAGTTGCGGCCGGATCGCCGGGTCCTTGAGGCTGCTCACCGCCACGGCCAGCGGCGCCAGACCCTGCCGGTCGAGCGCCGCCATAAGCGACGTGACCGGCGCGATATCGGCCGCCATCAGGTTGGCGCGATAGAAGACGATCAGCGCGACCGGGCGGCCGTCGGGCGCCTCGCCCAGGATCGAGAGCGGGCCGACCGGCGCCGGCGGGCTCCAGGAAAGGTCGCGGCCCAGCAAGGTCGCGAGGTAGCGCAGCGCCTGCCGCAGATTCTCAGCGCCGCCCTCGCGGAAGAAGCGGTCGAGACGAGCGAGAGGCTCGGCGGCCAGGGTCGATACTGCAGCGAGCCTGGGATCGGCACGATCGTCACCCGGGAGGGCGGCGAACAGCACGCCATTGTCGCGTGCGGTGTCGGCGATGTGCTCGAAGCCGTAGCGCCAATAATCGAGGCCGCCCAGGCAGCGCACGATCACGATCCGCGCCCGCGCCACGACGTTCTCGACATAGAGGTCGACCGACATCGGATGTTTTAGCCGCTTGAGGCTGGCCAGCCGCATCGTCGGCAGCAGGTCGGCGTCCTGCTGCCAGGCCGCGGCCAGCGCCGACAGGTCGCTGTCGGAAAAGGACAGCACCACGATCTCGGCCGGCGACTGGCCGAGGTCGATGGCGACATCGGCCTCCTCCAGGGTCGCCAGTTCGGTCGCGAGCACGTGCATGAATGAACGCCTTTAGCTCTTTCCTCCCCCATCATACGGGGGAGGTGGCCCGGAGGGCCGGAGGGGGAAGGCCGCAGTCAAATCGCCTGCCAATTTCAGATCATAGTCCTTCATAAATCGTCGTTGGGGCTTTCCCCCTCCCCGACCCTCCCCCGTCAGACGGGGGAGGGAGAAGAGATCAAGGCGCGGATGGCATCCTTGTCGAAACCCGTCTCGCCGATCACCACCAGCCGGCCGCGGCGCGGCACGTCCGATGGCCATTTGCGGTCGAACTGGTGCTGGATGCGGGCGCCCACGCCCTGCACCAGCAGCCGCATCGGCTTGCCTTCGATCTCGACGAAGCCCTTCATGCGCAGCACATCGTGCGCCTCGGCCGCCTTCACCATGCGGTCGACCAGCGCCTGCGGCGACGCGAAGGCCGGCAGGTCGATGATGAAGGTGTCGAAATCGTCATGATCGTGCTCACCCTCGAGGTCGTGATGCGACGGCCGGTTGGCGAGGTCGGATTCGGCCTTGGCGCCCAGACCCAGCAGGATGGCAATCGGCACCTGGCCGTTCTCGGCCTCGACGACCTTGACGGCGCGCGGCAGGGTCCTGCCGATCTCGCCGGTCACGCTGTGGCGCTCCGCGCTCGACATGAGGTCGGCCTTGTTCAGGATCACGAGGTCGGCGCACAGCAGCTGGTCCTCGTAGACTTCCTCGAGCGGATTGTCGTGGTCGAGCGACGGATCCTGCGCGCGCTGCCGCGCGATGGCCTCGGGATCGTCGGCAAAGCGGCCGGCCGCGACGGCAGCGCCGTCGACCACGGCCACCACACCGTCGACCGTGACGCGCGAGGCGATCTCCGGCCAGTTGAAGGCCTTCACCAGCGGCTTGGGCAGCGCCAGGCCCGAGGTCTCGATGACGATATGCTCGGGTGGCGATGGCCGGTCGAGCAGGGCCTTCAGCGCCGGCACGAAATCGTCGGCCACGGTGCAGCAGATGCAGCCATTGGCCAGCTCGACGATGCTGTCCTCCGAGCAGCTTTCGATGCCGCAGCTCCTCAGGATCTCGCCGTCGATGCCGACATCGCCGAATTCGTTGACGATCACGGCGAGCCGCCGCCCATCGGCGTTCTCGAGCACGTGCCGTACCAGGGTCGTCTTGCCGGCGCCGAGAAAGCCGGTGACGATCGTGCAGGGAACCTTGGCCAACGCGCTCATTGCTTCTCCTTGTGATTGATCGGCGGCACGCGTGCGATCACGCCCTTGCGGAAGGACGCCGGTCGCTCCCGCCAGGGAACGATACCGTTCTCCGACGCCGCGAAACTTTTGGCCGCCGACACGATCTCGTCGACGTGCGAGTCCGGGTCGAGATCGCCGATCAGGTACGTCCACTTGTCGGTGCCGGAAAAGGCAACCGTGCATGGACGCTTGCAGACGGCCAGACAGTCGACGGCGGTGACGGCCAGGCGAGCCTGCCCGTCACCTTGCAGGCGGGCCTCGATCGCGTCCGCCAGACCGCGGCCGGGCTGATCGAACGATTCGTCATCCTCGCCAAGGCGGCGCCGGCACGAGACGCAGACGAAGATCGTGACCGCCGTCATGACGGCATGGGCTGGTTCGCCGGCTTCGGCGCGAATCTGGGCCAGAGAAGACCGACGGCGATCCCGACCAGCACCCACAACAGGCCCTGCACGACGAGCGACAGAGCGGCGAACTCGGCCGCAATCTCGGCCGGCACCTTGCTCTCGAAGGCATGGGGATGCGGGGCGCCGATGACATGCGGCGCCAGCAACACGACGACCGCAACCAGCCGCGCCATGAGGCTTTCCGAGCGCAGGAACGCCCACAAGGCGAAGGCCGTGGCGACGGCGGTGGCGATCCACCAGGCCTGGCGGGCGATCAATTCCCCGGCGCCGCTTCCCGGAAGCTCGGGGGCAAGGCCCGCCGCAGGAGCGAGGCCGGTCGCGACGAAGCCCGCGATCGCCCAGGCCAGCGCACGACGTTCGTCGATCGGGTCGCCGGTGAAGATCATGCCGGCCAGCAGCAGGAACGACATCCCCACCGCCGTCGCGACAGTGGCAACGCTCGTATAGAAAAAGCGCGGCAGGCCGTCGGCGGGTTTCCAGCCGTGGTCGTGCGCAGCATGGTCGTGTTCCTTGGGCGCGCCAGCTGCTGGCGGCGCGGCGGACGGGGCATCCTGCTTTTCGTAGGTCTCGGCGAGGAGGATGAGAGGCGTGGTCGTGACCTGCTGGAGAACTGCGATCAGCAGCCCAGCCAGAAGCCCGGCCAAAAGGCCGACCGACAACACCCGCGCGAGCATTGGCCCAGCCTCAGTGGCAGGGAAAGCTCAGGCCATGACGTGTGTCGTGTGCCGCGTTGTGGATGAACTCGGGATAGGCAAAGCCGGTCAGGAAAATCAGGCCGAGCCCGAGAAGCAGGGCGATGCCTGCGGCGCGGAGCGCCTCGCTTCGTTCTGTCGTTCGGACGACGGGAGCAGTCGTACTGGTCATCTCAAATCTCCTTGGCTGCCCCTCCGGCAACCCGATTACACGATACGACGGCAGGTCTCCTGGCTCTCGGGTCTTCGCCTTTGGCCACCTTCCCGGTTTCCCAGTGGTATCCTGGCCATCGGCTTGCCGACTACAGTTGCGGGGGCAGCCGCGGATTGGGGGCAAGAAGCCCTTTACCGCGTTCCCTTTTGATCCCCGTGAGGGGCACCGTCGAGCGAGTGATACGGGCGGCGGCGAAGCCCCGTCAACGGGATTCGGCCGGCCGTTGCCCCGCCTTGCTGGCCCCGTCTTGCTGAGTGGGGCATAGCCGACCATTCTGCACGCCCCAACCGGAAAGCAGGCACGGATGCCGCCCGAGTCAGACGAAAACGCACGCCACAAGGCCAAAATGGCCACTCGCAAGGCCATCCAGGACGCCGAGGTCGCCGAAAAGACCGTCGAGAAGGGCCTGCTGATCGTCCATACCGGCAAGGGCAAGGGCAAGTCGACGGCGGCCTGGGGCCTGCTGCTGCGCGCCATCGGCCGCGGCTTTCGCTGCGGCGTCGTGCAGTTCGGCAAGGGCGCCTGGCAGAGCGGCGAGCGCGCCGCGATCGAGCGCCTCGGCGACCAGGTCGAGTGGCACACGCTGGGCGAAGGCTTCACCTGGGAGACGCAGGACCGCAATCGCGACGTCGAGGCGGCACAGCGCGCCTGGGCCAAGGCGCGCGAGTTGATGGCCAATCCGGCGATCCGGCTGATCGTGCTCGACGAGCTCAACATCGCGCTGCGCTACGATCATCTCGACATCAAGGAAGTGGTCGAGGCGCTGAAAGCGCGCCGCGGCGACCAGCACATCGTGGTCACCGGCCGCAACGCCAAGCCCGAGCTGATCGAGGCGGCCGATCTGGTGACCGAGATGATGCCGGTGAAGCACCACTTCGCCGCCGGCGTGAAGGCGCAGGAGGGCATCGAATTCTGATGAGCGCCCGCGCCCTCATGATCCAAGGCACGGGCTCGGACGTCGGCAAGTCGATGATTGTGGCAGGCCTGGCCCGTGCCTTCACGCGGCGCGGCCTGCGGGTGCGCCCGTTCAAGCCGCAGAACATGTCGAACAATGCCGCGGTCACCGCCGACGGCGGCGAGATCGGCCGCGCCCAGGCGCTGCAGGCGCGCGCCGCGAGGGTGCCGCCCAGCGTGCACATGAAT
>Ga0193726_1000800_pt1 | contig 28993 bp, 18 predicted proteins | sample H2c1metaG_FD_144928 | JGI IMG/M metagenome (GOLD analysis project Ga0193726, IMG submission 144928) | Soil microbial communities from a riparian zone of the East river system, Colorado, United States - H2c1 | ecosystem: Environmental > Terrestrial > Soil > Riparian zone | place: USA: East River...
TATTTTGTTGAAAGAAAAAGCACGCAAAGACCCTCGTCCGCGTAACGCAGGATTGCTCGCGCTCATCTGGGACTACCCCACCGAGGGCTCGGATCACGAGCCCGTGGCCACCGAGATCCTCAAAGAAATGAACGGCTGGACGGTCGCCGATAAAAAACTCGTCCCCGGATTTACGGCCCTGAAAGCTGACGGTTCCACGGCCTGCGGCTGCTGGATTTATTCCGGCGTATTTCCCGAGCCACACAAAAATCGCGCCAACGAACGCGCCTCTAACGATTTCTACGGCCATGGCTGGGGCTTCGCCTGGCCGGCCGACCGCCGCATTCTCTACAATCGCGCTTCCGCTCGACCCGATGGCCAGCCCTGGAGCGAGCGCAAGAAACTCGTCTGGTGGGATGCCGCCGCCAAAAAATGGACCGGCAACGATGTTCCCGATTTTGTCGCCACCAAGCCTCCCGATTATCGGCCGCAACAAGATTCCGAAGGCGACAACGGTCTCGCCGGCGACAAACCTTTTATCCTCCACGCCGACGGCCTCGGCTGGATCTGGGTGCCCACCGGCTTGACCGACGGCCCCTTGCCGGCGCACTACGAGCCCATTGAATCACCAATAAAAAACCCCCTGTACCCGCGGCGTCAAACCAATCCCGTGGTGGACAAGCGCAGCCGCCTGGGCAACGAATATTCCGACTCGCCAGATCAGCGCTATCCCTACGTCCTCACTACCTACCGCCTCACCGAGCATCACACCGCCGGCGGAATGTCGCGTACACTTTCACACCTCGCTGAACTTCAACCCGAACTTTTCTGCGAGATTTCCCTGGAGCTGGCCAACGAACTTTTTATCACCCCGGGAGAATTGGTGACCATCGCCACCGTCCGCGGAGCCATCGAAGCCCACGCGCTCGTCACCCCGCGCATCCAGCCGCTCACCATTGACGGAAAATCCGTGCAACAGATCGGCGTGCCTTTTCATTGGGGCTATTCCGGCCTCGTGAAAGGCGACATCGGCAACGACCTCGTCGCCATTTCCGAAGAGCCCAACGTGCGCATCATGGAAACCAAGGGCCTGCTGTGTACCCTGCTGCGCGGCCCCCGTGCTGAAAACGTCGAAAACCTCCGCGCATTGCACGATCCACCTCCATCAAAATCGCTATGACCACCACCGCCTTCCTCACCGACGCCACTCTCTGCATCGGCTGCAAAGCTTGCGAAGTCGCCTGCAAGGAATGGAATGATGTGCCCGCCGATGGCATGAATTGGAGCGGCCTCTCTTACGACAACACCAAGGCTCTCGGCGCTTCCACCTGGCGGCACGTTCTTTTTCTCGAGCAGCCCATCGTCGCCGGCCCGCAGCTCGCCGATACGCAGGACCCCTTCCGCTGGGTTTTCCTTTCTGACGTTTGCAAACACTGCGCGAATTCTGGCTGCCTCGAGGCCTGCCCCACTGGCGCGATCGTGCGCACTGAAGTCGGCTCCGTTTTTGTGCAGCCCGACGTTTGCAACGGCTGTGGCTATTGCGTAGTGAGCTGCCCTTTCGGTGTCGTTGAAAAGCGTCCCGACGACGGGCGGGCCTTCAAATGCACTTTCTGCTACGACCGTCAGAAAGTGAACCTTATGCCCGCGTGCGCCACTGCCTGCCCCACGGAATCCATTCAGTTCGGTCCGCTGGACGAGTTGAAAGCCCGCGCAAAAAATCGCGTGGACGAATTGCAACATCGCGGCTACGCCGACGCCCGCGTTTACGATCCTCAGGAAACCAGCGTCGGTGGAATTCACGCTTTCTTCGTAATTCTGGGCGAACCCGAAAATTACAACTTGCCGCCCGCGCCAGAAGTCCCCACCCTGTATTTGAAAAGCGCCTGGACCTCCGCCCTGGTGTCCGGCGCCGTACTCTTCGCTCTCATGTGTCTGGCGTTCGTGTGGCGATGAGCGCACCGCGAAACCAACGCGCCAGCGAAGAACGTCTGCTGGAAATCAAACGCCTTGCGGCCGAGAATGCGCCATCCGGAAAACACCCCTCCACTCCACAAATCCAGGGACGCGATAGTTATTACCACTTGCCTGCGCTGAAACCGCCTGCCTGGACTTGGGAAGTGCCTCTCTATTTTTTTGTCGGCGGCATCTCCGGCGTCTCTACTTGCATGGCTTTCGTCGCCCAGATTTTCAGCGCCGAGCCGCAGTTGATCCGCGCGCTTTTGTGGGCCGGGTTTGCGGGAGCGGCCGTTTGTCCCGTCCTCCTCATTTCCGACTTAGGCAGACCCACGCGCTTCCTCAACATGCTGCGCGTTTTCAAATGGCGCTCGCCCATGTCACTCGGGGCGTGGATTCTGGTCGCTTTCTCCGCTTGCGTAACCCCGGCATTGCTCTCTCATGAATTGATCCTTCGCGGCTTCCATTTCCCGGCGCTCGGCGCCGCGCGATTTACCGCCGCAGCTGCCGGCGCCCTCACCGGACTTCTTCTCGCCAGCTACACCGGCGTACTCATCGGCGCCACCGCCATTCCCGTTTGGATCGCAAATCGCAAAATTCTCCCGGCGCATTTTCTCACCTCCGGACTCGGCGGCTCCGCCGGTATGCTGGAATTATTGGGATTCTTCATTCCCGCTACGCAACTTCTCGGTTTCGCCGCCGCCGGAATCGAAACGCTGCTAGAGATTCTTTTCGAAGTGCGCAAGCCGGTAGCCAACGCTCCGCTCCATCACGGCCGCACCGGCCTGGTATTTCGCGCCGCCGGCATCCTCGAAGGCCCACTCGCCCTGTTGCTCCGAATCGCGTGGCACGCCACCCCCAGCGGACGCCGCGCCGCCGCCATTTCCTTCCTGCTCGGCTCCCTGCTCAGCAGGTACGCCTGGATCTGGGCCGGCCGAGCCTCCGCCAAAGACCCCGCCGCCCTCTTCGCGATGCAGCGTCGCGGCGAAATGAAACCCTGAGCTGCGCCGTCATGTCTTTCAGCAAATCATCAAACATTTACTCAGCGCGAATTTCTCGCCCGCCAATCTGTCCGCCGCAAACACAGAAACTCCCGTCATGTTCTGCGTTCGCATGTGCTCAAACTACTATTCATGTAAAATGATTGGACTCCATAGGGGCGTAGCTCAGTGGTAGAGCAGCGGCCTTTTAAGCCGAAGGTCGTGGGTTCGATCCCCACCGCCCCTACCAAACTATTTCATTCCGCACGGCTTATTGAAGCGTTTAACAACAATAATCCGTTTAACAACAATTGAACTAATTCACAGCGAACTTTTCGATGCGCGCTGAGCGGTTCCACAGCATTACGCTCGCTCATGCCGGGCACGTCAACACAACTGGGGCTCCGCAAAGTCCGCGTTGCATTTAACGCTAAACCTCTATACTTTCTTGCGTCGGCGCTGCGTCATGAATAAGCGAAGAAACCCATTCCGCAGCTGCAAGTAAGCGGCGCAAGAACCAAGAACATGGATAAGAGCGGGTGACGCGAACGCGAATACGCTCGCCACGAAGGATGAGCCAATGAAACGAATCGCAATTGCAGTGGCGTGTGCATTACTCGCCTCCAGCCAGGTGCAAGGGCCTAACGCTCAGGCCCATTCCTCCGCTACAGGCGCCGAGCCTTCCTCGCAGGCTTCTAGTGCGGACTGGGCCGTTTATCACGGCAATCCGCACGGAACACACTATTCGACGCTCGATCAAATCAATACAAAGAACGTCAAACGCCTGAGGGTCGCGTGGACGTTTGAAACCGGTGATGGCGCCCCGACCAACGACATGGAAGGTGACACCATCGTCGTCAAAGGACGCATGTATTTCGCCTCTCCGAAGGGGCGCATTTTCAGTCTCAATGCGGCCACTGGCACGCAGAACTGGGTCTACGATCCGGCTGAGGGAGCACCGGTTAGCGGCAATGGGCGATTGCGCGGCGTTTGCTATTGGGCCGACGGAACTGATGAGCGGATTTTGTTCACCTCGCGCAATCGACTGATGGCGGTAGATGCCAACACCGGAAAACTGATCGAAAGTTTCGGCGATACCGGCAAGGTCGACCTGAGTCAGGACCTTGGGCGAGATCCACGCTCGGTATCGGTGAACGTCAATTCGCCCGGCGTGATCTACAAAGACCTCATTATCCTCGGTAGCACTGGCGCGACGCCCGGTCATATTCGCGCCTATGACGTGCGCACCGGAAAGCTGAGGTGGATCTTCCACACGATCCCGCATCCCGGCGAATTTGGTTATGACACGTGGCCCAAGGATGCATGGAAGACTGCGAATGGTGCCAACGCATGGTCCGGTCTGAGCCTCGATCCTGTGCGCGGCATTGTCTACCTTCCGCTGGCGTCAGCGGGCATGGGATTTAAGGATTTCTACGGCGCCGATCGCGAGGGCAATACGCTCTTTGACACCTCGCTGGTGGCGCTTGACGCCAATACCGGCAAGCGTCTGTGGCACCATCAGTTCGTGGAACACGACGTGTGGGATCGCGATCCACCGACGCCACCGACGCTCGTCACCGTTCGCCGTGACGGTCGGGACATTCCTGCTGTAGCCCAGATTATGAAGTACGGTTTCGTCTGGGTGTTCGACAGGGTCACGGGCGAAAACCTATTTCCGGTGCAGGAGGTTTCCGTCTTTCCAAGCACCATTCCGGGCGAAAAGCTCGCGACACGCCAGACCTTGCCTGCGGCGCCTGAACCGTTCGCTCGTCAGCGACTCACGGAGGAGACGTTGACCCAGCGCACGCCCGCCGCCAACGCGGCGGTGCGGGCGCACCTGGCGACGCTGAGCAACCGTGGCCGCTTTGATCCACCCTCGCTCGAGGGCACCGTCATCTTTCCGGGACTGGATGGTGGCGGCGAATATGGCGGCGCTGCCTGGGACCCCGAGACCGGCATTCTCTATATCAACTCCAACGAACAAGCCTACATCCTGCAGTTGCGGGCGCAGGTCAAGAAGACCAGCGGCGAGGCCTCTGCTGCCGAGATCTACAACGCCTCCTGCGCCGGTTGCCACGGCGTCGACCGCAAGGGCAACCCCCCGTCGTTCCCCGCATTGCTTGGACTGACCAAGCGGATGGCGAGCCAGCAGATCGCACAAATGATTGCCCATGGATCGGGGAGGATGCCCGGATTTGAAGGCAGCCTGAGCAAGACTCAGATCGACGGCCTGACGACTTACATCAGTGATGACAACTCGAAGCCGGCGACTACAACTGACAACGCGAGCGCGAACGTCGACTATGTGTTCCAAGGCTATACAAAGTTCCTGGACCCGGATGGCTACCCTGCGGTCAGCACGCCGTGGGGCACGCTGAATGCGTTGAATCTCAACACGGGTCGATATGTCTGGCAGATTCCGTTCGGTGATTATCCGGAGTTGAATGACCCCACCACCGGCAGTGAGAACTATGGTGGGGGAATCGTCACGAAAGGCGGCATCTTTTTCATCGCCGCAACTGTCTACGACAACAAGGTCCGCGCGTTCGACAAGCTGACGGGCAAGCTCCTGTGGGAAGACACGATGCCGACATCGAGCATTGCCACGCCCTCGACGTATGCCGTTAACGGCAAGCAGTATTTTGCGGTGTCCTCCGGCGGCGGTAAGAATCCCAAGATGAAGGTCGGCGGTGGCATCATTGCCTATGCTCTGCCTTAGGGCCCGATCTCTTTACCCCATCCCCCGGTATTATCGATGGTGATGCTCAAGAGGACAGGGCGAGGTCGTAGCAGCACAGCCGTAACGATTCGGACGGTTGCTGAGCAGGCGGGTGTATCCATGATGACGGTCTCGAACGTCATCAATGGCACCGGAAAGGTCAGTGACCAGACTCGCGCTAGGGTGCGCCAGGCGATTCGCAGCACCGGATATGTTCCAAACTATGAGGCACGCAGGCTGGCGAGCGGCGGCTGCAGCCGAATCGCTCTGCTCTGTTCAGATCAGCAGACTCCTTTCCTGGCGCAAGTCCTTCTGGCTGCGATCAATGCCAGCGCAGCCTACGGGGCTCAGTTGCTCGTCCGTTCGAGCAATAGTCCAACCAAGAGAGCGACCGAGAAGCTAGTGCTGAACGCTGCTCGCAGTGGTGTTCAAGGTCTGCTGCTCGTTCCGCCTTACGCCGAGCTACTCGTCGGAAGTGCGGTGCTTTCCGAAATGAAAGCAACAGCAATTGCGGCCGCAGGTCCATTGCCGAGTATGAACACTGTGCGAATTGATAATCGGTCTGCGGCTCGAAAGCTGACCACATTCCTGATTCGCCTTGGGCATCGGCGGATCGGGTTCATCAGCGGTCCGCCCACTCACGCCGACAGCCTGGAGCGGCGCGCCGGCTATCAGGACGCGTTGAGAAAAGCCGGGATTCCAGTGCAGATTGAACTCACCAGAGAGGGGGACTTCACCTTTGAGTCCGGGCGCGCTGCTGCCAAACAAATTCTCGATCTCCAGAATAGACCCACGGCGATCGTGGCCAGCAACGACGATATGGCGTCAGGCGTAGTGTGGGTGGCGCAACAGCGGAGGCTGGAGCTTCCCGGCGATCTCTCCGTGGCCGGATTTGATGACACGCCAACGGCGCTGAAGTCCTGGCCACCACTGACAGTGATCCGACAACCCATCGACAGGATGGTCGAGCACGGTGTCTCTTTGCTGTTGGACTCAGTGCGAACGCCTACGATGTCGGTGCCACAAGATGTCGTTTTTGACTATACGCTCGTTGAGCGCGCGTCCACGTCGGCGGTTGGTGCTCGGCCGTGACGGAGAGCTCGGCCCGATATCACCGAATGAGATCGATGATTTGCTCGAGCAAATGACGGCACGTCCGGAGGCAAGCACGTCAAATTCGGTGTTCCCCGAGGGGGCGCTGTGAAGGAGAAGTTCTGCGAAGAAACACCGTCAGAGGCTGAAGAAGTAGTTGACCCGCGATACACATCGCGATACACAATAGCGTTGCCTATGAAGTACTTCCCATGACTTACAGTGCCGTCCGTGCTCTTCCATGTCGTTGAAAGTAGTTGTATCCCGCTAACTGTCACGGCAGAGGTCGCGAGTTCGAGTTTATTGAGCAAGCCTCCCACAGGTCGGCCAGCGAATCGATGCCGTAAGGAACGCGCTTAACAACAGTTGACAACAATTGGAAATCGGAGCGGTCGGTAACGCCTTGGATCAGCGAGGCTTAGAATTTAGGGATGCAATTTCGATCCCCACCGCCCCTACCAATCTTCCCAGGGTCCAACCCGGAGACATAGGTGACACAACGTACCTAAGACATAGGTAACACTTTTGGGCCGAATGGATTTTTTAGCGGTTTGAGCATCCGAGTTTCCAGATCGAAGTAGCCCAGATCATAATCCATAAAGCTCACCAGCCAAATGTCGTCGTGCACTTCTTTGATGCCGACGGCCTGACCGGCAAAGACCTGACTAAAATTGATTTTCTTCTTGCCCAGACAAATGCGCCCGCAACGGGTGACCACGATAGTTTTATCGTGCAGAGGGTAGTCGATGTCCGGCAATCCACTGTAGGGACGCGGAGAAGGTTGGTAGACCTCCGCCGGACATTTCATGTTCAGAGCTTCGTGGGGACGTTGGTTGTTGAAGACCTCGATAAATTTCTCGAAGCGCCCCTGCTGCTGAAGAAAATTGCCGGCGGCCGGCTTGGTGGCCTCTTTCTTCAAGGTCAGATGCATGCGCTCATGACGGCCATTTTGCTGCGGATGACCCGGTTGGATTCGTTCGATGCCGATGCCTAGCCGCAGCCACCACACCGCGAGTTTGCTTAAGTTAAATAAGGCGTGAGCGGAAGCGAAAGGAACACCATTATCGCTGCGAATGTTGGCAGGCAGCCCGCGTTCCTTAAAAAGCCTTTCAAACACGGTGAAAGCGTACTGTTCTTTGGTGGAAGAGAGGGCTTCACAGGTGAGCAGAAACCGGCTGGCGTGATCGGTGACCGTCAGCGGATAGCAGTATTGATGATTACCCAACAAAAATTCACCTTTGTAATCGGTGCACCACAATTCATTGAGCCGCTGCCCCAGAGATAACGAAGTGCCTTGCGCGCGACGACGCACCCGACCGCGGCGCTCCACCAGGCCGCCGCGATCCAGCACCGCATGGATGGCGCTTTTCGCCGGGATGGGAATGCCGGAAAACCGGTGCAGCAAGCGCTCACGGATTTTGCGAGCACCCCCGCTGGGGTGCTCGTGCTTTACGTTCAAGATAAAGTTTTCGACCTGGAACGGAAGTTGGTTGGCGTAGCGATACGGACGTCGACTTCCATCGTGTCCCCGCGTGCTCCCCTCGATGAATTACGAAACCGTGTCCTAGTGATTTTGCGATGTCTCCGTCGGTCTCAACGCCGCGGCTCCGAAATTCACGCTGAATCGTTTGCACCATATGGACACTGCGCGATATTTCGCCAAGTCCAAATCGCTACCAAGGGTGTAGTTTTGGTTGCCGATGTTTCCTTTGATGACTCCCAGATCAACGAAACCGGCCTTTTGCACGGTCGCTATGTCCTGAGCATCGTCGGCGGCAACCATATAAACGTGAACATCAGGGCCGTTTGACGTGCTGAAGCTCGCAAAACGAAGAACGCGTGTCCCATCTCCCATCCGATAAATGGTCGCGGTACCTTCGGTCGGGTGCAAAATGCTGTAGAACCGTCCAAATTCCAGAGGCTGCGTTGACGAGGCGCCTGGTGCGTTTGGCATTGCTTCGTTGACACTTCGGTTGACCACGAGCCGCTCCGGGCGAAACGCATACCAGGCAACCAATAGCGCGACCGCGGCGGCAGGAATTGCAACTTTTATCCACTTTTTCATTTCCGTATCTCCTTGAGTTCAGGTATCTGGGACTACGCGCTCTCCAGATGGACAGCATCAAACACTTCTGTTTTTTCTCGGCCCTCTGCGATCAATGGCTTATACAGAGAGGAACTGCTTGACGAGAACTGCGGTGTTGTCAGGGTTCTCTTCCGGGAAGAAGTGACCACCCTTCATCGCCTGCCCTTTCGCGTGCGGAGCCCATCGCCGCCAAATACTGAGGGGACCTCCGTCTTTTGCATAGAAAGTGTCGAGAGGCCCGCCTTCGGCCCATAGATGCAGCATGGGACATTCGATTCGCTTCGAGGCTTCCTTATCCGCCCGATCGTGTTCAACATCGGTCGTGGCTGCAGCTCGATACTCCTCGCAGATTCCGTGAACGCGAGCCGGATCGCGATAGGTGGAGACATATTGTTCGAGAATCTCCAGCCCGAAGGAACCTTGGCCGAAGGGATTATGGAAGACGGCTTCGGGCGCCCCGAGAAGATACTTCTCCGGAAGTGGCTCCTTCTGCGATAGCAAAATCCACGGCCAGTAAGTCTGCGCGAAGCGCGCATCGGACCGGCTCCATGCTTCGAAGATAGGAATCACGTCGAAGACGGCAAGCCGCTCCACGTTCTTCGGATGATCCAAGGCCATCCGGTAGCTGACGCGTCCTCCGCGATCGTGACCAATCAGCGTGAAGGTCGGAAAGCCGAGCTTGTTCATTACTTCAACCAGTTCCTTGGCCATGGCACGCTTGGAATAAGGAAAGTGGTCGTCAGTAGAAGCAGGTGTCCCGCTGCCGCCATAGGCGCGCAAGTCCACGCAAATCACGGCGTGATTCTCGGCAAGCTTGGGTGCGAGGAATCGCCACATCAGGCTTGTGCGCGGGAATCCGTGCACCATCAGAATTGCCGGGCCTTTTCCGTAGCGACGTACGAAAATCGTGTTTCCTGAAACCTCGACTTGAGAGGTCTCGAAAGAACTGTGACCAGCTGCAGTTTGCGTTGTGTTTTGCGCTCGCGCAAAAGCGTTGACCGGGTGCTCCAATAGAAGACCGAGAGATGCGCCTGTGACAGCGCCAATAAAAGTACGCCGTTCCATTGTTCCCTCCTCCTTCGAATAACACTCCGCTAGGCAATCAGCAGACAAGAATGCACGTCTCTGATTGATGTCTATGCGATTCGAACTTGCTACTTCCATCGACTCCTCCTTTGCCACCCACGTCACCGCACCAGGATGAAATTAAATACGGGCGCCAGGTTGTGCCCTAAATTCCCTTGATCTCGCCGCCATCCATGCGAACGGAGGCACCCGTCATCCACTTCGCCGCCGGGGATACGAGATAACCCATCAGATCGGCAATCTCCTCCGGCTTTCCAAAGCGGGTAATGCCTGCCTGGTCCGGGAATTTCGTGATTGCCTCTTCCACAGTGAGGTTGTGGGCAGGCGCCCACTTTTCGAAGAACGACTGCCGGCGTCCTGTCATCACAGCACCTGGCACGACGCTGTTGACTTGCACTCCGTCTTTGATTCCTTGTTCTGCAAAGGCCTTGGCGAGTGCGTTGATGGCCGCATTGATCGACGCGACTGCCGCGTTTCCGGGCTTGGGATCGAGCGCTGCGCTCCCAGACATCAAAACCACAGATCCGTTCGAGGCCATCAAGGCGTCCCAAGCCTGCATCGTCAGGCGACGTGCGCCGTGAAACTTGAGCGCCATGCCGTCGTCCCACTGCGCGTCTGTCATCTGGAACAAATCAATCTGCGGCACGGCTCCGGCCATGTTTAGCAGGGCGTCGATTCTGCCAAAGCGTTCGAGAGTGCCCTTGATGACCGTCTCTGCCGATTGCGGCAGGCGCAGATCAATGGCAAAGACCATCGCCTTGGTGCCCACCGATGTAATCTCTGACGCTACCGTCTCCAGGTTTGTTTTGTCTCGCGCGACGAGCACGACGGCTGAAAAATTCCGCGCGAGTCTCAATGCTGCGGCTCGTCCTATTCCCTGACTCGCACCGGTGACAACAGCAACGGACTTAATTTCCATAAGACGACCTCTCACAGATGTTCAGATGGGCTAGGCTCGCCGGGTGTGTTGCGCCCTCTCGGTTTTCGCGCCGGCACCCGCGGCAAAGGCGCTATTGCGAAAGAGTCTTTCGCGCAGCTTCCAGAATTACGTCGACCACGAGTGCCGGCTCTGAATACATGGGCGTGTGGTCCACGCGATGTGATCGAACCGTTGCGCCCATGCGATCCGCCATGAAATGCTGGGTCTTCGGATTGATCATGCGGTCTTCTTCGGCCACCAAGTACCATGACGGTTTTGATTTCCAGAGCGGCGTCGGCGCCGGCTCTTGAATGCACTGAACCGCAATCGGCCGTTGCACGGAGGCTGCGATCTTTGCCTGATCGGGCGACGCCTTCTGAGCGAGCGCCTGGTGAAACGCTTCGTCGGGCATCCACACAAGGCCGTGGGAATCGGGAACCATCTTGGGTGCTTCCGGACTCGGTGTGTCGCGATAGAAGACCTTCGCAACCGTCTCGCCCTCGTCCGGCGCCAGCGCGGCGACGTAGACTAGCGACTTGACGCGCTCTTCCTTCACCGCAGCGATCACGGCGCCCGAATAGGCGTGTCCCACCAGAACCACTGGGCCGCTGGTCCGTTCCAGTGTCCAATTCAAAGCTGTGGCGTCGTTGGTTAAAGACGTGAGCGGGATCGGCGCACAGATGACTTTAAGACCGCGCCGCTCCAGAGGAAGAATGATGTTGCTCCAGCAATAGCCGTCGGCCCACGCCGCATGGACCAACATTACTGTTGAGTTCTGGGGAAATTCGCCGACATTGGCGGCCCGCCCTGGCAGCCTTGCGACAACTTGTGCAGTGATTTGCGCTCGCGCAAATTGAGTGAAAGGGCCCTCCAGGGCAACACCTAGAGATCCAGCTGCGAGCGCACCCAAAAAACTACGACGTTCCATTTTTTCCTCCTCCTCCGAGTCCCCTCTTGCTGAAAAATGAGCTGACAAGAAGCACCCTTCTCATTGAGCTCTCATCAAAACGAATGGCTATCTGTGGCGGGCCGGTTGGGAACATTGGCGGCGAGGAAGTCTTTCATCGCGGAGGCAATTTCAACGACGTGCGTCTCTATCGCAAAATGTCCGGTGTCAAGAAACTGAATCTTTGCGCTGGGTAAGTCCTTGCGAAAAGCTTCCGCTCCCGCGGGAACGAAGAAAGGATCGTTCTTGCCCCAGATCGCAAGCAAAGGCGGTTTCGATTTGCGAAAATATTCCTGGAATTTCGGATAGAGCTTTACGTTCGACGCGTAGTCCAGAAATAAATCGAGCTGAATCTCTTTGTTGCCCGGGCGTTCGAGCAGAGCCGTGTCCAATGTGTACGACTCAGGTGGAACCATCTCCGGATTTGCTACGCCATGGGTGTACTGCCAGCGCGTTCCGCCCGCTGTCAGAATGCTTTGGCGGAGTATGTCCCTATTTTCTGCCGTAGGTACAGCCCAGTACTTTCGGATCGGGCCCCAAGCTTCACCAAGGCCTACTTCGTATGCGTTCCCATTCTGCGAAACAATCGCGGTGACCCGGTCAGGGTGCGTCATCGCCAAACGGAAGCCGGTTGGCGCACCATAATCGAACACGTAGATTGCGTAGCGGTCGATCTTGAGTGCCTGCGTGAAAGCGTCAATCGTGAACGCCAATCGATCGAAGGAGTACGGATATTTTCGTTCAGGCGGCACTTCTGTAAATCCGAAACCCGGAAGGTCTGGCGCGATCACTCGGTAGTCGCTAGCCAGGCGCGGAATGAGTTCGCGGAACATGAACGACGAGGTTGGGAATCCGTGCAGCAGGAGAACTACGGGCGCGTTTGCTTCGCCGGCCGTGCGATAAAACACCTGCACGCCGTCGGCTTCGACCCTACGGATGGATGTAGGCGGCAGGCTAAATCGCGCATCGTCCTGGCTCGGCGCTGTTCGTTTTACGGCTGCTCGTGACGTGGCATCACTCATAAGTTCGCTCCTCACTTCTTTGGTCTTTATCGCACGTGAGATGCCAAGGAAGGCACAGCTCCCTTGAAGCGAGGACACTCCATGCAATTCATTCTGGCGATTGAACTTTGTAAGGGAAGGAGTTCGGTGAATTTCAAACCGTATCTGACAAATCGCTGACGGATATCCGCCGCTGACGGATATCCGTCGGATTCACTGCTGCCACTGGCAGGTAGTTTGTAAGAGCGGCTCGGACACTCAGTCGTCGCCAGCCGCACCGGCGACACTGCACTTCTGCGGGACTTCAGCAGGCCGGCGAATACCAAGCTTCTTCATCCTGTAGACCAAAGAAGTTCGCTTCATCCTTAAACCCGCAGCCGCGCCACTGATCACCCACCTGCTCGCCTCCAGCGCACGAAGGATATGGTCCCGCTCTACCTCTGCGAGATCATTCAGAGGGACATTGGATCCCTTGTGAGGCTGGAACGGCTCCAGCTCGGAAGTTGGCGCGCGCAATACCGACTGTGGCGAGAGAATCACGGCGCGTTCAATAAAGTTCTGCAATTCACGGACGTTTCCGGGCCACTGGTATCGCACCAACGCCTCCATCGCATCCGGAGGGATTACGTCAATTCGTTTGTTCATGCGTTGCGAATAGAGGGCTGTGAAATGCCGGACTAATCTCGGAATATCCTCCGTGCGCTGCCGCAAAGCTGGGACCTGGATGGGAAACACTTTCAAACGATAATAGAGGTCTTCGCGAAATGTTCCTTGTTTTACCATCGCGGGCAAGTCCCGATGCGTGGCCGCGATCAGCCGGACGTCAACTTTATGCGTACGGTTGCTGCCGAGCCTTTCGAATTCCTGCTCCTGCAAAACGCGTAGGAGTTTCGCCTGCAGTTCCAGTGGGATATCGCCAACTTCATCAAGAAACAGCGTGCCTTTGTCGGCGAGCTCGAATCGCCCCGTTTTTTGGGCGATGGCGCCCGTAAATGCTCCCTTTTCGTGGCCGAACAGCTCACTCTCGAGGAGCCCAAGAGGGATTGCGGCGCAATTCAGTTTCACAAACCCCTTCTCACTGCGCCTGCCAAGCTTATGTATCGCACGCGCAACGAGTTCTTTGCCGGTTCCCGTCTCCCCCAGGATCAGCACGCTGGAATCCGTAGGGGCTACTACAGACACCAGGCTCAACGCAGTCTTCAGCGCCGGGCTCTCTCCGACGATTTTCCCAAACTCAGCGCGAATTTCCTCCTCGAGGTAGAGTCTCTGTTTCGTTTCTTTATCGCGATCCTTTGTCGCTTTTTCGTACTGCAAGGTGTTCTCAACTGCAATCGCCACCTGACAGGCCACTTGCTCGAGCAAGAGGACGTCGTCTTTCTCAAAAGTATTGTCCGAACGCCTCGAGAGCATCAGAACGCCAACCACCCGATCTCGGCCTACGAGCGGAAGATAACACCCCGTCCTCAGACCCTCTTCGACTACGCGCTCATAAAGAAGCTGGCCGTCAGGACTCCCATAAAATTCGGGATCCTCGCGGGCCCGTTCGAAGCTATCGATCCGGACGCTCTTGGCCTTCCGCAACACCTGACCTGAGATCGAACCATGCATTGGCACCAACGATCCCTCGCGGAAGGGTCCTCTTGCGTCGGGGTTGTACAAGTTAGTAACGCGTAACTCGCCGCTTTCGGAATCGGGTAGAAGCAAGGCGGACACGTCACATTGCATTACCCTGAATAGATTCGTCGAAAGCGCCTCAACCACTTGCCGGAGGTCCAACCTAGAGGTCACGCTGTTGGTGATCTCCAGAAGCAGCCGCAACCGATCGCGCTCACGCTGCAACGCTTGTTCCTTCATGTGGCGCTCAATCGCGATCCCGGTGATGTGGCTGGCATTCTCGATCAACTGCAAGTCGTTGGCGCTTGGGCTGCGTGATTCATGATAATTGATAGAAAAAGTGCCGAGGGCTTTCCCTTCGCTCGTGAATAATGGACGCGACCAAACGGAACGAATTTCATAAGGCAACATGCGGTCACGATAATCGTCCCAAATGGGGTCGGTGAGAATGTCGGTCACATACACCGACTCCCTCCTATAAACTGCTGTGCCGCAGGATCCGCCATTCGGACCAACCGACATGGTCCCTACTTGAGCGCTGAATCCAGGAAGGCTGGGCGCAGCAGCGCAATGGAGTTCTTTTCCATCCTCGTTGAGGAGCCAAATCGTGCAAGACATACCTTCGGCTTGCGATTCAACCAACTGAGCAATGTGCGTCAGAACTTCGGACAGCGGACAGCCCGCAAAAATCAGTTTTTGCAGCTTGAGCACAGACTCGATGGAAAACAGACCCGACTCGCCCTTTGCCGGTACGCCCAGCGATAAGATTTCTGCGGAAAACTGTAGGACCTTCTCCATGAATTGTCCCTTTCTCGTGCTATTAGATTCGGCTACTCCGTTCTTAGTTCCAAACACGGAGGGAGCATGGGCGGCGTCATCCAGGAGCTCGACCATCTCTGCCGCTTGTGCCGGAGAGTATTTCGCTGTTTCTTCGCTGAGGCTCTTCCCGGGTCATTGCATCGCTCCATCGAGACGGAATGTATTCGCCATTTTGGCGATCTTGAAACCATTGTGCTCTGCCAGTTGCCGCGAAGACAAACTCTGGCAATTGACGTAAAATTATTCAATGTTCGTCTACAAGACACTTACTGCAAGCCTACTCTCCTGATGTATTCCCGGAGGAAGTTCATAACCGGACTTGCGGGTGCCACTGTTAGGGGAATACTGCCACAGGGCGTTTCATCACGAAACCGCAAACCAGAGCCACGCGGTAAGCCCTCGGGACTACCCTGGGAATCGACTTTCACTGACATAGCAGCAGCGGCGGGACTTCGTGAAATTACAGTCTATGGCGAAGTCGATCGCAAGGACAGCATTCTAGAGACGATTGGTTGTGGCTGTGCATTCCTCGATTACGATCAGGACGGCTGGATTGATTTGCTGCTGCTTGGCGGAACACGGGTAAAACACCCGGAGGGATCGGGTAACAGGCTTTTTCGCAACAATCGCGACGGTACGTTTACTGACGTGACCAAGCGAGCTGGTCTGGAGCGGAGTGGATGGGCATCCGCGGTTTGTATCGGTGATTACGACAATGACGGGTTTGACGACATATTCATTACCTACTGGGGTCAAAATGTTTTGTACCACAATAACGGGGACGGCACATTTTCAGATGTGACTAAAGAAGCGGGATTACTCGATGCCGGACACCGCTGGGGATCTGGTTGTACTTTCGTCGATTTCAATCGCGACGGCAATCTTGATCTGTTTGTAGCAAATTATCTGCAGTTTGATCCGGCTACGGTGCCTAGGCCCGGACAAAACACCAATTGCATGTGGAAGGGGGTACCAGTAAATTGTGGTCCCCGCGGACTTCCCTTCCCGGTTCACTCGCTCTATCGCAACAACGGAGACGGGACCTTTAGCGATGTGAGCAGCGCTTCGAAAATCGGGGTTTCTCGATATAGTTACGGCATGACATCTGTTTCTTGCGATTTTGACAATGACGGATGGCCGGACATCTACGTAGCGTGCGACTCATCGCCGAGTTTGCTATTCATGAACAATCGTGATGGCACATTTCGCGAAGAGGCGTTGTTGCGTGGCGTGGGCCTGAATGACGATGGGACCGAGCAAGCTGGGATGGGCGTTGCGGTGGGTGACTACGATTTGGATGGCACTTTGGATATTTTCAAAACTCACTTTGCCGATGACACGAACATACTCTACAGAAACACGGGCAAAGGCGATTTTGACGACGTGACAGTCGCGAGCGGCTTGGGCGTTGAGACTCGTTATGTGAGTTGGGGCGCTGGCATGTTTGATTTCGACAACAACGGACAGCCTGACTTGTTTTTTGTGACAGGCAACGTCTACCCAGAACTGGAAAAATTCCTGCCTGCGTACCCTCTGAAAACTCCCCGCATCTTATTTCGCAATTTGGGTGGGGGCCACTTCGAAGAGATGATTGAGCAAGGTGGAGTCGCTCTCAGCTCTGCGCATTGTAGCCGGGGTTGCGCATTCGGTGACTTCGACAACGACGGAGATGTAGACATACTGATTGTAAATCTTAACGAAACTCCGAGCCTGCTGAGGAATGACGTCACAAAGAAAAACTGCTGGACTAAGGTGAAGCTCATCGGAACGCAATCGAACCGTTCCGCGATCGGAGCCCGTGTGACTGCAATCTATGGACATTACAAGCAATCCCAGGAAGTGCAGAGCCAGGCCAGTTTCTACTCGGCAAATGACTTGCGATTGCACTTCGGCACTGGTGCAGAAAAGCAGGTAACCCTTGAAGTTCGATGGACCACGGGAAAAATTGAAACCTACAAGAACTTGCCCGTGAATCGTATGGTGACGATTAAAGAAGGCACGGGAATTGTGCGATCTGCGGGATGGACCGAAGCGAATCAAATCCTGCCTCCGGCAGATATCAAAAAGTCGTAACTTTGCGGTACGGCTATCTCCTAGCGATTCGCGTTAACGCGCAGCTTGTCCGTTGTCTGCCGGTCGTGATTGACGATTTCGGTAAGTTGTTCGGCAATTCTCGCCGCTTCCTCGCGCCGGCCTAATTTGCGCAATACCAACAGGAGTTGGTTCATAGCCGCGCGATTCTGAGGGTCGTTCTTTACTGCTTTATTTAGGACTTCGGACGCGTGTTCCAAATCGTTCTCTTTTATGTAGAGCTTGCCGGCAAGGGCCAGGGCTTCGACGGAATCCGGCTTCGCCTGCAACGATCGCTGCAAAGCCGTTTGCGACTCCTTAAACTCTGGTTTGGAGGGTTCCGCGCCCGCTCGAACCAGAGCATCAGCCAAGAGATAGTTCAATACTGGGTCATTGGGAGCAGTGCGCAGCTTTTCCCTCAACAGAACGACCGCTTTATCTGGTTGGTCCGTCCGTGAGTAATACAAACTTTTTCCGGCAATCGCTCCGGGATTTTGTGGCTGGAGTTCGAGAGACTTTGCAAAATCCGCTTCCGCGTCTTCGTAGTGAGAAAGTTCCGCTTGTGCCGTCCCGCGAACAGAATAGAGTCGAAAGCTAGGCTTGCGAACGTTTGCAATACCAGCGTTGGCCACCTCGAAAGCGGGCGTAGGATTGTCGTGTTCCAGAGAGAGGATAGCGAGATCCAAATAGTTGCTTTCGACCTCGGGCGCGGTCTGGATCGCCTTGCGAAGTGAAGCGACACTGCCTTCCAGATCCCCCGAAGCAGCCTGCGCCGCAGCCAGCAAATTGAGCACTTCGCCATTTGGATCAGCCCACGATAATAAGCTTTCCAAGCTGGCAACTGCCTCTTTAGGTTGGGCGTTCTGCAATTGTGCTACTGCCAGGTTGTATTGCAAGTTCTTGTTGCCGGGCGCAACCTTAGCTGCTTGACTAAGAACGGCAACGGCGTCCGCCGAGCGATTGGCTCCCAACAAGCACGAGCTGTACTGTGAAACCCCCACTTCGCTTTGCAGCAGAATACGCAGGCTCCGTTCAAACTGACGAATTGCCGCCTTGCATTGGTGGTTTTCATAGGCCAAGGCACCGGCCATAGCGTTCGCCGTTTCGTTTAGCGGCTGGCTACGAAGCAATCGGTCCAGGTACCTGGCAGTCCGCGTATCCTTATTAAGGTAAGCAGTTTCTGCAGCTGCTTCGAGAGCGGGTGAAAAGTTGGGAGAATTCTTGAGTGCGCGATCAAAGCTACTCAGGCTTTCCTTCCAGCGGCCGAGACCTCGCAAGGCTAGTCCCCGGAGCGTAAACAGCATGGGGTCGCCCGGGTGTTGAACGAGCAACGAATCGCTGTCTGCAAGAGCTTGTTGAAAGTTACCAGAACGGAGTTCTGCAGCGATGGCTTGGGGGTTTAACTGGGCACCCCGCGCGGCACATACAAGAAATTGCGCCGCCAGAAACAGCAGCAGGTGGACGTAGAGCGGTTTCTTTTTCTTAAGTTGAGCCAGGATACCGGCACCATTTGGGAAAGCTTCACGGCACTTGAGTCCCATTGGTACGATACCCCGGCACGCGATGGTTATCCAACCCGGCGGTTAGAACGCAAATTTTGCGGTTACCTGAATTTGTCGCGGCAAGTTTTGGTCCGTGGAACGACCGAAGAAACTGCTATTCAGGTCGCTCACGGGGTTGGCAAGGTTTACGCGATTGAACAGATTCAGTATTTCGCCTCGAATCTGCAATGTAGCTCTTTCGCCGAAGAACGGAATTCCGAATGCGCGGCGCAGGCTGAAATTCACGTTGGCCAGTCCAGGGCCCTCAAACGTATTGCGCCCCAAGTTCCCTTCGGCGCCCAAAACAGGAGCCGGGAAGTCAGATACGGAGAATAGCCCTGTAATAAACTTGGAGCGATCCGCACTGATGTGGTTACCAAATGTCGGAGCGTTGGGAGCATCAAAACCGAATCCGTCCGCATTGTAGTCACCCCCGGGGTAGGGCCCGGAAGTGTACACCGTGAACGGAAGTCCGCTTTGCAAGATTACGACCGGAGAGGCGGTCCAGCCGCTCGTAATAGCATGAGCGATTCCGGTGCGAAATCCCGGGATATCCCACACTGCGTCCAAGGATAGTCTGCGTTTAACGTCGTAATCCGACCGGGCGTATTGCCCATAGGGATTTTGCGCATCAAACACGCCTTCTGACCCGCCGGAAGATCCGCTCACACCGTTGTCGTTGCTGCTGACGTCGTCGAGCGACCGGCCAAAAGTATAAAAAGCGTGGAACGCGTAACGTTTCGCAAATCGTTTCGAAACGCCAAAGGAAACTAGATTTGAATTGGCTCTGCCGATTGTGCGGCCGAACGTGATGGTATCAAAACTGGGATTGAGTCTGGCCAGGCTTCCGTTGTTTTGGACCAAGTCCCCGACGAAACGATTTACGTCTGTCTGCAGATAAAGATTGTCGCTGTGGGTACCGAAATAATCCGCTTCGACGACGAGGTCGCTGCCGATGCGCCGCTGGATGCTTAAGCTCCAGTTTTGGACCAACGGAACTTTATAATTCTGATCCACACCGCCGACAGCAGTTCGAATACCGACCAGCCCTCCATTGGGGTCTATTTGGAAGCTTGTGCCAGGTGGCGGCAGGAAACCCGTTCCGTCCGCGCTGCCTCGCATATAACTGAAATCGGCCAAAGTTGTGCCGGAGTTTTGGATGCTGACGGTAGGATTGGCAAAATCCGGACTGTTGGCGCGGCTCGGATCGACGAAGGAGAGATTCCCCACACGGTCGTTGTAAATGCCCCAGCCGCCCCGAATCGATGTTGATCCGTTGCCGAAAACGTCCCAAGCCACACCAATTCTCGGTGCGAAGCGATATTGCCGGTTGGGACTTACAAAGCCGTTCGGGCCATTTGCTTCCATGTGCCCATCGGCGACTTGTTGCGCAAAGGTATCGCCTGCGCCTGGATGGAACAGTTGAAACGGCTGACTGCCATTCGTTAACGATGCCACGTGGCCGAAATAATCCCAGCGCAGACCCAGATTGAGCGTAACCCTCCGGCTGACCTTCCAATCGTCTTGTACGAACGGCGCCGCATAAAGCATTAGCGCTCTCTGGTACAAGTTTGATGCCACGGCGCCGGTAGCAGGGCTAACGGTAGGACCGCTCTGGAAAAATGGCCTATCCGTTGCGAAATCCAGAAGATTAGTAAAATAGAAATAGGGGCGAATCAAGCCGTTCGTAAAATTGTCAAGATCCTGCTGGCGGTCCACGTCCACACCAACCCGGATGCTGTGCGATCCTTTGTTGTAGGAAAGCACATCATGCGCGTTCCAATTGTTGTGGGCCCAGCCGGACGGACCCCACTGGCTAAAGATGCTGTCAATTCCGCCAATGTAGTAGACGTTGGGCAAATCTCCCGCTCCCTTGGCGGCTGGCTGATTTCCGTCGGCACGCACAAAGGTCAGACTCACATCATTTACGATGTTGGCGGAAAACGAGTGCAGGTAATCCACTTTTGCAAACCATGAATGGTTCGGGCTTACGTAAGCAAACGAAGGGCGCGGATCAGCGACACCGCCGTCTGTGTTGCCCTTGAAAACGCTAAAATACAGGCGATCCTGGTCGTTATGAAAGTTATGGTCCACACGGAAGTGATATTGAGCGCCATTGTTGATCGGAGATTCGCTGATGGAGGCTTGCCCCTCAGCGACCAGATCTGTGGGAAAACCCGCGGACGGGTAAGGGCTAGTCAAACCAGCATCCGCTTCAATATCTCCCACGGTCTGGAAGTTTGAAGTTGGCACAGCACCCGGCGCACCGCGTTGAAAAAATTGCGTAGCAACCGAATTGGGATAATTCTGTGCAACGTAATTTGCAAATTCAGGCGTTTCTACGTTCACCTGGAACGTGTTGCCCTGCTGTGAGCGCAGAAAAAACACCGACCCAAAGAAGAAAGTGTGGTTCTTGAAAATGGGGCCCCCAAATGTACCTCCAAAGTCATTGCGGCGGAATTTGGGCACATCATCCTGAAAGATCGTTCTCGCAGATAGAACGTTGTCGGTGTGCATCTCGGAAAGCGTGCCGTGAAATTTGTTGGTCCCGGATTTGGTGAAAACCTCAATCAGTGCACCACTTTCGCGTCCTTTCTCTGCGGAAATCACGTTAGCCGAGATTTTCAGTTCCGCTACCGTGTCCGATTCCGGCTGCAGGTTCGCAATACCGTCGCGCGAATTTCCGTTGACGCTTGAACCATCCACCTGATACTCGTTCGCCTCTTGCCTTTGACCGGCGGCGTTGATCTGAAATCCCGGTTCGGTATTGAAAGAATTTGTACCCTGGCTGCCGGAACTGCCCGCTCCGCCAAATGCCCCGCCGCTGCCTGTCACCCCGGGCGAAAGTGTGGCGACGCTCGCGTATAGACTGCCCCCGACGAGTGGAGCGTCTTCAATCGTTTTGGTTTCCAGAGTTCGTCCGACGCTGCTTTTGGCGGTCTCTACGCTACCTGCGTCGGCCACTACTTCGACCGATTCCTGTTGTTGGCCAATGGCCAGTTTCGGATAAATGGTGCGCGTCTGATTTCCCTCCACCCGGATGTCGGACAACTTCCACATCTCGAAACCTTTGGCACGGGCTTCGACCCGATAAAGACCTGGGGGAAGTTGTTGGAATCGGAATAATCCCTGGCTGTCCGCCAGCGCGGACTGAGTAACGCCCGTATCCTGGTTGGTAGCGGTTACCTGTACATCGGGAACCGGAGCATCACTGGTGTCGACGACTGTTCCTTCGATACCGCTGTTGTATTGCGCAGAGGCGGGAGCGGCGCAAAGAGCCATCAGCGAGAATAGGCCAGCAACTAAAGTCAGCAGGTAGGAATGCAATTTCATTTCGACAACCCCCTCTTAAGAAAGATCCCAAAGCAGCAGGAAAGCACCCGTTGCGCGAAAGCTTTAGCGTTACAAATATGAAAGCTTTCATTTATTTGCCCTATCTTAGTCTTCCCCTTTTTCCGTTGTCAACAATATTTATGCTCCCAATCATTTTAATTCCTGCTTCCGGTCAAATGTCATGCTGTCAATGAATTTCATCTCCGGGACGATCAGCAATAGGAATCGGCCTGCCCACCGGCGTTTACCAACACTAGCCTATGTATTTGGCGTTTCTGGCGTTTCCGCGCACGCCGGCGCCAAGCGCTGGTGTTTGAAATCAAGAAAACAAGGCACTTGAGCTGGAATTAGGGTTGCAAGGACTTCGGGGTACTTGGCCCGGGACCACTTCGAAGTCCCTGGAGTCTGGTTATGAAAGCTTTTATATTTTCAGACATCGTTGTATATTGACGCCCGGAGGTCAGCCATGAATCTTCAGTTGCGCGCACTTCTCGTTTTTTTTCTTTCTTTAATTCCGTCCCTGTTGGTTGCTCAGGACACCGCTTTTCCGCCGGTTTGGGAACAAATCCCCGGGCCCAAGTGTGCGCCGATCCCTGAATGGAACTCTCCGAACGCTCCCAAAACGTGCAGCAAGGCCGAGACCGACGCGTGGCTTGCTGACGTACGTCATTGGCGCATGGAACGCCGCATACGTGCGGGCTACTTCGGCAGCGAGTATGAACGCCCCGAGTTGAAATGGACCCAATCCAGTTTCATTCAGCCGCAGATGATGATTCACGACCGCTATTTCTACAGTCCTCTCACCATTAAATACACGGTGGACCGTTACCTCGACGATCTCGATCAGCGTTACGGAGGAATTGACAGCGTATTGGTCTGGCCGACATATTCAAACATTGGAATCGACAGCCGTAACCAGTACGATTTGTTTCGCGACTTGCCTGGCGGTACGGAAGGGGTTCGGAAGATGGTGGCGGATTTTCATCGCCGCAACGTGCGGGTGTTTTTCCCGACCATGCTGTGGGATCAGGGAACTCATGATGAGAAAGTTCCAGACGCGGAGGCGTTGGTTAAGGAACTGGCAGACGTAAATGCGGACGGAATTAATGGCGATACGCTGGACGGCATGCCCGCCTCGTTCAAGCGCGCCAGCGAAAAGTTCAATCATCCTCTGGCCCTCGAACCTGAAGTCGGATTAGGTTCCGATGAAACGCTCACTCTTAACACTATGAGCTGGGGTTATTGGAGGTACGTTTTCGAGCCTTCGGTAAGCCGCTACAAGTGGCTCGAGCCACGCCATATGGTCAATATCAGCAACCGCTGGGCGCACAATCATCTCGACGACCTGCAGGAGGCCTTTTTCAATGGCATTGGCTTCGAAACTTGGGAGAATATTTGGGGAATCTGGAACCAACTTACGCCGCGAGATGCCGAAACGGTGCGTCGGATTGCGACGCTTGAGCGCGCGTTCGCGGCTCTACTGGTGAGCCAAGAATGGGAACCACACTCGCAAACGGAGCAGTTTGGCGTCTATGCGAGCAAGTGGCCGAACCGCAACCGCACCCTGTGGACGATCGTGAACCGCAATGCGTATCCGGTCACCGGCAGGCAACTGGTAGTCCCGCAACGCGCGGGCTTTCGTTATTTTGACGTTTGGCATGGAGTAGAGCTTAAGCCGCGAAAGGAAAATGATTCGTTGGTGATCGAATTGTCGCTGGAGACGAGCGGATACGGCGCAATTCTGGAAACTTCCGAGCCTGATGATGATGGGTTGAAAAAAGTTCTTGCCAAAATGAACTCCTTCGCTAAAAAACCAATAATGGAATATTCCAACGAGTGGAAGGCCCTGCCGCAGACGATTGTAGCCATTGCGCCGTCGCCAAAACACGATGCAAGCCCAGAAGGAATGATTCTAGTTCCAGCGGGCGAGTTTCTTTTCAAAGTAAACGGGATTGAAATAGAAGGAATGAATGATGAAGGCGTTGATTTTCAATATCCGTGGGAAACTTCCGCCCGCCGCTACCATTCGCAACGCTTGCGCGTACGTTCTTTTCATATGGATCAGACGTTGGTCACGAACGCTCAATTCAAACAATTCATGGATTCAACGCACTACCATCCTGCGGATAATCACAATTTCCTGAGAGATTGGAAAAACGAAACGTTTCCTGCCGGATGGGATACGAAACCAGTTACCTGGGTATCGCTGGAGGATGCGCGAGCATACTCGGCGTGGGCCGGGAAAAGATTGCCGCACGAATGGGAGTGGCAATATGCCGCCCAGGGCTTGGATGAACGAACGTATCCTTGGGGTAACGAATGGTCAAAGGAGGCTGTTGCGGACGTTGATAAGGCCCGGGACATGGCGCCCCCGAGTGACGTCAACCATCATCCCAAAGGTAACAGCAATTTTGGACTGGCCGACCTGGTTGGCAATGTCTGGCAGTGGACGGACGAGTATAGGGATGAACACACCGCGTCTGCTGTACTGCGCGGGGGCAGTCACTATCAGCCACAAGGATCGAAATGGTACTTCCCGCAGGCATACAAACTTTCCGAGCATGGAAAATATCTCTTGATGGCACCGAGCATCGATCGCTCCGGCGCCATTGGTTTTCGTTGTGCGATGGACGTCTTACCCATTGGAAATGGCACTCTGCCTGAACTGATGAATTGACTTTCTCTGCGAAACCGGATTTGCTGCTAAAGAACGAGTGGATTAGTAACTGAACTTGGGCGGCAAGGTTCCGGGCAGCTTGAGTTTTTCAAGCTTTACCCTGAAGGTTCTTTATTACCTTAAGCAAGTCTATGAAGACGAAGCAGAAGAAAACCAGACCCCTTGGCAGGCAGGTTACTATGCACGAGATTGCGCGTGCCGCTGGGGTGTCGCTCGGTACAGTCTCAAACGTCATCAACGGGAACACTACGGTGAAGGCCGCATTGCGCGCCCGCGTTTTGCGCGCGACGCAATCTCTTGGCTATACGCCCAACCAGCTATCGCGGGGCTTGCGCCTTAATAAGACCAATATCATCGGGATGATAATTCCCGACATTACAAACCCTTTTTTCCCGTCGGTCGTACGCGGCGCGGAAGATGTTGCTTATAGACATTCCTACCGCCTGATGTTGTGCAACACTGACAACGACCCACAAAAAGAAGTCAATTATTTGAATGAGCTTCGCTCATTCCTACCCGCTGGCATCCTGGTGATACCAGCCGTCGACAGCGCGATAACCTGGAACGAACAAAATGTTCCCGTAGTATGCATCGATCGCCGACCGTTAAATTGGAATGGCGATTTCGTCGTCGTGGCAAATCATGCGGGCTCAGCCGATGCCGCCAATCATTTGATTCGGATGGGGCACCAACGTATCAGTATCATTACCGGCCCTTTAAGCCTGACCAATGCAAAAGAACGATTGAGTGGTTTTGAAGCGGCGTTGCGTGAAGCGAAAATCTCGCTAGCTCCTGAATGCGTACAAGAAGCACGTTTCGATTTGGAGAGCGGGAAGCAAGCCGCTAGCCGTTTGCTGCGATTACTTCCCCGCCCAACGGCCATTTTCGCCACGAATGACTTGATGGCACTGGGAGCACTTTCGGCGGTGCGCGAGGCCGGTTTGACCTGTCCTGACGACGTTTCCATCATCAGTTTTGATGGATTGGACATTTCACAATTTTCCATACCGGCCTTGACCACAATTTATCAACCCGGTTACCAGCTTGGAAATACCGCTGCACAGCTTCTGCTTGATCGAATTGAAGGCAGCAAGAGACGTGCTCAGGAAATCGTACTTCCAACGCAGCTCCGTGTCAGAGATTCAGTCGCCAGCGTGAAATCCACACTGGAAAGAATGAATTCCGCGAACTAAAGACGACTTTTTTAAGTGAAGTCTTAATTCCTCGCCGCGGTGAGAAGATCATCCACTTCTTGGCGATTCGGCAGTGAAGGCTGCGCGCCATCTCTGGTAACCGATATGGCTGCAGCAGCGGATGCAAATTGCGCCGCTTGCTCGGCTGGTAGCCCTTCACTTAGAGCAACTGCAAAAGCCGCGTTATAGGCATCTCCGGCTGCCGTGGTATCCCTGGGCGTGACGTTCACCGGCAGGATGAATTTCCGCATTCCATCTTTGGTGGCAATGTAGCTCCCTTTTGCGCCAAGTTTGAGTAAGACATTCTGCACACCCTGGCTTGCCAGCAACTCGGCCAGCCCTTGCGCCTCGGATTCTGTTTCAACGGATCCAGGATGTTTGGTCAGATACAGGAGTTCGGTCTCGTTCGGGGTCAACCAAGCGACACGACGCAGGAGTTCGGGCGACAATTCTGCCGCAGGAGCTGGATCAAGAATCAGCGGTATCCCGCAGCGTTCGCACGCTTCAGCTAGCGCGATCACGGTTTCCATCGGAATTTCCAATTGCGTCAGGACCATACTCGCTGACCGCAGCAAATCGCCACAGCTCTCAATATCTTTCGGGCGTATCTCACCATTCGCTCCTGCTACTACGATAATAGTATTCTCGGCGCTTTCCTCGGTCGTGATTACCGCCACGCCGGATGGCCCTTCGGTGCGCAAAACCCTCTCGCTGCCAACACCGGTTCGCTGCAACTCGTCCAGAAGCTGATCACCAAAAATGTCAGATCCAACTTTTCCAATCATCGCCACAGAGTGCCCAAGCTTGGCAATTGCCACAGCTTGGTTAGCTCCTTTTCCGCCAAAAAACGTGTTGAAGCGTTGCCCCATAATTGTTTCGCCGCGCTTGGGAATGTGGCTCGTGTGTACAACCAGATCCATGTTAATACTGCCAACTACCACGATTGGCTTCAAAAGAATTCTCCACGATCAGGAATCACCGGCAGATTGCTACGATTGCAATCCCGACGGAATGTCAGCAAAACAAAAAATATATGCGGCGACTTTTTTAGCATCGGACTAGCGGGCCACCGGCTTCTGGCCACTTTCCCGACTAATTGGCCAACGACACGGCCCCGGAAGTCTAAAAACGTCACCGAAGCCGGAGATAAATGAAAGCTTTCATTTTAGTCAGGTGAATTTAGTCCATTTGTCAGGCAGTGTCAATAAGCCGTCCTTATATGTGCCTGTTGCCATCACGATGAGCCAACGAAAAAGGCGCTGCGAGCACGCTTGTGTCAACGATGCCGCGAGATTTTTGCTTCTTAGCTTTCCGCGACAACGGTAATCTCCGCAGCTCGTCTTTCCTTACGGTAGGCGCGAACTGTCTGCAAGATTTCCTCGTCTGAGACTTCGCCGATCTCCGTGCCCCTTGGCAGACCCACAGGAACCCGGCAGTGACATTTGAACGATCGAGCAGGTTCTATGGACTCCCAAGCATTCCGTGTTCAGTGCAATGGGCGTACTTTGAGAACAGATCGATCGTGCCAAGTGGCAGAAGGTGCAAAGGAGAACATCATGTCGGGAATCAAAGACAAGGTCGTGGTAATAACTGGCGCGAGCAGCGGAATTGGCGAGGCGACTGCGCTCCTGCTCGCTGAGCGCGGCGCAAAGGTTGTCCTGGGAGCGCGAAACCCTGATCGCCTTGAGGCTCTGGCGGCCCGCATCACAGCATCAGGCGGCGAGACGGCCTACGCACGCACAGACGTCAAACGGCGGGAAGACGTTTCCAACCTGGTTGGGTTGGCAATTGAGCGATACGGCAAGCTGGACGTTCTCGTCAACAACGCTGGAGTCGCGCCGATCTCTCTGCTCGACGAGCTCCGCGTCGACGACTGGGAGGAGATGATCGACGTCAACCTCAAAGGCGTGCTATACGGCATCGCCGCCGCGCTGCCGGTGTTCCGCCGGCAGAGTTTCGGACATCTCGTCAATGTCATTTCTACGGCCGGAATTCAAATCATACCTACCATGGCGGTCTATGCTGGCACAAAGAACGCCGTGCGCACCATCACCGAGACCTTGCGACAGGAAGCCGGCGATAAGCTGCGCGTGACGAGCGTTTCGCCGGGATTTGTCCAGACGAACCTCACGAATTCCATGACCAATCCGGGGGTCAGAGCCCAAATTGTCGAGCGGATGGAGAAGATGGCGATTCCACCGGCGGCGATCGCTCGTGCTATTGCATTCGCCATCGAACAGCCGGCTGAAGTTGATGTAAACGAGATCGTCATCCGTCCCACCGCGCAGGTTTGAATCCGCCTCTTGGAAGCGGTATGGCGGGCAATCCTCTGGGGCGGCTGGTGGACTCTCGCGAGATCGGGATAGCCGCGGAGTCCCCCCGCGAGCGGCGCGTCAAGCTCGATCACCGCGCGTGGAGCTCTTTGCGCACGGCGGTATGGCGAAGGTTTGAGGAAGGACTTACGTGATCCCCCTTGCGCGATGCTGACCGATCCATAGGCGCAAAGACGTTTTGGTATCGCTTGGGGGCCATCCCCATCGTTCTCTTGAATGCGTTGCTGAACGCGCTCTCCGTGGTGTAGCCGAGGGAAAGGCCCAACTCCGAAACCGACATGGAGCCTTCACGCAGCCCCTGCTCTGCAAAGCGCATGCGCAAGTTCAGGAGGTAGGTGAGCGGTGCGACGCCGGCAATTTTCTTGAAGCGCAGAGCAAAGCTTGTTCTCGACATAGCAACTTCCTTCGCGAGCTCGCCAAGCCGCCAAGCCCGCGCGGGTTCCCGGTGCATGAGGCGCAGGGCAGGCGCGATGCGCTTGTCGCTGAGAGCGCGAAGCCATCCTGCCGTACCAGGTCCGGAGGCCTCAAGATAGGAGCGGATTATCTGAATACACAAGAGCTGCGCAAGCTGGTCTGACGCCAACATCGCACCTGGCTGATCGGCGACAACTTCTTTCACGAGCTGGTCGAGCAGCCAACGCATGGCCGTGGC
>Ga0193726_1000801_pt1 | contig 28975 bp, 29 predicted proteins | sample H2c1metaG_FD_144928 | JGI IMG/M metagenome (GOLD analysis project Ga0193726, IMG submission 144928) | Soil microbial communities from a riparian zone of the East river system, Colorado, United States - H2c1 | ecosystem: Environmental > Terrestrial > Soil > Riparian zone | place: USA: East River...
CGCCATCGACTCGGCGGCCGACCTGGACGCCCTGTTCGCGGGGATCCCGCTGGCCGACGTCACCACGTCGATGACCATCAGCGGCCCGGCCGTGCCGGTCTTCTGCATGTACCTGGCCGCCGCCCAGCGCCAGGGCGCCGACCTGGCCAAGCTCAACGGCACGCTGCAGACCGACATCTTCAAGGAGTACATCGCCCAGAAGGAGTGGCTCTTCCCGCCGCCGCCGCACCTGCGGCTGATCGGCGACCTGATGGAGTACTGCGCGGCCGAGATCCCCGACTACAAGCCGCTCTCGGTCTCGGGCTACCACATCCGCGAGGCCGGCTCGACCGCCGCGCAGGAACTCGCCTACACCCTGGCCGACGGGTTCGGGTACGTGGAGCTGGGGCTGTCGCGCGGCCTGGACATCGAGCAGTTCGCGCCGGGCCTGTCGCGCGGCCTGGACATCGAGACCTTCGCGCCGGGCCTGTCGTTCTTCTTCGACGCGCACATCGACTTCTTCGAGGAGATCGCCAAGTTCCGCGCCGCCCGCCGGATCTGGGCCCGGTGGCTGCGCGACGTCTACGGGGCCCGCACCGAGCGGGCCCAGTGGCTGCGGTTCCACACCCAGACGGCGGGCGTCTCGCTGACCGCCCAGCAGCCCGACAACAACATCGTGCGGACCGCCGTCGAGGCGCTGGCCGCCGTGCTCGGCGGCACCAACTCGCTGCACACCAATGCCCTGGACGAGGTGCTGGCGCTGCCCAGCGAGAAGGCGGCCGAGATCGCCGTGCGCACCCAGCAGGTGCTCATGGAGGAGACCGGCGTCGCCAACGTCGCCGACCCGCTCGGCGGGTCCTGGTATGTGGAAGCGCTGACAGATCGGATCGAGGCGCAGGCCGAGCAGATCTTCGCGCAGATCAAGGCGATGAGCCCGGACGAGACGATGACCGGCGGCATCCTGCGCGGCATCGAGGAGGGCTGGTTCATGGCCGAGATCGCCGAGGCGTCCTTCGACTACCAGCGCAAGGTGGAGAAGGGCGACAAGCGGGTGGTCGGGGTGAACTGCCACACCGACACGGTGGAGAAGCCCGTCGAGATCATGCGGGTCAGCCATGAGGTCGAGGTCAGCCAGGTCCGCGAGCTGGGCGCGCGCCGGGCCGCCCGGGACGGCGCCGCGGCCGACGCCGCGATGGCCGCGCTGATGAGCGCGGCGCGCAGCGGCGAGAACATGATCCCGCCCATGATCGCGGCGGCCAGCGCCGAGGTGACGCTGGGCGAGATCTGCGAGGCGCTGCGCGCCGAGTGGGGCGGATACGCCGAGGCACCAGCGTTCTGACATATGGGCCGAAACTGATGGCGCACCGCCCGCCGCGTTCCCCGCGACGCGGCCTGCGGTGCGAGCTTGGCCCCTGATGCGGCAGGATGGAGTTATGACGCAGCCTCAGGGTTTTTCCATCCAGGGCGCCGTGGATCTCGGGGCCCGGCAGGCCGCGGCGCAGCGTCGGCAGAAGGCCGCGCAGGCGCCTGCCGCCGGCGCCGCGCCGGGCGCGGCGGTCATCGAGGTCACCGACGAGACCTTCAACGCTGACGTAGTCACCCGGTCGCAGACGGTCCCGGTGATCATGGACCTGTGGGCCGAGTGGTGCGGCCCGTGCAAGCAGCTCGGCCCGATCCTGGAGAAGCTGGCCGCCGAGGCGGACGGCGCCTGGATCCTGGCCAAGGTGGATGTCGACGCCAACCCGCAGCTCAGCGCGGCGCTCCAGGTGCAGTCCATCCCCATGGTGGTGGCCGTGGTGGGCGGCCAGGTGGCCCACGGCTTCCTCGGCGCCATGCCCGAGCCGCAGGTCCGGGAGTGGCTGGGCCAGGTCATGGACATCGCCGCGCAGATGGGCCTGCAGCCGCCGGCGGCCGAGGACGGCCGCGGTGAGGCCGACGGCCAGCAGGCCGCCGCAGAGGGCCCGGGCGGGGGCGGGCCGGGCGACCCGCTGTATGACCCGGCCTACGAGCAGGCCCAGGAGGCCATGGAGCGCGGTGACCTGGCCGCCGCCGCGGCGGCCTTCGAGAAGGTGCTGGCGGCCGACCCCGGCCACCCGTACGCGACGCAGGGCCTGCGGCAGGTCGAGCTGCTGAAGCGGGTCAGCTCCTACGACCAGCCCAGCGCCCGGCGGGACGCCGATGACAACCCGCAGGACGTCGACGCGCAGGCCCGGGTGGCCGACATCGACCTGGCCATGGGCCGGATCGAGACCAGCTTCAGCCGGATGCTGGACGCGGTCCGCGCGACCACGGGCGAGGACCGGGACAAGGCCCGCAAGCACCTGCTCGGCCTGTTCGAGATCTTCCCGCCGCGTGACCCGCGGGTCAGCAAGGCACGGGTCGCGCTGTCCAGCCTGCTGTTCTGAGCCTGCTGTCCTGAGCCTGCTGTCCTGAGCTAGCCGCCGCGGCCGCTAGCCGCGGTCGCCGTCGGCCAGGTGCTCCAGCGCGGGCAGCGCCGCGGCCAGCGCGGCGAGCTGGTCGGCGGGCAGCGTCAGCAGGTTCGCGGCCAGCACGCTCGTGGTCTCCTGGCGGACCCGGTCCAGCATGACGGTGCCGAGCTCGGTGACGGAGATCAGCCAGGCCCGGGCGTCGCCCGGGACGGGGCTGCGCCCCACGAAGCCCCGTTCCTCCAGGGCGCTGACCAGCCGGGTCAGCGTGGAGGGCGCGATCCGCTCCGCCGCCGCCAGGTCACCGAGCCGCAGCGGCCCGTCGCGCGAGACCGTGGCCAGGGCCGACAGCTGAGTCGGCGTCAGGTCGGCCACCTCGTGCCGGCGCAGCCGCCGGGACAGTCGCAGCAGCGCCGTCCGCAGCCGCGCGACGTCGATCAGTTCCGGCAGGGCCGGGTCGCCCGCCGCGGCGCCGGCCGCCGCGGGCTCGGCCGGCCGCGGCCGGGGCGGTGCGCTCTGCGGGCCCGCGGCCGGCCGTGCGGCGCTCGTTCGCGTGGACACCCTTGCAGGTTACGTGGCGCACGTGCCCGGCAGTGCATGACGTTCTCGTTTCGGCGGCGGGCCGGAACGCTTCGGGGCGCCCAGCCGGAGCATGATGAGCCTATGGCGGATGAATCCCTGGGCGGGCGGCTCCTGGTGGCCACGCCGCTGCTCGGCGACCCCAATTTCCGGCGCACCGTCATCCTGATCGTCGAGGATGACCCGGACGAGGGGACGCTCGGGGTGGTGCTGAACCGGCCCACCGAGGTTCCGCTGGGCCAGGTCCTGGAGGCCTGGACCGAGCTGGTCACCGGGCCGCCGGTGGTGTTCCGGGGCGGGCCGGTGTCGCCCAACAGCGCGCTCGCGCTCGCGCTGGCCCGGGCCGGCGACGAGCCGCTCGGCTGGCGGTCACTGGCCGGCTCCCCGCTGATGGCCCGGGTCGGCCTGGTCGACCTGGAGGCGCCCCCCGAGCTGCTGGCCGGCGGGATCACCTCGTTCCGCGTGTTCGCCGGGTACGCCGGCTGGGGCGCCGGCCAGCTGCAGGGCGAGATCGACGAGGGCGCCTGGTACGTGCTGCCCGGCGACCCCGCCGACGCCTTCATCGCCGATCCCGAGCGGCTCTGGCCGGACGTGCTGCGCCGGCAGGGCGGCGAGCTGGCCCTGGTGGCCACGTATCCCGACGACCCGGTCCTCAACTGAGCGGCTGGGACTGGCCGGCCCGGCGGGCCGGCACGGTAAACTCCTCCGTTATGAGCACAGAGGTCCTGCCTGGCAGCAGCACCCGCCTGGACGAAGACGTACGGCCCGACCTGTCGTTCGGCGACGGTGACCACGAGCGCTTCTCGCACTATGTCGACAAGGACAAGATCGTCGACAGCGCGGTCCTCGGCACGGCGGTCGTCGCCATCTGCGGCAAGGTCTGGGTGCCGAGCCGCGACCCGAAGAAGTTTCCGGTCTGCCCGGAATGCAAGGAGATCTACGAGTCGATGCCCGAGGGCGACTAGGCCGGTCCCGTCCGGCTTGCCCCGGGCTCGTCAGTCCCAGCCGGGCTCGTCCCGGCTGGGCGAGAACGTGGTCGGGATCGCCGGGTAGCCGCGCGAGAGCTGCCGCGCGTGCCCGGGCAGCTCGGCCAGCGCCGCCCGGTGCCGGGTGCGGGCGGCCTCCACCGGCTCGTCGCCGACGATCTCCCCGTCGCGGACCAGCAGCTGGAGCAGCGGGCGCCGGGTCCCGGCCGGCTGGCCGGGCTGCGGGTCGTCAGCCGGGGTGTCGGTGATGAGCTCGCCGACCGCCGTCCCCTCCGGGCTGACCTCCCGGGCGGCCCACTTCCGGCCGCCCCGCGACGGCTTGCCCACCGAGCGCTTCGCGACCGGCACCAGCGGCTGTCCGTCGCCCCCGTCCCGCGCGACGAGCTTGTAGACCAGGGCGGCGGTCGGCGCGCCCGACCCGATGACCAGCGACGTCCCGACCCCGTAGCCGTCCACCGGGGCCGCGGCCAGCGCGGCGATCGAGTGCTCCTCGAGGTCGCCGGTCAGCACGATCCGGGTATGCCCGGCGCCGAGGGCGTCGAGCTGGGCGCGGACCTCGCGGGCCGTGACGGCCAGGTCCCCGCTGTCGATCCGGACCGCGCCGAGGCGCGGGCCGGCCACCTCGACGGCGGCCGCCACGGCGGCGGCCACGTCGTAGGTGTCGACCAGCAGCGTCGTGTCCGGGCCGAACGCGTCCAGCTGGGCCGCGAACGCCTGCCGCTCGTCGTCGTGGACCAGGGTGAAGGAGTGCGCGCTGGTGCCGCTGGTCGGGATGGCGTACTTATGGCCGGCCTGGAGGTTGGAGGTGGTGGCGAAGCCGGCGATGTAGGCGGCCCGGGCGGCGGCGACGCCGGCCTGCTCGTGGGTGCGGCGCGAGCCCATCTCGATCAGCGGCCGGCCGGCCGCGGCCAGCACCATGCGCGACCCGGCGGCGGCCACCGCGCAGTCGTGGTTGAGCACCGACAGCGCCAGGGTCTCCAGGATGACGGCCTCGGCGAACGTGCCCTCGACGACCAGGATCGGGGAGCCGGGGAAGTAGCAGTCGCCCTCCGCGTAGCCCCAGATGCTGCCGCTGAACCGGTAGGACTTCAGGAAGTCCAGGGTGACCTCGTCGGCGATGCCCGCCGAGCGCACGAAGTCCAGCTGGTCGGCGTCGAAGCGGAAGGCCGCCAGCGCCTCCAGCAGCCGGCCGGTGCCCGCCACGACGCCGTACCGGCGGCCGTGGGGCAGGTACCGGGCGAAGACCTCGAAGACGGACCGGCGCTGCGCGACCCCGCTGCGCAGGGCAGCGCGCAGCATGGTCAGCTCGTAGCGGTCGGTGAGCAGCCCCGTGCTGGGCTCGGCCGGGCTGGCATGCGCAGTGTTCACCAGGGCAGCCTACGGAGGGAGCGGGCCGGCGGGCCGGCCGGCCGGGCGATGCGTGCCGGCGTGGCGGCGGGGAAGTGGAACACTAAGAGGCGGAGGTGATACCGAGTGAGCGTCGCGCCAGCGCAGGTGCAGCGGCCGGAGAGCGATCTGGACGCAGACCTCGACAAGCCCTGGGTCACGATTGTCTGGAATGACCCGGTTAATCTGATGGTGTACGTCACGTACGTGTTCCGGACCGTGTTCGGCTACGCCAAGCCGAAGGCGGAGAAGCTGATGCTGGACGTGCATCACAAGGGCAGGGCCGTGGTCTCCTCCGGGGCGCGCGAGGCCATGGAGCGGGATGCGGAGACGCTGCACGGGTACGGCCTGTGGGCGACGATTAGCCACGACTCGTGACCGGTAGCGGAACCGAGCCGTGGCCTGAGGCTGATCTGGAGAACGACTTGGCGGGATTCCGTGCGTCGGGGGGCGGGGCGACCGCGCGCTTTGCCGCTGCCCAGGCCGCCATCATCCGCAGCCTGGTCGGCCAGGTCGCCGAGCTGGTCGGCGGCGAGGACGTCCCGGCGGGCACGGACCCGTCGGCGGGCGCCGCCCCGGCCGCGGCCGGCGACGACCAGGCCGCGCTGCTGGCGCTGGCCGCGCAGCTCGGCGTGGCCGACGCCACCGAGCTGCCCGACGACCCGATCCTGGCCCGGCTGCTGCCCGACGCCTACGCCGACGACCCGCAGGCCTCGGGCGAGTTCCGCCGGTACACCGAGATCGGCCTGCGGTCGGGCAAGGTCGCGGCGGCGCAGACCGTCCTGGACACGCTGCCCGCCAGCGGCGGGCGGGTCCGGCTGTCCGAGGCGGACGCGCAGGCCTGGCTCCGGTCGCTCAACGACGTCCGCCTCTCGCTCGGCGTCGTCCTCGGCGTCACCGACGACTTCGAGGACACGGTCGGCGAGCTGACCGCCGACGACCCGCGCGCCGCCTACATCGGGGTCTACCAGTGGCTGGCCTACCTACAGGAGAGCCTCGTCGACGCGCTCGGCTGACGATGGCTACGCTCGCACCATGCTGACCATCGCGGCCGGGCTGCGGGACCAGATCGTGGCGCACGCCCGGGCCGACCATCCTGACGAGGCGTGCGGCGTCATCGCCGGCCCGGCCGGCAGCGACCGGCCGCAGCGGTTCATCCAGATGCTGAACGCCGAGCGCTCGCCGACCTTCTACCGGTTCGACTCCCTGGAGCAGCTGCGCGTCTGGCGGGAGATGGACGACCGCGACGAGGAGCCGGTGGTGATCTACCACTCGCACACCGCGACCGAGGCCTACCCGTCCCGGACCGACATCTCCTACGCCAGCGAGCCGGGCGCGCACTACGTCCTGGTCTCCACGCGTGCCGAGAACGCGGACGAGTTCCGCTCGTTCAAGATCATCGACGGCGTCGTCAGCGAGGAGCCCGTCACCGTCACGAGCCCGGAATGATCCAGCCCGGTGCCCGGTTGGATCCCGTGACGGCACCGCCGTCCCGGCCTGTGCCTGGCACCACAACCTTGCAAACGGAGCGACGCTGATGGCCATCGAGGTTCGTATCCCGACGATCCTGCGCACCTACACCGACGGCGCCAAGTCGGTCGAGGGGACGGGCGGGACCCTGGACGAGCTGTTCGCCGACCTGGACGCCCGGCACGGCGGCCTGCGGGACCGGCTGGTCGACGACGCGGGCCTGCGCCGCTTCGTCAACGTGTACCTCAACGACGAGGACGTCCGGTTCCTGGGCGGCCTGGGCGCGCCGGTGCACGACGGCGACACCGTGACCGTCCTGCCGGCCGTGGCCGGCGGCGCGGCCTGACGCCCGGCGCCGCGGCGGCTCGCCCCCATGCGCTATGACTCCCTGCAGGACTCCCTCGGCGGCACCCCGCTGGTCGGGCTGCCCCGGCTGTCGCCCGGCCCGTCGGTGCGGCTGTGGGCCAAGCTGGAGGACCGCAACCCGACCGGATCGGTGAAGGACCGGGCCGCGTTCTACATGATCGCGGCGGCCGAGAAGGAGGGCCTGCTCAGCCCGGGCGCGACCATCCTGGAGCCGACCTCGGGCAACACTGGCATCTCGCTGGCCATGGCGGCCCGGCTCCGGGGCTACCGGCTCATCTGCGTGATGCCGGAGAACACCTCGGTCGAGCGGCGGCAGCTGCTGGAGGCCTACGGCGCGTCGATCATCTCCTCGCCGGCGGCCGGCGGCTCCAATGAGGCGGTGCGGGTGGCCCGGGACCTGGCCGCCCGCAATCCCGGCTGGGTCATGCTCTACCAGTACGGCAACCCGGCCAACGCGCTGGCCCACTACGAGACCACCGGCCCGGAGCTGCTGGCTGACCTGCCCGAGATCACGCACTTCGTGGCCGGCCTCGGCACCACGGGCACGCTGATGGGCGCGGGCCGGTACCTGCGCGAGCAGCGCCCCGGCGTGCAGGTCGTCGCGGCCGAGCCGCGGTACGGCGAGCTGGTGTACGGGCTGCGGAACATCGACGAGGGCTTCGTGCCCGAGCTGTACGACGAGTCGGTGCTGACCGGCCGGTTCTCGGTCTCGGGGCCGGACGCGCTGCGCCGCACCCGGGAGCTGCTGCAGGCCGAGGGCCTGTTCGCCGGCATCTCCTCCGGAGCCGTCCTGCACGCCGGGCTGGCCATCGCGGACCGGGCGCTGGCCGCGGGCGAGCAGGCGGACATTGCGCTGCTCGTCGCCGACGCCGGCTGGAAGTACCTGTCCACCGGCGCCTACGGCGGCACGCTGGAGGAGGCGCAGGCGCGGCTGGAGGGCCAGCTCTGGGCCTGACCGGGCCGGACCCGCGCGGGCCGGCCGCGCGACGCTGACCGGGACGCCCTGAAACCGAGCCGGGTTCACCGGCGCGGACGGCGGAGGTTACAGTTCCAGCGGTGGCCGGCCAGGAACGGCCGGGTCGGCAGGCGAAGGGTGACGCTCAGGCATGTCGGTCTTTGATGAGGCGACCGCGGTCCGCCGCCGGGCCGCGGGAGTGTACGACGCCGTCCCCGACCAGCGCTTCGCCGTCGTTACGGCGGGCGGGTCGACGCCGCCCGCCGTGAACGGCGGCGCGCTGATCGCGCAGGTGCTGCGCGCGGTGCTGGATGATGCGCCGAACCCCCATCCGGTGGCCACCACGGCCAACTTCCTGCGGGTCGCCCAGCTGGCGCCCGCGCAGGTCCGGGTGGAGTGGCTGAAGCAGGGCCGGACGGCGTCGACCGCGCGGGCCAGCCTGGTCCAGGACGGCACGACGGTCCTGGACATGAGCGTCACCACCGGCACCGTCCTGGACAGCGGCGCGCCGGCCGTCGGGGCCGACGGCGACGGGCTGGCGGACGCGACGCTGCTCAACTGGACCGGGCCGCCGCCGGACTTCCCGCCCATCGAGGACTGCGTCGACCTCGGCCCGTGGCGCGGCTCGGTGTCCGCCGACGGCGCCGAGGGCTACGCCATGCAGGTCTCGGTCCTGCTGGACCCGGCCACCACCGGCTGGCGGCGCCGCAACCCGTCGGGCACGCCCGAGATGCGCGGCTACTTCCAGCTGCGCGACGGCCGCGCGCCCGACGCGTACCTGCTCCCGCTGGCCCTGGACGGGATGCCGCCCGCGGTCTTCGGCCTCGGCGCGACCGGCTGGTCTCCCACCGTCGAGCTGACCTGGTACATGCGGGCCGTCCCGCGCCCGGGCCCGCTGCGGGTGGCGACGCGGGTCCGGCACGTCGGCGGTGGCTGGTTCGACGAGGAGGCCGAGGTCTGGGACACCGCGGGCAGCCTGGTCGCGCAGAGCCGCCAGCTCGCGCGCGTCGGGCGCGGGCCGGTCCGGCCCCGCCAGGCCGTGCCCGACCCGGCGGCGGCGGAAGTGACGGGGTACAACCTGGCCTAGCGGCGGCTGCCCGCCAGCAGCTCCTCGTCGGCGCTGGCTGGCCCCTCCGGCGGCGCCGCGGCCGGGTCCAGGTCGGCCCCGGTGGGCCGGAACGCATAGAGGATGCCGATCAGGGCCAGCGCGGCCAGCCCGTAGCTGGCCTCCATCAGCCTGGTGACCCAGATCGGCGCACCGCCTGCCTCGAGCAGGACCTTGCCCCGGACCGGGAGGTTGCTGGCGAACAGGACGGCGGCCGCCGCCGCGGTCAGCACCCGGCGCCGGTCCCGGCCGTCGCCGACGAGCACGCCGATCACGATCACCACCCAGCACAGGTGATGAATCCACGCCACCGGCGAGAGCAGCGCGGCCAGCAGGCCCGTGACGGCGATGCCTGCCATGTCCTGCCCGCGGGCGTGCATGGCCCGGGCGGCCGCGAACCCGGCGACCGCGACCAGCAGGGCGGCAGCCAGCCACAGCGCGGCCGGGGCCGGGGACGGCGCGAAGAGCCGCAGCAGCAGGCCGCGCAGCGACTGGTTGGCGGCCTGCGTGTTCTGGCCCAGCCGGTTGGGGTCGAAGACCGCGCTGGTCCAGTACGCCGCCGAGTCGCGCGGCGCGATCAGCCAGGTCAGCCCGGTCACGCCCGCGAAGGTCAGGGCCGAGACGCCCGCCGCCTTGCGGCGGCCGGTGATGAGCAGGTAGATGATGAACACGCCGGGCACGAGCTTGATCGCCGTGGCCAGCCCGATCAGCGCGCCGCGCGGCCAGCGGGGCCGCTCCGCGGCGCAGTCCACCAGGCACAGGGCGACGAGGAAGATGTCCACCTGGCCGTAGTGGAGTTCCTGGCGCAGCGGCGTCAGCAGGGCAGCGCCCGCGAACAGCACCGCGAACACGGCCGGAGCGTAGCGGCGGGCCCGGCGCAGCAGGGGCCGGAAGGAGATCCAGACCACGACGGCGAGCGGCACGTAGATCATCGGCAGCCAGACGAACTGGGCGACCCGCCACCGCATCAGGGCCAGCGGCACGGCCAGGACCGCCGAGACCGGGGGATAGGTGAACATCCCGGCCTTGGCCCGGATCGAGTAGAGCGGCCGGCCGTGCCAGACGGCGATGCCCCCGGCCCGGTAGACGCCGAGGTCCAGCATCCGGAAGCCGGCGCGGCCGAACAGGCCGAGCCGCACCAGGTAGGCCAGGACGCCCAGGGCCAGCAGGCCCGCCAGCAGCGAGGCCAGCAGCGGTGCGCGGCGGCCGGCTGCGCGGCCGCCGCCCGGCGGAGACTTCCGGCTCAGAACCGCGATCCGATTCCAGCCCCCAGGCCGCAGTGCCACCCGTGTCCCTCCGGATATTTGGACATTAACAAGTCAATACCCCGTATTTGCCAAGCCTTTAAAAAACGCCAGGTATGGGTACCGGGCCGCTGGCTCCCCAGGTTCCGCGAGTACAACGCCATTCAACCTCAGCACCGCTTATGCCGGCGCCGCATATTCCCGACTCCCCGCCGCCGGGCCGCCCTCTGAGCCCGTGACCAGGGCAGTCACGAGAATCGGGCGGACAGGCCGCCGACCGCGGCCACCTGGCCCGCCGCGCGGCGGACCATTTCATCCTGCGTTGTCACTCAGTCCGGATACCCGGTGACGGGCTGATGCCCCGTCGCTGCCGAGAATACTTGGACGACTATTGCCGTGCGCCCGAAAATTGATGTTCCGGCGCAAAAACTCCGTAAAGTTCCGGCGTAATGCGCGGCATCCGGCGCATTCGCGGCCGTATACGGGCAGTTTTGCCTATCCGTTACCGAATTCCGGGGCCGCCGGGCCGGGCCGCGCTCCATTCCGGGCCGTCGGCGCGCCGCGCCCTAGACTGAGCAGTCATGCGCGTACTCGTGACCGGCGGCGCGGGCTTCATCGGCTCGCACCTGACCGATGCCCTGCTCGGCCGGGGCGACGAGGTCGCGGTGGTCGACGACCTGTCAGCGGGCCGCCCCGGGCGGCTGCACGAGGACGCGGTGCTGCACAAGCTGAGCATCACGGCGGCCGGCCCGCTCGCGGCCGTCATCCGCGAGCTGCGCCCGGAACTGGTGTGCCACCTGGCCGCGCAGATCGACGTGCGGGCCAGCGTGGCCGCCCCGGCCGCCGATGCCGCGGCCAACGTCGTCGGCACCGTGAACGTGCTGGAGGCCGCCCGGGCGGTCGGCGCGCGGGTGCTGTTCTGCTCCACCGGCGGCGCGCTGTACGGCAAGGACGCGCCGATCCCGTCGCTGGAGGACGTGCTGCCGCTGCCCGAGTCGCCCTACGGGGTGGCCAAGCAGTGCGCGGAGCAGTACGTCGGCCTGTACAACCGGCTGCACGGCACCGCGCACGTCGTGCTGCGCCTGTCCAACGTGTACGGCCCCCGCCAGGATCCGGCCGGGGAGTCGGGCGTCATCCCGATCTTCTGCTCGACGATCCTGGCCGGCGAGCGGCCGACCATCTTCGGGGACGGGCAGCAGACCCGCGACTACGTCTACGTCCGGGACGCGGTGGCGGCCTTCCTGGCCGCGGCCGACCGCGGCCGCCCCGGTACCTGGAACATCGGGACGGGCCGCGAGGTCAGCGTGCTCGAGCTGGCGGGCGTCATCGGGGCGGCGGCCGCCCGGCCGGTCGAGCCGGTGTTCGCCCCGGCCCGGCCCGGCGAGCTGCTGCGCAGCGCCCTGGCCGTCCGGCGGGCCGAGCGCGACCTGGGCTGGCGGCCGGTCACCGCGCTGGCCGACGGGGTGCGCGCGGTGCTGCGCTGGATCGAGGCGGGCACGGGGGACCGAGCCGCCTGCTGAGCCGCCTGCTGGGCCGCCTGCTGGCCGGTCCCACTAGGCTGGCGCCCATGCCTCGACCCGATGGACGCCGCCCGGACCAGCTGCGCGACGTGAAGATAACCAGGAATTGGCTCGACCACGCCGAGGGCTCGGTGCTCGTCGAGTTCGGCGGGACCAGGGTGCTGTGCGCCGCCACCGTGAACGAAGAGGTGCCGCGCTGGCGCCGGGGCAGTGGCCAGGGCTGGGTCACGGCCGAGTACGCCATGCTGCCGCGCTCGACCAACACCCGGACCGACCGCGAGTCCGTCAAGGGCCGGATCGGCGGCCGCACCCATGAGATCTCCCGGCTCGTCGGCCGGTCCCTGCGCGCCTGCATCGACCCCAAGGCGATGGGCGAGAACACGGTCATCATCGACTGTGACGTGCTGCAGGCCGACGGCGGCACCCGCACCGCCGCCATCACCGGCGGCTACGTCGCGCTGGCCGATGCCATCAGCTGGCTGCAGGGCCGGAAGCGGTGCAAGGGCGACCCGCTCATCGCGTCGGTGGCGGCGGTCAGCGTCGGCATCCTGGACGGCCAGCCCCGGCTGGACCTGTGCTACTCCGAGGACGTCATCGCCGAGACCGACATGAACGTCGTGTGCACCGGCGACGGCCGCTTCGTGGAGGTCCAGGGCACGGCCGAGCGGGAGCCCTTCGACCGGGCGATGCTGGACGAGCTGCTGAACCTGGCCGTCGCCGGCTGCGCCGAGCTGACCGCCGTGCAGCAGGCGGCCCTGGCCCCGTGACCGCCCGGCTCGTCCTCGCTACTCACAACCGGGGCAAACTCCCTGAGTTCACCCGGATCCTGTCCGCCGCCGGCGTCGCCGTGCAGCTGGCCGGGCTCGACGACTTTCCCGGCGCCCCCGACGTCCGCGAGACGGGCGCCACGTTCGCCGAGAACGCCCTGCTCAAGGCCCGCGCGATCGCCGACTTCACCGGCCTGCCGTCGGTGTCGGACGACTCGGGCCTGTGCGTGGACGCGCTGAACGGGATGCCCGGCGTGCTGTCGGCCCGCTGGTCGGGCGGGCACGGAGACGACGAGGGCAACCTGCGGCTGGTGCTGGGCCAGCTGGGCGACGTGCCCGACCCCCGGCGCGGCGCCCACTTCGCGTGCCTCGCCGCGCTCGTCCTGCCGTCGGGCCGCGAGCACGTCAGCGAGGGCGCGGTGCACGGGCGGCTCATCCGCGCCCCGCGCGGGGCGAACGGGTTCGGCTACGACCCGATCTTCGTCCCGGACCCGGCGGAGCTGGCCGGGGCAGGCCTGGACGGCGGCCCGGGCTCGCCGCTCGCCGGCCTGACCACCGCGGAGCTGGACCCGGCGGTCAAGGACCGGATCAGCCACCGCGGCAAGGCGCTCCGCAGCCTGGTCCCGGTCATCGGCGCCTGGTGCTTGTAGGGTAGGCGCGGACTTTACTGGCTGGCGGCTGAAGGAGAGCTCGTGGCTGATGAGCGGCTCGCGCCCGGAGACCCGGCGCCCGATTTCACCCTGCCCGACGCGGACGGCCACCAGGTCAGCCTGGCGTCGCTGCGCGGCCAGCGGGTGATCGTGTACTTCTACCCGGCGGCCATGACCCCGGGCTGCACCAAGCAGGCCTGCGACTTCCGCGACAGCGAGCAGTCCCTGGCCGCGGCTGGCCTGGCGGTCATCGGCATCTCCCCGGACAGCCCGGCCAAGCTGGCCAAGTTCCGGGAGAAAGAAAGCCTCAACTTCCCGCTCCTGTCCGATCCCGACCATGCGACCGAGAAGGCGTACGGCACCTACGGCGAGAAGATGATGTACGGGAAGAAGTCGGTGGGCGTGATCAGGTCCACCTTCGTCGTCGGGGCCGACGGGCGCATCGAGCAGGCGCACTACGGGGTGAAGGCCACCGGGCACGTCGCGCGGCTGCGCCAGGAGCTCGGCGTCTGACCGGGCGGCGGGGCCGTAGCCCAATGGCAGAGGCACAGGATTTAGGATCCTGCCAGTGTGGGTTCGAATCCCACCGGCCCCACTCGGTGATGTCTCAGGGCATGGCGGCCCCCGCGCCGGGGTCAGTGTTCACCAGGCGCGTCGCGAGGCGGGTGACGCCGACGGTGAGCAGGACCGCCGCCGAGGTGACCGTCAGGTAGATCCACGGCGAGCCGGCGGGCAGTCCCGGAGCCCCCAGCGCGCTGTCGAACGGCAGCACCGTGGCCAGCGCGAGCAGGGTGCCGAGCGCGACGGCGGTGCCGGAGACCAGGACGGCGTCGACAGTCATCGCGCGGGCGACCTGGCCCCGGCTGGCCCCGGCCAGCCGCAGCAGCCGCAGCGGGCGGCGGCGCCCGGCCGCGGCGGCCGCGGTCGCGTTGATCAGCGCCACGGTCGTGTAGGCCAGCACCGCGGCGACCAGCAGGTAGGTCACCCAGGCGCCGGTCTGCTGCTGCGCGGAGAATGCGGCCAGGGTCGCGGTCCGGCCCGTGACCCGGGCGCCGGGCGCGACGGCGCGCAGGGCCTGCTGGAGCGCGGCCCGGTCCGCGCGCCCGTCGGTCCGCACCAGGACCTGGCCGGCCAGGCCGGTGGCGGTGTGCGCGGCGAGCAGCCCGGCGGGCAGCAGCAGCAGCGGGTAGCCGCGGGGTGCGGTGAAGACGGCGACGACTGTCAGCCGCCGGACGGCGTTGTCGCCGAACCGGAGCGACACGGTGTCGCCCAGGTCGCGGCCGCGCTCCCGGTCGGCGGCCGGGATCGCGATCGTGTCGCCGTGCAGCCCGGACAGGCGGCCCGCCGTGACCGGGTAGCGGGTGACCTCGCTGGCCGCGGCCCCGTCCAGGCCCTCCAGCGGGATGGCCTCGGCGTCCCGCGGATCGCTGCCGCGCGGCAGGTCGAAGAAGCCCTCGCTGGTCACGACCGGGGAGGCGGCGACCACGCCGGGCATGCGGCGCAGCCCCGCCGCCGCGCTCAGCGGCAGCCCGGCCGGGGCCGAGGCGACCAGGTCGGCGCTCAGCTCACGGGCGTAGGCGTGCCCGGTCGCGGCCTGCTGCGACGTCTGCAGGTACAGCAGCGCGCTGGTCAGGCCCGTGGCCAGCATGACCGGCGTGATCACGGCCGCGGTCCGGGCGGCGCGGCTGCGGAGCGTGATCATGGCGACATGCCCGGCCCGGGGCGCGAGGACGGCGGCGGCCGAGCCGGCCAGCCACAGCAGCGGCCGGGTGAGGGCGGGGGCGAGCAGGGCCAGGCCGAGGCCCCACAGCAGCGCGGACGGCGCGGCCGTGCTGGCGGCCACCGGCCCGTCGAACGCGAGCGCGGTGACCAGGGCCAGGGCCACGGCCCCGGCCAGCGCGACCAGGCCGAAGGCCAGCCGCGGGCGGCTCATCCGCCGCAGCGGCGCGCCGTCGCCGGCCAGCGCCTCGACGGGCCGGGTGCGGATCGCCTCCCGCGCCGCGACGAGCGCTGCCGCCGCCCCGGTCAGGACCGCGATCGCGGCGCCGCTCGCGGCCGGGATGAGGCCCTGGTGATAGACGAGGCGCTCGGCGGCCAGGCCATGCCCGGCCAGCGCGGCCAGCAGGCGCCGGCCGAGGGCCGCAGCCGGGAGCAGGCCGAGGCCGGCCGCGGGCACGGCCAGCAGCACGGCCTCGCTGAGCACCAGGCGCCGCAGCTGGCCGGGCGTCGCCCCGATGGCGCGCAGCAGCGCGATCTGGCGGCGGCGCAGCTGGACCGACAGCGCGAGCGTGCTGGCCACGATGAAGACCGCGACCATGACCATGATCCCGCCCGACGCGGCGGCAAGGGGGATCAGGCCGCTGCTCTGGCCGGCCGCGGCCGGAAACTCGGCGCGGCCGCGCCCGGCACCGGTGAGAACCAGCGCGGTGCCGGCCGGGAGCGCGGCCGTGATCCGGCCGGCCAGCCGGGCCACCGTGACCCCGCGGTCCGGGTACACCCCCAGCGTGTCGACCTGGCCGGGCCGGCCGAGCAGGGCCTGCGCCCGGGCGTCGGTGACGAACATGGCGGGCGCCTGCGCCGATCCGGCACCGGCGATGCCGGACACGCGCAGGGCGACCACGGTCCCGCGCGCGATCACGCGCAGCGGGCGGCCGTCCGCGAGGTGCAGCCGGGCGGCCGTGCCCCGGTCGACGACCACGTCGCCGGGAGCCGCCGGCGCCCGGCCGCTGATCAGCCGGTAGGGCGTCAGCCGGGCCGAGGACCAGCCGTGCGCCGCGATGGCGGCCAGCGCGGCGGGCGCCCCGCCGCGCAGCACAGTGACCGGGACCGACACGTCGCCGACAGTGCGCGCGACGCCCGGCAGGGCGGCGATCACCCGAACCGGGCCGGCGCCCAGGCGGTCGCGCTCGGCCAGGGGCTCGCCGTCGTACTCCTGCACGCCGGTCACCAGGACCGGGGCGGTGGCCAGGCGCTGGGCCGGGACGTCGGCGCGCAGGCCGGTCTCCAGGAGGGCGCCGCACACGGTGACCAGCAGCGCGGCCAGGGCCAGCGCGAAGAACGAGGCGGCGAAGCCGGGCAGCTGGTGGCGGATGTTCCGCCGGGCCAGCCGGGCCGCTACCACGACGACCCGGCCAGGGCGGTCGCCGGCGCCGGGCCGTCTGTTCTGTGCGTTCCGGGCGTTCCGGCGGGACGGGCGAGCCGGGTCATCCGGTCCGCGACCGCGCCGGGACTGGGCTGTCGCAGCTCGCCCGCGACCCGCCCGTCGGCCAGGAAGACCACCCGGTCCGCGCAGGCGGCGGCCACCGGATCGTGGGTCACCATCACCACGGTGGTGCCCCGGCCGTGCACGGCGGCCGACAGGAGGCCGAGGATCCCGGCCGCGGTGGCCGAGTCCAGGGCCCCCGTCGGCTCGTCGGCGAACACGACGCTGGGCTGGCTGATCAGGGCACGGGCGATGGCGACCCGCTGCTGCTGGCCGCCGGACAGCTGGCCCGGCCGCGCCCGGTGGCGCCCGGTCAGGCCCACCTCGTCGAGGGCGCGGGCGACCGACCCCCGCGGCGGCCGCCGGCCCGCCAGCCGCAGCGGCAGCGCGACGTTCTCCGCGGCGGTCAGCTCAGGCAGCAGGTTGAACGACTGGAACACGAAGCCGACCTGCTCCCGCCGCAGCCGGGCCAGCGCGCGCTCGGGCAGGCCGGCCAGGTCCTGCCCGTCCAGCCGGACCGAGCCCGACGTCGGCCGGTCCAGGCCGGCGGCACAGTGCAGGAGCGTCGACTTGCCCGAGCCCGAGGGACCCATCACCGCCGTGAAGCTGGCCCGCTCGAAGCTCAGCGTTACGGCGTCGAGGGCCGTCGCGGCGGCCGCCCGGCTGCCGTAGCGCCTGGTGACGGCATCGAGCCGGACGGGCTGGTCGCTGGTGGCCACGGTTCCTCCTAAGTTTTCACCTGTAAGTAGAAACTTACAGGTGAAAACTTCTGTGTCAACCGAATTGGCCGGGGAGGCGGCCCGCCGTCGGCAGGCTGGCGCTCCGCGGTCGGCTCGCACGCCGGCAGCACCGACGCCATCGGCAGCGCTCAGATCCGCCGCGCCGCGGTCGCGGCGGTGACCGGCTGAGCACTGGCCCGGCTGGCCCGCGGGTGCCTGCTGGGGCCGGTGTTACTGGCCGGGCGGTTGTGGCGTCGCTCCGTCATGATCGCCGTGCGACCGAACGACATGAACGTGCAGTTACTGCTCAAACAGCAGCAGTAACTGCACGTTCATGCTGTATTTCGTCGGCCCGCGGCCCGCCCGCCCTCATGGACGCACAGCCGCAGGACCGCGGCAGGCCCGCCGGTCAGCCCCGGCGGCGGGCGGCGGCCCGGCGGGCCGCCGTCCTGATGGCCAGCACGACCAGCGGGATGGCCGCCACGAGGTACACGGCCCAGCCCGCCCGCGTGCCCGCGAGGCCAGCCACGATGGCGACGAGGAGCGCACTCGTGACCAGGGCGCCCGGCCAGGTGCGGGGACTCCAGCCCACGCCGATCCGCTTCCGCCCGAACCACGGCTGGCGGCCGCGGCCCACTCTGTCCAGGGGGCTCTGGTCATCGCGCATGATTCCGCCTTCCGTTACGGGCCTGTGGTCAGGAACTAACCGGGCGGATGAACAGGCCGGTAACCGTGCCGTCCGGGCTGAAGGTGACGCGCAGGCTCCGCTCGCCCGCCTCGAAGTACAGCGGGGTGTCCACGACCGTGCCGTCGGGGACGGGCGTGGCGGCGGGCTCGCCGGCCCGCTCGAAGCGGCCGACCTGGCCGATGGTCAGCGCCCAGGCGCCAGCCAGCCGCCGGGCGTCCAGGCTGGCCAGCATGAGCTCGCCGAAGTCGCGGCGGGCGGCCTCCCACTGGCCGGCCGCGATGCTCGCGAGGATCGTCCCGGCCCGGTCGGCGGCGCCGGGCACGATGACCCGGTTCATCGGCGCGCCGGTCCGGGGGTCGACGGGCCGGCCGAAGCGCTGGAACGCGGCCTGCCGGGTCGTCCCGAGCACCTCGCCGATGCCTCTCCAGCTCTGGCCGGCGGACCGGGCGCGGTCCACCGCCAGCTGCAGGGCCGCATCGGCCGTGGCGGCCAGCTCCCGTGCGGCCGCCACGGCCGCTAGTTCCGAGCCGGCCGCCGGGTGGCCGAGCTCGCCGGCCAGGCGGCGCGCCGTGTCGCTGATCCGGACGGCCATCGGGTCCGGCGCATCGCCGGCCGCCGGCCGGGGGAGCGCCGGGCCGCCCGCGGCATGTCCGTCGCTCAGCACACCGTCAACCTTTCCATGACGCCGATCTGGCGTCAAGGTCTCATTAACAAACGGCCGAAGGTTATCGCCGGAGCGCTCCCGGCGGCGCCGGGCCGCGCTGCGGCACGTGGCATCGCAGTACCGCCGCTGGCGGCCGCTTCCTCGCTGAATAGGTAGCTCCCGGCCGCACGCGCCGCAGGCGGCCGGCTCGCTCACCTCAGCCATCGCTCTGCCTCCCGAATATTGCGTGCTGTCCAGCATAGCAGCACGTAATAAAATCGTGCTGAATCCGAGTGGCACGAAATAACGGGCGGCCGGTCATCGTGCGAGCCGAGCGCACCCGGCCAGCCGCCGCCGGACCAGGACCGATCTGGCAAACTGGGCGCTATGACCCGGCCGGTGGGCTTCGACCTTGACCTGACGCTGATCGACTCCCGGCCCGCCATTCTGGCCGCCTGGACCGAAGTGGCCCGGGAGACCGGGGTCGTGATCGACCTCGCGGCGGTCGACCGGCGGATGGGGTCCAAGCTCGAGGACGAGGCGGCGTTCTGGTTCCCGGCCGATCAGGTGGCCCCGGCGGCCGCCGTGTACCGGCGGCACTACGTGCGGCTGGCCCCGGGCATGACCGACGCCCTGCCGGGCGCGCGCGAGTCGCTGGCCGCGGTCCGCGCCGCGGGCGCCGCGCCGGTGGTCATCACGGCCAAGCACCCGGTCTCGGTCGGCCCCAGCATGCTGGCCGCCGGGCTCACCGTGGGGGAGATCTTCACCCTGGTGCACGGTCCCGAGAAAGCGGCCGTCCTGACCAAGATCCAGGCCGTCGCCTACGTCGGGGACACCCCGGCCGACATGATGGCCGCGCGGTCGGCGGGAACGCACGCCGTCGGAGTCCCCACGGGTTCTTTCGCCAGAACGGAACTGCTCACCGCGGGCGCCCACACCGTGCTGGACTCGCTGCGGGAGTTTCCCGCCTGGTACGCCGCCTTCCGAAGCGGCCCCGGCTGACCGGGCCGGCCCGGCGCTAGTCCGGCGCCGCGGCCAGCCAGGAGCCGATCAGCGGCCGCAGGTCGGCCAGGCGGCTGACGACGGCGTCCGGGGCGGAGCCGGGGAATGACGGCACGTCGCTGTTGGGCACCAGCACGGCCCGCATGCCCATGCTCTTGGCGCCGTGCACGTCGTCGAACGGCCGGTCCCCGACGAACACGCACTCCGCCGGGTCGGCCATCCCGACGGCGGCCATGGCCGCCTCGAACGCCGCCCGGTGCGGCTTGGTCCAGCCGATCTCGCTGGTGTAGACCGCCCCGTCGATCAGGTCGAGCACCCCGTCGCGGCGGAAGATCTCCTCGTGCCAGCTGCGCGGCCAGAACGTGTTGGACAGCACGCCGATCTTGATGCCGTTCTCCCGCAGGTACCGCAGCAGCGGCGGCACGTCCGGGTCGATGTAGGTGTGCGGCTCCCACGCGGTGGAGTACGTCGCCAGCAGCGCGTCGGTGTAGTCGACCCCGGCCCGCTCGAAGACCGCGCTCAGCGTCCAGCTGCTCTGGTCCTGGCCCGCGAGCTCCCACAGGTCCCGCTCGGCGGCATGGATAGCGGCCGCGGCCTGCACCGCCTGCTCGCCGGCGAGGTGCTGGACGAACACCTCATGCCACAGCCCGGCCAGGTCGACCTGGTGCCACGGCGTCAGGGTCCCGCCCCAGTCGAAGATTACGGCCCGTACGCTCACGCGCGGCATCTTATCGGGGCCGCCCGCCGGGCCGTCGCGCGAGCGGCCGGGCGCGGCAGCCGGGGTCGAGAGGGTTCGGCGTGCTAAGAGAGGGGACGGTGCCGGAATCGGCCGCGTAACGGCCGGCTGGGCGGACACGGGCGGGGGCCGGCTGGGACACTAGCCGGAAAACATGATGCCAGCGGAGTCGCCGGCTCAGGAGGGACGCGAGCAATGGCCGATCCGGAACGGGCAGTCGAGGTGCAGGGCACAGTCGCCGTGAGCGGCTCGGTGGCCAAGCAGGGTCCCGACATGATCGTTGCCGAGATCGAGCGGACCAGGGAGAACCTGGCCCGCACGATCGATGCGCTGACCGAGAAGGTCAGCCCGGCCAACAACGTCCGCAAGCTCAGGGAGCAGATCGCGGCGCAGGCGGCCCGGCCGGAGGTCATCCTCGGCGCGGCCGCGGTGGGCCTGGCGGTGGTCGGCTTCACCATCTACCGCATCTGGGGCCGCCGCCGGCGGTAGCGCCGGGCCGCCCGGCGAGCCGGCGCGGCCCCCGGCCGCGCCCTGCCCGCCCTGCGCTCAGCTCTCCTCGGCCTCGGAATCGGCCGTGAGCGCCGTGTACTCGGCCGCCGAGAGCAGGCCGGGCGGCACGTCCTGGTCGCCCTCCTCCTGCGCCAGGCTGACCTTGAACAGCCACCCGGCTCCGTACGGGTCGGAGTTGACCAGGCCTGGGTCATCGTCGATCTCCGGGTTGACCTCGGTCACCTCGCCGTCCACCGGCGAGTAGAGGTCGCTGACCGACTTGGTCGACTCCACCTCGCCGCAGGGTTCCCCGGCCGTGACCTTGGTGCCGGGCGCGGGGGCCGATACGAAGACGACGTCGCCCAGGGCGCGCTGGGCGTGATCGGTGATGCCGACCGAGGCGATGGAGCCGCTGACGGCTACCCACTCGTGCTCGGGGGTGTAGTGCAGCTCCTCGGGAACGCTCATCTGCACCTCTCTTGTCCCATGTGACGTGGTGACCCGGATGGTCCCTTACCGGGCGGCTGGCCCGGTAAGCACTGGCCCGGTGAGCAATTGTGCTCCGCGGCCTAGGCCGGCCGCCGGTAGAACGGCAGCGGTACCAGTCTGGCAGGCTCCGCGCGGCCTCGGATGTCCACGGCCAGCCGTCCCGCGCCGCCGTCGCCCTCGGCCTGCTCGGCTACCGCCGGGCTGATGTAGGCCATCGCGATCGGCGTGCCGAGGGTCGGTGACGGAGCGCCGCTGGTGACCGTGCCGACCGGCGCGCCGTCCCACAGCACGCGGTAGCCATGCCGGGGCACCCGGCGCGACCCGGCGATCAGGCCCACCAGCCGCCGCTGCGGGGCGGCCTGCGCCCGGGCGGCCAGCGCCGTCCGGCCGACGAAGTCGCCGGGCTTGTCGAGCCGCACCAGCCGGTCCAGGCCCGCGTCATAGGGCGTCAGGTCCGGCCCGAGCTCATTGCCGTACAGGGCCATCCCGGCCTCCAGGCGCAGCGTGTCCCGCGCCGCGAGCCCGGCCGGCACCAGCCCGTGCTCCGCGCCGGCCGCGCTCAGCGCCGCCCAGATGGCCGGGGCCGCCGCGGGCGGGGCGAAGATCTCGAAGCCGTCCTCGCCGGTGTAGCCGGTCCGGGCCAGCAGCACGCTCACGCCGGCCACGGTGGCCGGGTAGCTGGCGTAGTACTTGACCTGCGTGAGGTCAGCGTCGGTGAGCGGCCCGAGGATGGCGGCCGAATGCGGCCCCTGGATGGCGATCAGCGCGTAGTCGTCACCGCGGTCGGCCACCGTCGCGTCCAGCTTGGCGGCCCGGTCGCTGAGCAGCGCGAATACCGCGGGGGCGTTGGCCGCGTTCGCGACGACCATGAACTCCTCGGGCGCCAGCCGGTAGACGACGAGGTCGTCCAGGACGCCGCCGTCGTCGGCGCAGATCACCGTGTAGCGGGCGCGGCCCGGCGCCAGCGTGCCGAGGTTGCCGGTCAGCGCGTAGTCCAGCGCGTCGGCGGCGCCCGGCCCGGTGACGGCGATCTCGCCCATGTGCGACAGGTCGAACAGGCCGGCCGCGGACCGGACCGCATTGTGCTCGGCGGTCTCGCTGCCGTAGCGCAGCGGCATCAGCCAGCCGGCGAAGTCGGTGAGCGTGGCGCCCAGCTCCTCGTGCACGCTCGTCAGCGGGGTCCGCCGCGGGCCCGTGCCGCGCGCCCCGCCGCCGGGTGGGTCAGTGATCGCGGGATCCGTCATGGCAGCTCCAAGGACTGGCGCCCGGCGCCCCGGCTGCGGGCGGCAGGAACGGGTATGGCGGGTGAACGGGCGCATGGCAGGCGCTGACCAGCCTACCGGCCGGGGCCGGCCGGCCCGGCGCCGCCCGGCCGGCCCCTCGATGTGATAGGCGGTAGTACATGGACCTGCTGACCGAAGACGAGATCGCCGCACAGCTCGCCGGCCTGCCCGGCTGGGCGCGCACCGGCGGCTCCATCGCCGCCACCTTCTCGCGGGCTGACTTCCGCGACTCGCTGCTGTTCGTGGGAATGGTCGGCTACCTGGCCGAGGCGGCCAACCATCATCCCGACGTCGCGATTTCCTGGAACAAGGTGACGCTGACCCTGTCCACGCACTCGGCGGGCGGCCTGACCGGGGCTGACTTCGGGCTGGCCGGGCAGATCAGCGCCCTGGCCTAGACCGCGCCCGCGGCGGGGCCGGCCGGACTCCCCGCCTGCGGACGGCGCCACGCCCCCGGGTGGCGCCGCCCACAGGACGAAGATCCCCCTACCGCTCGTCGCGACCCTCGTACACCTTGCGCCACGACCCGGCCGAAGCCGGGCGCTGCGCAGCCGGGCGATCCCGCCGGGAATCACACAGCCCCCCGGACGAAGGTCCCCCTCCGCGACTCACGGTTTCCCCGTACCTCACGGTGCCGTTTTTCCCCCGGCCCGGTCTCCCGGACTCTCCAGCCCCGCGTGGGTTTCTATTTATACACGCTGTGCAGAGTCGATTACAGCTTGTTACAACATTGAGGTCAGATGGGGTGCGGCAGCGCCCGGGAACGATCACCGGGCAGCGTCCGGACCGCCCCGGCCCAGCGCCGGCCCCCCAGCCCCGTTTCCATGATCACGACCGTTCGCCGGGCAAAGGCCGGGGGTAAACGGTCGCGATCACGGAGAAACGGGGCGGCCGGGGGCTGGCGGGTGATGCTAGGAGGGGCTGAGGGGGGTTCGCGGGCGGGTGCAGAGCTCGTCCAGCCGGCCCAGTGTCTCGGCCATGGCCGCAGCCCAGACCTTGCCGTTATCCATGTCGGCGCGCTCCGCTTCCGGCGCTCGGGAGCAGTCGTAGATCTCCGTCACGATGGTCGCGTCCGGGCCGTCGGGGGTGAGCTCGTAGCTCCACCGGTGCCCCCACCGGGCCGGGTCCTCGCTGCCTGCGGTGGCTTCGGGATGCCCGCGCCCGGCCGCGGGCTCCCAGCCGATCCGCCGGTCCTGCTCGTACTCGACCACGTGGTTGTTCATCTCGTAGTCGCCGAGATGCGGGAAGTACATCTTCATCACGAAGACGTCTCCCACGCCCGAGATCACCGCGGCGGACCCCGCTCCCCGCAGGCTCTTCGAGCCATCGAACTCCGGGTGCCGCACGGGATCGGCGAGGACCTGGAAGATGTCGTGCGCCCGGGCGCAGATCCGCCGCGATACGGCAACGGGCTGAAACTCATCATCCGTCATGAGGCCCGGTTCCCTTCCCTGGGCGCCGCCGCCCCTTGCGCTGGCGCCACTGCCTTGACGGCAGATAAGACGCGCCACCGCCCGGCAATTCATCGCCCGGGGGCAGGCAGCCTCGCTTCGCGGTCCCGCCAGCCCTCAGTACCTGCTCAGCCGAAGTCGCAGGGCAGGTGCTTGCCCTCTGAGAAGTTTCCGCCATCGAGCGCTCAGGGCATCGCCCCGGAACTCTCGACGAGGCGACATCATTGAGGTCAGGCGCCGATGCCGACCGGGCGGCGCCGCAAGGGAATGCGCAGGAGGTTAGCCGATGACGACGACCGGCACCGTGCACGGATGTCCTGTCGATGACTCATTCGACCCGCTGTCACCGGACTTCCTCGCGGACCCCTACGTGGTCATGGCCGCGCTGCCCCGGGAAGAGCAGCCCATTTTCTTCGCCCCGTCGATCGGGTATTACGTCCTCACCAGATACGCCGACATTGAGGAGGTGTTCCTGGATCCGGCCACCTATTCCGCGGCGGTCGCTCAGGCCCCGCTGGTGCCGCTGGTGGCTGAGGCCCAGCAGATCCTGCTCGCGGGCGGCCATAAGCCCCAGCCGTCGATGGTCAGCCTGGACGAGCCGGAGCATGCCAGGCTCCGTAAGCCGGCCGCCCGGGCGTTCAGCATGAAACGGGTTACCGCCCTGATCCCCGTGATCGAGGTGACCACCGCGTCGCTGCTGGACGCCGTCGGCGCGGCGGCCGAGTTCGACCTGGTCGCAGCGCTCGCCTTCCCGCTGCCGGCCAACATTGTCTTCTCCCTGATGGGCGTGCCTGAGCGGGCTTATGACCAGATAAAGCACTGGAGCGGATATCGGGCAGCCCTGGGGTGGGGGCGCCCGGCACCCAGGGACCAGGTCGAGATCGCGACCGGCATGGCCGCCTACCGCGCGTACCTGGGCCAACTGGTCGACGCGAAGGTGGCCGAGCCCGGTGACGACCTGACCAGCGATCTGATCGCCGTCCACCACGAGAACCCGGAGCGGCTCACCCTGGAGGAAATCGCCTCGATCTTGTTCTCGCTGTCGTTTGCCGGGCACGAGACCACCACCGGGCTCATTGGCAACACCGTTCGCCGCCTGCTCGAAGTTCCGGGTCGCTGGTCCGGCACCGTGCAGAATCCCGGCCTCATACCTGGCGCAGTGGAAGAGACTCTGCGTTACGACCCCTCGGTGCCGGTCTGGCGGCGGGTCACCACCCAGCCAGTCACGCTGGCCGGCGTGAACCTCCCTGAGGGGGCCAGGCTCTTCCTGTGGCTGGCAGCCGCGGGCCGCGATGCTGCGGCCTTCAGCCAGCCGGACGTATTCGACGTGCACCGGTCCGACTCCGGACGCCACCTGGCCTTCGGCAAGGGCCTGCACTACTGCCTGGGCGCGAACCTCGGGAAGCTGGAAACTCAGATCGCGGTCGCCGCGCTCGCCAGCCGCTATCCGCGCCTGGGGCTTGCGGCGGACCAGCGGCTTACGTTCCATCCGAACATCTCATTCCGGGGACCGCAGGTTCTGAGGGTTCGCACGCAAGGAGGCGGCTGACTGCGCCCGCAGTTTTACATTTCGGCGCGGCTTTGGAGCGTCAGCGGCTGCCACTTCCCAACTCGCCCACGAGGGTGAAGCCGCCGGCGCTTTGATCCACTTGGCTAAATCCGGCAGCGCGTGCCTTGCGGCGCTCTGCGGCTCCGGCTGAGCGGCCGGTACCTGCTCAGCCGAAGTCGCAGGGCAGGTGCTTGATGCCGTTGATGAAGCTGGAAAGCAGCCGGTCGGGCTCGCCCGCGCGGATGTCGGGCACCCGGGTCATCAGCTCGCGGAGCATCGCGGTGATCTCCCGGCGCGCCAGGTGCGCGCCCAGGCAGAAGTGCGGCCCCGCGCCCCCGAACGCGACGTGCGGGTTGGGGGAGCGCGTGATGTCAAAGCGCTCCGGGTTCTGGAATACGGCCTCGTCCCGGTTGGCCGCCCAGTAATACAGGATGGCCTTGTCGCCCTCGCGGTAGTCACGGCCGTTCAGCGTGCAGTCCCGGGTCACCGAGCGGCGCATCCAGATGACCGGCGAGACGTAGCGGAGGATCTCCTCGACCGCGCCGCCCATGCGGCCGTCCGGGTCGGCCTGCAGCAGCGCCCGCTGCTCCGGATACTCGGTCAGCAGCACCAGCCCGTTGGAGATCGCGGTCCGGGTGGTCTCGTTCCCCGCGACCACCAGCAGGATGAAGAACGAGGCCAGCTCGGCCGGCGTGAGCTGCTCGCCGTCGAGGTTGGCACTGGCCAGGGCCGTCGTCAGGTCGTCAGCGGGCTGCTCCTGGCGGGCCGCGGCCAGCTCGGTGACTAGGTCGGCCAGCGCCTGGCCGGCCAGCAGGATCTGCGTGATGGCCTCGTCCATGTTGCCGCTGAGGAACTCAGGGTCGCCGCCGCCGAGGATGATGTTGGTGTTGCGGAGCACCATCTCGTCGTGCTCGGGGCCGATCCCCATCATCGCGGAGATGATCTTCAGCGGCAGCCGGGCCGCGACCTGGCCGACGAAGTCGCATGGCCCGGTCTCCAGCAGCTCGTCGACGATCTGAGCGGCCGTGCGCTGCACGTTCTCCTCGAACCGCTTGATCATCTTCGGGGTGAACGCCCGGGACACAATCCGGCGCAGCCGCGCGTGCCGCGGGTCGTCCATGCTGATCATGGAGCCGAAGTACTCGTTGTACTCGGCGGGCAGGTCGACGATGCTCGTCGCGCCGCGGGCCGAGGAGAACAGCTCGGGATGCCGGCTGGCCTCGGTCACGTCGGCATGCCGGACGAACGCGTAGTACCCGCCGCCCTCGGCCGCCGCGAACGGGACCTCCGGCTCGGGGAACCAGGCCGGCCCCGGCAGCGCGCGCAGCTTGGCGAACCCGGCGTGCCGCCGGTCGGGCGGCCGCGCCCAGAACTCGTCCGCGGACAGATTGACGTCCTGGAGGCCCGGGTCGAGCTGGCCAGGACCGGGATGCGCAGTGGTCACGGATCGCCCTTCACGCAGCGGCGGCTGAGTCTGGTTCATCGTGACAGATGCAGCCATAAGCGGGAAGAGCGGAGCGGCCTCACGATCGCTGCCGGGCGCCCCCGCCCCGGACCGGCCGCCCCCGCAGCGCGGGGCGCGGCGAGTCGGTCATGATCGCGATGGCGACCGGGGCGGGCACCCCGGCGACCTCGACGACCGTGCAGGCCAGCCGGGCGCCGCCCGCGACCAGGACGGCCCAGCCGTCGCCGGCCGCCCGCTCGAGGCTGAGCGGGACGTCGGCCGGCGCCCCGGCCCGGGCCAGGCAGGCCGCGGCCGCCGCCAGCCGCGCCGCCGAGGCGACCGGCGGCTCGGACAGGTGGCTGCACAGCCGGGAGAACGCCGCGGCCAGGCCCGCGTCGCTGGCCGGCCAGACCGGATGGCGCGGGTCAGCCGCCGCCCACCCGCACGCGGCGAAAGCCGCGCCGCCCGCGGACAGGACGAGCCCGCCGGCCGGGCCGGGCTCAGGCGGCCGCGGCTGCGGCACGACGGCGCCCGGGCCGGGCGGCCGGGCCGGCTCGCCGATCGCGGCCGCGATGCGCAGGTCCGGGTCGAGCCCGAGCCGCAGCGCCGCGCTCTCCAGGTACGCCGGCAGCAGCGCCAGCGGCCACGGTGCAGCCCGGGGCAGCCGCCCGGCCTCGCGCAGCGTTACCCCGCGCCACGCGACCAGGACCCGGCCGGCGCTGTCGACCGCCGCGACATCCCAGGTCAGTTCCGCAGGCGGCGGTGCCGCCTCCCCGTCGGGACTCGGCGCCGGCGGCGGCACCAGGCCCGGCCGCCCGCCGACCCCGCCGGCCGCGCCGGCCCCGAACGCCGCGTCGGCCCCGGACCCGGACGGGCGCCGGGCCGTCGCCACGGCCCTGATCTCGACCTCGCCGACGGCCGCCGCGCCGCTGAACGTGATCGACGCGCAGGCCGCCGGCCAGACCCGGCGGTCGGGGACGCACGCCTGCAGCGCCTGCAGGACCGCGTCGTTCAAGCCCGGGCTGCCCAGCAGCAGGTCGTCGGGGGCCGCCCCGGCGCCGGCCTCGCCCGGCGGGAACCACGCGCGGTCATCAGGGCCGCGGGCCAGCGCCCGGCAGGACCGGGCCCTGAGCTCAGGCAGGCCCGCGATCCGCCGGAACCGGCCCGCCTGGAAGCAGACCGTCCCGTACAGCTCGCCGCCGTCCACCATCCCGGCGCCCGCGGCCGGAGTCCGGGCCGCCCGCGGGCCGGACGGCGTGCCCGGCTCGGCCGGCTCGTCGGCGCCGAACTCCGCCCGGACGTGGTCGACGACCAGGCCGCTCTCCGCGCTGCGCAGCGTGGTCGTGATCTTGCCGCCATCAGCGGCCGGGAGCCCGACCGGCGGGCCCATCGTCACGGCCGTGGCGCGGCGCAGCGGCCGCCCGGCCAGGGCCGAGGCCGCCTGCGCCAGCGCCTCCAGCGCCAGCACCGGCGGCAGCACGGGCCGTCCGTCGACCCGGTAGTCGGCCAGGTACGGGTCGCTGGCCAGCGACAGCCGCGCGTCACAGACCAGCTCGATGCCCGGGTAGTGCACGATCACCTCGCGCAGGAACCGGCCGGACGGCCGCGGGGCGGGCGGCACGGGCCCGGCGTGGGCCGGGCCGGGCACCCCGATCCGCCCGTGCACCGCGACCCGGTCCGGCCGACCCGGCGTGGCCAGCACCTTCAGCAGCAGCCGGGCCGCGTCGCCCGCGCTGATGCCCGTCATCCCGGCGCGCGCCATGCTCTGCTCCAGGTCGGGCCGCCCGCGCAGCCCGGCGCCCGTCCAGCCGGGCAGCTCGATGTGCAAGGCGCGGCCCCCTGGGATC
>Ga0193726_1000802_pt1 | contig 28932 bp, 25 predicted proteins | sample H2c1metaG_FD_144928 | JGI IMG/M metagenome (GOLD analysis project Ga0193726, IMG submission 144928) | Soil microbial communities from a riparian zone of the East river system, Colorado, United States - H2c1 | ecosystem: Environmental > Terrestrial > Soil > Riparian zone | place: USA: East River...
CTAATCCACCAGAGTCAGTGACGAGCATGCCGGGAACCACGCTGGTGACGCTGGTGACTGTGATAGCGGTGGCACCGGCGGCGGTGTCTCCCGATGAAGTTTTGGTGATCTGATTTGCGACGGTAGCCGCGAGCCATTTGCTGCCATCAAACACGAGGCCACCGAGGCTATTAAGGGCAGAAGCACTCCATACCGGCTTGTTTGCGCCTGTCGCCTGATTGATCGTGTATCCACTGATTAGATCGACGGCCTGCGATACATTATTGCTGCCGTCTTTGGTGATATGATCGGCGGTCGAGAAATCGAACCAAAATCCGGGTGGATGATAGGTCAGACTGGTTGCATCATCAATCGTTCCTGTGAGATTTGCGCTCAGGGTGATCGTGTTGTCAGTGATGCTTTGGATCCAGGTTTGGTCTGGAATGCCCGTCCCAACCACGGTGCCATAGACCTGGAGGCCAGTTGCGTCCTCGAGGATGATAACAGCCTGCCCGGACGATGAGCTACCGGACGTGGTAATCGTGACATCAGGAAACAGCAGATCAGGACTTGTGGGCTTTGAAACATCCCGGATCAGGCAATCGACATGATCGCCTGAAATCGGTCCCTGAGATGGTGCCGAGATCGTGATGGTGGCCGTGCGATCGGTAGTTTCGGTATAGTCTGGCTTGGCGAAGAAGTTGAGCGTAATCGGATTCGCAGCCCCCTTCTTCACCGTCAGCACACTGGTGCCGTCGAACGTCAGGAACGGATCGAGCAGGCAGGCGTCGGCCAGACCCTGGGCAAGAGTCCGGTCCCATCCTGCCGTGTCGAAGTCGGTTCCGGTCACAGTGATTGTGATACCGGCTGGATACGTGTCCATCAGCACAGAGGGATAGTTAATGCAGAACCCGGCGACATCTCCCTCGCGCACTACGGTATCGCCGTAAATGCTCCAGTTAAGGATGCCTGCGGCGTAACTGCCAGTGACAACCCATGTATCGTTGCCGAGGTTTTCGATCTCGACGAAGGTGCCATTAGTGTAGGACGAAAGAGTTGCCACCGTCCCGTTAATGATCGTGCCGCCTCCAAATGTCTGAAATAGGACTTGCCCTGTACTGCCTTGGTAAACGCGCGTCTTGAACCCTCGTGGAAAACTCCTCGGCAGGTAAAAGTCCATATTGAGCACGTTGGTCGCAACGATGCTTCGTCCCACGTCGCTTATCTGAAGTGTGTAGCTATCTGTTATATGGCGAACTGGCGGCGGAATTTTCTTGAGCGTGGTCCCGTCGAACTCCAGATCAGGTCCGGGCAGGATCGTGCTGCCTACCGCCGCAGAGGCGCCTGCATTGCCAAGTAGCGTTGTAGCAGGAAGTGGTGTGCGTGGCTGGTACGCCATTACAGCGCCCCCAGAGCGTGGAGATAGACGTACAAAAGGCTGTAAAGATCGCGTGCATCGTCAGCTGTGAGGAAAACCCCGCCGTGAAAGCAGGCCGTTTGATAATTGCTGTTCGCCATATACATATTGGTTGACGAAAGTGTGGCGTGTTGGTTCGCCGCCACATAGTTTCCTGAGCCAGCGACACCATTATTTCCGGAGGAGAAGTTGCCATTAATGTATGTGTAGGCCCATGCGAAGTTTCGTGATGACATGATATGGCAATTTGCCGCCGTCTGATTGGCCGGAACGGTGTTTGTCCCCAGGCCAACCTGTAGAATATTATCATATATTCCACCGTTCCAGTTAGCGGTGGCGCCCAGATTATAAACCAGGAGTTTCCCGAGATTGGTGGGTTGAATATAATAGGCCGCACAGCCAACGGTTCCGACCGAGGTCGATTGCGGTGCCCCACTGACATTATTAATCACCGAGCCAATATGGTTGTTAGACTGCGTAAGGGTAAATCCAGCGGTCGCAAGAGCTTTTCCTGTGTCAATATACGACACTCCTGAGTCACCTGTATAACCGCGGTCTGTTTGAAAGGCTGGCGACCCGACCACCGATCCCACATTGGACGGGCTCTTCCAGTTGATCCTGCCAGCCTGCGCATCATGAGCGGCTGGTATATAGAGGAAGTCGAGAGCGTCCCAGAACGATAGCCCGAACCCCGTCCTATAGGTCTTCAGACTGGAAATGAGTGCATTGATCAATGTGGTGCGCGGCCCGCTTGGTTGCACTGACATTGCCGCCAGCAGGGCGGTCGTTTCCGCCTGAGTACTGCCAGACACCGATGGAGATTGCTGCTTCTTCCTGAGAGCAACCACATGATCGACGTATAACGGAATATGCGTCACGCCGTCCCACGCTCCGCTGCCGATAAATGTAAAATTATTGTCGATATCCATGCACCAAAAAATAGGGGTATCATCCAGTGACGTAACACGGCGAACGAATTCCCGGTTCACGAAAAGATCAAGATAATTGGGTGTTATCTCACACCCGATCAACATATGCTCTGCCCAAAGCGGTCCGAACGTATCTTGGCACGGGCTCGTGTTAAACGTGTTGTTATTATTAGATACGTGGCCCGGGTTACCCCACAAATTCAGCGACCCGGAAGCAAAGGCATTGGACTCTTGTTCCAGAATATCAAGTTCCGGCGGCCACGGTGCCCCATAAATCGGCTGGTCTACTGCCACTGTTAGCCAAAATGCGGGCCACGCCCCGCTCACGGCGCTTACCTTCATCCGGCATTCGTAATAGCCGTGCATCATTCTAAATTCTTGTTGATTGGTCGGAAGGCCTCCAATAGCCGATCTGACGCCAGCTCCGCCGGCGGTCAACGCCGTCTGCATGACCGGAGGTGTTGGTGACAGCGTCATAAGAAGCTGACCCGTTTCGGCTCCAGCCGATTTGTCGAGCGCAAACGGGTTATAAGGAACCCACGGCGCATAAGACGGATCGGGGTAAAAAGTATTGAAATCTATATAGCCAAATGCCGTATTGTTGTACGGATAATTCCAGTATGTCCCTTGATTGCAGGTCCATCCCTGTGCTCCATCCCATTGCCTGAACCCGGTACTGAAATCGTCCCTATAGATGAGATCGTAATTCGAGGCGTCCAGGTATCGCGGCTTCTTGAATGAAGGCGTTGTGAAAGTCAGGGTGGCGCCGCTCGTAATTCCTGGAGACTGAATGGCGGTGTCAATCTCGATGTTTCCAGCCGGGTTAATCCCGATAACCGTCGTTCCCTCGGCTATTCCTGTCGTGGCCGATATCACTTGCCCTTGGCAAATACCGGTCAGGGATGTCAGCGGTAACCTCCACGCTGGCCCCATGTCCTTATTAGCCGACTCGGGCACGCCAGCCGACACGGTGGTGGTGACCGATGCTCCCCATTTATTCGCGATATACAGGTGGACGCCTCGTAACTGCTGGGGCGTCAGCATGCGCGGAACGACGATCAACTCGAGAACGGTGAACTGCCCCGTGGAAAACGACGTACAGCCCATCTCGAATAATGTCCCGGTTTGTGCCGAAGTAAGTCCTCCAGCGCCGCTCGAACCAGTGACATTAATTGTTGTTCCAGCGGGAACCGTGGTGCCAGGGGCGGTACTAAACGGAAGAGTTGTTGAGCTTGACGCTGGACCGCAAGTAGGTCCCTGGCTTCCATTAAATGACCCCATTACCTTACAGGAGACATGAGATCCGCCAAACGGTGGAAGTCCCAGGCTAGTGGCGTCGTCTACAGTCGCTGTAGTCGTGCCACCTTTAACAAAATTGGCCGTCAGGGTAACCTTGAAAGTCCAGAATGGCTGCCCGTTGCACATTCCGGCGCCATCCCAATTCGTGAAGCACAGAGCAATACCATTGGCTTGAGCTTCGCTGATAGACTCGAAGTCTGAGTGTGCGTAACCGCTGTTGTGACAGCTTCCCATGAACGTGCCGTAGTTCCCGACATTGGAAGTCCCGGTATTCCTCTTCAGGACGAGAAAACGCGTGATGTGATGGTTAGCGTCGTTGAATAAGGAAAAAAGCGGCGCGCTCGTCGATGTCGCGAGATTCTGAGATGTCCCGTTGAACTGCAGGCCTCCAAGACTGTTCCACGCACTGGCGAGATAAATCGGCTTATTGCCCGTCGTAGCCTGATTGATTGTATAGCCGTTGATCTTGTCCGTCGCCGTCGCCACGCGGTTGCTACCATCCATTGTGATGCCGGTGGACGTGGAAAAGTCGAACCAAAGCCCGGGAGGTGTAAATGTCAGGGCGGTAGTAGCCGTTACTGTGCCTGTCAAATTGGCGCTCAACGTAATCGTCTTTGTTCCCGCATTGATGGCCGTAATCCACGTTAGCGCAGGAACATGTGTGTCGCCGGTCACAGTCATCCATTTGGTAAGCGTGGAGACATCATCCATGATGATATTCGCCTGAGAACCGGAGGCATCTGTATTAACGGTTGCCGTCACTGGGGGGAATAGTTCCGATGGGTCAGTCGGCTTCGACACATTCAAGACTGTCGTCGTAGAGCTGCTGGTCCCCAGAGATCCGACCGACGGGCTGGCTATCGTAAGGGTCACGTCCCTGTTTCCAATAGCCGTATAGGTCGGCACGACAAAAAAGCTCAAGGCTATCGGATTGATCGATCCAGGCTTGATCGTCAACGTATCCACGCCATCGAACGTCACATTTGAATTAAGCCGGGCAATATCGGTGAGCGTCTCGACCAGATCGCGCGCGAAGCCAGCGGCGGTGACGCCGGTTCCCGTTACCCTAATTGTTGCCCCGGATGGATCGGAGAAAGCCTCTGCTGGGCGCGTGATGATAAACGTGCAGGAATCGCCTTCCTTGATGGTCGGCATCCCTGCGATAGACCATACGTCCGTGACCGAGACGCCGCCGTTGATAATAACCCATTGGTCGCTGCCAACATTCTCGATATCGACAAAATAGCCAAGTGTATTGATCCCCTGGCTAACGATCGAGCCATTTAGGATGCTAGCTCCAGTAGCCGGGATGTAATGGATTTTCCCTGCCCCGCCTTGATAGGAGCGCACCTTGAACCCCTTGCGAAGCCCGGCCGGGAGGTAATAGTTCGCGTCGCCCCCGTCAGTGCTGACAAGGCTTGTGCCGTCGTCCGATGCCATGAGGGTGACGACACCGGTCGTGCTCCTGCCCGGCCCCGGCGTGGCGCTGAGCTGGTTGCGTGTGAAGGCGGTGTAGTTACTCAGGGGTATGCCGGTCCCCAACGCAGGCGAACCCGTCGGGTTACCGTAGATAGTCCCTGGATTGATAGTCGTATTGGCTTTGTAGCTCATGCGAGCTTACCCGTGACGATCCATACATCGCCGCCGAGATTCTCAAGATCGGCGAAATACCCGGCAGACCAGAGGCCGCCGCTCTTCGGAGTGCCGTTGATGATGGTCGCTCCGGCCCCGGCGATATAGCTGATTTGCCCAGACGCACCTTGATATGACCGAACCTTAAGCCCACTCGGCAGGCCGGCCGGGAGCGTGTAATTCACCCCCGACGTATCCGTGGTAACGAGGCTCTTTTCCCAATCGCCCGATGCAATCGTGTGATCGCCGGTCGTTGGCGACCCTGACGGGGGCAGTGAAGCAAGAACCGATCCGCTCATCGATATGGTCGCATCGAGCGGAATGTTTTCGGGCTGCGCCGTTGCCGCCGTGGCGTTGCCGATCAAATCACCGGCATCGGCGACGAAGGATGGCGCGTACCCCATATCAGATCGCCACCCAGTTCCCGGCACCGTCGGAGCGAAGCGTTAGAGAGTTTTTGTTCGCCGTGATCGCGATGGCGGACGCGCCGTCTATCGTGCCAGACACCGGCGTGATGACGATATTATATGTTCCAGCCGTGCCGATGCCGTCCTTAATCACGATGTCCTCACCGGCATTGCCGCTGGCCGCAGCAGGAATCGTCTGGTTCTTGGTTCCCGTCGAACTGCTGTTCCAGATCACCGTGAGGTCGGCTGAGGCGGCCGTGTTGGTGGTGCCACTGGGGACACTCACTATGACGGAAACCGAACTTGCGGACGACGCGGCCACGCCTTCCGATTTAATGAACCAGTTGGAGATCCCGTCCCATTTGAGAGTGACCGAGCCAAAGGCAATCGCGATTTGATATTGCGTGGTATAGAGAATGCTTCCACTCGGCGATGATACGATGGTTATGGGATTACTCTCGTCGCATGTTCCGATCTCGTCGCAGATATCGATTTCCTGTCCACTGTACTCACCATCATAAATCGTGATCGTTTTCCCGCCCGAAGCTTCTGATGCCCAGGCAAACGAGGTTTGCCCGGACTCGGCTGTAAAAGTTGTTCCACTGGTAATGCGCGTAACGCCACCCGTGCCTGCTTCGACAAGCCCGGCAATTTGATTAACGCTGACATCACCGCTTTCTATTTTCCATACGCGCGTGAAGGTAATGTCCGCCGTGGTGCGATCATTGACGGTTACCATGTCGCCGAGGCGAACACCAAGGTCTTCACAGTCAGCAAAGTAGCCATCGGTCAGAATGGCGGCGATGATGTCCGTCGGGCTGTCGTAAGACCATTGCTGGAACCCACGCGCGTTGTTGGTCGAACCGTGCGTCGAGAGCGAGAGGGCACTAATGGATGGATCATAGCTCATGGCCTTCTCGCGGGTTTAGGTTTCTCTGGATTGGGCCGGTAGGCCGTATAATTCACGCAACAACGGACATCCTCATTCGGGAAGGTGACAACTTTTCCGTTGGCGAGGAAAACGACCCAGTAAAGCGAATGCTCAATGCCGTTGTCGATCTCGGCGTGGCCGAAACCAGGACCTCTGGGTGTATCGAGGGGCAATGCGGGGTTTAGCTGTACGATCACTGCCACACCTGCACACAATAGAAGTTGCAAGTCCCAACTGGCCTTGTACCGGTGAAGAATAGCAGGGTAAAGAGGATGCAGATAAATCTCATGGCCAACTCGCTTCAAAAGCGTCCCTGAAATGACCCATTCCTGTGTCGTTCGGGTGTAGAGAATTCGACATATCGGTTGTTGAATTTACGTAGCTTCGCACGGGAACAAACGCAATATTAAGGCCGTCTCCGGATAAAGTCGTAACGTCAGCCGACACATCTGCGTTATAGGCCGAAGTCGCCGCGGAATTTGCATCACTTTGCTGGTAAGGAACGCCACCAGCGAGAACCTTACAACAAGCATTCGCTGTCGGAGGAGTGCCAATACCAGCAATGGAAACGGCGCTCGCATTTGTTGTAGTAAAGAGAACAGTGTGACTTCCCGCCGCCACACCAGTGATGCGGATAAAGCCTTCCCCATGCGCTCCTCCGTTCTGCGTAGCAATCGCTGGAGAGGTCGTGTTGTTAATCGACGTAGTGCTCCCGCCATCAAGCGCATAGGTAAAAGTACCTCCGCAAGAGTCGCAAAGCCTATACCATGCGTATATCGGGCCTCCAGTCGTTGTTATCGTACAGGACAGGGTTTGGCCGCTACCTGATACGATACGCCCAATACCCGCTCCATAGGATGTATCAGGAGCCCATGAACCACTTGCCGTACAGGCCGAGGCATATTTCTTAGAGGCCGAAGGCACGGCGAGCCATGAAAGAGAGGCGTTCAGACATAAGTTATAGACCGCTTCGTAACTTCCTGCGCCCTTCGTGTTTGCGTCGTTTGTTCCTATCATCTCTGTGTAAATAATATTTTGCGAACTTATTGGAGTTTCGAGAGGAAAAACCTGCGTGTCTGCCATATCGCAGGAAAGCTGCCCAGAAACACCGCGATTGATGAGTTGAATGCCTTTATCGCTGGAAATAAGATTAACATACCGGTTTGAAGTGCTGCTTGCATTCTGCCCAGCGGTAATACTGTCTCCCATCGCATGAAGAGCGGGTAACCCTGCCGGAGCCCCAATAGATCCCCCTTGAACCATCTGGACCGGGGCATGATTGCCGCGTTTTGGTCCTGCCACCGTAAGTTGTAAATGGTTTGGACTCCAATCCATTTCATTGGTCGTATTACCGTAAAGCGGAGCGTACAGAAGGAGAAAGGCTGATCGGATTTGAAGTGGTGACGCCCCGCGCCATAACGCCGTTATCTCATTGGGTGACAAGAGCTGGCCGTTCCACACCGCGAACTCTGCTATTCTGCCGTTAAACGCCCTGTCCAGACCGTTCCGATTTCCAATGTTAAATGATTGGGTGGGAATAGATATCGTGCCAACCGGGGTCGTTGCGGTCGTAACGCTTTGCGAAACCCCATCAACATATATAAGCGGGACATTGCTAGTCGATGCACCATCATAAGTGACGGCCAGATGATGCCATACCGAACTGGACGGAGCTGTGATAGTCCATACACCGACTGTTGTTGAAAAACCAACCGCGAGAGTCATCGTCGTCCCGGAACTTGTAAATTCAAACTGATAGTTCGACCCGGATTCAGGGTTGAAATCATAGATTCTTGGTGATGAATTCTGCGATTGAGTTGCATTTGAAAAAATCCAAACCGAAACGCTGATCTGTTGCGGCCACGATACGTTAGCGCTAACTATCCTGTCGTTCACCCCTGTGCCACATGTTGAGTTAAAACACCGCGCCGCTTGCGCCTGAGAAGCTAGACAGCAAAGCACCAGAATGAGGAAAATGTTTCTCACTGGAATTGCTCGAACCAGTTGCAGGAAAGAGTCTGAGCAAGCGTCCATCCTGTGGTATTAAACGTTATCGCTACAACGGAAACGCCATCAGAAGCGGGAGATGGTGTAAGTGGAGTTGCCGTAAGAAGATAACCGCCAGTGGTGGTGATCGAAAGACTGGTTTGTGTTTCGCCAGTTAAACTCGCCGCCGAAGGATCAGAGCCCGAATTAACGATGGCATCACTAGTGGTGTACTTGGCTGTACCACTTCCCGCAGCCGCTTGACATAAAGAAACAAGATTAAGCGTACCGCTTGGCGGCAAAACATGCGGCAAGAGAAATCTGCCTTGGAGCACAACATTTGATCCCAGCGAAGCGACCACGCCCCAACCAGGCGAAGCTGGGGATACGTTTCCGCCAGTCCCAATATAGGTATTAGGAAATAGATTTCCGCCGGTATCAGTCGTTGTTAATGAAAGCGGCAAAATGCGTGGAGATAGATTTGCCGAGGTCACAACTCCAGAAGTCGTGGCCTGAAGATACCCGGCCCCTTGACCACTGATAGCAAAGGCGTTCGCCGTAACGGTCGTAAACAAGGCACTCGAAGATGTCGTAGCCCCAATTGTCGTTCCGTTGATTGTACCACCAGTTACACGAGCGGTAGCAATCGTGGTCGTTCCGTTCAGAGCAGCGTTGCCGTTGTCGGTAAACGAAGTGGTGGTGATTCCAAGGATGGAGGTCAGGCCCGTCGAGGCGTTGTAAGACCACGGCGAGCCGACATCGACGTAAACTGTCGAGGCCGCCGCGGAGGTACTCGTGGCAAACAAGGGCCGGTAGGTCACGTTCGATGTGGTGGCTGCTATCGCAACCGAGCCTCCCCCACCTCCGCCGGTCGCAGAGATCACGCCACCGCTGATCGTAACCGTGCTGCCGTCGACCTTGACGCAGCCAGAGACAGTCGTGGACGCCGTCTTGCAGGCAGTAGGCGCATTGCTTCCAAACGGACCGCCGCCCGTGAACGGGCCGTTCTGCGCTAATGCAGGCGTGGCGAATAAAAGACTTAAAGCGAGGACGGCGATCCGTGTTTGCATGGCCTACTCTTGGTCAGGGAAATGCTTGTCCTGCGGAAACTCGTAGAAACATTGCAGGCCACTAACTCCACACAGAGGAAACGGCACGCCCTCCGCATTGAGAATAACAACGGCAAGACCACCGGTAGTGGCAATGAGGAAAGGCCAGAATGCAGCCCCGCCACCACCCGCAACGGCTACAATCGGCGTCGGTATTGGTGCCAAAGCAGCGGCTTTTGCCGGAGAGGCCGAAAGCCCGAGAACAAGTACGGCGGCGATGATGAGTTTCTTGAACATGATTGCTCCTTCGGTTAGTTGACGATTCCAAACAGAGTGAAGTGGCCAGTAATTGTTCCACTGGCGGGGAGAATCTCGATTGCATTGATGGCTACCGGAGTTGCCGGGTCGTATTGGCCGTCTCCGTGCGTAGCAAAGCCAGCGCCTCCGGTGGCAAGCGCGGCGTTCATGTCCCACGTTGCAAGCAACGCAGCGACGGCACTTGGCCTTGAGAATACAATGCGCCCGTGCGCTGCCTGATCAGCTGAATTTGCGGTCGATACGCCTTGGCTTATTGCAAACGCATCAACGCATCCCCCGCCGCCGTTGACTTGATTAGCAGCTGTGATGCTAGGGTTTGACTTGGTGCCTACCCAACAATAATCGGATCCACCCAGCCATGCGCCGCCATTATTTGAGGAAACCTTCATCGCGAGAGATGTGCCGGCGCTTGTATAAACGCTATCAAACTCAAGCACGTATTTGTTGTACGTGCTCGTGATGTAGGTCGATCCGAAAGAAACCTGGGCCGCAGCACTGGCGTTCACGGTATTGAGGGGTATTAAGGCCCCACTGCCGCAACCCGTGCAGGTGCCTTTGACCGTCAGGTTGTTTGCGGTGGTCGTGCCGCCAAGGGAGGCATTGGAGGTGTTTAGCGCCGTGACCGAGGTAGTGCCTGTCAAAGCAGCGTTGCCGCTGGCCGTGAATACCCCCGTTACCGCCGCTGCGCCCGCGAAGTACCCCGCGTAGCCTGTGGTGGCCGGGTTGACGAAATACCCTGCGTAGCCGGTGTTGCTAGCCCCTGTGAGGGTCGATGAGAGGGCTTTGCCAGCACCTGTGGTGGTTTCAGCGAGAACCAGCAATCCGCCGCTTGTGCCGTTAGTGGTCGTCAGCGTAAGGCCATTGCCTGCCCCCAGTGCCTGCCAAGCCCAGGTTTGAGCAAAGCTGGTATTGTCGATCGCATTGCCCGTCGTGGCCGCTGTCAGGCCAGAAAGAGAAAGGCTCGCAGTGCCGCTACATCCGGTGCAGGTTCCCGTCACAACCAGATTGGCGGTCGTAGTCGTGCCGGTCAGAGCAGCGTTCGTGCCGGAGAATTTGGTAGCCGAGACGGTCCCGGTCGATGGGTTGAAGAAGATCCCCGAGTTGATCACCGTTGCCTGATTGCCGCTGGTCGCCGTGGCCACCCCGGTGATGTAGTAGCTGGCATTCGTAGACGAGACGGTCGTGCCGATGTTTGTGGCGTTCGTCGCCGTGGTGGCTGACAGCGTGACCGTGGCGAAGGTGAGGTTGCTTGTTCCTATTACTACAGGATCGGCCGTCGTGAGCTGCCAAAGCCCAGCCTGAATCCCGCCATCGACGGCGATAATCGTTCCTGAGACCACGTCACCTGGACCGTCACAATCCGCCGCGCGCGTCCATGCGGTCATCTGGACGTTATAAATGCCGTTCGTGGTCGTATCAGACTGGTTCTTGACCAGCACACGGTCGCCCGTGTTGACGGCTATCCCGTCGATTGTTTGGCCGCCGGACAGCGTAATGGCCGCTGTGGTCGCCACCTTGACCGGCTGCTTTATGCCGGTGCTTGAGAGGGGGCCTGCCGAATCGCGATAGGTATAGGTGGATTGGGAATAGGCCGCAGGGGCCGTGACCAGCACGGCCAAAGCCAGAAAGAGCAAAAACAGGGCCGAAAGGCTAGACCAATTCAAGTAACCCCGAAGCTGCATACCTCGGCTTTGGCAGGTTGTACCACACCACGCTTCCGCATTCAATAACTAGGAACGCCCTACTTCGCTCCCGACAGCGTCTTTAACTTCTCACTTACCGCATCTTTCATGATCTGCGGGTTTTGCATCATAACGATATTTCTCGCGGTCTCACGGGATGATTCGATGATACCTTTGATTGTTTCGATCTGAACCCCGGCCGGGATAGTGGCGAAACCGGCGGTGCGGACAACCGCGTTAAGACGCTGCTTTGCCATGCGCCCTGCAAGCCTCGAATAGTCATCATATTGCTGATCTGTAAGTTCGCCACCGCGGATTTTCTTGCCTAGCTGCCCAACCCCGATTTGCAACGCTTCCATACGCTGGACAACGGGATCGTTGGCGTATTGTGGCAGTGGTGCTCCATTGGGAATGGGCTCGCCAAATCGGTCACGGCGTGGCATGAGAGCCTGCGAGGCATATGGAACCTTTGCCCATGCGGCATCGATAATGCTGTGGGTTTGCCTTTGATCGGGATCTACTTCACGGGCCACCTGAGACATACCAACCGACAATGGCAGCCAATTAGTCACAAATTGTTTGATATAGTTGGCCCCATATTCATCGGGATGATAGACCGCATCGAGCAAGTCCTTGACCCCTCTCATGAAGTTTTCATCGAGCACGCTTTTGCTAAGACCTTCAACGAACGACATGGCAAGTTTGCCCCCGTTCTCCCCATCCCATCCCCGCGCCGTCTCTGTCATATTCGCCGAGAAGCGCATGAGCATCCCGAGGTGCCCAAGACCCTGATAGGGAATGGTGATATCCCCAATCTGGACGCTATTGGGACGATGATTAAGCAGCCAGATTGCACGTTGTGCCGGATCGGTTGGGCCATCTCCCGTAGCATTTCCTTCGAGCGTCATAAGCGCCGTGGTCGCCATGAGGGACGTACCGACCGCCATCTTGCCAAGCTGGGTATCCCGCGCAGCACCACCGTTGTCACCAAGGACATTTGCCCTCACATCCTTGTCCAGAAGGCCAAGAGGCGTCCGCTCGATAAAAGCGTTGCGTGTGATCTGACTGCCGATTTTCATAAACGGAACGATAATCTTGGCGGCCAGATTGCTGTTGATCGCCCGGTTGAGCGCTCCCATCGTGCTGTTGTATTCCGTGGGAGACATGTAGAGTTCGCGCAACGCCCCGGAGGTCGCTTCTTTCATCATGGCCTCTGTTGGGTTTACGCCGAGATCAGCAACGCGCGCCGCGAACGCCTCGTCCTTCAGTCCTTCCTGCATTGCTTGCCGGTAGGCCAGCGCCTGAATGTTCTGTTCATAGCGCAGCGACTTGAAGAAACTATGGATGGCGGCGACCGACTTGGTGGGTACATTGAGCACTTTCCCTGCAAGCCCTGGGATGGCATTCACCTTCGTTGTGTCGGCAAAGTTGCCGCTCAGATGCTCACCCGGCAGCGCCGGGGAGATCCCTGTCTTGAATGCCGTGGCTGCCGCATACAATCCATCCCGAGACCCCTTGAAGAGGCCGTGAAGTTGCGCCGCAGCCTCGCCCAAGTAAACCCTGTCCGCATCGCCACGGACGGTTCCGACAGCAGCTTGAAAAGGGATTTCGACCAATGGTGTCGCCAGCGCATTGATCGCGTTGCCAACAGAATAACGCAAATGGGTGATTGGCCCAGAAATCAAAGCATTGATATAATATTCCAGCACCATATCGCGGAAGGTGGCTTTCTTCGAGGCATCGAGGAACTTCGCCACCTGTCCTGCGGATTGCAGGTTCTTCCCAAACTTCATCTCCTGTTCGAGCTGGAATAGATCCTTTCCAGTGGCCTCTTTGAAGAAATCGCCGAGAGCTTTTGCATCGGTGAATCCCTCCAACTTCCGGAACGCACCGAGGGCACGACCGGCTTCAGCCGTGATTCCGGCGACATGCTCCTGGATCATCAAGTGACGTTCTTTCGCCTCCGCATATGCGGCAACATCGTTGCCGTTCATGAGGTTGCGGACTTCGACCGCCGATTTTACCAAAAGCTTACGAGCTGCAATAATTTGCTCCGCATTGAAGGCCTGCCCGATTTTGCGGAAATTCAAGTCCCACGGGTTCATACCGAGCGCATCGGCAAGGTTCAGTTGCTCTCCAGCAGGAATAACGCCGCGGCGTGCCTCCATGAAATCATTGTTCTCGCTAGCTGTCTGCCTGAGAACCTCATTCACATCAGCGGGAGTATTCAGATTGTCGAGCCTGATGTTGCCGGCCTTGTCTACGAGGGCGGACTTGGGTCGTCCGAGGATGGTGTTGGGTCCGGGGCCGGGCTCGGGTCCGGCGACGGGTCTTGGCTCTGGAAGTGGACGACCGCCTTGTGCCGCAGCTTCACCTCCGCGTTCGCCGACCGGCTCAGATTGCGGAATAGGGATACCTTCTCTGGGTGCTGGTCCGGGCGATCCGCCAACTGCTGGAGATTGGTCGCTATCCCCTGGGCCTCGCCCAGCCTCACTTGCGGTAATTGCATTGCTTGCCTCCTCGTCCTGTTTCGCGGTCGCTTTCATTTCGGCACGGATGTTGTCTGCCACTTCCGCCGCATGCTCGGGCGGCGTGTGCTCGGCATCGGCCTCATGGATATCTGCCAACATCTTACCGGGTTCGTGATCGGGGGTGATGACCGTTTTCTCCGGCTTGCTCGACAGCAGCCGGTCGAACACGTCGCGGATGTCATTGGTGATGGGGGAGCGTAGCCGATCCACAGTCTTGTAGAGTTGGACCAGCCACTGCCTGAATTTGGCGAACACCCCAGCCAAGGTCTTGCTGGGGGCGGTGCCTTCCATAAGATAGCGCTCGAAGCCGCGCGCCCATTTCTCATGCTGCTTGCGCGGGATCTCTGCACCGTCTTCCACGCCAAGCCATTTACGGACGGTCGCGGCATCGCGCAGCAGTCCGGCGGGCGCATCTGGTGCCGCAGCATACCGCATCATCTCGTCGAGCCAGTGATGGCCGGTTTCATGAATGAATGTGGAGGCGTTCGCTGACTTCATCAGCGTAATGGCGGCTTTGGCGTCGTCAGTAGCGAGGCGGATTTTTCCGCGAGCGGATTGGGCCAGCTCTACGGCGTCGGAGTATCGTTCATCACGTTCCGATTGAGGTTGTCCACCAGGGCTTGACCGATCTTCTTCGTGTACTCGTCGATCCGCGCCTGCATCTCCGGCGTGTGCATCGGCGAAGCCGTTGTAGGTTTGGTCTGAGATTGTTCCGTTGACTCTTTGCTCATCGAGTGCCTTCCTTACGCTCTCGTATGTATTATCATGGATAATCCTTGATAAATCGTCAAGGGGGATCTGTTTGGCTCCATCTTTACCGTATCGGTTGTCAATCACCTGGATGGTAACCCTATGATCATCTTTGTACTTCTCGGCAATCGCCTTGATCGTCTCAAGCGACCCGTCGTGAGTCGCAGCGTGCTCACCAATGGGGACTGTGCGCCCACTGCCAAACTTCTTCTCTTGGCGCGTGGCACGAGGGAGCGCCCCATTGACTAGAGCCTCGATTGGATCACGGTAAACATAGGTGATGTTAACAGACTTTCCAGCCGCCAGTGCTTTATCGATTTTCTCTACCGAACCATCCAACCAGTTCATGTTCGAGTCGTAGACGATCTGAGCACGATCAGCCAACTCCCTCACGGCAGGAATATTGGCAATAGCATTAGATTTACCAGCCCCCGTGCCCCCGGCTGTGAATTGGACAAGATCAAGTTTATCGCCGGTTGCTTTTTCCTTCAGTTTTTCGTCATAAAGCTTCCTGATGAACCAACTGGCCGGCTCCTGTACCGCAGACGATTTGGTGCGGTCCCGGAGATAGTCTTCCGAAAGCTCGCGCGCGCTATCGGTATTAAGAACTGTCCCACCCTGCGTTTCCGGTAGTTTACTATATTCCTCCACCGCCGCGTCAAAGTTGTTTCCAACCTTTTCGGCAAGTTTAGATTCAATCTCATGGTCAGCTTGGCTCAAACGTCCGTCACTGGGAATCTCGCCATCCGGGGTCTGGGCAAACTCTGGCTGTTTATCGAGTTCGGCCCCCTTGACTGCATCTTGAAACTGCACAGTCAACTGTTTGCCGTCTTCGCCCACGACCCCGTTAAGGCCCTTGTGCGGTTCCTTGGTGTACACCTTGCTGACGCCAGTAACATCAGGCTTGCTGACGAGGCGATACGCGCCGCCATCATCTCGGCCAAGCACGAGCAGGTTCTTTACGAACCCGGCATCAACGATGTTTCCCGGAGCCCATTCCTGGGTGGTGATACCGCGCAATCTGCGTTGCTGGGCTTCGACCCCGACAGCCTCGCCATATTCCTTGCGAGAGGTATCAGCCCTCCGCTTGACAGCATCCGCGTCCACTTTCTTCGAGAAATCATCCCAAGAAATACCAGTCGCATCAGCACCACGCCCGGCTTTGATCTGCGCACCGTCCCGCGCATAGATTTCCTCTGGCGTGCCCTTGGCCCAGCCTTGTTCGGCAACGGCTTTGTAATGCTCGGCCACGAGCTGCGCCGCCGCGTCAGCTTCTTCCTTCGGCCTGCCAGCGGCGATGAGCTTCTGGCTGACATCATCGGCAATGTCCGTGGGGGGAGCTTCGACCGGCGCTATTGGTGCAGTTGGCTCCTGCGACGCCTCGGAAGACGTTGGAACGGTCTGGACAACCGGCGGTGCGGCCACCTCGGGCTCGACCGGCTCCGGCAGTCCTTCCTGTGCCTTCCGATAGGCTGCGGATACGTCGGGGGCCAGATCGCGCATCTGGTAGTCTGTTTCTTGCAGCTTCGTGCGAACCGCCGCCATCTCCGGCGTGTCGCCTTCGTTGAGAATTGTGTCTCGCTTCTCCTTCAGCGATTGCAGTTTTCCATAGCCACCCTGTTTGGCCTGCTCTATCGCTGCGATTTGAGAGTCGATATCGGCGGTGCGCTGCAATCCAAGATCACTCAACTGGCTACGCAAGGTATCGCTTTGGGCGGTGAGCCGGTCATAGGCCTGCATAGCTTCAGGCGCTGCCGCGCGTGCGAGTTGATGAATGTCCGGGACCGGCGCGGGTTGCGCCTCGGGGGGCATCGGTGCGGCTTCCGGACTGGGCGGCAGAGAAGCTGCGGCTGCATCGCGCGCGGCCGCGTTCTCCGGCGTCGGTTCGGCTGTGCCGAAATATCCAGCCTCACCCTCGCCTATGACCCCAAGGCTCCGCGCCTTTGCGACCTCGACAGGTAACCGAGCGCTGGGAATATGTCCGCCACCACCCAAACCGAACTGGGACTCCGGCGTCGCAGCGATGTCTCGCGCGAGTTGGGCTGTACCAGCGCCGTAAATCTGCGGCGCACCAGTCTCAAGTACCGTTTGATGCAAAAAAGCCTGACCACCTGCGAATAACGCGCCACCTGCGCGATATGCCGCATCCATCGCGGTGGCAGCCTGACGCACCAAGGCCTCGGTAATGCTCTTCCCGAAGTCTTTCTCACCGCTCATGTAATCGTTAAAGATACCAGCTTCTCGCAAAGATTTCTCGGTATCTCCACCCACTTGTATGGCGGGAACACCCCCTTCCTTCAGAGCGTCGGCGGCACCCCCCATAAAGCTGTCGGCGATCCGGCCTGCGGCAGTATTCTTGAAGAAAGCGTCCACGGCGGGATCGGGTGACGTTCGGAATGTGGCAATATCACTGGCCTCTGCACCGACAGCGCCCAAAGTCGTAACGCCCCCCTGATAAAGACTACGTCCAACCCTAGCTGCGGTAGATGTCCAAGATGCTGGGTTACTTTTTACGGCATCATCCCAAGTCGGAAGCGAACCATCTGAAGGAGGTAATGGCGGTTGCGCTATCGCTTCATCCCAAGTTGGCAGGCCATCGCTCATTCAACCCCCGTAGGGACCTTCGGAGCCGAATCAATTCTGACAAGACCCAGGCTCTCAGCTTTGGCGCGACCTTCTTCCTCGGAGATTTTGCCTGAGTGAACATCGGATATTATGCCGCCGAGCGTCGGCGTAGCCGCTGCATCCGGGGCCATACCCCCGGCATCCAGCATCATGTCAGAAAGCTTCTCGTTCATCCCCCGCTTGAACTGCGGAATCAGCTTACCGACGTAATCCGGGCTGTCGGGATTAAGAAGTTGCGTTGGCGTCTTTCCAGCCTCTCTGCCTTGCTGGTAGGCCGGAACGGCAGCGCTCATGAATTTGAGGTATAGCTCTTCACCCTTCGGATCCTTGATGTGCAAAAGCGGGTCAGAACCGGATATCTGGCTTTTCGCCACATCGAAAAATTGCTTCTTCATTTGCGCTTCGGCGTCGCCCTCCGGTGTGTTGCGCCCCGCGAGTTCCTTGCGAAGTTGTTCGTTGCCTTCAAAGCTAATGCCGTGACCGACATAAGGGATGAGATCGTCAGTTTTCGTAATGCGATTTGGATCAGTCGGATCGGCATGGATGCGCTGGAAAAGATCGTTGAACACGGCGGGATCGGTCTGCGCACCGCGCTCCGCTACCGAATGCAGCATATTCAAGACCGTCTGCTTCTTCTCGAAAGTCAGAGTAGGATCATTGATCACCGTCTGCGGGTCGAGTTTCTGCTGATAGGCAGCGGTCAGCATCCCATTCATCGTCTTTTCCTGAGCCTGATCCAGAGCCTGCTTTTGCTGACTCAAATCCTGCGCATTTCGGATGACGGCTGTGTGGAAAAGCTCCGGCACCTTTTCGGGCGGTATGAAATCCGTCCAGTCGTTCGATACCGGTTGAACGCCCGTGTTGTTGATTGTCTGACCGAGTAAAGTCTGACGGGAGGCCCACCCTGCCGCCGACGCGCCATATTTGCCGGGGTTCATCTGCACCAGATGCTGATAGGCCGCCGCGCGCTCCGCGAGCAGTGCATTCGGGTCACCATCGGCTTTGGCAATCATGTCCTGTGCGACCGGAACACCAAAATTAACGGCCGTGTCGAAAGCCGCGAGGCGCATGTTGGCGGGAAGATTGTCTGCGCCAATCGCATCCCAGTAATTCTGTTTGTAGATCGCCGCAGCCTTGTCGGGCAAGAGATTTGCGACTTGTTGAGGGGTCAGGCCATTATCGGCAGCCACGATGCCATATTTCGACGGCCCGCGACCGTTGTCATTGGGCACCAGATGGTCGCCCTCGAATTTGTTCATCACGAAATTGATCGCCGAATCTGCGTCAGCGGGAGCATTGGCGTTCGCCGCTTGCGCATCCGGAACAGCTTGCGCAGGTTTGCCCTGCATACGGTCCATCATGGGTTGAAGGACGCCAAGCGCCTGGGCCGGCGGCATGTAATTCACCCGCGCTACGGCGAGCTGCTGGGTGACTTTCTGAAGCCCCAGCGTCGCGTGCGCCTGATCCATTCCACCGGCCTGCACCGTAGCTTGATAGGCTCCCTGAATATTCTGGAGTGACTGCTGGGTCTGCGTCGGATCGCGCAGCGCCACGCTGATTTGATCGTTCGTCAATTGGTCGAGGCTCGAAAGCGCGGCGTCCTTTGACTTCGCAGCGACCATCGCCTGCACACGGCGCTCACCGGGCGCAAAAGCTGTCTTAGTTGCCCAAGACTGAAACAATGAATTGTGATATGGATTCTCGACCTGCGCAGAATTGTCCTTGATAATCTGCTGCATTCCATCTTGGTATTTTTGCGGAATCGAAGCGTAATCGGGGTCCTGTGCCAGTTGCTCCATCAGCGCCTGTTGTTGCGAGGCCACTCCGGCTTGCGCATAGCGCATCTGGAGAGTTCCTTGATAGTAATCGTTGCGGTTCAGTTGGTCGCCGAGCTTCGCAACTTCACCGCCAACACCTGCCAAAGCTTCGGCAGGAGCCGATGCATCGGCCAGGGGCACGTCCACGCCTGCCTGCGGTTGGGGAGTGACCTGACCGAGATCTTCGAAGCTTGGAAGGCGAGCCATTACTGCATCATGTTGGAATCAAAAGGACTGGCGTATCGGGAGAACATCGACCTGGAGCCGCTAAGAACCGTTGATAATGCCTTTGCGTTGTCGGTATAGTCGGCGGTCTCGCCCTCGTAATTATCCATCGCACCTTGTTGTTGCAGCCGAGCCGCCTGCGCATTGCCGTTGTAGAGATCGGTGAGCGAATTGAATTCACCTTGTCCTGCTATGCTCTCTGCATTTGTCTCCACGCTTGGATCGTCGACCGAACCGCCGCCAGCGGCAGCTCTTGCGCGATTTTGCGATAACATGAGGTTGGTCTGCCGCTGACGGGCAAGATACGTTCTCTGCGACGATGCTTGCGCTTCATCCGCCGCAGCATTGGCAACCTGCTGATTGTATTTGCCAGCCATACTGGCGGCATCGCCGGCTCCGAGTTGCTGAAGGGCGCCAAAACCTGTGCCGGCGATGCTAAGGAGGTTTCCTATCGAAAAGAAACTCGAACCCGCTGCGGCGAGCGGCGCTGCCACGGCCGGAGCGGCAAAAGTCACCCCTGCTCCAGCGGCGGCGGCACTGGCAGCCGCCTCTGTTCCAAAAACTCCGGCGGACTCAGTCCCGAGAGCTGCGGCGGCTTCGCCTATCCCAAAATCAGGCATTCAGCACCTTTGAATAAGTCGTGGACTGAGGGAAATAGCCAATACGTTCGAGCAGACTTCCGAAATTCACGAGCTTCGTGACGTGAAAATCCATCTCCCCGGCACCAGCCTCCTTGGCAAACTTCTCGGCTGCCGCGACGAGGCCGCGCCCGATATGCTGGTTTCTCCTGTCCGGCTTGACAAAGATCGAGTCGCAGCTGGCCTTCTTGAAACCCTTGTGATGAAGTTTATTGGTAATAAAGATCGTGCAGTATCCGATGAATATGCCATCGTCGCGAGCAGCTATGCCGATGACAATCCCTTTGTCTTCCAGAACCTTATATGTTTCGATATCGGGGATTGGATTGATGGACTTCAAAAAGCCGTGACCAATTTCCTTCCACGCCTCGGTTGCCGCGGCGATCATCCCGGCATCCCAAGTATCTGATTTCTCTATCTGGAATGTGACGGCCATTAGTTCACCCGGTAAAGAACGTGACCGTCCTCCGCTTGCACTATCTCAAAGCCGAGACTTTGCAGGAATTTCTCCGATTTATCTATACTCGTATTTAGTTGCGTAATCAACGGAAGACCTTTGCCGAGCATCTCATCGAGTATGTACTTCGCGGTGCGCCAGATTTTAATAGGCGAAGCTTTCAGGCCCGGCCTCACATCACAGAACGCAACAAACCCTGCCTCCTCAAATGCAATGCCAGCTATGCAGGATGGTTCGCCGCGCCAGAGAGCAATCCAGGCCTTCACGCTAGGCCGAACGTCCCGCCCATAGAAGGCCTCCAAATCGGCGCTATCGGCCCGTCTGACTTCAACGTCCGGCGGCAACATCAGGCGCTGTCGTTGGTGATGACGGATACCGTCACGCCAAGTATATTAGCAGGTCGTGGAGAAGCGGAATACAAACACAAACGCGCGTCAGTGGACCAGTCTCCACCAACGCTAAATCCATCGCGATCATATAAATCCCAGACCGTATCTGGATCAACAGGTGCTCCGTCTTCCACGCTCGGCATGTCGTAAAGATCGGCATCATCAAGACTGCGCCCCGCACGAACGCCCTTGCAATGTGTGTCGGCCAATAAAAGCCCGATGTAGTTCAGATACTTGCGCTGATTCAGAGCTGTCCCGAGTGCGGCACCATAGGATAGCTTGGTCCCCTCGAACTCCGCATCGTAGAAAAGTCCCACGACCGCATCCGATACCGCCGAAGGCAGCGTGATTTGGCCACCGGAGACCAGATAACTCGTCGGCACGCCTTTACTCACCAGTGGGCTGAAATCCTTGCCATCTGCCCAAACCACAACCTGCATACCATTGAGGCGATCAAGGCCCGTGATGACGGTGGTTGGCGTATCGCTATGGAAGATGACAAAGCTATCGGCCTGCTTGTTCAGCGTCCCACCGACACATTCACTGGCAAGCGCCCATTTCTCCAAACTCCGCTTGGTCACCCCGTTCAGGACACGCGCCACCGAGTAGTAAACAACGTCCTCGACCAAGCCAGGCATCACGATCACATCTTCGATGCTTCCAGCGGTGTCGATATCGATGATGCATTTGACTTCCTCAAGCTTGTCGTAAACCAACACGAAGGCCGTGCCATCGTTAAGAATGCAATGAATGCGGGTATCAGGACGACGCTGAAGCGCAATCCGTTTGATGCCAACAGCCCCGGCTTCCGGGCAAAAGATCGTCAGGTCTTCGACAGGATAGCTTTGGTAAATATTGTCATAGGACGCCGAAACTAACCTCGTGCCGCTCCGGTCGACAAACACAACTACCGTCTCGATCTTCACCGCCTGTACGGGTGCCGAACCCATATTCGACGGCGAGCGGATATTATTATTGGTGGGAGTGATGGGGGCATCGAGGGCATCGGAGAACAGAAAGTGCTCCGCCATCTCGCCGCCCAACGCGAACCGGAGCAAATCAACGAGCCAGTTGATGCGATCGACGGGGCCTGATCCGATGCTCCTGTTGATCGGGCCTGCATCGCCTATGACCGAATCGTCATAGCTCTCATAGCCATCGGAGACCGATCCGATAATCCTGTCACGCCCCGCCCACCACAGGCGCCCCTCATTGAGCTTGACCGCTGTCGGAAATCCTCGCCGCGTCGACCATTGGCCTTCGTCCCAGTCAGATGTCCCATCGGTTCCTCCAAGGTTCTTCAACACATTGGCGGCAACCAACTTGGTGTTAACGAAACCCGTCACCCTGACGATACCCGCCAATGATCCAGAGGAATAAGTGAGCACCACCGCTGCCGTACCGGATGTGTAGTCCCCTGTATTGAACCCAATCCGGTAGAAAATGATCTGATTGTCCAAACCGTCGTTATAATCCGTACTGGAGGAGTAGGTCCCATTGTCTACCCATGCCCCAACATCGCCGACGCTGCGTTGCAGGGTGAGCGTTCCGACATAGGTTCCGGAAATACCAATGCTGAATTTCCTCTGGTCGCCCACTCCGGTGACCCTGATCGGATCGGTGTACTGACCCTCCCCACCGAGGTCTGCTTTGACGATCTGGCCCGTGCTGTTAAGCCGGAAGAGGCTGCCAACATGATCAATAGTAAAGAACGGCGCAGAACTTGCGAGATTGATGTCGCGGTAAAGACGATGCTTTGATTGATGTTCCCTACCATGAACGGGCCATCAATTGGCAGGAATTGGGCGATTGACCATGATCGCGGAGCGCGCCGCTCGATCTTCAGCTGCTGATAGCCCTTGGCTCCCCGCTTGTCGCAGGCGAGATAGACCACGTCAGCCGACTGGTCACAGCGAACCAGATCAAGATCGCCGAGGGCGTAGTTCGTCGGCAGGGTCATGGCCCCGGCCCCCTCGATCGCAACGCTGTCGATGAGACACGAGTTTGTGGTGTGATTGGAGAATTGGAGATAGAAATCCCCGGAAGGGGAAAAGACCAGTGAATGGGTGCCGGCGCCGATAGTCGTCTCCGCGATATATTCGTCTCCGCCGCTGGTTGATCCAACCCGAAGAACAGTGTCGTTGCGCTGCACCACAATGCGAAGGGCGTGCTCCACGCCTGCCTCGTTCACCGTAACTTGCTGAGTGACTATGGCGCTGTTCGAGCCGTTCCCTACCAGTTGCAGGAAGCCTCCGCTCCCGCCGTAGTTCGTCCAGTTCGAGGTAGCCCCCGCCTCGTCCGAGATCATCCAGCCAACGATATCTGTTGTGAATGTCCCGTTCGTGATGACGGCCGTAACCGCAGGTCGTGTGATAATGGCTTCATTCACACGCACGCGAAGCAGCATATCGGTGAACTCAAATATCGCCGTGTCATCGAGACTATAGATAAACGGGAGATAATAGGCTTGAGCATCGTTGTAACTGCCGTCGATGTAGCCCCAACCTGGACGGAGCATCGATGAACCAAGGGTGCGGGAAATAAAGTTACGCTGGACGAATGCGGAGAAAGGATATCGTTTTAGGTCAACACGGGCGAGGCCAAGCTTGGACAGTCGCCCCCGGTTGAGAGCAAGAATTGTCTTATTTTCCAGAGACATAGGCTACTCACCACGTCGAGTGCCGGTCCCCATGCGCGCCGATGCCCATCTACCGCGTGCAGGAATTTTCGATGGTTGCTCCATCGCCGAGTTGGTGCGCGCGGCTGAAGCAGCCATCTCCGTCTTGCGGATCATGTCCTCTTCGCGCTTCTCGCTTTTGGTGATCTTTCCGATAATGCGCGAGGCGAAGTAACGCTCGACATAAAGCTTGAAACTCTCGGGCCATTTGGTGAAGTCAAGGCCATAGGCCGCATCGTTTGAGACGTATTTCACATAGAGACGAGCAAGGTCCGAATACCAGAATCCGGCTTCCTCTGAATAATCTGTCACGGGATTGCTGAATCGCTCATCCGACCAGACGCCTGCGGTCTGAACAAAATCGCCGGGCATTCCGAACCGGTTGGAAACACCGAAGCTCGGCGTGTAGTCCGGATCTGGGTCCACGGCCATCGAACGGAGAGCGAAGGTCCAAAGGCCTTGTTCCAAACAATGCTTTAGGCCACCCGTTGTGACCCCACCATCCCCCCAGACTTCATCAAGCAGGAAGCGGCCCTCAGCTCTGTCCGTCAAAGCTGCAAGAGCCCGAGAGGACGTTTCCCTCAAAGCCCCGTTGTAGATTTCCAGTTGTCCGTAGATGGTGCCCTCTTAAGCGGCTGATGCAATAGGCGGCCTGCTCTTGCCTTTCGGCTTGGCAACCACTTCCTCGGGAATAATGGGCTCGCGCAGTTCGGTCTGATTCAGCAACTGGGTATAAACGATACCAACGCCGATTTTGAGAACGATCAGTTCGGCAAGATTGCTCAAATCCTCCCAGAGGCAGGTCACCCGGTCACCCACAGTCATCGTATCAGCCCTGTGTGCTAAGTATGCGGGGTCGAGAATCTGTTCCATGGTTGTTTCAGGCTCAACACTGACCTGCCAACGCTGAATCGCGTAAGTTTCGATCTTAATGCGACCTAAATTTACAGACGTGTTCATTGCTCAATCCTCCGGGTTGTGAAGCCCGGAACAGTACCACGCCGCAACGATACGTACCAGTTGAAAAACCCGGCGGGGTATGCGGTCCGCCGGGTTCTTCCAACCGGAGGTCGGCTTAGGAGGCGGCCCCAATCGTGGTGCCGGCCGAAAGGTTCGTGGCCTGGCCGGTGAAGGACAAGACCTGATGCACAGTGATAAGTGGTGTAGTGGTATCGCTGACGAAGACCAGATCGTGGACCTTCATACCAAGTGTCTTGCCATCGGTAAAATATGCGGCACCAGCTACAGTTGCGGCAACGTCAGCCGATTGATATTGCCAGAAGCGCATGCCAACGTTGTCGTTGATCGATCCATTGTTGACCATGATGGGTTGGTTTGTCGTTGCGTAAGTCATTCTTGCACCTGTTCGAAAGAGTTAACTAGAGAAATGGCCCTCAGTTCTCACCAAGGGCCATCACCATTTAGCTTGAGGCGACCGCGGAACCGTCGTGGAGCGTCTTGACCACATGGGTCGTAAGCAGCAGCTTCGCCCCCATGAATGCCGAGGCGCGATCCCAGTAGTAGGACTCTTCCTTGTTGTAATCGCCCTCGACTTCCATATCGCCGGTGTTGATGGCGTAACCAATGCCATCGCGGTGGAACAGGAAGCAGGTCTCGGACGCCGTCGTCCGGCCGGGAAGGCGGTTTGAGACGAAGAAGTTGATGCCCAACCAGCGTTTCATCTTAACCGCCGGGCCATCAAGAACCTTCACCTCGACGTAGTCTGCCGAAGCGAATTCCTTGATTTGGTTCAAGTAATTGCGTGCGGCAGGCGTGATCGCGTAGAAGATATTGCTTTCGTCTTCGATATCGACATCCTGTTGCCCCAGAAGCGCCTGAGCCTTTGAGATCGTATCGAGATTGAACGGAAGCGCCGTGCTGTTCAACTGCAAGGTTGCGTTGGCTAGCTCGGCGATGATGAGATCGTCAGCTTTACGGTTGATGACCTTGACGACGCCCTTTTGCATCAGCATGCGCATATTACCTTGCGCCGTGAAGATGTTAAACTTCGTGCGGCGTACCTTGTCATGCCATTCCTGCAATGTGCAGGCTGGGTTGGTGACCGTGTCTGTGCGCGAAGGAATCAGACCTTGCGGACCACGGCTCGTAGCTTCTGCACCACCAGTACCGCCGGTGAGAAAGATAGCTTGGTTGCCCTGGATGACGAAAAAGGTCGTAACGGAGTTACGGAAAAGAGAGACGCCTTGCTCAGCTTGGGCGATTAGCTCTTGTCTATACTGAACTTGGGTGGCTGTGTCGGTCATAGCACTCCTATGAGGGGTTAAACTGAATAGTTACGGGAACGATCCGTAGCCTTCCGGTTTATCCTCACGGAGTGAGCGGTTTACCCTTTGGGGGCCGCGAGCACTTCGATAGGCTCCATCTTGCAATCGGCTGTGTCTTTCGGGACTTTTGCAAGTTTCCCCAAAGAGACAACGCCACCAATATACGCGCGTCGTAATGACATTTCAACAACAATTATTCAGGACAACCGGCGACGGCCCTTTTCCCAGTCCTCACGATTATCGAGGCTATGGTGAACCATTACCCCTTCATCCTCCGTCGGATGACGCCAGCACGGCGTATCAACTTCGTGCGGACGCAGATCATCAACCGGATGAACATGGATGAACCCACCGACCGAATCGGCGAACCAGCCGGGCCACACGATCGTCTGGACGCATGGGACCAGAAGCGACTCACCCCATTCAGCGCCTCCTCCAAACGGCCGCCCTCTGGTCACGTCTCTTCCTCTGGCTCCGAAACCGTGAACCTCCGTCCCTCGATCAGCCGATCCATAGCGCGATCATGGATCTCCTTGGCGCGCTTCTCTCTCAAAGCCTCCGCCATATCCCGGTAACTTTCCTCAGGCATCACATAGTAAAACCGGCTCCCACAGAGCATCGCGGTCGGCCGGTACTTGTCAGGCAGACAATTCCAAAGCCGATCCTCGCCCCACCGGCAAAAGGCCGCACCAATGTTGATTATCCAGAGATATGGAAGCGTGCGCCACGTCCTGACGCTCCGCTGCCGGCGCGCAGCCGTGAGTTCCAGATATTCGCGCTGAAGAGCGTCCCCGACGCCCGGCTTCCAATAATCACTACCACTATCGCCGATCATTGCGTTGATGGCGGCGAAGCGGTTATCTCTCGGCCTACTACTCACTTGGCCGAAGCGGTGCGCCCCGACGGGGCTCGGTAATTGATCTGACTTTGGTCACGAGCTTTGCGACGGCTTCCTTCATCGGCTGACCATCACCAGCTTCCAGGGCGTCAAGCGCCTGATCGCTAGAATCCACGATCTTTAATTTAACAACAGCGTAAAGACCACCGTTCTCAGCGAGAACGTCGCTAGAATCCAACTGACTCCGAAGCTCGGCTGCAAACATCGAGACCGCGCTTTCGCACCGCATTGCGGCCCGTTGGGCATCGTTTGGAATAGGCATAGCTACGCAGCTCGCTTCTTGATCTCCAGCTGGGCAGCCAGGAGATCATGATATTCCTTCTGGAGGATCGGACCTTTGTCCTTGCTCCAATACTCGCTCTGGTCGTTGCCCATCATGGATTTGATCGTGGCCAAACGGCTTTCCATGTCCTGAATTTGGGTCGGGCCGCCCGGCAGATTGAGGCCGGCCAAAGGGTTTACCTGCCGTGCCCACATGAAGAGACTTCGGATTACGTTAGGATTGCTCATGAGCGGCACGCCATCGGGACCGTAGGCCTCGGTGAGCGCCTTTGAAGCAGGCTGCGGCATCGTATCCAGAAGCCCGGTCACGATATTCGTGTTGTTCTTATATTCGTCAGGCCCCCATTCCTTCATAAGCTCAGCCACCGTCGCTTCCTTGGCCGTCCGGTTGGATTCGACACGCCTGTTGAAGCCTTCTTGCGTCAGTTCGTAATAAACATTCAGAGCTTCATTCACGACTTCGGGACTGGCGTTTTTCCCGTGGAGGCGTTCCACAAACTTGTTTACCAACGGCTTGTCCTGCTCACCAACCACGAGACCGTCTGCCAGCTTGATTTCGTACTTGTCGGCAGTCTCAGGGATACCCTCCTGCTTCCGCCATGCCGCGAGCTCTTCAGGCTTGGCCTCTTCGCCGGGATGCGGTTTACGATAGGCTCCAGACGACAGTTTCTTTTCCAATTCACGATATGACCGATTGATGTCCTCGGGCGAACCAAAGGCTTGAAGACGTTTGAGTTCCTTGGCGTCGCCGGCGGCCATCACTTCGCGCCAATCGGACGGCCATGCGGGCTTTACCTCTGGTTCGGCTGGCTTATCCGGCTCGGCTGGTGTTGGCGCAACGGCTGTATCCGGCTTAGGGGCAACCGCAGGAGCTGGTTCCTGCGGCTTGGGGAGGTCGCCAGCGGCGGCGGGTGCCGCTGGTGCCGGAACGGGCTCTGGGGGCTTGGGATCGACGGCTGGAGGTGTCGCGGGGACGGGTGGCGTCGCCGGCGGATCAACCTTCACTTCGCCCGCAGGCGCTGCCGCATCAGTCATGTTTCCCCCGTTTAGTTGGCTGGATCATCTTTTGGTTCGCGCGCCGGTTTTGGTTCAAGCGGCTTGCGGTCCTGAAATCTCTTGATGAGGCTATCGCCGGATTCTTCGAGGAAGTACACGAGCCACGCCCCGATGAAACGGCGGCCTTCCTTAAAGTCACCTACGTCAGGCTTATCAGGAGTAAACGAAATACCCCCGATTGTACAGGCTTTCTTCACAAGCCAGCCGAAAAAGCGTTGCTGTTGTTCGGCATTTGCTGTTCCGGCGGCTACAGCTTTCAGGGCAATGATGTCGGCATAGTCATGGTCCGGCGCATCGAGCGCAGCGTGCTGCTGAATAGTCAGGCGCCGACGGAGCTTCGGAATCGGTGATTTTCTGGGGCGTTCGACTGCCATGAAACCTAACGTTGAAATTGAGTTGCGCACACGGTACGTTGCGTCTTCAGACTAATCACTAAAACACGGGGATACAACATGGCAACCACAAAGAAGACTGGAAGCTTTCAAGGCCATTCGAACAAATTGGGCTACGGCGGCAGGAGCCGTCAACTGGCCGCGAAAGGCGTGCCGCAAGCGGTAATCGGAGCCATTGCACGAAGCAAAGGCGCGGCACCCGGCGGTAAGAATTTTCACGGCAAGCGCAAATAGCATCACACCAATGCCCCGGCCGGCGCCGCACTCCCGGTTCGCCTGGC
>Ga0193726_1000803_pt1 | contig 28928 bp, 18 predicted proteins | sample H2c1metaG_FD_144928 | JGI IMG/M metagenome (GOLD analysis project Ga0193726, IMG submission 144928) | Soil microbial communities from a riparian zone of the East river system, Colorado, United States - H2c1 | ecosystem: Environmental > Terrestrial > Soil > Riparian zone | place: USA: East River...
GGGAGCACTCAGTCAATGAAGAAGTTCGCACTGGCATCGTGTATGGCGGCGCTGATGGGCGCAGGCATCGCAGACGCAGAACAGGGGCCTGTTCCCAAAGGCATACCCCACCTTGACCACGTGTTCGTCGTCATGATGGAAAATCATGCCTATGCGCAAATCGCGGGCAATCCGCAGGCACCGTTCATCAACTCGCTGATGGCAAAGGCAAATTTGGCGCAAAACTATTTCGCCATTGCGCATCCGAGTTCCACCAACTATTTGGAAGTCGTGGGCGGTTCAAACTTCAACAACCTCTCGGATCAATATCCGGACTGGCACAACAAGCGTTGCACGCCGAATCTCGCGCCGGGTCACGTCACCAATACCGACGTCCCGAGCACGGGCTTGGTGTGCCCGATCGCGGGCACGGGCAACGACGCAGCCACGCCGCTGCTCGATCCCAGCATGAACGAAACCTCCACACCCCCGCTCACCAACATCAATGGCAGATTGGCGATTCCCGCGGGGACCAAAATCTCCGGCATCTCCATCGCCGATCAATTGGTGCACGAGGGCAAGTCCTGGAAGTCTTATCAAGAAGGACTCCCCATCCAGGGTGCCGACGGCGTCGATGTGAGCGATGGGTTCTACATCATCGGCGGACCCAATGCCGCGGGCGTGGATGTCAGCACGAATTTTGCAGCGCTGGCGACCGCCGGAAACCCGGTGAGTGCGGACAATGTGGTCTTCCTCTACGCCGTGAAGCACAATCCGTTTGCATATTTCGCCTCCGTGCAAGAAGGCAGGAATCGCGACCTGAGTGTCGCACAAATGGTCTCATTCGAAGGACAGCACGGGCTTTATGCGGACCTGAAGGCGGGTCGTGTTCCTGATCTCGCGTTCATTGCGCCCAACCAGTGCGAAGATATGCATGGCCGGGACAACGGCACGGCGTTTTGCAACTTCGATGCGGATGATAACGGCACTCAGACCGGTCTCAATCCGACGCTGATTCTGCAGGGTGACCTCGCCGTGCAACGCATCGTAACGGCTATCAAAGCCTCGCCGGTGTGGTCCGAGAGTCGCAGCGCCATCGTGGTTTTGTGGGACGAGAACGACTACAGCCGCATCACCTCGAATCAAGTTGTGGCGATCGTCGACACGAACTATGGAGAGCATCGCGTACAAAGCGAGCGCTTCTACGATCACTACTCGCTCACCAAAACTTTGGACGCCGCATTCCGACTCCCCTGCCTCAACCATGCGTGCGATGCGGGCGTCGAAGTGATGGCGGACTTGTTTCAGGAATAGAGCGAACACAAGATCATGGGAGGCGGTTATCCTCCCCTCCCATGATTTGTCGCACCAAGAAAAGACCTTCCAATCATTGGCGGGTCTTTTTTTTGTCTTTGGCGGCCGCCGGCGCGGCACTCGCCGCCGATCCACCCGCGTTCGATGCGCAGAGTACCGCGGCGGCACCTTGCGGCGCCGGGGTTCCAGCGCCCGGTCACTCGCCACCCGAGGTTTGGGCGACTCCGGAGGGTTTGACGCTCACTGTTCGGCAGGATCGCGATCGACTGTGCTACACCGCCAATGGAAGCGCCGACGCGCCCACCATCCGCGTCAGGTCGGGCTCGGATCTCACCATCACGCTGCGCAACGAGATCACGGACCCTGAGGCCATCGATGCCGTCACCGGGCCCGGCAAGCTTTCGATAGCAACGGATCGCGTGCCGCGATCGCCGGGATTCTTTGCCGTGATTCCCGGGATGAAACACCATGCGACCGGCGCGACCAATCTGCACGTGCATGGATTTGCCGTACCGCCGGTGAAGCCACAGGACGATGTGCTGACGCTGTGCACGGATCCAACCGCGGGACTTCAATCGTGTGGTCAACGCGCCTTTACCTATCACTTCCATGTGCCCGCCAACATGCCCGAGGGCCTCTACTGGTATCACCCCCACGTGCATGGGGAAGTACAAGCCCAGATGCTCATGGGCCTGACGGGTGCAATCGTGGTCGAGGGGCCGCAAGATGATGCGCGCCGTGCCGCCGGCATCGGCGAACGCGTGCTGATCGTGCGCCAGACGCAGGATCTTGATGCCGGCAAGACTCAGGCTGCCGCGATGACGGCGGCACCACCCGCATCCGCTGCGCATAAGGCATCGGGCCGCGCGCCGCCGGCAACGGCCATCGACACTGCGCACGAACTGCTTTGTGGGTCAAATTCCGGCATCGACGCCATCAGCTTGAACGGCACACCGATCCCGGTTGGCGAAGCGCCCGATTCCGCCCTGGCAAACTTCGAAATCCCTGCCGGCAGGAAACAACTCTGGCGCATATTGAACGCTGCCACGGACGCGTTCCTCGATGTGGCGATCGTTGACGAGAGCGGCAAGCCATTGCCTCTCGAGGTGATCGCGCGCGATGGCAGCGCCTTGACGGATGATGCGGGCACACCGCTGCCCGTTGTCGCGACGTCGTCCTCCCAATTTGTGCCGCCCGCCGGACGGTTGGAAGTTCTCGTTTCGGCGCCGCCGCCCGGCGTGAAAGCCTATTTGCTGACGCACGCAGTCGATACGGGCTGCGCCGGAGATCGGCTCCCAGAGCGCCGGCTCGCCGTGATCAGAAGCGTTGGGGCATCGCCGTCGCCGGCGCCAACCGCTGAAGCGACTCAAGGATCGCGAAGCAATTTTTTCAGCGGATTGATGGCGCAACATACTGATCGCGAACGGGTGATCGCGATGGCGGAGTACCCTCGCCCCGGCATGACGGACCAAATCGATTTTTATATCGTGGAACGCAAGCCGGGTGCGCGGCTTGTGCCCTATGGTATGGGATCACCGCCCGCCATTTCAGTGCGGGCCGGAACGACCGAGGAATGGATCCTTGAGAACTGGACCAACGAGCTGCACGCCTTCCATATCCACCAGGTGCACTTTCGTGTGTTGAGCATTGACGGCAAGCCCGTGGTGAATCCGCCGCTGCTCGATGTGGTTAATGTGCCGTACGCGGAAGCGACCGGCTATCACAGCAAGGAAGGTCCCGTGAGACCGGGACGTGTGCGCATCAAGCTCTCCTTCCCCGAGTCGCTCGCTGGCGACATTCCGTTTCACTGCCACTTGGTTGATCACGAGGACAACGGCATGATGGCGGTGCTACGCGTTATGCCGGCCGCGCGGCAATAAACTGTCGATGCAATTTTGTATCGCCGGGCATTCGTCAAGAAAGTGTAACGAGTACCAGCTACTGTTGCCTCCAATTCATCGCTAGCGTTAGGGAGCGCAATCAAATGGCAACAGCAGACCGCCGAACAATTCTGAAAGCCCTGGGCGCGGCCGCGTTCAGCGCCGCGTTTCCGGAGTCCATTCAGCGCGCATTGGCGATCGAACCTAAAATCGTCACGGGTACGATCAAGGATGTAAAACACATCGTCGTCCTGATGCAGGAAAATCGCTCGTTCGATCATTATCTGGGATCACTGCGCGGAGTGCGCGGCTTCGACGATCCGCGGGCGGTGACTCTGCCGTCGGGCAACCCGGTGTTCCAGCAGCCGAACGGCGCGAGCACGCTGCTGCCCTTCCGGCCACCACAGCCCTTTCTCGGATACCAGTTCGTCCGCGACTTGCCGCACAATTGGTCGGACGCACATACTGCCTGGAACAGCGGCAACAATGACAACTGGGTCGCGGCCAAAGGCAGCATCGAGACGATGACCTTTGTCGATCGCAACGACATCCCGTTCCACTACGCACTCGCCGATGCCTTCACCGTTTGCGACAATTACCATTGTTCGATCATGGGTCCGACCGACCCGAACCGCTACTACCTGTGGACCGGATGGGTCGGCCAGAACGGTACCCAGACCGACAGTGTCGAACAACCCTTCTCCGGCGCCACGCCCGGCACCTTCACCCTTAACGTGGGCCCGAGCACCGGCAACGGTGTGCTGCCCGGCGGCCCGGTGGTCAACAATGATGAGCAGGGCTATAACTGGTTGACCTATCCGGAGCGGCTCGAAGCGGCCGGTGTTTCCTGGAAGTTCTATCAAGATGTGGGGCTCGGGCTGACGCCGGCGCAATTCGAAGGCTTCACCGACAACCCGTTTATCGGCAATTTCGGCGACACCTCGCCGCTGTATTTCCTGCAGTACCAAAACGCGCAGCCCGGCAGCCCGCTGTTCGACAAGGGCAGGACCGGCACCGACCTGTTCAATGGCGGCGGGTTCAACGGCGGCTCACTGTTCCAGCAATTGCAAAACGACGTCAAGAACAACACCCTGCCGGAAGTCTCGTGGGTGGTGGCGCCGCAGGCCTATTGCGAGCATCCGACATTCCCGCCGAACTGGGGCGCCTGGTACATATCGAACGTGCTCGATGCGCTGACCTCCAACCCGGAAGTCTGGGCGTCCACCGTGCTGATCGTGAATTACGACGAGAATGACGGCTTCTTCGACCACCTGATTGCGCCGACGCCGCCCACGAGCGCGGCCGGTGGCCTGTCGACGGTCGACACGGTCAACGAAATCTATCCGGGCGTGCCGGGCGATGCGAGCTTCGCGCCCGGCCCCTACGGCCTCGGCGCCCGCCTACCGTGCTTCGTCGTGTCGCCCTGGAGCCGCGGCGGCTATGTCTGCTCGCAGGTGTTCGACCATACCTCGGTCATCCAATTCATCGAGAAGCGCTTTGGCGTGACGGAGACCCATATCACACCGTGGCGGCGCGCGATTTCCGGCGACCTGACCTCGGCGCTCAATTTCAAAGTGGCCGAACGCAAGCCGCCGGAACTTCCGAACACCGACAATTTCGTCAGCTTCGTTTCGGGGGGCGCCCTGGTGCCGGTGACCCAGGCGGTGATCGAGGCCGGCGCGCAGCCGGCGCCCAACATCACGATCGCCGTGCCGGCGGTCCAGAAGATGCCGACGCAGGAGCCGGGACGGCGTCCCGCGCGCGCCTTGCCGTATCGTCTGGATGCCGATGCCACGGCCGACACTACCGCGCGGTCCGTTTCGATCGCATTCGAGAACCACGGCGCGGTCGGTGCGTTCTTTCATGTGCGCACCGCTCAAGGAGCACAGAACAGTGGACAGGGGACCGGACCCTGGGGCTACACCGTCGATCCGGCTAAGCGCGTGCTGTCCGATCGCTGGACCCCGACGGAGGGAACGGGTTACGACCTCTCTGTCTATGGTCCGAACGGTTTCTTCCGACGCGTGGCCGGCGGGTTGACCCACACGTCCGCCAATCTCGACATCCGGGTGCTTCCCGAAATTGCGGGCGAGGTCATGCTCCTGGTCATCGAGAACCTCGCAAAAACGCGCACCACCGTCACGATCGCCAATCAATACAGCGACCACAAGGAACATTTTCCCTTGGAGCCTCGCGGCCGTATCAGCCTGCCGGTCCTGCTCGCCACCAGCTTTCGTTGGTATGACGTATTGATTACCGCCAGCACCGATCCCAGCTTCGTGCGCCACTATGCGGGCCATATCGAAAACGGTTTCGACAGCGTCAGCGATCCCCATATCGGCTCAAACGACTGATCGCCGGGAGGCCGCCACGCGGGTACGGGCTATTACACGGCCATCTTGGCCGCGTTGATCGGGAGCGGCGGCCGAGTGACTGCGTACGAGATAGACAGCGGTCTCGCGGCGAGGGCCCGCGACAATTTGCGACGTGTCGTCAATGCTGCGGTGGTGGCTGCGTCGGCTTGTGAAGGAACGCGGCATCTGCCGCCCTCAGCAATGCGCTTGAATCAGCCGTCACAGACGGCACTCCACCTTGAAGAACACGGCGCGCCTGAAGTCCGTGCGCGTCGCGACATCGGTAAACTCGCCGTGACCGCCTCCATCGAGCAGATTCTGTCCCACGAGAGAGAGTTCGACGTTCGAAAGCAGCTGCCAACCGAGGCGCAAGTCCAACGCGGTATAGCTCGGCACGATCGGTTGTGACAGAGCGCCCACATAGCGCGCGGTGACGTCGAACTCGGTTCGCGCTCCCAGATTGAGCGAGGATCGCAATATCGCCCACGTCGACGGATTGGCCCCTTCGGTGCTCTGCAACGTGCCGGTATCAATGCTGTAGGGTGTGAGATTGAATTCCTGGCGCAGGTGGCTGAAGCCGGCGTTCAAACGCCAGATCGGGGTTGCTTGGTAGCTGCCCCACAGCTCCAGGCCCGAGGTCCTTCCCTGCATGCCGTTTGTATAGAAAAGATACGTGAAGCTCGGGTCGACCTGCTGAGTGCGAAGTCGGTCATAGACCGTGTGATAGACCGTGGCCGAGAACGACGCGGCGCTGGTGATTTGGCCGCGATAGCCGATCTCATAGTCATCGGCGGTCTCGGCAAGCACGTTGGGTCCGCCGCGCAACAGGAACGGCGGCTGCCCAGGCACAAAGGTGTCGTGATCGAGGCGCGAGGGCGCTCGATCGGTGCGCGATGCGGCGGCCCAGAGCAGCTGATTGGCGGCCCATTTCCAGGCGAGGCGTGCGGTCGGTAGGAACTCTGTGCCGGTGTAGTCATTGTGCTCGGCACGCACCCCCAACGTCAGCCGCAAATCATCGCGCAGCGCGATCTCGTCTTGCGCAAACACACTGGCCCAAGTCTGATCGAGGTTCGCCGGCAGCAGTGCGATATAAATGCTGTTGGTTACGCGGTCCATGCCGTAGCGATACTCCGCTCCCAACACGGCCGTGTGCGCGCCGATGGGGCTGGCGGAATACTGCAGCTGTAAATCCACGATGCCCTGCGAATCCTCAAACGTCGGCGGCACACTGCGCTCGGTGTGATCGTAGTACGCCTGCATGCTGAACGTGCCGCCGCCGGTCCAACTGTGCTCCCAACGGCTGATCATATTGGCGCCGGTCACCGAAATCTCCCCCAGCGCGAGCGTCACGCCCGAAATCGAAATAGAGCCCGGCGGCGGTTGCCCTTCCCGGCCGGTGTAGGCGTCTCCCTTGACCATGAGAGAGTCGGCATCGCGTTGCCAGTCGGCCCTGAAACCGACCTGACTTTGATGGGCGGCGTCATCCTTCGTCTCGCCTGATTGCGTCTCCGTGTCCTGCATATCGAAGTGGGTTGCGTAGACGCGAAAATTCACAGCGTCGCCTAACTTCCCCCCGTATCGAAGGCTGGCGCGATCCTCGCGGTTGCCGCCGCCGGCGACCGCGAGGCCGCCTTGAGTTTGCGCGGCAGAGCGGGTGATCACGTTGATCACGCCGTTGACTGCGTTGACACCCCATAGCGTGCCGCCCGGGCCGCTGATGACTTCGATGCGTTCGATATCCTCGATCAGCACGTCCTGCACGTCCCAGAACACGCCGGAGAATAGCGGCGAATACACCGAGCGCCCATCGATGAGCACCAACAGCTTGTTGGCGGCCGAACTGTTGAATCCGCGCGCACTGATGGCGTATTCGTTGGCGCTCACGCGCGCCACCTGAAGATTCGGTGCAAGCCGCAATGCCTCGGGCAGACTGGTGGCGCCCGAGCGGCGGATGTCTTCGGAGGTGATTACAAAAACGGACGTTGGCGCGTCAGAGAGCTTCTCATCGCGCTTTGACACCGAGGTGATCTCGATGTTGCTCAACTCTTCGATGGAAAGGCTCTTGAGCCCCTCTACGTCAGGCGCCGCCCATGAAGCCGCCGCGCCCAGCAGCGTGCAGGCGACCCATGCCGCCGCGCCGAGATTTCCCATCCGCATTCGCCCTCCTTGACGTAGTTCTCATCCCTGCATGCCGGCGGCCGCCGGCCGATAGCGTCTGCGCAAGGATCACACTTGATTTCATCGTATTTGACTGTGTGCGTTGCGTCCAGCCAACCAGGTCGCAATTTGCCCATTGAAAGGCACCTGAGCGTACTTTGTGTAGCATTGCCCCATGCCTGAGCTGCCGGACATTTCCGCCTATTTGAGCGCGCTGGAAGAACGCATCGTCGGCCAGCCGCTGGAGCGCGTGCGCATCGCCAGCGCGTTCCTGCTGCGCACGGCACAGCCGCCGGTGACGAGTGTGGAGGGCCATCGTGTTCGCGAGTTGCGCAGGATCGGTAAGCGCATCGCCATGGGCTTCGACAACGGCGTGTGGCTGGTGCTGCATCTGATGATTGCGGGCCGGCTGCATTGGCGGCCGCGCGCTGTTAAATTGAGCGGCCGCAACAATCTGGCGGCATTCGATTTTCCCAACGGCTCGTTGCTGCTGACGGAGGCCGGCACCAAACGGCGCGCATCGCTGCACGTGCTCGAGGGTGAACAGGCTTTGCAGTCGGCGGATCCCGGCGGCATCGATGTCTTGGCCGCGGATCTCGCTCAATTCCGAGCGGCGCTGGCGCTGGAGAATCGCACCCTCAAAAGAGCATTGACCGACCCGCGTATATTGAGCGGCATCGGCAACGCCTACTCGGACGAGATCCTGCACGCAGCGCAGCTGTCGCCCGTCACGTTGACCAATAAATTGACGCCGGAAGAATGGAGCCGCTTGTTCGCGGCCACGCGCGATACCTTGCGCCTGTGGATCGAGCGCTTGGGCGCCGAATCGCGCGCGAAGTTTCCGGAAAAGGTCACGGCGTTTCGCGCCGATATGGCCGTGCATGGCCGCTATGGCAAGCCGTGCCCGCGATGCGGCGAGCCCGTGCAGCGCATCCGCTATGCCGACAACGAAACCAATTATTGCGCCAAGTGCCAGACCGGCGGCAGGGTGCTCGCGGATCGGGCTTTGTCGAGGCTGCTGGGAAAAGACTGGCCGCGCACGCTGGATGAACTGGAGGCGCTCAAACGCCGCTGATGCTCCTCGGCGCCGCGCGAGGCCGGCGCTACGCACAGCGGGCGCTACGCGCAGTGGGCGCTACGCGCAGTGGACGTCACTCCGACAGCTCGAGCTTCTTCAATAGCGCACCATAGCGCGGATCACTTTGCAGGCCGGCGAGCAGTGGATCATAGGCAATGCCATTGAGGCCGCTGTCGTGCTGCTGGTAGGCGCGCTCCAGCCATTCAAAGGCTTTGTCTTTGTCGCCGCGCCAGGCGTAGACATCGCCGACCTGGTAGGCCATGTCGTTGGCGCGCTTGGCGATCAGTTCTTTGAGCGCTTGCAGCGACTGCTTCTCATGACCATTGGCGTGTTCGATCATGGCGTCGCCCATGCGGCGCACGCCCTCGTCGCCTTGCTTTTGGAACTCCGCCAGTGCGTCGCTAAGCTTGCCTTGCAGCAGGTCGAGTTGCCCGAGCGCGAAGTGAAAGGCATCGCTGGAGGGCGTGATGGCCAGCGCCCGCTCCAGGGCGCGGCGCGCCGCCGCGTAGTCGCGGCTTTCGGTAAGGAACAATCCCACATTGGCCCAGGCGTAACCATTCAAGGGATCGAGCTCGATGGCCTTGTTCATCGCCGTGATCGCCTGGGGTATCTTGCCGAAGGCCGCGATCCATACGCCGTACAGGCTCTGCACCGCGCTGTCGCCGGGCGCCAGCGCGAGGGCCTGCTCGCTGTCGGCACGCGCACCGGCGAAGTCCAAGGTCTCGAGCCGCAATAAGGCGCGTGCGCGGTAGGCATCGACGAGTTGCGGGGCCAGGTTGAGGGCCTTTTCCGCCGCATCTCGTGCCTGGGAAAACCGGGCCGCATCCTGGGTGGAATTGGCAATGGCCGTCTCGGTGAAGGAGAGGCCCGCATAGGCGGCGGCAAAACCCGGATCGAGAGCGATCGCGTGGGTGTAGGCGGCGATCGCCCGTTCGATATCCTCCAGATTGCCGCGGCGGCCGAATTGCCGGGCCAGCAAGTACTGGTCGTAGGCTTGCGGATTGTCGCTGCGATGGGGATCCAAACCTTGGGTGGGCAGAAGTTTGAGTTTCAGTGCCGCGACCACGGCGGCGGCGATATCGTCCTGCACCTGAAAGATGTCTTTCACATCACGATCGTAAGTTTGCGACCAGATCGGTACACCGCTGTCGGCGCGGATCAGCTGCGCGGTCACGCGCACGGTGTTGCCCGCGCGGCGCACGCTGCCCTCGAGTACATGAGCGACACTCAACGTCGAGCCAATTTCCGCAATCGGGGTTTGCAGGTTGCGAAAGTGGAAGGATGAGGTGCGGGCGATGACCTGCAGGTCATGGATTTGCGCCAGCGAGGTGATCAGTTCCTCCGACAGCCCGTCGGAAAAGTACCCTTGGTCCTTCTTCTCGCTCATGTCCAGGAACGGCAACACCGCGATGGATTTTTCGCTGATGGGCCTCTTAAGATTGCCGAAGGCGAAGTTGGCGTACTGCGTCTGATTGGCGGCTCGGCGCTCGACATCATAGACAGCGGTTGCCAGTACGACGAGGGCTGCTGCCGCGCTGACCGAGACCACCAGTCGATTGCGGCCGAGAAACTTCTTGAAGCGATAGAGAAGCCGGGGCGGCTGTGCCGAAACGGGCCTGCCATCCAGGTAGCGTTGTAGGTCATCCCCAAATGCGGCGGCGCTCACGTAGCGCGCGTGGCTGTCCTTCGCCAACGCCTTGAGCACAATTTGGTCCAAGTCTCCGCGCAGCTGCCGCGTCAATTGTTCATGGGTGGTGGCGCGTGCGTTCGACGCCTCTTGAACGAGCTGCGTGCTGGGTTTGTGAACCTCGGCCGCGGCGATCGCGTGCTCGAGAAGGCTTCTTGAGGCGCCGGCATTGAGCCGATAGGGCCTGGCGCCGGTCAAGAGCTCAAACAGCACCACGCCCAAGGAATAGATGTCGCTCTTGGCATCCACCGGATCGCCCCGCATAAGTTCGGGACTGGCGTAAAGCGGCGTGAGCGCGTGTCCGTACACCGAGGTGAGCGGTGTCTGACCTGTTGTCCCTTCGCCGTGATCCAGCAGCGTCGCCACGCCGAAGTCCAACAGGCGCGCCTGCCCCTCCTGGCTGACCAGAATGTTGGAGGGCTTGAGATCGCGATGGATGACATGGCGGTCGTGCGCGTACTGCACCGCCTCGAGCACTTGCAAAAACAATCGCAGGCGCTCGCGAAGTCCCAAGTGCTGCGCATCGCACCAGTCCGTCAGCAACTCGCCCTGCACATACTCCATCGACAGGTAGGGCAGTCCTGCCGGATCAAAGCCCGCGTCGTAGAGCCTGGCGATATGCGGATGCTCCAGACTCGCGAGAATGTCGCGCTCGCGCGCAAAGCGCTGCTCCAGATCACGGCGCACCCAGGTCAGCGACGGCAACTTCAAGGCCACGTCGCGCTTGAATGCGCCGTCGGCGCGCTTTGCGAGCCACACCTCCGCCATGCCGCCGGCACCCAGCAGTCGAATCAACTCATAGGGACCTACCTGATCGCCGGGCTTAAGGCCGGTCGATGCGGGGCCGGCGCGCTCGGCGTTGCCCGATTCGAGCAAGGTGTGGAAGCTGCTGACATTCGATGGCGGGTAGAATTCGGGGAGAAGCGCCTGGCGCAGTGCCGGAAGAAGCTCCGCGTATTCCAGCGCCAGCATTTCCAGCCAACGGCGCCGCCCCGCTTGATCCAAGGGCAGCGCCTCATCGAGCAGGCGACTCATCAGTGCCATTTGGGGAGCCGTAAGCCGCATTCGTCTCCCTCTGTTTGACGTTTGGCGGTACGTTGCGGCCGTCAATTTAGCGCATCCACAGGGTGGTAAGGGATAAATTGGCGTTTTATGTCCGTCCGGCTTCACGGGAGGCGCAATTGCACGCGGCGAGGTACCGACCTACGGCCGCGTGCACCGCGCTGCCCCGAAAGGGGGCAGCGCTATTTGGGATTGAGAGCGCCTAAAACTTTGCGGTGAATGCGACGAAGAGTTGTCTGCCCAAGGTGTCGTAGGTCTCGTAGGTATTGTTCGCGCCGCTGCCATCGATTTCGGAGGTGACGAGCGGCGGATCCTTGTCGAGCACGTTGTTGATGCCGGCGCGGATTTCGATTCCCTTGTAGGCGCGCCAGGTTGCGGCGAGGTCCAGGTAGCTGAAGTTCGGGAGTCGGGCATCGAAATAATTGAACGCCGGGCCGCCGGTGTTCTGATTCCGATAGGTGTGGCCGTAGAGCAGCGGGTTCGAGTCGTTATTGTCGAGTGAGACCTTGCCGATGAAGCGCCAGGTCGCCGCCAATTCGAGATTCCACGGCATGGTCCAGGTGGTGCGCAGGTTGTGGCGCCAGCGCGGGTCGACCGTTCCGCAAATCACGCCATAGAGACCCGCGCAGTTATAACTGGGGCCGCCCGGGAAGGACTGAGTCTGGCTCTTGAGAAGCAGTGCGCCGTTCAAGGCAAAGCTGAGCGACCCGAAGCCGTCGGGCAGCGCTTGGCGGTAAGTGCCTTGCACGTCGATGCCATCGACCGTTTGGGCGCCGATGTTGAGGACGGTTTGCACGAAGTAGCCGCCGCCGGCGATGGTTGAGCCGGCAAGACCGCCGTTGGCGACATTGCGCACGATCTTGCCGCAGAAGAACGGATCGGCGGTGTTGAGGCACTCCTGCAGCAGGAGCGCGGGCGGAATGGTGGTGATCTCGTCCGTCAGCTTGATCTGGTAGTAGTCAATGCTCGCCGACAGTCCCGGCACCGAAGCCGGTGTGTAGGTGACCCCGGCGCTGTAGGTATCGGCCTTCTCCGGCTTGAGTTGCAAGTTGCCGCCTTGTAGTTGCGCGAGCTGACTGCCGGTGCCCTGTGGAATGGAGCCTGAGTTGTACTGCGCGGCGGTGACCCCGGTGCGCATGCACTGCTGCAGCGTCGCGACGATCACACCCGTGAACGCACTGGGGGCGCAAGGATCCTCGCCGGCCACGACCAGCCCGACGATCGCGGGGTTATACAGCTCGATCAGATTCGGTGCGCGAATGGCGCGTTGAAATGAGCCGCGAATGCGGATATCGCTCACCGGCTGGTATTGCACCTCGAACTTGCCGGTGTTGACGCCGCCGGTGGTCGAATAATCCGAATGGCGAAAGCCGGTGTCCACCAGCAAATTCGCGACACCGGGCTTGTCCTGCACCAGGGCGCCGCCAAATTCGATGAACTCTTCGCTGACATGGAAGCCTTGGTGAATCGGCGCGGCGGCGCCGCCGAAGCCGGACAGCAAGCCGCTTTGCTCGCCGGAATCGGGATCGAATCCTTGCTGCTCGGCGCGATGTTCATAGCCCACGTTGACCGAAAAGCCGTCGCCGGCGAAGGGCGACTTGACGCCGTATTGGCCCAGATCGCCGGTCACATCCGCGTGCGCGATGCGCTGCGAGTTGCTGCCGTAGGCCGAGCCGTTCAAATACAGGTACTGCAGTGCCGCCGGGGTTACGCCGCCGTCGCTGAAAATGTCGAACGGCACGCACGGCGGCCCGCTGATGCACTCCGGATTCGCCGCGGTACCCTTGACCTGCAGGGCGTTGGTGATGCCGGTGAAGTTCAAGTACTGCTTGTTGATATTGAAAAACGTGGTGTAGTAATACTGCCCGTAGGCATCGTACTTCCACGCCGCTCCCAGATCGCCCTGCGCGCCCACCACGGCGCGATAATTGCTGTGCTCATAGTAGGATTCGCGCCCGCCGCCTTCGATGTTGCGCCGGCCGATGTTCACATTGGCGCAATTGGGCGATGCGCCGGCCGCGGCAAATGAGCAGGCAGTGCCGGGATTGGCCGCGACATAGGCCAATTGCGCCGGTGTGCACAGGATCGAGGCTTGTTGCGCACTCAGCAGTGGATTGTCGCAGTTGACGTTGTAGTTGCCGTTTTGGGTGGGGTCCAGGGGATTGGCGCCGCTGAACAGACCTGAGGGCGCGATCTTCTGGTCGGTGCGATCGTTCATGAAGCCAAACTCAGCGTAAGGCTTGATGAAGCTGCTCACGTCGATGTGCGCCATAAAACCGGCCGTGTAGCGCAGGTCGTCGCGGCCGTTGTAAATGTAGGGCTGCGAGTTGAACACCGCGGGCGGGTTGGTGGGGACGGAACCTCTGGGCACGAACTGATTGCCGAGCACTGAATAGATCGGCACGGCGCCGCCCAATTGAAAGAAATTCGAATTGCCGGAGCCCGAACAAACAGCCCCGGTGTACGCCGTGCCTGCCGTGTTGGGCTGGGCATCGAGCTGGCAGGCGCCGAAGTCGCGATTGCCGCTGGGCACCGGATCGGCCTGCAGATAGGTGAAATAGGCCGTGACGTTGCCTTTGCCGTCGGCGAGACTCGCGCCGTAAATCAGATCGAAGGTTTTATTCTTGCCATCATGAATATCGCCGGTGGGCGGCGTAATGCCATCCTGCGTTTCCAAACTCTGTGTCAGCTTGCTGTGCTGGCTGTGCCAGTTCTCGCCGATCTGGCCGCCGACCTGGAAGCCCTCGAAGTTGCGCTTCATCACGAAATTGATGACCCCGGCGATGGCATCGGAGCCGTAGGTGGCCGAGGCGCCGCCGGTGACCACGTCGATGCGCTCGATCAGCGCCGTCGGAATTTGGTCCAGGTCGGGTGCCGGATTGGGATTCGCGGTATTGGCATCCGCGGCACCCAAACGCCGGCCGTTCACCAATACCAGCGTGCGCTGTGGTCCCAAGCCGCGAAGATCCGCGGTGGAGAGGCCGCCCGCAACAGTGAGCGCCGAGGTGCGGTTGTTGAAGTCGCTGAAGGAGTTGTTGAAGTTCTGCGGCATCTGCAGCAGCACGTCGCTGACATCGATCTTGCCGGAGGTCTCGATGTCCTTCGCAGTGACCACTTGGATGGGGCTGGTGCTGGTGAGATTCGGCAACGCAATGCGCGAACCGGTGACGACGATTTCGGTGAGGCCGGCGTCGGCCGCCGCGGCGGCCGGCGTACTTTGTGAAAAGGTCGGCGCTGCCAACCCAGCCATGAGGCTCATCGCGAGCAAGGCGCGTGCGGGAAGAGGTGACAAATAACCCATGTGCGATCCCCAAAGTGTTGTGAGCCCGGCGAGGCCAGATGGCGGGCAGTGTAGGAATCGCTGCACTCGAGCAAGGTGCAGGTGTTGCCAACTATTGTTGTTTCGCGGGCACAATGAGACCGGTTAAACACAAAATAGCCGCGAAAATGCGGCTCCGGCGCGAGCTTGGGCGCGCGGCTTTCAGCAAGATTTGCAACAGCCTGCGCACGATCCGGGATTACAGTGCAATATCCGAAGGATCAGATCTCAAGAGGGCGAATGATTTACCGAGCCATGCCGGCCGTGTGGGATCCGCAGTTCCGGCGCTCCTTCTATGAGCGCTGGGGACACGAGAGCGCGGTCATTTCCGCGCGTGCGCGCCGGGCGGAATATCCGGAGTTCAAGCAACTGCTGTCGATCAAGGCGGCGGTCGGCGGAGCGGAGAATTATTTCATCGACGGACGGCGCATCACGGTCGATGACGATACCTTTGCCATCTTCAATCACGACCGCGTGTATGCCAGCCGCATCGAGTCGCTGCACCCGGTGCATTCGTTTTCGATTTTCTTCGATCGCAAGGTGGCTGCACAGGCATGGCATTCCCTGGCGCGATCGGCCAGCGCCTTGGACGATGGCGCCGAGGCTGAACTCGCGCCGGGAGAATTCGCCGAGCGCCTGTACGAGCACGAGAACCTGGTCACTCCGGTGTTGCGGCACATTCGTCTGGCGGTGGATTCAGGTCCGGTGGACGATGCGTGGTTGGAGGAGCAGTTGTTGTTTCTCTTGAGCCGAATGCTGCGCCTGCAGCACAAGGCCATGCGCGCGGAAGCGGTGGTGCCCTCGCGCAAAGCGGCGACGCGTCGGGAATTGATGCGCCGTTTGACCCTGGGAGTTGATTTCATCCAGACCCGCTATCGCGACGCGGTCCTGCTCAAGGACATCGCGGCAGCCGCGCATTTGTCGCCGTTTCATTTCCTGCGGGTATTCAAGACCGTGTACCGCATAAGCCCGAGCGAATATTTGAGCCGCAAGCGCTCCACGGCAGCGCTGCGCTTGCTGCGGCAATCGAACTGGAGCATGAACATGATCGCCGAGCATGTGGGATTTGGCAGCCGCACCAGCATGTACCGGCACCTGCGGGCGCATTACGGCGTGGAACCGCGGGAACTGCGCTCGCCGCGCTGAGCTTTGCCCACATCGAAGCGCCACTCAACGGTGCGCGACTTCAGCACGCCCGCCTGAGATCTGCCGCGCAGATGCGGGACTCGCCAGATCAATCGATCGTTGCGCCGTACCAGGTGTCCGCGGACATGATGCAGGCGCGGATGGCGGCGCGCGCCGGCCGTGGCCGCCTCGACTTGCGCCTCGCGGTAGGGGGGCAAGAGCGGCACGCTCACCTCGATATGATCGGCGAGCGGCACGCGGCCGCGTTGCATGCGGTCGCGGTTCAGCCGCTGCAGCCGGCTCTGGCGCTGCGGCAATCCCGCGCGGGTGGTGAGCAGCAGGAAAAACGCCAGCAGCACCGGCACCGCAAGGGCCACGATGCCGATGGATTGATGCAGAATTTCTCGCTGCTGTGTGGCGAATGGCGCGGCCTCGCGGTAGTACCGCGCCCAGGAATCTTCGAATTCAAACTGAAAACAGCGGCTGAGTATGCCTTGCGGGTCCATCGCCGGCGCCGCCACCCGCAGCACCCCGGGCTCATCGGGCGGCACCGCTGCGGCGGCATCATCCAGACAAAAGCGCGCCTGAGTGGCGCTCGCCAGGACATCCAAGTCGCGATCGCCCACGGACCAAAACGCGCGCATGGCGCCGCGCCGTCCGTCGCTGCAGGCGCGTATGAGCATGCCATAGTGCCCCAGCGGCGAAACATCATCCGCATCGTCGTTCAGGCCGTTGCGGCTCAAGGCATGCAGCCAGGGCTTGTTGCACCATTCGACCCAGATGTTTTCCGCAGGCACGCGAATCAGATCCGCGCACTCCATGATCGTGGTGCCGTTGGAATACGCCAGGTCGGTGCACAGGGTTATCAGTGCATCGTCGAGCACGTAGCGAATCGGACAGCGCTCAAGATCCGCGGCCGCGTCCATGGCGCCCGATAAGCGGGTGTGGCTGCCGTCGAGGCAGTTCTCGACGATGAACGGGGTATGGCATTGAATGATGCGATCGATGAGTCTCATGGCTTGCCTTCATTTGTCGTTGCCGACGCTACAGGCCTTGAGCAATCGAGTAGTTTCAGATCTTGCCGAGTTTTACGCCGCTGGAAATGATGAAGACGCGGCCGGAGTGATGGCCGCTCACGCCGCTCCAACCGGAGGTGATCAGAAGATCCGCCGTGCCGTCGCCGTCGACGTCGCCCAAGCCGACGGCATCGAAGCCGAAGGTGTCTCCGGGAGAGCGGCAGGTGAAGGTTTTGACAAGATGGCCGTCCCTGCCGGAATACAAATAGGCGCGCCCGGCGGAGACCGCGACCTCACCGTACTGCCAGGCGCCGATGATGAGATCCTCCATGCCGTCGCCGTCCACATCGCCCGCGGTTGATTTGCTGGTGCCGAAGCCTTCACCGGCGGTGTCGCCGGTGAGCGTCAACAGACGCTCGCCGCTACGGCCGGCGTGCACGTAAATGCGCCCGGTTGAAGGACCCTTCGCGGCATTGCTCCAGTCCGAGACAAAGATGTTGTGACCGCCATCGGTGTTTCCCAGGATCGAAACGAACATCGCACCGAGCGCGTTCCCTGTCGCGTCCGCATTGATGACGAATTTCGGCTGCCCGCCGTAGTCGCCATACACATAGACGCGGCCGTGGTGGTCCGGTCCCGCGCGGGGCGCGCCGACCACCAGATAGGGTTCCTTGCCGTTCGAGAACCCGGCGACCGTGCTGCCGAAGGCATCGCCGAGCCGCTCGCCCGAGAGCGTCAAGAGCAGCTTGCCGTCCTTGCCCGAAAAAACATAGGCGTGACCTACGTTGGTGGATTCTCCGTCCTTGCCCGGCGCACCGATGATCAGATCCGCATGGCCATCGCCGTCGACATCGCCGGCTGCCGAAATATGACTGCCGAAGAGCTCATCGGTGCGCGTCGATTTGAAGCTCTGCAAAATCCGGCCGTCGCGTCCGGAATAAATGTACGCAACGCCTGACCCGGCGGGCCCGCTGGCGGCGACATCGGGTATGCCGTCGCCATTGGCATCGCCGATGCCTTCGACGCCGGTGCCCAATTCATCGCGCGGCTGGCCATCGGCGCTCCAGAGCAGCCGGCCGCTGCCGACCGAGTACACATAAATGCGTCCCGCGTGATCGCCGTGGGTCGGGGCTGAGGTGACGATGTCGGTGACGCCGTCGCCGTCCACGTCGCCGACATTGCGGGCGATCCAGCCGAACTGATCGCCGGCCGCCGCGCCGCGCCACTCGCGAATGATCTTTACCGGCTCGACGAAGGGTTTCTCGAAGTCCGCCGGCTTCGGCAACAAGGCGTCGAAGCGCGAATCCTGGCGCAGCCCGGCCAGATGCAGATCCCCGGAAATCTCAGTCATGTCGTAGCGATGGCTCGCCTGCGCGCGCTTCAAGAATTCGAAGGCATGGCGTGAATCGTGCTTCGCCGCATATGCCGCGCCCAATTGATAGAAGACGCGGGGCGAATCGGCCTGCAGCTTCAGGGCCCGGCTATAGTCGGCGATGGCGGCAGTAAAGTGGTCCTGCATCATGTCGGCCGTGCCGAGCGCCCGCCAAGCGGCGGCGTTTTGCGGATCGAAAGAGGTGATTCGCCGCAGTGACTTGGCGGCGCCGGCCGCATCGGCATTCTGTAATTGCGAAAGGGCCGCATCCAAGCTCGGAGGTCCAGCGCCGGGTGAGGCCAGCGCCGAGGCAATGGCGGCGCAAAGACACAAGCCCACAGACAATGGTTTGCTCAAGAATCGCAGCAGGGCGGGGCGCACTCATCGACGCTACGCGCAACGCCAGCTTCGGGTGTTGCAGATATTGCTCAGTGACCCGCAACGATGGGCGATCGGTGCGCTATCCTTTGAGCCAGGCAGTTGGCTTTTAAGGTGCACTCATTGGCGCGTTCGAAGGCGTTCCAGGAACTTTTTCTGCCTTCCCGCGGCCGCAAGCAACGGGCCGGCAGCGCCGCGCTACCCGAGGACAATCCGGCATTTCAAGAAATTTGGGCCGTGGTGGGCGCCATTCCGCGCGGCAGCGTGTCGACCTATGGTGCGGTGGCGCGCGCGGCGGGGCTGCCGGGCCGGGCACGCTTGGCGGGGCGCGCGCTGCGCGAGTCGCCGAAAGAGATGAAACTGCCGTGGCATCGCGTGGTGGGAGCGGGCGGCAAGATCGTTTTCCCGCCGTCTTCTTTGCATCACAGGGAACAGGCGCGGCGATTGCGGGCGGAGGGAGTCGCCGTCAAGGCGGGAAGGGTGAGCCGCGAGGCGATGCGGGACTTGGATTCGTTGTAGCTATCCTGCGCGTCAGCTCACCGAGTTGAACGGCAAGCTCCCGAGGAGTTCCGAGACACCGTTCCACCCGACTTGAATCCCGATGCAAAACAGCAGAAACGCCGACAGGCGCACCACGATGGTCGTCCCCGTCGCACCGATCAATTGGGCGAGGCGCGGGGAATTTCGATAGAACCCGTAGATCAGCACCGACAACAGCGCCGTGGCCGCCAGGGTTTCGACGAAGAAGGCGAGCGAGGAGACCTGAAAACCCGTGGGGCGGCCGGCGCCGAGGGAAATCGCCACCGATATGGTGCCGGGGCCGGTGGTCAAGGGCATGGTGAGCGGATAGAACGCTAAGCGGCTGGGCGCGACATCGATGGACTTAGGCTCGGGCGTTTCACTGCGCCGCTGTTCGGTGACGTCGGGGGCGTTGAGCATGCGCCAGCCGGCGGCGGCGACGATGATGCCGCCCGCGACGCGCAGCACCGGCAGGGAGACGCCGAAGAAACCCAACACATAGGCGCCGATGTACAGCGAGGCAGCAACGATGATGAAGGCGTAGATCGCGATCCAGCGTGCTGTCTGGGATCTGACCTTGGGCTCCAGTTCCCGGGTCGCGCCGAAAAAAATGAACGCCCCCGACAGCGGGTTGACGATGGAGAACAGCGCGGTGAAGGTGAGCAGAAAAATCGAGAAGGATAGATCCATGGGCCTCGCATTCTAGCGAATCGGTTCCTAAGGCGTGCGTGTCGCCTCGAGAATCGCCTTCACCAAGGGCTGCGGAGAATAGCCCGCCGAGTAAGGCGTCAGCCCCAGGCGCACGATGACCAATTGACGCGACTTGATGATGGCGACGGTCTGGCCGTCGTGCCCGGACATCCAAAAAATATCCGCGGGGATGCCGAATGCCGCGTCCGGATCCACGCCGGGCGTGGCCGCGTCCGAACCCCACAGCCAGGTTTGTCCCTGGCCGTACTGTCCGGCGGAGGCGATCACCGGTGTGGCCATCATGGCGACGTAGCCTGAAGGGAGCAATCCGTGTCCCTGCCAGACACCGTCTTGCAACAGGAACTGTCCATAGCGGGCCCAGTCGCGCGCGGTGGCATACATATAAGAGGAGCCCACCAGCGTGCCGTGTTCATCCGGCTCGATGGTGGCGCTGGTTATCCCCAAGGGCGCGAACAGCCGTGTGATGATGAATCCTGCAAGGTCCTCGCCCGCCGACTCCTGGGCGATGCGCGATAAAATCACCGCGGTGCCGCTGGAATAGCTCCAGTTTTCGCCGACCGGGTGCGCCAAGGGTTGTGTCCGTGCGAATGTCGCCATGTCCGGCTGCAGGTACAGCATGCTCGTCACGTCGGAAACCGCACCGTACGCCTCGTTCCACTGCAAGCCGCTCGACATGGCGAGCAGGTCGGCGAGGCGTATGCGTTCGCGTCCATCGGTGCCTGTCCAGAATCCTGACTGATCGAGGCGAAGTTTGCCGTCCTTGACCAGCAGGCCGATCACGCCTGCCATCACGGTTTTGGTCATCGACCAGCCGAGCAAGGGGGTGCCGGGGCCAAAGCCGGGCGTATAGCGCTCGGCCACGATGCGGCCGTGGTCGACCACGACGATGGCCCGCGCGCCTATGCCCGCGAGTGCGTCGTTCTGCAGAACTCGATCGAGTGCCGTGTCGGTGTGCACGGCGGTTCCGTCCGGCCACGACGCGGCGGATGACAAGCCGGCGGCGGCCGCGGCAATCGGCGCGGGCACCTGCGCCGGTGTCTGCGCGGGCGCTTGCGCCGGTGCCGATTCGGATGGGGGTGCCGTGGCTCTGAGATCGAGCTTGCCATCCGGTACCACGGTGCAGCCCTTGCCGGGCCGCCATTGCGCCAGGCCATCGCCGATGAAGCCTAAGAATCCGGCGCGCACCACGCCGCGCTCGCGGTCCACCGACACCTGCATGAAACGCAGCAGTGCAATGCCCGGTGCCTGCACATCGAAGCTCAAGACTTGGTCGGGATTGCGTGCCGCGAGAAACACATTGGAGCAGACGATTTTGGCGGAATAGTTGGCCCCCACGCGCAACAGCGCCGGCGGCTTGAGCCACAGGAGCAGCACCCCGGCCATGAGCAACAGCAGCAGCACGCCAAAGATTCTTCGCAGTATTTTCATGGCTACCAGCTCAGGTCAGCCATCAGGGCCGCGTAGGTGTCGATGCCGTCCCAGAGGTTCTGCAGCCTCAAATTCTCATTGGCGGCATGCTGATTGTTATCGTGGTTGACGATGGGCAGGCAGATGATGGGCGCGGCAAACACGTCGGCAAACATGTACAGGGGCACGCTGGCGCCGGACATGGGCAGCACCACCACTTTCGCGCCGGCCGCTTTGGAGGCGGCGCCGATCACGGCTTTTGCCGCGGGCGTCGACATGTCGGAGCGCAGCGCCGGATAGCCGGCATCCCACACCAGACGCACGATGCGCGGACTCTTGAGGCGGGCGGCAAGATCCGGTTCCTCGCTGACGATGCTCCAGCCGTGAGCGCTGAAGAAGTGCTCGACCGAAGCGCGCACCGCGGCGGGGGTTTGATCGGGAACCAGGCGAAAATCCAGCGAAATGACGGCGTTGGTGGGGATGGCATTGGCCGCCGCATCGCCCACCTGGCCGGCATGAATGCCGCGGATGTTGAGCGCAGGACGCATGATGCTGGCGGGCAACTCTTCGCTGCCCTCGGAGCGGCCGATGCCGAACTCGCGCTTCAAGGCATCGCCGACGGGCGGCAGGTCGTTGAGCGCGGCCTGCTCCGCGGGCGCGATGGCGCGCACGCTGTCGCTGAAGCCGGGAATGGTGATCCTGCCGTTGTCGTCGCGCATTTGCGCGATCAGCGTCGCCGCCATCGCGGCCGGATTGGGCACCCAATTGCCGTAGTGGCCGTCATGCAATGCGCGCACCGGTCCGTAAACGGTGGCTTCCAGGCTCATGATGCCGCGCGCGCCGAAGTACACCATCGGCCGGCGCGTTTGATGCACCGGACCGTCGCCGATGAGAAACAAATCCGCGGTGAGCAGTTTTTGATTGTCGCGCAGCGCCTGGGCCAAGTGCGCCGAGCCGGCTTCTTCCTCGCCCTCCCACAGGACTTTGATGTTCACCGAGGGCGTGGTGTGCGTGTCCTTGAGCGCATCGTATGCGGCCAGGAAGGCGGCGATCGAGGCCTTGTCGTCGCTGACGGCGCGCCCGAAAAGGCGCCATTCCGGATCGAACGGCGGGGTGGCCTTCTTCCAGTCGACATCGCGCGCGGCATCGCTCAGCGCATGCTCGCGCATCACGGGCAAGAAGGGATCGGAACTCCATTGCGAGGGCGTCACCGGCTGACCGTCGTAATGCGCGTAGAACACCACGGTGCGTTTGGCGCCAGGAGTCTTGAGGGAGCCGAAAACGGCCGGCGGCGAGCCCACCCCGGTCGAGAGTTCCGACACCTCGAAACCGCGCTGTTTCAACGCACTCTCGAGTGCATGGGCGGTCGCGGCGATGCCGGCAGGATCGGCCGCCACGCTCTTCAGGCGCGTCAGCGCGTCAAGCTCGCCCACGATGGCGGCCTCATGCGTCAGACGATAGCGCTGAACTTCGGATCGAAGATCCGCTGCGTGGGCCCGCAGCGAAATTAAAGCGGTCAAACTCAAGGCGGCGATGCGGACGATGCATGGCATTCTTTAATGTTCCCTTTGGACGTGCGCGGCAGTCTAAAGTATCTTAACAAGCCTAAAGGGGCGCAGGACGAAAGCCTCGGTGTGTTCGAAGGAGCGGGATGAAACATCTACAAACGTTGAGTGTGGCCTTAGGGTTGGCGGTTACGCTCGGTGGCTTATCGCCCGCGCGGGCGACGCCCACCGACTTGCAATTCAATCAAGTCGTGGATGATTTCGTGTTCGGCACCCTAGCCCTGTCGCCCACCACGGCGACCGGCATCGGCTACCACAGGCATCATGGGGTGGTGCTCGATGATGAGCTCGAGGATTTCAGTCCGGCCGGCATCAAGGCCTCGCTCAACCTGTTGAGCGACATCGAGATTCGCATCGGCAAGCTGGATTCAAAATCCTTGAGCGCGGAGCAGCGCGCCGACATCGACATCATGCAGGATGCCATCGAGGCGACGCGCCTCGACGTGGAGGAAATTCAGAGCTACCGGCACAACCCGACGACTTACGTCGAACTCATCGGCAATGCCCTGTACACACCCTATGTGCTGCATTTCGCGGCGGACGATGAGCGCTTCAGGCACATCATCAAGCGCCTGAATCTCATTCCGCAGCTCATCCGCCAGGCCGAGGACAATCTTCAGGACTCGCCGGAGGTCTGGAACAAGGTGGCACGCGAGGAGAACGCCGGCAACGTCGACCTGATCGATGGCACGCTGCGCACCAATTGCCCCGCGGCGTTGCTGCGCGACTATGCGCAAGCCGCGGCGCCCGCGCTCGATGCGCTGCGCGGCTTTAACATCTGGCTCGACGAGTCGCTGTCGAAGAAGACCGCCGACTGGCGCTTGGGCGCGAGGCGCTACGCCAAGAAATTCCGCTTCGTGCTGGCAACCGGCAAGACCCCGGAGGCGCTGCTCAGCGAGGCGGAGGCGGATCTGGCGAAAACGCGCAACGAGATGGTGCAGCTGGCCCTGCCCAAGACGGTGGAGCAGGCGCTCGCCGATGTGGCGCTTCATCATGCGACGCCGGCGACCTACATGAGCGCGGCCAAGCAGTCGCTGGCGACGGCCACGGCCTTCGTGAAACTGAAGGATTTGGTGACGCTGCCGCCGAATGCGAATCTGCAGGTCATCGAGACGCCGGTGTTCATGCGCGGCATCTACGGTGTGGGCGGCTTCAATCAAGCCCCGGCCTTGGAGCCGAAGTTGGGCGCCTTTTACTGGGTGACGCCGATTCCGGATTCCTGGCCGCAGCCGCGCATCGATTCGAAGCTGCGCGAGTACAACGATTCGGGTCTGCAGCACCTGACCGTGCACGAGGCGATGCCCGGACACTACGTCCAGGCCGAATACGCCAACAATGTGCAGCCTCGATCGCGGCGCCTGCTGCGCAACATCTTCGGCAACGGTCCCTATGTCGAGGGCTGGGCGGTGTACACGCAGCAGCTCATGGCCGAGCAAGGTTATTTGAGCGACACGCCGGGCTACCGCTTGACGCTGGCGAAACAAATGGCGCGCGTGCTGGCCAATACGATTCTCGATGTGCGTCTGCAGACCATGGACATGACGGACCGGCAAGCGTTGGAGCTCATGACCAAGGGCGCCTACCAGGAAACGGAGGAAGCCAGCGCCAAGCTGCAGCGCGCGAAACTCTCGTCCTGCCAATTGCCCACCTACTACGCGGGATACAAAGGATGGCTGTCCGTGCGCGAACATTTCAAGAACACGCACGGCGATGCGGTGACCCTGAAGCAATTCCACGAGACGTCCTTGCGCGAGGGAGCGGTTCCGCTGCCGGTGTTGGATGAACTCGTGAACTAGCCGCTGAACTCTTTAACTTAAAGTCCTTTGACTTAAAGTCGCGCCGCGCCTCCATTGGGCCGCAGATCACGTGATTTGCAGCGCTTTAAGCAAAATAGAATGTCGCTGCGCGCTTACGTCGGCTGGCGGCGACATCCTTTCGCGCCACTCCTCCCCGTACCATGGCGCCATCGAATTCATCTGTGGGTGCCGTGCGTGACGACCAATCTGACTTATGCCGCCGAGGCCGCCTCGAGCAAAACGCTGGAGGCGTTGGCTCAGGTCATCCGGGCCCTGGCGCCAGAAGTCTCCAGCGTCTCGTTCCATGATTTCGCCGCCGATACCCTGTGGCTGAGCGATGACTTTTTGCTGCCCGAGGATCATCAGTTGGTGGAGGATTCCCTCTCCAGTGATCCGGGCGGCAATCTCGACGCCACCTATGCGCCCCGCGAAGACGGCAACTATACGCTGGCGATTCCGGTTCGCGACTCAAACGGCGCCATCAACGGCGCGGTGCGCCTCTCCGTCGATGCCGGCATCAAGGACACGCGCACCGACGAGACGCTGCAGCAGAAACTAGCGCCGGTGTTCGTGTGCCTGTCGGCGGAATTCGAACGCCGCCAAGGATTTCCGCTGCTCATCAGCGAGGACAGCCACGAAGGCGCGCAGATCCAAAACGCGCTGCATGCCGAGCGCTTCGAACTGTTCCTGCAGCCCATTTGCTCGCTGCATGAGGATGTCGGCTTGGCGCATTACGAAGTACTGCTGCGCCTGCGCACTGCGGACGGCCGATTGATCCAGCCGGGGGAGTTCTTCGCCAGGGCCGCGCAGCAGCGCCTGATGCCCAGCATCGATCGCTGGGTGGTGCGGACCTTGCTCGTGTGGCTGACCAGCAACCGCAGGTTGTGGGCGAGAGTGCCTTGCGTGTTCTCCATCAACCTATCCGCGCAGTCCATCACCGATGACCAATTCGTCAGCTTCGTGGAGGACAGCGTGATCAAGAGCGGGCTGCCGCCGCAGGCGCTGTGCTTCGACATCACCGAGCGATTCGCTTCCTCGGGCAGCATCAGTGTGAGCGAGTCCATGCGCCGGCTCGAGGCGTTGGGCTGCGAAGTCGCGCTGGATGATTTCGGCGCCAACCCGCCCGCGTACGGCTATCTTCGATCGATACCGGCGCACTATTTCAAGATCGACAGCTCCCTGGTCGGTGCGGCACCCACCGATCGGGTGGCGCGCGCCATGATTTCCGCCATCGTGCGCATGGCGAGCGACCTAGGGGTGCAGACCGTGGCCGAATCGGTCGAATCGGACATGGAACTGCAGGCGGTACGCTCCTTGGGCGTCGACTACGCGCAAGGCTACCTTCTGGGCAAGCCGCGCAGCTTGAGCGGCTACGACTTCAGCGGTCCGGTCAATTGAGGCGTTTCAGGCTCACCACACGCGCACCCGATCTTCCGGCGCGAGGAACAGCGCCTGTCCGGGCTTGACCTGAAAGGCTGAATACCAGGCGTCGAGATTGCGCACCGTCTCGGCACGATACTGAGCCGGCGCATGGCCGTCGGTGATGATTTCATCGCGCAGCGCCGGCTCGCGCAATTTCTCCCGCCAGCTCTGTCCAAAGCTCAAAAAGAACAACTGATCGCCGTTGAATCCGCCGGCCTCGAGCGGCTCACTGCCCTGGGTACTCAGGCGATAGGCATCGTAGGCGGCATTCAAACCGGCCACATCAGCGATGTTCTCGCTCAAGGTCTGCTTGCCGTTCACGGCCAAATCGGCAAACGGCTTGTAGCCGTCGAATTGTGCCGCCAGGCGCGCACCCGACGCGCGGAAATGCGCGAAGTCATCCGGCTGCCACCAGTTCTGCAAGCGGCCGTGGGCGTCGAACAGCGCGCCCTGATCATCGAAGCTGTGGCTGATCTCATGACCGATGGTGGCGCCGATGGCCCCATAGTCCATGACGAGCGGCTGGTTCGGATCGAAATACGGCGGCTGCAAAACCGCGGCGGGGAAATTGATGGCGTTCATTGCGGGCAGGTTCACCGCGTTCACCAATTGGGCGTTCATCACCCACTCGGCGCGGTCGACGGGGTGCCCGAACTTGGCGAGGTTGCGTCGATACTCAAACAGTTCCGCGCGCTGGAAGTTGCCGAGCGCGTCGCCGCGAATGACCTTCATTCCCTTATACGAGCGCCAGTGGTCCGGATAGCCGACCCCGATTTTTAAGGCCGCGAGCTTCTCCTTGGCGATCGCCTTGGTTTGCGGCGCCATCCAGTCCAGCTTATCGATGCGCGCGCTGAACGCCGCCAGCAGGTTGCGCACCATGGTCTCGGCGCGCTGTTTCTCCGCCGGCGAAAAATAGCGCTGCACGTAGAGCTTGCCGACCGCGTCGCCCAGGGCGTAGTCCGCAGCGGAGACGGCGCGCTTCCAGCGCGGGCGCAATTGCGGCGTGCCATACAGCACCTTGCCGTAGAAGGCGAAATTCTCGTCGACGAATTTCTTCGGCAAGTAAGGAGCGGCGTCCTCGATCGCGTGGAAGCGCAGGTAGTCCTTCCAGGCGTCGAGCGATTCAGAGGCGGTGAGCTTGGAGAGGCCGATGAGCGCGCTGGGCTGCCAGACCACGAAATCGCGCTGCTTTGCCAAGCCGGCGGCGGCGAAGAATTGTTGCCAATTCAGGCCCGGTGCCTGGGCGTCGAATTGCGGCCGGCTCCAATGATTGTTGCCCGCCTCGATCTGCTCGGAGGCGGCCCGCGTCCAGTGCACCTGCGCCATGTGAGTCTCGAGCTCGAATATCCTGGCCGCGCGCGCGGCGGCACCCTTCACGCCGGCCAGTTCGAGCACCGCCGCGATATGCGCCTGATATTGTTGGCGAACGGCCGCCATCGGCGGCGCATCACTCACATAGTACTCGCGGTCCGGCATCCCCAAGCCGCCCTGCAGCAGGAACGGGGAGTAGCGCTCAGGATCGTTCAAATCCTGGGCAACCCACAGGCCAAAGAGGTGCCCGGTGTAAAGATTGGTGGAATTGAGCACGTCCACGTCGGCGCGCAAGGTGGCACCCAAGGCCGAGCTCAGCTGATTGCGATCGGCAATCGCAGCGATGCGCGCCAGCGCGGGCAGCAGCGGTTTACGTCCCTGCGCTTCGATGGCGGCCTCATCCATGAAACTGGCGTAGTAATCGGCGAGCTGCTGCGCCTCGGAGCCGGGCGGCGCATTCTTGGCCGCTTGCTGCAGCAATTCATTGACATGCCGTGTGGTCAGGTCGCTCAAAATCGCGCTGGTGCCGTAACTGCTGCGGTCGGCGGGGATTTCCGTTGCTTGGAGCCAGGCGCCGTTGCTGTAGGCGAAAAAATCGTTGCCCGGTGCGATCGCCGGATCCATGCCGGCGAGGTCCGGGCCGCGCCACACCGCCACCGCCAGGGTTGCAAACAGACTCAAGGCGCAAAGCAGTAGTTTATTCATCGTTGATCACCAGTTCGGATTCGGTAGTTCGCTGAAAACTTCTTGGAGCGCGAATCCCCAGCGCTCGCGCAGCATCCTGAAATAGTCGTTGTCCATGTCGATGCTGATGTGCGTCGCCAGCTTGAACTCGTCGCGCTTGATGACGGCCAGGTCCAAGGGCGGTCCGACCGACAGATTGGAGCGGATGGTGGAATCCATCGATACCAGGGCGCATTTGGCGGCCTGCGCCAGGCTGCTGCTGCGGGAGATCACGCGATCGATGATGGGCTTGCCGTACTTCGACTCGCCGATTTGAAAGTAAGGCGTGTCGATGGAGGATTCGATGAAATTGCCCGCCGAGTAGATGTGAAACAGCCGCGGCTCCTCACCCTTGATCTGGCCGCCCAAGATGAAGGTGCCGTTGAAGTCGTAGCCATGTTCCTTCAAATCTTCGCCATCGCGCTCATGGATGGAGCGCAGCGCATCGCCGACCACGCGCGCGGCCGCGAACATGTTGGCAGCGCTCAAGAAGCGCGTCGGCCGGCCGGGATCATCGGCCGTTTCCAACAGGTTCACCACCGCCTGGGTGATGCCTAAGTTTCCAGCCGACAGCAGCACCAGCACGCGGTCTTGAGCGTGTTGAAAGGTCGCCATTTTCCGAAAGGTATTGATTTGATCGACACCGGCATTGGTTCGCGAGTCCGACAACATCACGAGACCGGTGTCGACCAGCAAGCCGACGCAATAAGTCATCGGCGAATTCTACTACGGGGAACACTTAAGGGAGGCCCC
>Ga0193726_1000804_pt1 | contig 28876 bp, 30 predicted proteins | sample H2c1metaG_FD_144928 | JGI IMG/M metagenome (GOLD analysis project Ga0193726, IMG submission 144928) | Soil microbial communities from a riparian zone of the East river system, Colorado, United States - H2c1 | ecosystem: Environmental > Terrestrial > Soil > Riparian zone | place: USA: East River...
GACTCTGGATCCACATCCATCTCCCGTTGTTCGTCCGGACGCGATGCTCGGCGTGGTAATAAGGCGCTACGCCCTTCAGCACATCGCGGATCAGGCGGCTAAGGTCCGCGGCGTCGTCCCCATGCACCATTCGCTCCAGCGCATCGATTGTCGTTCGAGTCGGTGCGGCATTTCCGCCCAGCATCACCGCCCACTGCTCGCTCAGAAAGACTTCACCGGTCGCAATGTTCCAGTCGAACAGCGCGAGCTGGGAACTCTCCAGCGCCAGGCTCAGGCGCTGTTCGCTGTCGCGCAGCATCTCCTCGGTGCGCTTGAGCGGGGTGACGTCGGTCGCCAGCACGTAGAATCCCGCGACGCTGCCGTCACTGCGCACATCCGGAACGTAACGGGTGTGGGTGTGACGTTCGCTGCCGCCGAACGAGACCGGCAGGTCGAACCTCGCCTCCTTGCCGGCGAGTGCGTCCCGGATGTGCGGCTCCCGCGACGCATAGGTCTCTCCCAGAACTTCGGGCATGGTGCGTCGGCACACTTCCTCGGGTGTCATGCCGAACCACTCGCGATAGGCGGCATTGGCGTAGCGGTAGCGTTGCTCGGAATCCACGTACGAAATCAGCGCGGGCGTGTTGTCCGTGATCAAGCGCAAACGATGCGCATTTTCCTGAACCGCGGCCGCAGCCTCGTTGCGTTGCCGCATCAAAGCGTTGAAGTCGGCGGCGAGATCGCCGATTTCGTCGCCTTTGCGAACCGGAACCTCGGGGACAGCACCCGGCTCGTTCCGGCTGCGTCGGATGGTCTGGTGCAAGGCGAGCAGCGGTCTGAGCAATGATCGCGCGGCAAGCCAGATGAGCGGCGCAAGCAGCAAGGCCAGGACCACCATGAATTGGATGATCTGCTTCTGCGTTTCGGCGATCGGCGCATACGCTTCTTCGGCCGGCAGCGCCGCCACGAGCACCCACGGAACGCTCTGCAGGGATTTGTAGCTGTATAGCGCGTGCGTGCCACGGCTGTTTACGCTTTCCTCAGCGCCTTCCACTCCGCTTGTCGCCCGGTCGAAATAGGGAGACACGCCCGGAGCCGGCCCTTGGGTCATGATGCGGTCCTTATCGGCGGACATGACGATCAGGCCGTCCTTGGTAAACAGCGAAAAAGAGCCGCTCTTGCCGACGGGCGTTCGACCGATGTTGCCGAGAAAATTCGAACGAAACAGCCTGAGCGTGCCGGTCAGCACACCCACGACCTCGCCGCGCGGGCCGAATATGGGCGCCCCAAAAACCACCTGCGGCTCCCCGTTCAACCGGCTGCGATGCGGCGCCGATACGATTGGCCGGCCGCTGGCAAGCGCCTCCCTGATCCAGGGACGATCGCTGAGGTTGATGTTTTCGAACCCCTTGTCGTAGGGCACCGCAGCCGCGAACTTTCCGCTGGCGGCAACCGCCGAGAGCACGTCGAACTCGCTCTGCAATCCTGGCCGGCCCTCGAGATTTTTCTGCATCGCGCCCGAGCGCTGGAAATCCTCGACGCGCAGAATTTTTGCCAGACTGGCGAGCGCGTTCAGACGCAACAGGAGCGTCTGGTCGATCTCGTCGGCCACGCGCGACACCAGCGTGAATTGCTGGGTTTCGAGGACCTGCCGCATCTCGACCTTGAAGAAACTCAACTGGACCGCCGAAATCAGTGCAAGCAGCCCCAGCAGCGCCGCCGTGGCGAACAAGGTGACTTTGGACTTGATGCTGAGTGTTTTCACCCGACCTCCAAGTCGGCATTCACGCGCGCAGCTTGAATCTCTGAATCTTTCCCGTGGCAGTCTTGGGCAGCTCGTTCAAAAACTCGATCCAGCGCGGATATTTATAGGGCGCGAGCTTGTCCTTGACGTGCTGCTGAAGCACCGCCTTGAGCGCGTCGCTAGCCGGATTGCCCTGTTTGAGCACGACGTAGGCCTTGGGCTTGACGAGCTTGTTCTCGTCTTCGGCGCCGACCACCGCCGCTTCGAGGACCGCTTCGTGGCTTACGAGCGCGGCTTCGACTTCCGCGGGCGAGACGTAGATGCCCGAGACCTTCAGCATGTCGTCCGAGCGCCCACCGTATACGTAATAGCCGTCCTTGTCCTGCGTGTACTTGTCGCCGCTCTTGGTCCAGCCGCCGACGAAGGTGCTGCGGCTTTTCTCGCGGTTATTCCAGTAGGAGGCCGCGCCTGTGGGACCGCTGATCTGCAGTTCGCCCATCTCGCCCCGCTTCACCGGGTCGCCGTGCTCGTCCACCAGGCGCAGCTCGTAACCCGGCACGGGCTTGCCGGTAGTGCCATAACGCAAATCGTTCGGGCTGTTGGAGAGGAAGATGTGCGGCATCTCGGTGGAGCCCATGCCGTCGAGGATTTCGACGCCCGTTCTTTCCTTCCAGCTCTTCGCGATCTGGGCCGGCAGCGCCTCTCCGGCCGAAATGCACTGGCGCAGCGCGAGCGACCCTTTCCCGGGAAAGTCCGCGCTGGCGAGCATTGCTGCATAGAGGGTGGGCACTCCGAAAAAAAGCGTGGGCTTTTTTTCCCTGAGCCGCTTGAACACAGCCCCCGGCGTCGGACGTTCGGCCATCAGCACGGACGTCGCACCCGCGGCCAGCGTGAACGAGAGAGCATTTCCCAGACCGTAGGCGAAGAAGAGTTTCGCCGCCGAGAACACCACGTCGCTCTCCCGGTACCCCAGCACGCCTCGCGCGTAGAGCTCCGCGGTCAGGATCATGCTCGAATGGACGTGAACCGTCCCCTTCGGCATGCCGGTCGAGCCGGAGGAATACAGCCAGAAGCAGGCATCGTCGGCGGTGGTCGGCGCAGGCGCCAGATCAGGCGAGCCTTTCGCGAGCACTTCTTCGAACGCGATGTGGCCCGCGCCGGACGGGGCTTGCCTCGTGCCGCCGGAAACGATGACGTGCTCCAGGAACGGGAGCTTGCCGATCATGGGTGCGAACTGCGGCAGCAGCTGCTCCGACACGATGAGCACCTTGGCTCGGCTGTCGGAGAGCATGTATTCGTAGTCTTTCGGCGTGAGCAGAGTGTTTACGGCGACCGGAACGATGCCCGCCTTGATCGCGCCGAGGAAAGCCGTGGGGAAGTCGATGGTGTCGGTAAGAGCGAGCAACACGCGGTGTTCCATCTCGAGGCCCATCGCGTGCAGGCCCGACCCGAAGCGGTTGACGCGCTCGGCGAGCTGGCCGAAGGTGCATTGATCCGCGTCGTCGATGTAGGCGAGTTTCGCCGAGCGCCCCGCGGCGAGGTTGCGCTCGATCAGATCGTAGGCGGCGTTGTAGTCGCGCGGAATTCTGACGCTTGGCGGACTGACCGAATGGTCGGCACTGCTGCGGGACGGCACGGCGATCCTCCTCTGGTTTCCGCGCGGCGGGAATGCGCGGTTATTATTATCCCCTCGACGAGGGAGGAAGAGGAGCAGCCTGCTATTGCGTTACAAGCAGAAGGCCCTGATCCCCTATGCCGGTGGAATCCGGCTGATGCTCCGCCTGAGAGTCGCGTATCTCGCCGTGCAACGCTTCCGCGAGGAAAAGGGCCGCCAGCGGAGACAGCCTCCCGCCCCTTGCGTGCGCCAGATTCCACTCGCGCCGCAGCGGAAAGCCCTGTACGTCGAGCGCGACGATCGCGCCCTTGTGGGGCAGCGCCTCCCGCTCCGGAAGCAAGCCGAGGCCAAGGCCGCTCCCGATCGCCTCGGCAATCGCCTCGTCACTGGCGAGCTCCGCGCGCACTATCGGCCGCCCGCCCCCCGCGCCGCAGACCGCGAGCAAGATGTCGCGGAGGCTTGCCCCGGGTTCGCGTAACACTAGGGGCTCGCCCGCAAGCGTACGGGGTTCGATCGCTCTCGCTTTCGCGAGCGCATGACGCGCCGGGGCATAGACCCTGAGGAGCTCCGTGGCTACCGGGTGCAGCACGAGGCCGATCCGGTCGTCCGGCGCGGACAAGAAGCAGCATTCGTCCTCTCCCGCAGCGAGCCGCCCGAGCAGCTCGGCGCGGCAACCGACGTGCAGGCGCACCCGCACCTCGGGATGGGACTGGCAAAAGGCGGCGAGCAGGCGCGCGGCCAGGTGACGTGCCCCGGGGGCCGCGCCGATCCGCGCCAAGTCCATGCGCGGCGCGCGCAGCCGCTCCAGGCGCTCTTCGGTGCGAACAAAAAGCTCGGCCAGTTCCTCGCACGAGGCGAGCAGCTCGCGGCCGGCCGGCGTAGGGAACAGCCGTCGTCCGCGCTGCTCCAGGAGCGCGACTCCGAGATTGTCGGAAAGCTTCTTCATCTGGGTCGAGACGGTGGGCTGCGCCATATGCAACTCCTCGGCGGCGCGCGTCACGCTCTCCAGCCGCGCGACAGCCTCGAACACCATCAATTGGGGAAACAATCCGTGCCGGAAGTACCGGCGTAGCTTTGGACGGGGCATGGTCAGCTCCTTCGTTCGTGTGCGAACCACCCGTTTCCGTATCGGCGGAAACGGGCCGGGCCTGAGTCCGATCGACCGGCGTTTTTGCCGCCGCGATCGGCCCCAGGTCTCGCTTGCAGCATGACTGCTGCCGAAGCGACCGGGGCTTGAACCACCCGTCTTGACGATCGCTCCGCGAAGAAGCTACTCCCCTAGGGAGAGTACGCCTCAGGTTAGCAGGGTCCAGAAGCACATGCAAATCGCGATGTATCGCGATTTGCAATAGCTGGCATCGAGTTTCGCATGCCATCGCCGGAGGCGATGGGTGCATCGCGCAACATCAATTTTCTTCACGAGCGGAGCCCGCCACAATCGTCCCAGCCACAAAAGGAGGACGAAGTGGAACTGCTGCAGATACCCGACTTCTGGTCCGCGCTCACCGCCATCGTGGTCATCGACCTGGTGCTGGCGGGCGACAACGCCATCGTCATCGCACTCGCGGCGCGCAAGCTGTCGCCGCTGCACCGGCGCCGCGCGATCGTCTGGGGGACCGTGGGCGCGGTTGCGATCCGCGCGACGCTCACCGTGGCGGTACTCTGGCTGCTGCAGCTTCCCGGGCTGATGTTTACGGGCGGGATCCTGCTCCTCGTCATCGCCTACCAGGTGCTGACCGGCACCGCATCCTCCTCCTCCGATCGCGGTATCGCTCCTGCAGCGGGATTCTGGGGCGCGATGCGCACCATCGTGGTCGCCGATGCGGTGATGGGCATGGACAACGTGGTCGGGGTGGCGGGCGCCTCGCACGGCAATGTGCTTCTGGTAGTGCTCGGCCTGGCGATCTCGATCCCCATCGTGATCTGGGGCAGCAGCCTGATCCTGGAGTGCATCGGGCGCTTTCCCGGCCTGCTCTACGCCGGCGGCGCGGTGCTGGTCTGGACCGCCACGCACATGATCGCGAGCGAGCCGTTCGTGAGAGACCTGCTCGCGGCGCACTCGGGTTCCGCGCCCCTCGTGTATGCCACCGCGGTCGCCGCAGTCCTCGGATCGGCCTGGTTGCGCAATCGCAGGCTGCAGCTTCAATCCCAATGGAAGTGATGCCATGAGATACCTCATTCCGGTCGGCTCGTCCGAAGCGGCGCTCCCGACGGTGGACCTCCTTGAAGCCGCGGCTTCGCGGGGCGTGAAGGTGGAAGTCGTGCTGCTGAACGTGCAGCCGGCCTACAACCGCCGCGTGTCGCGATTCGTCAGTCGGGCGCGGCGCGACAGTTTTCGTGCCTCGAGCAGCCGCGCGGCGATGGCGGGCATGATCGAGCGGCTGTCGCGAGCCGGTATCTGCCATCGGGCGCGAATCGAGTTCGGATCGCTGACCGAGCGCATCGCGACCGTCGCAGAGGCCGAGCGGGTGGACAGAATCCTGTTGGGGGTCGGACCGCAATCGAAATGGCTGCAATGGCTGATTCCGTCGATCCCGCAGATTCTGGCCGCCCGCACCGACGTCCCGCTGACGCTCGTCGCGCGGAGCGGAGAGAGCAGTTTCGACCGGTATTTCGTCCCCGCAGGAGTCGCCGGAATCGCGCTCCTCGCCGGGCTGCTGCTCGCGGCGGGCTAGAACCGACTACCAGCCCACGGCCGCACCGTCGCTGCGCGGGTCGGCTCCGCCGATGCGCGCGCCCGACTCCGGATCGATGGTGATTCCGTGTGCATGGCCGGCAAGTTCGCACCAGTCGGGCCAGCGGTTGACCGAGTGCCCCTTCCGCTGAAGTTCCTTGACGGTGGCCTCCGGAAAACGCGCCTCGATGTTGAGCAGATCGCGCGGCTCGCCGATCGAAAAACGCCCGGAAAGCCAGCGCGGCATCTCGAGTGCCTGCTGGATATCGAAGCCGAAATCGATGAGGCGGACGTAGCTCTGCAGATGGATCTGCGGCTGGCCGTCCGCGCCCATGCAGCCGAACACCTGCCAGGGACGACCGTCCTTCAGCGCGATCGACGCGATCAGCGTATGCATCGGGCGCTTGCCGGGCTCGAGCCGGTTGGGATGTCCCGGATCGAGCGAGAAGTACGCCGAACGGTTCTGCAGCACGATGCCGGTATCGCCAGCGACCAGCCCCGAGCCGAAGTTGAAGTAGAGGCTCTGGATCAATGCGGCGGCATTGCCTTCTGCGTCGACCGCAGCGACGAACACGGTGTCCCCGGCGAGCGTGCCAAAGGAAGGAAGGAGATTCCAGGGCAGTGCGCGGTCCGCGCTCATCAGGCGCCGGCGCTCCGCCGCGTACGGCTTCGAGATCAGGCGCTCCACCGGCACCGGCTGGAACTCCGGATCGGCGAGCAGCCTGTCGCGGTCGTGATAGGCGATCTGTTTCGCCTGCACCAGCAGGTGCGCGAGCTCGGGACCCAGCGGATCCATCTTGCCGAGCTCGCAGGATTCCAGCAGGTTGAGCATCTCGAGCACGGTGAAGCCCTGAGTCGGCGGCGGCGTCTCGCAGATCTCCACGCCTCGGTAGATACCGCGGAGCGGCTCGCCCCAGCCCGCGCGCTGTTCTCCGAAGTCCGCTTCGTCGAAAAACCCGCCGCCCGCACGGGAGAAATTCGCGAGCGCCCGCGCCGTGTCGCCTGAGTAGAAACCTTCGTGCCCTCCCGAGGCGATCCGCTCGAGCACCCGTGCGAGACCCGGGTTCCTGAGCCGGCTGCCGGCGCGCGGCGCAGTGCCGTCCGGAACGAAAAGCGCAAGCGCGTGCGCGTTCAGAGCGTTTTCGCCGGCGCACATCTCGATCCAGCGCGCGAGCCTTCCCGTCACAGGGTATCCTTCGCGCGCGTACTCGATCGCGGCGGCGAGGTCGCGCGACAGCGGCAGCCGTCCGTACTCATCGTGCGCCACACACCAGCTCGCCACCGCGCCTGGAACGGTCAGGGTCGCGGGGAGAAAGCCGCGCAGCGGGATTTCGTTCATGCCGCGCGAACGGAACCAGTCGATGCTCGCGCTCCTCGCCGCGCGCCCGCCGCCGTTCAGATAGCGCACGCGGCGCGCGCTTGCGTCGTAGATCAGCCAGAACGCGTCCCCGCCGACGCTCGTCATGTGCGGGTACAGCACCGACAGCGCAGCGCCCGCCGCGATCGCCGCGTCTACCGCCGAACCCCCGGCGCGCAGCGCGTCGACGCCTGCCGACGAGGCGAGCGAGTGCGGCGAGGCGATCATGCCCCGCGGCGCGATCGTCGGAGGCCTGCCGGTGTGGATGGGGAACATGTCCTGTTGTGGGTTACGCTCGGCGCGGTGGTTTTATGCCGGCGCGCTGTGTGGTGCACCAGGTTCTCCACATCCAGCGGTAAGCGGCCTCAAGTTCCTTGGTAAATCCGGGAAAATCCCGCATGGGAGACTGTTCCACCTTCTGCCGCAACGAGCGACGCAGCCCGTCCAGCTTGGGCACCTCGGCGGCCAAATCGACGGCGATCCGGATGTATTCGTCGGCATCGGCGGCGATCAGCCCGGACAGGCCCAGTTCGCTGAGGATGCTGCAAGCCATGCGGGAATAGAACGTCTCCCCGCCCTGCTTTGCGACGACGGGCACGCCGTTCCACAGGCAATCGAGCATCGTCGTCGTACCGTTGTAAGGGAAAGGAGCGAGTGCGATATCCACCGCTCGAACGAGTTCATGATATCGCTCGAAAGGAACCACGTTGTATACGGAAGTGCGTTCGGCCCCTACCCCGGCTCTCGCCAGCGTTTCCAGCAATGCCGTCTGTGTTGAGCCCGCCGCGACCCCGACGATGACGAAGCGCGAGCCGGGCACGCGCTGGAGCAGCCGCGACCAGACAGCGAGGACCTCGGCGGTAACGCGATAGTAGGAGTTGAAACTCCCGAAGGTCACGTGGCCATTTGCTCTCAGCGGCAGCGGCGAGACCGGCAGCGCCACCGAAGGGTTGTAGGTCCAGCAGGTTCCGCTCAGGCGATGGAGTTTCTCGGAATAGTACTGGTCCGCGATGCCGCTCGGATCGCAATACTCGGTGGTGAGGCGGTAATCCATCGAGGCGAGGCCCGTCGTCGTGGAATAATCCAGATAGCTTACCTGGGCCGGGGCGGGCTTGCGGGCGCAAACGAGTACCTTGTTGCCCGGGGCGTGCCCGCAAAGATCGACGAGCACATCGATTTGGTCTGAACGGATCATTTCCGCGATCGCGTCATCGGACAGCGCATGCACATCGTGCCAGTGATCGAAGTGCGCGGCGATGCGTTCGGTCGAGCTGTCGCGGAATGCACCGGTAAAATAACAATGCGTTTCGAACGCTTCCCGATCGTGATGTGTCAGTATGGGCTCGATGAAATCACCCACGATGTTGGTGCGCAGATCAGGCGACATATAGCCGAGACGAAGCCGCCGGTCCGGGTCCGGATCGTTCGCGTGCGGGCGATGCAGCGGGAGCAGCGGCTTCTCGAAACGCTCGGCGAATTCGTGGTGCTTGTCGTAGACCTGACGCGCGGAAAACTCGCCCACGCACATCATGCAGAAAAGCAGGTTCTGAAACGCAACCACCGGATTCGCGTCGTGTTCGATCGCGAGCCCGTAATGCCTGAGGGCATCGGCATGCCTGCCCTGATTGCGAAGAACATTGGCCAAACCGTTGTGCGCGCCTGCGGAGGCGGGGTTTTTCCTTAAAGCCCGCTCGAAACAATCGCGCGCCTGGTCGAGCTCACTGGAAAATCGATACGCGTCGCCGAGCGTGACAAGGACCGCCACGTCGTTCGGCTGGGATTGCAGATACCGCGCAAGCGCCGTCCTGGCGGAGGCGAAATCTCCCGCCAGATAGGCGGCGTTGCCGAAGTTGTAGTGCACCTCGACCATGTCCGGATCGAGCGCGAGCGCTTTGCGGAACCAAGCCAGAGCCTCTCCCGGCCTGCCTCGCGCCATAATCACGTTTCCCAGATTGATATAGGCCGCCGCGAATTCCGGCGCGAGCGTCAGGGCTTTTTCATAGCTGGCGGCGGCTTCCTCGAGCCGCCCCTGATCCTTGCGGGCGTTGCCGAGATTGAAGTGCGCCTCCGGAATTCCGGCGTCGAGCGCGAGCGCACGTTCGCAGCATGCGATCGCTTCCGCTAGCTCGCCCTGCTCGTGGAGCGCATTCCCCAGATTGACGAGCGCATCGGGGAAATCAGGCCTTGCTGCCAGTGCCTTGCGGTAGCACGCGATGGCCTCGCCGCGCTTGCCCTGACTCTTCAGCGCGTTTCCCAATTGATAAAGCGCCAGGGGGGAGCCGGGCACGAGCGAAAGCGCTCTTTGGCAACAGGCGACGGCCTTGTCGAACTCGCCCGAAATTCTGAAGCGCCGCGCGAGCTCGATCAGGGCATCGACGTCAGATTCCGGCGCCACCGGTTTCCCGATCTTATGAAACCATCCGAACATCGTTCAGAAACTCGTCTGTTCACGCCGCGAGCTTGGCCTGCTTGCGGCACAACGAAATCCATTCACCCACCCACTGCACGGCGATTTCCTCCGGCATCGTTCCCGCGCTCGCGTCGTGCAGCATGATCTCGCCGATGCGCCGTGCGCCGAGCTCGGAAAGGATCTTGTCGAAGCGCCGGCCGCCGTTGCAGAAAGTCTCCGTGTAAGTGCGATCGCCGAGCGCAATCACTCCGTAGCTAACGCCCGAGAGATCGGGGCGCAGCGCCTGCAGCGATTCGTACAGAGGTTTGGCGTTGTCGGGCACGTCGCCCTGACCGTAGGTCGAAGTACATATCAGAAATACCCCTCCATCAGAGAACATCTTCGCGTCCAGGCCGTCCATGAGCCGTGTCTGTATCCGCGTCTCACCCTCATCCAGGGTCAATTCAATCTCCTGGGCGACGAGCTGCGCGGTGCCGGTCATGGTGCCGACGAGGATGGTCAGTTGGAGCGCCTGCATTCGCTGCTATTATGCACGACGCGGCGGCGCGAAAAACAGTCGCCGCCCAGCAGGAGAAAGTCATGAGCGCCGCTGTCGGACCCGATCCCTCCCCCTCCCTCGTCACTTACGACACGCACCCGGACCGCTACGCGCATTGGCGGCTTTCCTTCGATGGCCCGGTGGTGACGCTCGCTATGGACGTGGACGAGGAGAAAGGCATTCGGGCCGGCTACAAGCTCAAGCTCAACTCCTACGATCTCGGCGTGGACATCGAGTTGGCCGACGCGCTAAATCGAATCCGCTTCGAGCACCCCGAGGCGAAGTGCGTGGTCATCACCAGCGCCCGCGAGCGCATGTTCTGCTCGGGCGCCAACATTTACATGCTCGGCCAGTCCACGCACGCGTGGAAGGTGAACTTCTGCAAGTTCACCAACGAGACCCGCGGCGGCATCGAGGACTCGAGCCGCAACGAGGGCCTCAAGTTTCTTGCCGCGGTGAACGGCACGGTGGCGGGCGGCGGCTACGAGCTCGCTCTCGCCTGCGACGAGATCCTGATGGTCGATGACCGCTCCTCCACCGTGAGCCTGCCCGAGTTGCCGCTGCTCGGCGTGCTCCCCGGCACCGGCGGCCTGACGCGCGTCACCGACAAGAGAAAAGTTCGGCGCGACCTCGCCGACGTGTTCTGCACCACTAGTGATGGGGTGCGCGCTGACCGCGCGAAGCAGTGGAAGCTCGTGGACCACATCGCCAAACCGCAGGCGTTCAAGGACGCAGTGAAGGAGCGCGCGGCCGCGCTCGCCGCGCAAAGCACGCGAGGGAGCGGCAAGGGGATAACGCTCAATCCGCTCAAGCGCGCGATCGATACAGGCGGCTACCACTACGACAACGTGGACGTGGTGATCGACCGCAAGCAGCGCACCGCGACGATCACGGTCTTCGCGCCGCGGAGCGACGTTCCCTCGAGCGTCGAGGCGATTCACGCAGCGGGCGACAAGTGGTGGCCGCTCGCCATGGCGCGCGAGCTGGACGATGCCCTCCTGTTGCTGCGCACGAATGATCTGGAGATCGGCACCTGGGTCTTCAACACGCGCGGCGACATGGCGAAAGCGCTGGCCGCGGATGCGGCATTGAAGGCGAACGAGAACGACGGGTTCGTGCGCCAGGTGATCGGTTTCCTGCGCCGCACTCTCGCCCGGCTCGACGTTTCCTCGCGCACCCTGTTCGCTATCATTGATAGTGGTTCGTGTTTCGCCGGGACGCTTCTCGAGCTCGCGCTCGGCGCCGACCGCAGCTACATGCTCCAGTTGCCCGACGACGACAGGGCTCCGACGATCGCCTTGTCACCGATGAATTTCGGTCCCTATCCGATGGTGAGTCGGGAAACCCGGATCGCGACGCGCTTCTGCGGCGAAACCGCGCCGGTCGAGGCTGCGCGAACGCGGGTCGGCCAGAAACTCGACGCCCGGCTTGCCTCGGAATTGGGCCTGGTGACCTTCACGCCCGACGATCTCGACTGGGAAGACGAAGTGCGTATCGCGATCGAGGAGCGCGCGAGTCTCTCCCCCGACGCGCTCACCGGCATGGAGGCCAACTTGCGCTTCCCCGGCAAGGAAACCATGGAGACGCGCATCTTCGGCAGGCTCAGCGCCTGGCAGAACTGGATCTTCGTCCGCCCGAACGCAACCGGCGAGCACGGGGCGCTGAAAGTGTACGGAACAGGAGCGAAGGCGAAGTTCAATTGGGAGAGGGTGTGACCGTACTCGTCATTCCCGCGCAAGCGGGAATCCAGTGTCGTTCGAAAACGCCCCTGGGTCCCCGCTTCCGCGGGGACGACGATAGATTGGGGAATCGGACATGAGCATCGACTATAGCGAGAAGATCCCGAATAACGTCAATTTGGTGAACGACAAGACCCTGCAGCGCGCGCTTGAGTACTGGCAGCCGCGCTTCCTCGACTGGTGGAGGCAGATGGGACCGAAGGATTTTTCCGGCGCCGACGTATATCTGCGTACCGCGATCGGGGTGGACGCGCAGGGCTGGGCGCACTACGGCACGGTGAAAATGCCCGATTACCGCTGGGGAATTTTCCTGGCCGACCAAAAGCCCGCGCGTACCATCGGCTTCGGCGACTCTTTCGGCCAGCCGGTGTGGCAACAGGTACCCGGGGAATTCCGCTCGCAGTTCCGGCGACTGATCGTCACCCAGGGCGACACCGAGCCGGCCTCGGTCGAGCAGCAGCACCTGCTCGGCCATACCTGCCCTTCCCTTTACGATCTGCGCAACCTGTTCCAGATCAACGTCGAGGAAGGCCGGCATCTATGGGCGATGGTGTATCTGCTGCACGCCCATTTCGGGCGCGACGGACGCGAAGAAGCCGAAGAGCTGCTCTCGCGACACTCCGGCGATCCGGACAAGCCGCGCATCCTCGGTACTTTCAACGAGCCAATCGGCGACTGGCTGTCGTTTCTCTGCTTCACCTACTTCACCGACCGCGACGGCAAGTTCCAGCTGAAGAGCCTCGCGGAATCGTCCTTCGATCCCCTCGCGCGGACCTGCCGCTTCATGCTGACGGAGGAAGCCCACCACATGTTCGTCGGCGAAACCGGGCTCGGGCGCGTGGTCAAGCGGACGCTCGAAGTGATGAGGGAAACCGGCAGCGACGACCCGCAGGCGATCCGGAAGCAGGGCGCGGTGGACTTGCCGCTGCTGCAGCGCTATCTCAATTTCTGGTTCAGTTCCTCTCTGGATCTGTTCGGCTCGGAAGTCTCGTCGAACGCGGCGAGTTCGTTCGCAAACGGCATCAAGGGCCGGCCCGACGAGACCACTCAGTACGAGGACCACGTCTGCACCGATTCGAGCTTCGATCTCGAAATACCGGACGGCCAGGGCGGGCTGAAGAAGGAAACGGTGGGCCTGCGCAACGCAATGAACGAGGTACTGCGCAACGCCTATGTCAAGGATTGCGAGATCGGACTGAAGCGCTGGAACATGCAGATCAAGCGTGCCGGCCGCATTGAGCTCCGTCTTCCGAACAGCCGGTTCCGCCGCGCCATCGGCGCCTGGGCGAACGTGCCCACCGATCTCCAAGGTAACATCATCAGCCGCGAAGAATTCGAGCGGCACCTGCCCGGCTGGATTCCGAACGCATCGGACAAGGCTTTCGTCAAGAGCCTGATGCAGCGCGTGGTTGAGCCAGGAAAAATGGCCGCGTGGATCGCCCCTCCAGACCGGGGCGTCAACAACCTGCCGGTGGAATACGAGTACGTGCGGCTGAATTGACCCGCGGAGCTTGCGACGCGGGTCATCCCCGCGCAAGCGGGGATCCAGAGTCTTTGTGATCCCAATGGACTCCCGCTTTCGCGGGAGTGACGACATCCGGGCTACTGCTTCCCTTCAAGGCGCAGCAGAGCGCGCGTAATTTCGAGGACCATCTTCCGGTGCGGCTCACTGAGCGAGTCGAATTTTTTTCCCAGCCAGGCCGAATCCACCGCGTAGGTCGCGGTGTCCTGCTTTGCGGCCGTATGCGCTCGCTCGGCCTCGCCGTAGCGCAGCCAATGCGGAGACACCTCCAGCCACTGCGCCAGGGTGCGCAGTTTGTCCTGCGTGGGAAGCGCCCCGCCGTAAAGCCATTTGCGCGCCGTCTGCGCGGTCACGGGCTCGCCGTGGTGCCGCAGGTTGAACTCGCGCGCAAAGCGCGTGGGGCCTGCGTCCAGGCGCGCTCGACGCATGGCTTCCTTGAGGCGCTTGCTGAAATCCCCCTTTTCTTCCGCGATGGTCATGCCGTGAAAACTATCACCAAGCACGACCGCGGACGGTCACTCTTGGTTGCATTTTTTACAAACCGATAGTACCATTACGCCTGTCGCTCATGCGACGGGCTCCGGAACAAGCGCTGGGGCGTGCACCCGTGACCTGGCAGAGACACGACCTTTCCCAAATCATCGAGCAGATCCCGATCGGCGTCGCGGTAACCCTGCCGCTGGGGACGGTCGAGTATGCCAACCCGCACTTGCACAGGATGCTCGGGTTGGACGCCGCCCGGATCTCAGGCGTCGATCTCGCCCGGTTGAAGCTGCCGGGCTGTGTCTTGTCGCATGAGCAGATGAAACGCGAAATCCTCGCCGACAAGCCGTGGCAGGGGGAGACGCAGTTCCGTACCGGCGCCGGCGACACGCTTCACGTGCTGGAGTCGGTCTACCCCTTGCGCGACGTCACGGGGCGCATCGCGCACTTCATGCATTTTCTGCAAGACCTGAGCCTCGTGAAGGTGTCCGAGACGCTGAAGAACCTCGCGTTCTACGACAGCCTGACCGGTCTACCGAACCGCAATCTGTTCCACGACAGGCTCGCTGCTGCGATGGCGACGGCACGCCGCACCCGCCACGGCTTTGCCGTGCTCTCCGTTGATATCGACCACTTCAAGCGTGTGAACGACTCGTTCGGGCACGACGCGGGCGACGAACTGCTGCGCCAGATCGCGGCACGACTGCAAGCCTGCCTGCGCAAGACCGACACTATCGCGCGCACGGGCGGGGACGAGTTCATCGCCATTCTCGATCAGATCCTCGACTCCGAGCTCGCGACCAAAATAGCGGACAAGCTGCTTGCAGGCTGTTGCGGCGAGTACGATTTGCACGGTAACCGCCTGCACATCACGATGAGCATCGGCTTGAGCCTTTATCCGCGCGACGGGCAAGAGGCGGACATTTTGCTCAAGCGCGCGGACCTCGCGATGTACCGCGCCAAGGCGATCGGCGAGAGCCGCCATCAACTCCGCGATTCCGCGGCGCAGTGCTATGGGTTTGTGTAAGCCCGAGGGCTCGCTGATGCAGGCATTTACGTCAGCTCGGCTCTACTGTCTGACTTCGTTAGCAAGATCTCCGTCGCTGAAATGCAGCCGCGTTTTTAGCTCAGGGGTGACGTGGACGACGCCGTCGAAATCGACGAGCATGGCCTGTGAAATCCCCATCCGCAGCGCCGCGTTCTTCCAACCCTTAATTCCTTCAATAAAGATCGGCTTGGACGCCGCGTCCGACAACGCGCCCGCCCCCGCCTGCCGGGGCACCAGCACAGTCACCGATTGGACTCCAGGAACCGGATTCCCGGTGCGCGGATCGATGATGTGCGAGTAGCGCCTGCCGTCGATCTCGTAGTAACGGCGGTAGTCGCCTGACGTGCCGATCGCCTCGCCGTCAGCAAGGTCGAGCGTAGCGAGCAGGCCTTTGCCGCGCGGGGACTGGAGGCCGACGCTCCACGGGTGGTCTGTATCATGGCGTCCCAACGCCATGATGTTGCCACCGACGTTGACGAGCGCATTCCCGATGCCGCGTTCGTGAAGAATATCCGCCGCGCGATCGAGCGCATAGCCCTTGGCGTAGCCGCCGAAATCCAGTTGCACGCCGGGATTGGCGCTGGTCACGGTGTCGCCCTCCACGCTCAGATCGCTCATGCGCGGGTTGGCGCGGACGATCTGCGCGATTTCTTCGGGACGCGGCAGAGGGCCCTCGGGTTTCTCCCGGTGAAAGCTCCACAATCCGACCAGCTTGCCGATGGCGGGATTGAACAGGTCACCCGACTGCGCGGCAAGACGTTGCGACTCGCGAATCAGCCCGACGATCTCCCGGGTAGTACGGATATTTTTCTCGCCGCGCGCGATCGCCCGGTTGAGCGCGACCAATTCGCCGGGCTGCCATGCGTGCAGCTCGTGGTGCATGCGGTCGAACTCATGAAATATCTGTCCGACGGTGTCCCGCGCGAATGAGGTATCGGCATCGGCGACGGTAACCTCGACCAGCGTTCCGAATACGTAGGAACTCGCGCGGTATTCCGCTGCGGCCCCTCGCACGCACGGCAGCATCGCCAGCGCCGCGAAGAGCAGCACCAGGAAACGCGGGCGATCGTGAGCGTGCAAAGGCTTCAATGCTTTCCCCGATGCATTCGAGGCACGAGAAAGAGCCAGGCCCCGGTGAGAGACAAGACCGAAAGCAGCAAGGCCAGCAAATCCACGAAGAGCGGCCCAAAGCGGCCCGCGAACCTGCCGCTGTGCAGATCAAGCAGCAGTTGCTGGACCGAAATCCCCGGCGCCAGCACCTCCTCGTAGGCGTGGCGCTCGACAGCGGAGAGCTCGACTGGCGAAGACCAAAGCACGCTCCGCTGCGTCGTGGGCCGCCACGACAGCGCATCGGCGCTCGAGAAGACCCTCGATCCGGTGCGGAGCACGATTTCGCGCCCGTTCGAGCCGAGCGCCCTCACCGGAGCGCCCGGCATCCCGTCCGATTCGACTTTCTCGATCAGCTCACCGTCCGGGCGGTATACGTAAAGCGCAGCATCGCTCGCGACCACGAAGATATCGGCGAGCTCGGCCAGACCGACAGGCTGCGGCAACTTCTCTCCGGAAATCTTTCCGTCCAGCAACCAGCGCCCGTTCGCGGCAACCAAGACGTGATGCCCGGAACGGAATGCCTGGTGCGGCGGTTCGGATTTGATGCCATACCAGCGCGCCAGCCAGCCGGCACGGACGACGCGGTCGTCGAGCCCCAGGCCGTGACCATGGTTCAACACCAGACCGGTCACCGCCAGAATCAGGAAAAACAACATCGCGCTGAAGCCGATGCGCGCGTGCCAGCGCCGCAGCAAACGCAACAGCAGGAGTCGCAGTAACATTTATCGGCGACTCATCCGGTCGAAAAAAAGCGCGAGCCGCGTCATGCGCTCCATGGCACCGACCGAGAGCGTGGCGCCGGCGATACCGTCTATTTGGCGATCCAGGCGGTCGCCTTGCGCGAGCTTCGCCTCTTTGAACTGCTTGAGGAATGCGGACTGGCGAACTTCCTGCCCCCGGCTTTCGCGATAAACGAGCACACGCACGTGATCGATACGCCCGCCGACGACGACGAAGCCCGCGGTGATCAACTCCTCCTTGCCGATCTCCTCCAGGATCCACACGCTCCGGTGCGCATCGCTCCAGTAGCGCTGCCTCAGTTGCGCCGGGGGATGGCCCAGTATCGCCGCGGCTTGCGCTTGGATGTCCCGGGTCAGCCAGAGCACCTTGGGCGCGGGCTTGGAGCCGAATACCTCCGCGATGAAGGCATCCGGCTCCTGATAGACGTCTGCGCGAGCGGGCACCACCGCCGCGCAAAGGCCAAGCGCCACCGCAAATAACGCGTACAGCTGGCGCTCGCCCGATCTCATCAGAACATGTAGCCGATACCGAGATCGAAGCGGTTCTTCGATTTGTCGGTCGCGTACCACTGCATATCGGTCTTGAGCACGACTTGCGGGTGAATCTTGAAATTGACTCCGATGGTCCTCACGCGCTCGTTGTTGTTCGGATCCTGGAAAAGACCGAGAGCCGAGTCTTCCTGCTGCTGTATGTCGTAGCGCTCGACGCGAACGAAAGGCGTGACGTCGAGGTCACCTTTTTTGTATACGTGGTAAGCAGCTTGTATGTATCCGCCCTTCATTGCTTTCGGCACCGCAAAAGGTGTAGCAGCGGTCGCACCGACTGCCGCATTCAGCTGGTCGGCACTGCCGAGCGTGCCGGACGCATAGAGCGCTTGCAGTTCGAGACGCTCGATGCGGTACTGCGCGTGCAGATCCCACATAGTGAAGCGGGCAGGTACTCCCTGGAGCGCAGGGTTGCTTGCCCCGTTTTGCCCGGTATTGCCGGCAAAGACCCCGCCGCCGACGAGCAGGCCCGGGCGTCGATAGTTGAGCGCAGCGTAGACACTCAGATCGTGGGCCTTGGCGAGCTGTCCTTCCTGATGCGCGCTGCGAATGCCGACAGTCGGGTCGTCGAGCTTGCCGCTGTCGAAGCCGGTGGTGAGACCCACGTCGTACCGCAGGCCCTCGGTGGCTAGGCCGTGCACGCCGAATCCAAGCTCGCGCCAAGTCGTCGGAATGATGCGTGTCTCGACTTCGTTGCGAAAGACGCCGTAGTAAGTCGGCGGCTCGTGCGTTTCGTTGGTGATGCCGAGCGGGATCAGAAACAAACCGCCTTTGACGTTGACCTGATCGCTGAATTTGTAGTTGAGCCAGGCCTGCTCGATCTCGGCCTCGCCCTGGTCTTCGCTGCTCACCACGCCATGCTCGAACTCGATCTCCGACTGGAGGGTCAGGCGGTCGTTGAAGCGGTGGTTTACGCCGATCACGAAACGCGTCAGATCGGCCGTGGCGCTACCGCTTTGGCGAAACTTTTCGTAAGTCGCTTCGCCATATCCGACGAAACTCGTGGCCCCGTTGCTCAGGGCTTCGGATCGACCCAGCATCGTTGCATACTCCCCGGAAAGCCGACTTGGGGACGGAGGCGGCGCCGTCCTTTGCGTCTGCGCTTTGAGGTCGTCGATTTCCTGCTGCAGGATCTGCAGCTTTTGATCGACGGTGGGCGGTTGTTGGGCGAACACGGGCGTTGCGGCAAAAGCGGCGGCCAGTGCCAGGACTAAAGGGGATTTCTTCATCTTGTCTCCTGCTGAGTTGACTAGCGATATGGAACATGGCTGGCTAACTCAGCATCGACGCTGACTGGCTGGCTCCCAAAAATAGAAAATTCATACAACATAAATGTATATTTAATCAAATTGATAAATGATATACATAAAGTCAAATCGAGATCATCTATCGCTGCGAGATCTTACTTGACGGCGGGTCGAATATAAATGAGAATGCTTCGCATTACAAGCTTTGGTGCCAACTTTCGATGTACGTCTGCATCTGCAAAAGCGTCACCGACCGCGATATCCGCGAAGCCGTGTCCTGCGGCGCACGCACGCTGAAGGATCTGCGCCGCGAGCTCGGTGTCGCTGCGGACTGCGGCAAGTGCGCGACCTGCGCGCAAGAAGTGCTGTGCGAAGCGCGGAGCGAGCAAGTCGCCCCTCCCCGCCTGCAAGCGGCCTGATTCTCACTCTCACTTCCGTTCTCATCTGGATCGAGCGCGTTGCGTTGCGCGCGGTGAGTGGTATTCTCGGTCGTCCTTTACGAGGAGCAGCGCATGAAAGGCGACAAGAAAATCATCGAGCATCTGAACAAGGTGCTCACCAACGAACTGACCTCGATCAACCAGTATTTCCTGCACTCGCGCATGTTCCGCAACTGGGGGCTGAAGAAGCTCGCGGAGCACGAGCACCACGAGTCGATCGACGAGATGAAGCACGCCGACAAGCTGATTGAGCGCATCCTCTTTCTCGAAGGCCTTCCCAATCTGCAGTTGCTGAACAAGCTGCTCGTCGGCGAAAACGTGGAAGAGATACTGAAATGCGACCTGAAACTCGAGATGCACGCCCATCCCATGCTGAAGGACGCCATCGCCCACTCCGAGCAAGTCGGCGACTACATCTCGCGCGAACTGTTCGAGGAGATCCTGGAATCCGAGGAAGAGCACATCGACTGGCTCGAGACCCAGATCGACCTTATCGGCAAGGTCGGAATCGAAAACTACATGCAATCGCAGATGGACGAGAGCCCGAAGTCCTGAACCGCCTCAATGCAGGCTCTTGGCCCCGGCGCGGTCGGTTGCGGCGTCTGTCCACATGCCATGCAGGCTGGCGCAGATCTCACGAATGACCGGATCGGCATCCGGATGCGCGCACAGGCATTGCAAGTGCCGCGAGATGCACGCAGCGAGGCGCGGACAGCCGGTGCGGGCGTAATGTGTCATGAGATGCAGCACCGCAGCGACCAGCATTTCCGGGCGCGTCGGCGGCTGGAAATCGGGCGCGTTCATCGGGACCTGCCGCGCGGCCGCAGCCGAAGCTTGAATCGATGTCTCATGAGTCTCTCTCCATGTCTTGCGGTTAACCTGTCGCTGGCTACCCGCCGGAGAGGCAGGACTGGCTGGCTGTGATCCGAAGCGGAATGCTCAGAAGCGCGCGCCCCGCTCCGTGGTGCAATTCAAGACGTCAAATGTATTCTCAAGAGCTCGTGGATGCGGCCGGTCTGCGTTTTCCGCCAAACATGGACCAGGCGATCCACACCGCAGGTAGCAGCACCAGCGCATAGGTCAACATCGCGCCGTACTCACCTTCGGGTCCGTAGGGTTCGGTAGCAATGTGCCAGTACTGGTTGTTGATCGGCAGCACGTTCGCTTCAGTGGCCTCATGGAATGAGTATACGAGCAGCTGCAGTGCAAACAGCACGAGAAAGATCGAAGTCACCTGGAAGAAAAGCCCGAGATTGATGCGATGGCCGTAGCGAGACCAACCCCAGGCGAGAACCGCCGCAAGCGCGATGCCGGCGAGGGCGCCCGAGAATAGCTGCACGGATTCCTGCTGACGCGCAAGCGTAGCCGTGATAAACGCCATTTCCATGCCTTCGCGCGTAATCATCAGCAGCACCAGCGCGAACACTCCTATCCATGCGCCGGTGCCGGGCTTTTGCATCGCGGTCTCGATGCGCCCGCCGATTTCGCCGCGCATTTTCTTTGCATGCTTCAGCATGTACACCACCATCGAGATCACCAGCGTTGCCGCCACCGCGGCGAGCACCGCTTCCCAAATCGGAAGGACTGCCACCTCGGCAAGAAATACGCCGAGCACTACCGACAAGCTCACTGCCGCGCCAGTGCCCCACCATGCCGCGGGAACCAGGGAATCGCGGCCGGTTTTGCGCAAATACGCGACGGCGATGGCCACGATGAGAAAGGCTTCGATGCCTTCCCGCAGCGTCACCACCAGCATTTGCAGCATTTCAGTTATCCCGATCTATGTGGATAGTAATTCGCCCATACATCTAGGCGGTCAAGATCAACTTGCCGTTCTGGGTGAGCCGCAGGCGGTAATCGCGGCCGTTGTGCTCGATGATCAGTTCGCGGCGTTCGCCAAACAGTTGCTGGCTCATGACGCGTTCGGCCGAGAGCGGAGCCTCGGCCTCGGCCCTTTGAATCGACGGGGAGTTTTTTGAAGATTCAAATTTCATCCGCAAATGATAACCGTTCTCATTACTGTTGTCAAAGCAGTCCATCCGATCGCGCGCGTACAATCCGGACTCACCCGATCGCCACCCCAATGAGCAGAACTCGATTCACGCTTGTGCTCGCCGCCTTGCTGCTGTGGGCACCGGCACCGGTATGGGCACAGGTTCCGGCGAAAAGCGCTTCGGAGCGCAACTCGCTCCCGCCGCGCGAGCTGGCACCGGCGCAATTGCTGGCCGAGCTGCGCAAAGGCGGCTACGTGCTCTACTTCCGCCACGCCGCCACCGATTTCAGCCAGAACGATGAGCGCATGAAGAGCTTCGAGGACTGCGCCAGCCAGCGCAATCTCATCGACAAGGGCCGGGCCGATGCCCGCGCGGTCGGCGCGGCGATCCGCGAGCTTCGCATTCCCGTCGAGCGCGTTCTCGCGAGTCCGTTCTGCCGCACCGTCGAAACGGCACAACTCGTCTTCGGGCGTGCCGAGAAAATGCAGGAAGTGCGCGGCGGGCCGGCCGCTCCGGCGGATTCCGAGCGCTACGCGGCCCTGCGACGGATTTTGGCGACACCGGTGCTGGCGGGAACCAACGTCGCGGTCGTCAGCCACGGCAATCCCTTCTACAGCCTTGCCGGCCCGCCCTACCTCGCCGAAGGCGAAGCCGCGGTGATCCGGCCCCTGGGCGGCGATTTCGAGATCGTCGCGAAGATACGCGTGGAAAGCTGGGACGCGCTGAAGAGCGCGGCGCAACGCAGCGAGCCCGCGAAAAACTGAGCTAGTAGCCGCCTGACTGGGCGTAGTTCTCGAAACGGGTGTATTCGCCGAGGAAAGTCAGCTTGACCGTGCCGATGGGCCCGTTCCGCTGTTTGAGGATGATGATTTCGGCCACGCCTTTTTCGGGGGTATCGGCCGTGTAGACCTCTTCGCGGTAGATCGCGAGGATGAGGTCGGCGTCCTGCTCGATCGCGCCGGACTCGCGCAGGTCCGACATGATCGGGCGTTTGGGTCCGGTGCGCTGCTCGACCGCGCGCGATAGCTGCGACAGCGCCACCACGGGAACTTTGAGCTCCTTGGCGAGCGACTTGAGCGACCGCGAGATCTCGGAAATTTCGGTGGCGCGGTTCTCGCCCTGACTCGACGCCTGCATGAGCTGCAGATAGTCGACCACGATCAGTCCGAGGTGGCCGTATTGCCGGTGCAGCCGCCGCGCGCGGGCGCGCAGCTCGAGCGCGTTCAAGGCGCCCGACTCGTCGATGAGGATGGGCGCGTCGTGCAGCTTCCCGACGGCGCTGGTAAGACGATTCCAGTCGTCATCGGAGAGACGCCCGGTGCGCAGCTTGTGCTGGTCGAGCCGCCCGATCGAACCGAGCATGCGCATCGCGAGCTGGCTGCCGGACATTTCCATGCTGAATACCGCCACCGGAAGCTTGTTCTCCACCGCGACGTGCTCGGCCATGTTGAGCGCGAGCGCGGTCTTCCCCATCGAGGGGCGTCCGGCGATGATGATGAGATCGCCCGGCTGCAAGCCCGAGGTTTCCCGGTCGAGGTCGCGGTAGCCGGTGGGAATCCCCGTGATATCCGAAGGGTTGTCCTTGTGGTACAGCATGTCGATGCGTTCCATGACCTGCGTGAGCAGGGGCTGGATCTCGACGAATCCCTGGCGCGTCCGCGCTCCCGCCTCCGCGATCTGGAAGACCTTGGACTCGGCCTCGTCGAGCAACTGCCCGACTTCCTTGCCCATGCGGTTGAGGGCGCTGTCGGCGATTTCGGTGGAGACTTCGATGAGCTTCCTGAGGATCGCGCATTCCCGCACGATCTCGGCATAGCGCCGCACGTTGTGCGCGGAAGGCGTGTTGCCGGCCAGGGCCGCGAGGTAGTTGATGCCGCCGGCCTTGTCCTTGTCTTCGCTCGCCTTGACCGACTCGTCCACGGTGACCACGTCGGCGGGCTTGCCGCGCTCGACCAGGCGGGAAATGTGGCGGAAGATGCGGCGGTGATCGTCCCGGTAGAAATCGCCCTCGGTGACGACGTCACCGACCTTGTCGAAGGCGCCATTGTCGATGAGGAGGCCTCCCAGCACCGACTGCTCCGCGTCGATCGAGTGCGGCGGAACCCTGAGGTTCAGCAGCTGGGATTCGGCGGGAGCTTGCGGTGCGGGCTGAGCCATTGACTACGCCGTGAAATCGATCGAAAACCTGTGGCGGAGACTTTACCGCGTCCTGAAAAAAAAAGCACAAACAAAAAGGGCCGCTCGAGCGGCCCTTCGGTAATCAACGGCTTGCGCCGGCGCTACTGCTGCGCAGTTTCTCCCAACACGGAGACCTTGACGTTGACCAGGACATCGGTGTGCAGCGCGACCACGACGGAATGGTCTCCGACCGTTTTCAACGGCCCTTGCGGCAGCCGGATCATGGCGCGCTCGACCTCGAACCCTTGCGTTTTCAGAGCCTCGACGATGTCGACGTTGGTGACCGAGCCGAACAAGCGTCCGTCGACGCCCGCCTTCTGGGTGATCTGCACCATGAGACCTTCGAGCTTGGTGCCCTTTTCCTGGGCACTCATGAGAGTCTCCGCCTGCGCCTTTTCGAGCTCGGCGCGCTTTTTCTCGAATTCGGCGAGGCTCTCCGGCGTCACGCGCTTCGCCTTGCCCTGCGGCAGGAGATAGTTGCGGGCGTATCCGTCCTTCACCCTGACCACGTCGCCCAGGACGCCGAGGTTGACGACTTTTTCCAGAAGAATCACTTGCATGGCGGTCCCTTCAGTGCAGGTCGGTGTACGGCATCAGCGCGAGATAGCGCGAGCGCTTGACCGCCACCGAGAGCTGGCGCTGGTAGTGGGTGCGCGTTCCGGTGATGCGCGCCGGAATGATCTTGCCGTTCTCGCCGATGAAATCCTTGAGCAGGTCGACGTCTTTGTAGTCGATCCACTCTATTTTTTCCGCGGTAAAGCGGCAGAATTTGCGGCGCTTGAAAAGCTGCTTCGAGCCTTTGGTATCGCGCTTATTGTCGCGGCCCTTGCCTTTTCCTTTGCCTTTGCCGAAGCCGCCTCGACCTCTGGGTGGGGGCATGTCTACTCTCCTTCCACGAATTCGATCTGTGTCGCATGCAGCACGAGCGTCCTGCTGGTACGGCTCTTTGCTGCAAGAAACCCGTTTACCTTCACATTGCTTCCCAGCTTGGCGACGGCGAGAAGCTTCGCTTCCCGCTCGAACGCCACCGCTGCAACTTCACAACTCACCTTGCGCTCACCGCCCGCTTCCGTCTGCGACGAATCGTGCTGCAGCCGGAACTTCAGCACCGCAACGCCCGCAGGCGTGTGTCGCAACGCATCCAGCTCGATCAGCCGGCCTGCGATCGTGACTCGGTTTGATTGCGCCAATGCTCAAGCGCTCGCCGGCTCCGCGGGCTTGGCCACCACCGGCTCCGCGGGCTTCGCCGCTTCCACGGGCTTGACCGCCTCCGCAGGCTTGGGCGCCTCTGCGGGCTTGGACGCTTCCGCAGGCTTGGCCGTCTCAGCAGGCTTGGCCTCGCCCGGATTGAGGACCGACCGCGACTTTTCTTCCTTCATCATCGGCGAAGGCGTAATCCAGGCGCGGTCCATCTTTATGATCAGGTGACGCAACACCGCGTCGTTGAACTTGAACGAGTGCTCGAGCTCCGTGAGCGTCTCGTTGTCGCACTCGATATTCATGAGCACGTAGTGCGCCTTGTGTACTTTGGCGAGCGGGAAAGCGAGCTGGCGGCGGCCCCAGTCCTCGAGGCGGTGAATCGTGCCCTTCTTCGAGGTCACCGTCGCGCGGTAACGCTCGATCATCGCCGGCACCTGCTCGCTCTGGTCCGGATGAACGATAAAACAGACTTCGTAATGTCGCATGCAAACTCCCTATGGATAAAGCCGCCCGCTCGTTCCACCGTTGCGACGCGGCGGAAGCTGGTGCGGCAGGGTTGGCCGAGTTGTGAAAACAAACGACCGCCGGAGCGGTCGTCGAAGTGGTTGAATTCTAACCGAATGAGGGGTGGAGGGGCAAGAGTTTCACTCTGCACCATTCGCTTTGCACGAACCCTGACTCTCACCCTGCCGCGGAAAAAGCTCAGACACTTCAAGGCGTTGATCTGAAAAATGCCGGATAACAAAGGAGTTGCCAGAATCAGAAAGCTCTAGCTCGCTGATGCGAAAGGCAATAGCGCATCCCGATTGGCGAACGCAGCTATGATAGCTGACACTTTTGCCAACCTTTATGCGCTAGGCAGCAACACCAACTATAGGGGACCACCATGCAAAAGGTCGCGCTGGCACTTCTGGTTGCTCTCGTCGCATCTTCTGACGTATACGCTCAGACCCGGTGCGCCACTGACTCCCTCGGTAACACTACCTGCCGTAGCAGCGACGGCACCACCATTCACGGCTCTACCGATTCGTTCGGAAATAGCACCTACCGTGACAACAACGGCAATACAGTTCACGGTAGCGCCGACTCCTTCGGAAATAGCACGTATCGTGACAACAATGGCAATACAGTTCACGGTAGCACCGACTCATTCGGAAACAGCACCTATCGTGACAATAACGGCAACGTGGTTCACGGAACCACAGACTCTTCCGGTAATAGCACCTATCGCGACAGTAATGGGAACACTAGGCATTGCAGCAGTGACAGCTTCGGCAACACAACCTGCCGATAAGCTGCCTAACAAATCATTCGGGGCGGACATCAGGTTGCACTGTGGTCATGGATTGGGACCCTGATATTGCTGCACTCAAGCTGAGTGACGTCGAGAAAAATGGGCTCCAGGTACACCGCAACTACTCGCTTGCGTTTGAAGAGCATCGCAACAAAGACTTTGCAGTCGAAGTTGACAGCGCCGGGTTCAAGCTAGACCAACTCGGTCGAATACACGAACTGATTCTCAAGGAAGATCCACGCTTTCTTGCGGTTATCGTTTCCGCATTCGTGGACGAGCAACTCGACGAGATGTTTCGCCGCGAAATCCCACAGAACATTCCGGGAGGACGATCCACCTTGTTCTCAGGGTTCGGGCCGCTCTCTCGCTTCTCTCAGCGCATTCAAGTCGCCTATGCGTTCGACTGGCTTAGCCGGGACCTGCTTATCGACGTAGATAAACTGCGAAAGCTTCGAAACGATGTATCGCACAATTGGAACATCGGAGACTTGACACGAAAGCTATTGGATTTCATTTCAATTTCTATGTCTCCGATCGAAGCGCAGCTCGATGATGGAACAAGACTACCGAAAGACTTTCAAAAGGCGCTCGATGAAATCTCTCTCCTTCGCGTAAGGCTCATCTGGATAGTAGGTCGCCTGCATTACGAATCTCTTCTTTTTCCGCGAGCACTCAAAGAGCGTCTGAAGCCAGAGACAGCACTCTATGGGGCCGATCACCCACAATTGCTGACTAAGGTGGCTGGACTGTGCGTGGACGCAACGAAAAGTGTGCTTAAGCAAGTGCAATCCAACCCCACGGCCGACCCCGACGCGCGCAAGAGCGGCACACGCGCGTTACCGTGAACGTTTAGGCCTAAAAACTCACCGTGCAGGAGGTTTTTTTATGAATTACGTCGACCGGAATCTACTTCCTGGTGAGGAGGTTGCATACCGTGCGAAGCTGCACTGGATAGTCTTTGCGGCCCCTGTGTTCGTCTTCGCCGTGGCCATCATCATACTCATCGCCTCGGCCGCCGGAAGCCGGGATCGCGGGGCAGTGTCAGGTATCGGCGTCGTTTTCGTGATCGTCGCGGGAGCGCTGGCCTTCGGCCGCTGGCTTGCGTGGATAAGCTCAGAATTCGCCGTCACGAACAAGCGTGTCCTCATCAAGGTGGGCTTTATTCGCCGCCACTCACTCGAGCTCTTGCTTCAAAAGATCGAAGGCATCGGCGTAGACCAAAGCATTTTGGGGCGCGTGTTGGACTACGGCACCATCATCGTGACTGGGACAGGCGGAACGAAGGAACCCTTCAAGAACATCGCTGCACCACTCGAGTTCCGAAAGCAGGTGCAGTCTCGTGTCACTACTTAGAGTGTCCTCTTGAGCGTAACTCGTCGTCGCTTGAGAATCCTGCCACGCCCCGACACCGCGAGGTAACGCCTATGTGCAGAAATATCAGAACCCTCTTCAATTTCGAACCGCCAGTGACGGACGAAGAGATTCGTGCGGCATCACTGCAATTCGTGAGAAAAGTGAGCGGCTTCAACAAGCCTTCGAAAGTCAACGAAGCTGCATTCCTCACGGCCATTGACGAGATAGCAGCGATTTCCAGGAATCTCCTGACCGCGCTCGAGACGAACGCTCCGCCGAGGAACCGTGAAGAAGAGACTGCCAAAGCACGAGCACGCGCTGCTCAGAGGTTTCCCACATGAACCGGGCTTGACGAAAATCAAACCGGCCCACATCCGGGCGCTCGCCTACCTCAAGCACAAAGACTGGGACAGCGATGGCAATCAGGATTCTCATTCCGAAAAACCTGCGGCCAGCGACTGGCGGACAGCACACAGTCACACTGGAAGGTAAGACTGCTGGCGAACTCATCGAGAAGCTGGTAGACGAATACCAGGAACTCCGCTCGCGTCTTTACAATCCGAAGGGATGCCTGCGGAACGTCGTTGCGATGAGCCTCAATGGAACGGACATAAGGTATCTGCAAAAAGAGCAGACACCTGTTCTACCCTTCGACACGATTACCATCACCCTTCGTAAATACCGCGTCATTGCGATCAACGGGGCGGTGCTAGCTGGTGCGCTGGCGTTCGGCTTGTTTCTGTCCTGGATCGGATTCGAAAGTCCACGCGTGTGGTTATGGCTGGTGTTGTCCATGTTCGCCGTGATGACCGTGCTCGGGCTCACCTTGAGGGTGGGTAGCAGGTCGGCCTGGGCGGTCGAACGGTTTGGAAATGCGAGTCTGGGTCTGCTTGTTGGAATACTGCTTTATGCGTTGATTTTTCGCCTCATCCCCTCCTACTGGATTGCCGGGACGATTTGGACGTTATTGGCTGTTATCGCATTTCTCGTCGGCTATGTCGTCCCCGCCCTTCGTGAGTTGCGTGTCTCCACTCGAATCGGCACCTTCGGCGCTGTGGCCGGCAGTGTCACAGTCGTCTGGATTGTGGTGTCTTCCTTCGGAATGTTCCACGACTACCTATCCTTTGGTGCTGGGACGCCGCAGGACAAGGTTCTCGCGCAGCGGCGCATCCTGCGAGCGGATCTGCTCGCCAAATGGAAGCATGGGCCGATTGCCGTTACACTTTCAGGTGGCGGATATCGCGCGGCAGTTGTCGAGGCGGGCATTCTTTCCGTCTTTGAAAAAGCGGGGATTCCGATCGCCTATCTGTCGAGCGTGTCGGGTGGTTCGATTATCGGGAGTGCCTACGCGCTAGGATGGACTCCGGACGAGTTCGCCGAGCGTCTGCGAACGGAAAAACCTCACATGACAGACGATTTCTCGCGACCGTGGGTGCCGGGCGGACTCCTGGCGGGTCTTGCCGGCACCGGTGATGTGTACGTGGAACACTTGGCGCGCGTGTACTTCAAGCGCCGCACATTGGAAGAAAGTGGACCGCCTCACTTGATCGTGAATGCGACCCAGTACCTCACTGGTGATCGCTCAGCATTCTGGAGCGGCGACAAACGGAGTCAGGTGCGTCCGACAGATCTTGCGACCGTCGCAGGAGCATCCGGCGCCTTCCC
>Ga0193726_1000805_pt1 | contig 28829 bp, 28 predicted proteins | sample H2c1metaG_FD_144928 | JGI IMG/M metagenome (GOLD analysis project Ga0193726, IMG submission 144928) | Soil microbial communities from a riparian zone of the East river system, Colorado, United States - H2c1 | ecosystem: Environmental > Terrestrial > Soil > Riparian zone | place: USA: East River...
CCACCACCGCCACCACCCGCGCCGCCGCCGCCACCGCCACTCAAGCCGCTCAACCCCCCGAGACCTCCGGCGGCACCCGCCGCTCCGCCCAAGGCGCCGAGAGCGGGCGGCACGACATTGTTGTCGCTGACGCAGGCGGCGCAGAAATGCACGAGGTTGAGGAGGATGTCGATCATCGGACGCTGCCTTGGAGGACGCGGGCCGGATCGGCTGCGGGCGCGGCGGATTGCAGCGCCGCCAGTCGCGCGCCGCGGCGCTGCATCTCGGCAGGGGGCGGCCGCAGCCACTCACGAGGACGAAATCCACCGCCCACGGCCCGCCACTCGATGACCGCGACATACGCGATGCCCGCCGCCAGCAGCAGGGTCGAGAGGCGGCCATTCAAGGTGATGATCAAGAGGAAATCGGCCACGTATCTGTTCACGCCGCCGGTGATGATTGAATTCTGCGAGCAATGCTCGATGAGCGAGGCGGCCAGCGCAGTCGCCGTCACGATCCACGCACGCCGCAGGCGATGCCCATACAAAAACGTAAATCCCACGCCGAGCGTGATCAGCGCCGTGTGCACCAGGTGACCGGTCTGAACGATGGTCCATCCGTTGGCCGTGCCCTTCAAGGCGCCGGGAAAGACGGGCGACATGAGGTAGCTGGCGGTCAATGAAAATAGGCCGCGACCGTAAGTGGCATTTTCATAGACGGCAAATCCGGCGGCCGCCCAGCAGCCGACCAGAACCAGGTCCAGCAGCGAGGGGCGCGAGTCCGATCGGCGCAGCGCCAGAGCCAGGATCAACATCACCGGAATCATTTTGCACAGCTCCTCGGTGAACGGAACCCAGATGCCGACGGCGAGCACGCTCGAGCCGCCGAGCGCCACGATCACCGGCCGTCCGAGAAATCGCGCGAATCCCGTCAGTCCGAGAAAGCCGAACAAGAACGCGCCGAGAAAGGCGCGCCAGCCGACGGTGCGCACCGGGCCGGCCACGGCCATAAGTATCCCTAAGGTCCAAAGCTGTGCGCACAGATCGATGAGCAGCAAGCCCACGCCCGCCGTCTTGGTGAGCCGCGGCAGGGCGGCGATGACGGCCACCGTCGAGAGAGCCAATCCCACGTTCGACAAGAGTGCAGCAATGCGGGTACGGCTCGCCGAGGAGGCGGATCTCGCCACATAGGTCCACGCCACCTTGAGGCCAATGCCTATCCCCAACATGACCAGGGCCGTGCTCAAACCCGGCGGCAGGGCGCCGAAAAATCCCGCGGCGAATGCGCTGATCGAGAACAGCACCGTGACGGCCCCGACCACGGCCAGCTTGAGATCGGCGCTGCGGCCGACTGGCTCTTTCAGGGTTTGGGCGGTGACTGACATCGACGGCTCCCGCAAGTGAGGGCTGTCTTGAATAACCGGGACCCACGCGCAATCCCGCCACCGGCCGCAAGGACGCAATCGACAGGCCGTGGCGGGAACCTGATCGAGTTGCGGTTTTAGATAGAGGTATTCGCGCCCACTTCAGGAGAACGCATCGTGAGCTTATTCGGCCACCCCACAGATCTTAATCGTCAGTTCATCGCGCGACCGGACGCCGCCAAGGAAGACATTCTCTACAAATGGCCGGACATGACCATTCGTAAGCTGACCCAGGTCACGGTGCAGCCGGACGAAACTGCGCTGTTCTTCAAGGAAGGGAAACTGGCCGGCACGCTGCCGCAGGGCAGGTCGACCATGGACGGCGCCTTGATTCCCTTTCTCGGAGACATCGTCGACTGGGCCAGCGGCGGCAATATGTATCGCGCCGAGCTCTACTTCGTGGGGACGCGCGAGTTCGTGAGCCTGCCCTTCGGCGGTCCCATCGACAACATCGAAGATCCGGAGACGGGACTGGCGGTGGGTCTGCGCGTCTTCGGTGAATACGCGATGATGATCAGCGACCCGACCGCGATGATCTTGAAATTGGTCGGTACGCGCCAGGCCTCCAACGACTTGATCACGGACTGGGCGCGTGAACAAATCCTCAAGGCGCTGCGCACCAGCGTGGTGAAAAAGCTGACGGCCGAGAAATGGCCGGTGTTGGGTCTCGCCGGACGCACCTCAGAGATCGAGGCTGCGCTGATGGCCGACGTTCAAGAGCCGCTGTCACCCTACGGCATCAAGATCACGCGGCTCGGCAATGTCACCATCAGCTTGAGTCCCGAAGACGAACAAACCTTGAAGGGCTTGCGCAAGGACACGGCGTATTCGCGCCTCGCCGGCGGCTTTCGCGAGTACGGGGTCGGAGCAGCGCTCAAGGGAATTGGCGAAGGCGCGGCGGCCGGGAACGGCGGCGGCACCGCCGCGCTCGGCGTCGGCATGGGCCTTGGGGGCATGGTGGCCGGTATTGGCTTGGGACCTTCGCCCGCTGCGCCAAATTCAGGGGCCGGTCCCGCGCCGGGTGCGGCGCCGGGGCCCGGAGGAGCAGGCGCCGCCGGCGGCAATGCCTGCGCGAGCTGCCACGCGCCCAACGCGCCGGGGGCCAAGTTCTGTTCCAGCTGCGGTACTGCGATGGCTCCGAAGGGCGTGCACTGCACTCAGTGCGGTACGGCGGCCGCGCCCGGCGCAAAATTCTGCGCCAATTGCGGCGGTGCCCTGACGTGAGCGGCTCGATCCGGTCGCGATGGACGGCAGGCGCGGTGCTGGCGTTGGGATCGGCGGCGCTGCTGTTCTCCGCCGGTGCGCCGGCGCGCACCGGCGCTGGAAATCATGCGGCGGCATCGCATGATGATAGCGGCGGCCTGTCGTTCGGCAGCGGTGGTTCGTTGGGCGGGATCATCGTGCTCGTGATCATCGTGTTCGGCGTGCGCTACTTTTTGCGCCGAAACGCGGTCTCACCCTCGGCGCAGACCGCCCTCTCAGCCTTGGGCTCCGCGCTCGGCGCCTCCGGTCTCGCGCGGGTCGCCGCCGGCGAACTCGGCGTGGGTGCCGGCAACGGCGCGGGCACGCGCCGGCCCTTGCCGCCCGCGGTCGATGCCATTCGCGCGCTCGATCCGGGTTTTGAAATGGAGACCTTTCTGCAGCGGGCCGAGATGACGTTCTTCCTGGTGAAGCGCGGCATGCAGAACAATGATGCCGCGTCCATCCGTCCTTATCTCAATGATTCGCTGTTCAACACGGTGTCGAAGGACATCGCGCAGTCCAAATCACAGCACCATCATGCGCTCCTGGAAAGTCTCAACATCCGCGGGGTGGCGCTCGAGGACGCGGCTTGCAATGAGCAGGGCCAGAGCCTGCAAGTTCACTTCGACTTGGTGTATCGCGCGAAGACTCTCGACGACTCGAACGCGGTGCTGAACGATGAGGGCGAAGATCGGCGCCATGCCGAGCGCTGGACGTTCATGCGCAAAGCCGCGGCGCGCACGCCGTTGAGCGGCGACGTGACCGCCTCGAAATGTCCGGCGTGCGGCGCGGAGCTGCGCTTAGGATTGGACGGCGTATGCGCACACTGCAAGGCCAGCGTCACCAATGGAACGGTGGATTGGGTGGTATCGGATGTGCAGCCGGCGGCATTCGTCGGCTATTCGGCGGATTCCTCGCTGGGAATCGCCGCGTCCACGGTGGCGGAGGGCGTTGCCGCGCTCACCTCCACCGACAAGGAGTTCGCGATCGCTGCCTTTCAAGCGCGGGTCAAGACCGCGTTCTTGGCGCTGCAGGACGCGTGGTGCAAGCAACAACTGGATACGGGCCGCGCCTTCATGAGCCCCGGCGCGTACTTCTCCTGGAGTGCGCAATTGGCGAGCATGGCGAGCGAAGGGCGCCGCAATGTCATGGAGCACCTCGAGATTCGCAGCATCGAGCCTAAGCAGGTGATTCATGGCCGGGTATTCGATGACTTGACGGTGCGTATCACGGCCGCGGCCGCCGACTACGAGGTGGATCAAAGCGGCAAAGTGGTGTTCGGTGATCGCAGCGTGCGGCCGTTCCAGGAAGACTGGACGTTTCAGCGCTCGGTCGGCGTTGCGACCTCCGGCAAGCCCGGCACGCTCGAGAACACCTGCCCGAGCTGCGGCGCGCCGCTGTCGCTGACCCAGATCGGCGAGTGCCGCTTCTGCAAGGCAGCGGTTACCAGCGGGAAGTTCGACTGGGTGGTATCGCGCATCGATCAAGAGGACGCCGCCGGCGGCATTGCCGGTTCTCTGGACAATCTCGGCGAACAACTGGCGGTCCAAGTCGGCGGCGCCGTGGTTGGCGGATTGCTCAGCAGCTTGATGTCGAACCGACGCTGATCGCTAGTGTTTGCTTGTAGAAATAACACTATTCCTTCTTCTCCGCCAGGAACGCCGCGGCCAGTCCGTCGAGATCGCGCACCGGATTGTTCGGGCCCGAATGCCGGCCTTCGAGAAATTCGTTGAGCACCCGCCGCTTGCTGAACAGCCAACGGCCCTTCACGCGCTGGAGCTCGTCCTCGTAGATACCGAAGGTTCCCATCTTGAGTGACCCGTTGGGACCGTCGTTCGCCATCTCGACCCATAGCGAGCGTGTCCAGGCGCGGTCGGCTTCGATGCGGATCACGGCCTGAAGACGCACGTGGCGCAGCGTCGCCGGATTGCCCTCCTTGTCCTTGTAGAGCTTGCCGATGCCTTCCTTGAAAGCCGCCACGGCCTTCTTGATCTCGGCGCGGCCTTTCGAGGTGCTGCGTGAGAATTCGAGCACGCCGTCTTCGGTGAAGGTCTCGACATAGGCATCGAAATCCCCGTAATCCATCGCGAACAGATAGCGCGACATGAGGTCTTCGATCTCGGCGCGGTCCTGCGCATAGCGAGGGCCATAGCTCGGCTGGGCGCTCATCGCCGTTGTCCCGACGACAACCAACAAGGCAGCAGCAGCGAACGCCAACGGATGCGATTCTCGGAATGACATGGGATCACCTTTGATTGGCTGAGATGTTCGGTCATTTGACCGTTCCATCGCATATTGTAGGTGTTGGCGGATCGCATGAGCAGCCGTCACTGACTCGAAATGCTCCCAATATCTCTCATGGAGCCACCGCTGGTCGTGAGCAGCGGCTTAATGCCTACTCACTTCCATAAACCCGTGCACTAGATGGTCGAGCAGATCACCGCCAGCAGCGCCTTCGCCTTGTCATAGTCCGCGCTTTGCAAATCCATGCCGACCATGACGTCGTTTTTGACGGCGAAGAGTTGCGTGCCGTGCATGAGCATGGCGCTGTCCCACGGTCCTTGCAGCGTGGTGTCGGTCTTGAAGCCGACCTGGGTGGCCGCGCCGGGCGCGCCGCCGCCGCCCCCCACCATGTTCATGAGACCGCCCACCATCTTCGACATGTTGGGATCCATTTTCATCGAGTCCATGCCGGCGGTCGGAATGGTCCCGCCCATTACCGACCCCAAGGTCGACATGCCGTTCTTCAGCATGTTGAAATTCTTCGCCCCGCCTTGCCACACGTATTCGATCACATAGCTGCGCGGCCCTTGAGCGCTAGCAACATGGTAGGAGCACTTCGACCCGTCGGAATCCGCCGCGGGCGCGCCATCCAAGGCGCCAATGGCCCCCTCGATCGCCGATTGCGGCACCACGTCGCAGGCGCTCGCCGGGTGGGGTTTGGGTTTCGGCAGGGCCGCGGCCGCCTTCGCACCGTCGTAGTCGAGCGGATGATCGAAGCGGGGAACGATGAGACGCGCGATGGCAATGGCGTCGTCCTGCTTGCCGCTGCTGCCGCTCACATCGATATTGGCACCGGCATCGCCCTTGGTCACCAACAGCGTACCGCCGGGAATCCAGGTCGCGGTGTCCCAGGGGCCGTTCGGAACATCGGCCATGACCCGATGGGCAGTGGCGGCGAGATTACCGGCACCGGCCTTCTCCAGCGCGCCACCGACCATATTCGGTACGTCATTCACGATTTTGCCGGCCGCGGCGGAACCCTCTCCCGTTCGGGCAATGACCAACTGGTGTGCGCCGGCGCCATGATAAGTGCAGGCATCGCCGGCTGCATCCACGACGCCATCATCGGTGGAGCGGAAGGGTGGTGTGGTGAGGGCCCCGACATATGCCTGTGCTTCCGTCGCGGACAGCAAGGTGCAGGGATCCGGGGTGGCCGTCTCCTTCTGTTGCGCGACGACGCCGGGTGCCGAGCCAGCGGCGGCTGAGCTTGGCGCATGATCGGTATTGCCGCAGCCCGACATCAATGCGACTGCCGCGCCGAGCGCGGCGACTGAGGGGAGGGAACGGGTGTAGACGGGAGTCATTGGTCGCTCCTTAAGAGAGAGTGGGCCGAGATCACTTTTGAGCCGACGCATCGGCGCTGAGATCGACGCGCTTGATGAGGGCGAGCACCGAGGTCTCGATGCAGGCACGCAGAGCCTTGTCGACGCTCTCCCTGTGGGCGCTTTGATAGTTGACGTCCGGAGTCAGGGGACTGGCCGAGTGGCCGCTCATGGAAGCCAGAGTGTTGGCGAATGCCGCGGTCCCGCCGACGCCGACCGCTGAATCATTCAGCACCTTGCTGACGCTGACCGAATCCAAGACATCGCCGGTGTTGGCATCGAGAATGCGCACGTCGACCGCGATGGTGTCCTTGTTCTTGCCGCCGCCCAGGCTCAAACCGCCGATGTTGACTCCGCCCTGTTTCTGATCCGCACCGGGGTTGGCTTCGCTCACGGTGCCTTCAAAGATGTAGCGGGCGCCGCGCAACTGGTGTTGTGCGGAATCGCCCGTGGCCTGACCCGCGCCGTTCAGTTGCTTCTCATAGACCACGCCCTGGTTCAGCCGGTTGCGCTCGACCACCCGAAACTGACGCGACTCGACCAATGCCGTGGTGAAGATATCCGTGGCCGCGGCGACGCTCACGCTCTGTACGCCGCTATGGAATTCATAGATCGTCACCGGTATGCGCTGCTCCAGCGGTTTCGGCGGCAGCGACGACAGCGCCTGGCTTTGTTTGGAATTCTGCACGACGGGATCGTCGCCCTCGGCGCGGCCGGCGCCCGCGCAGAGCGCGCAGGCCAGCGTCAGGGATGTCAACGCCGCTTTCGATCGGATTGAAGTAGTCACGGGGGTCTCCGGTGGGTGATGGCTTACGGGTTCGCCGTCATCGATGACGGCGCAGGTTGAATGGATGAGGGCTGCACCGCCTTTTGGACGGGCTGGAGGGTCCTGAGCGCGGTCGCCGGTTTGACGGCGGTCACGACCTGCGGTGCGCTGGGGGCTGCGGTGGTCATGGCGGGAGCGCCGGCGGCAGTCGACGCAGTGCTCGCAGCGGCCGGCGGCGACCAGGCGGGGGTCGTGCCCCAAGACGCCACTTTCTGCTGACTCGGCGCCCCATTGGACGGCGCCACGGCCGATGTCGCGACCGGCGCCGGGGCGGGAATCGCGGACTTTGCTGAAAACGCGGCCGGTACGGCCGCCGGTGCGAGGCCCGTGGGCGGTCTGGCGCTGGTCATAGCCGCCGCCGGCGAGATCGTGGTCGCCGGTGAGGTCATGACGGCGGCGTTGTTCGCAGCGCCGCCGGCGGTCATGGTGGGTATGCGCTGGCCGGGAACCGCGGCGGTCATGCCGGCACCCTGTTTTTGTGCCTCCGAATTGATGAGAGCAATCACGCCGTTCTGAGTTTTCGGATCGCTCGCAAACTTCGTGCGCGCCTGCGCAACGAGCTGATCACGCTCGGTGGCCATGGCGGACGGGGTCTTGCCGGCAAAGTATCCATCCAATTGGCGCGTGGTGGTGGCGCGGTACGTCGCCAGCATCGAGGGCGCCTGAGCAGATTTTCCTTGGGCGCGCTGGGCTTTGAACTGAGCGACGGCCGCGTGAAGCGGCGCGACGTTCAGTGGTTTGACGGAGAGGAGGATTTTCTGTCTCGCGGTGGTGAGATTGGCTTTGACCTTGGCGGAGGACATGCGTGGCCCGAAGTTCGCGGCCAAGTGGCTGTTCGCGGTGGCTTTGGTCGTGAGGCCGGCGTACTCCTCCTGGGGCAGGAGCGCGTACAACGCATTGGCCGCGCCCGGGGTGCGCTCCTTGTAAAGCCGGTCCATGGCGGCGGCAACGGTCTGGGCATTCTCCGCATTGGACAGAAGATCATCGAAGGTGGGCCCTGCTGCGTTGAACGCTTGGTTGGGCCCGGTGGTGATGTCATCGATCATCTTTGAAATGTTGCCGCTCATATTGGCGGTGATGGAGTTCTCGACGGAATCAACCGCGGAAGACGGGTCGAACGCCGACAAGGGATTGGTCAGCATGGAACTCAGTTCTGACTCAATGTCGTTCAGCGGCGATTTCATGGCGCCGGCGAGGGTGTCGGCGGCAGCGACGCCAGGGCCTTCAGTCGCCAGCGCGTTGGCGAGATATTGATTGACCTGGCTCAAGTCTGAGGTGCCGGTGGCGTTCAAGGTGGTGATGAGCTTCAGGCCCCGTGAAAAGGCGTCGGCGTATTGGCCGTGCGGCGCCTTCTCGGATTCGATGGACACGGTGTTCTGGGTGACGGGGGCGGCGGTGATTCTCTGCAGCGTATTGCCCGGCGTACCGTTGTTTTGCGCGGACGCTGACTGCGAGGCGGTTTGCAAGTTCTGCGTATGGTCGACCGTCGCAAAGCGAGTATTGGGGCCGGACGAGGCGGGCGTGGTCGGCGAGTTCGCCTGCAGGCCGCCGGCGGAATTGACGGTCTTCGTTGACAGAGAACGGATCGCCGTCTCTTCGTGGTAGATCAAATCAGCTTGAGTCTTGGCCTGAGCGAGATCCGCCGAGGCTTGCTGCGACTGTGACTGCATGGAGTTGTAGGCGTCCGTCACGGATTGGCGTGCGCTCTGCTCCGCCGACTGGGTTTGCCCGTCGATGTCATGGAGGATGTTGTTGGTGAGATTGACCAGGTTCTTGATGGTCGAAATGATGGTCTCGACCTCGCAGCTCAAACCATCGGTGACCACCGCGGCGGCGCAATCAAAAACGTTGCCGCTGCAGCAATCCGCGAGGGCGGGGGAGATGCCGCCGAACACCATGACGATCAGCAGCGGGACGGTCTTGCGAATGCTCATGCGACTTGCTCCGGTCTTCTTGTGAGTTGGGATGCCTGTTCATGAGAACCGGATTGAGCCCGGAATCCCGCCTTCCTGAGGGTATGAGCGCAGGGCTCGGCCGCGGTGGCGGGATTGACCGGCCATTCCTGTTGTTACTGGGTGACGGCCCTGGAGGGGCGGCCGACTATACTCGACTTCAAACTATGCGGAGCGCCAACATGCAGTGTGGAATAGGGAATTTGACCGTCGCGGTTTTATTGTTTACCGGTGCGGCCCTCGGCGCCTCGAGCAGTACCGAACCCTTGAGCGGTCTGCCGCTCGCGCCGGGTTTCGAGAGGACCGCCGATCCCATTCAGTCCTACGACTATTGCGGCAAGAAGGCGAGCATCGTCCTGTATCTCGGCCGACAAATGTCGGAGCTGGATCAAGAGAGCGCGTGGTACACCCGCGCCATGCCGGGCGCCGCCGTGTTTACATCGAACACCGGCGTCAAGACCTTCATCAAGCCAGACGGCACGGCCGCCGTCGAAATCGCCGGTGCTTTCATTTCTTTTTTCAAGTTTTCGCCCGGACTCGTGCCGGCGGAGATGAAAATCCTGGGAGCGGAGCCCGCCGCGCGATCCTGTACCGCGGACTAATGCGCTAAGGCAACGCGAACAGCTTGTTGCAGATCTCGCCGAGCTTTTGACCAAGGTCTGCATTGTGAATTTTCATTTGTCCGGGTGCGCCGATGACACTGATGTCGCAGCCTCGATCGTGGCCCTTCACCGCCGACATCGCTCCCGCCTCGTTCCAGTACGCGCCGTCGCCAATCCCGGACAGGGTGTGTACGCCGACAATCATCTTCAGCTCCTGCCGAAATACGTCGATGTTCGCCACTTTGAGGGTGATGTAAATGATGCCGGCGCGGCAAGAATTCACGTCCAGTCGCTCGGGGTGGCCGGTCGGCCCGACCACGATCGCGGCCTCGACCTCTTGAGTCAAAAACCGCTCGCAGGCGCTGGCACCATTGGCGGTCCAGGCCTGTCCCGTTGCCGGGCCGGCGGTTGCAGAGGTGGCCAGCGACAGGACTGTGCAGGCGGCGGCCAGGCCGCCCAGAGAGTGGCAAAATTTCATGACTGTGCTCCCTTGGGATTAAACCAACGATCTTTGACAGAGAGAACCGGAAAGACAGGTGAGCCCCGCCATGGGGTGAGAATTGGCCGCTATACCGGCCGGCCCAGCACAATCCACCCCGCCTCGACCATGAAGTATGCTGCCAATGCGAGGATATAGGGCCGTGAAGCGAAGTGCCGGCGACGGTCGAATAGGATCAGGGAGATCAGGCTCAGGTCGATCACCGCCAGACAAACGGTTTGAGACGACACTTGAGTGACGTCGAACCAATACCCCAGGGTTCGCGCCAGACCCGCAGGCAACAATACGAGCGCGATACAAATCATATAGCGCATGTGCTCCGCCACATCACGCCGGTGAATGCGGACGACAGCCAAGACATAGAACGCTGCCAAGAGAGCCAACTGGACGCTCGACAGATACTCAGCGGAGCGCGCCGCGGCAACGTTCATTCCGTCGGCGAGATGCTCCTGATACTCTTTGCGCAGCATGGCGAATGCGAAGATCAGGATCATCGGCAGCAGGACATAGGAGACTTTTCCCAGGATTCGATGCAGGGAAAAGGCTCTGTGTCGAATGGCGAGGGGCTGAATGACCAGCACCCCCACCCACGCAAAAAGCAGCAGCGCGTGGACGTGCACTGCTGTCGTCATGGACGGGTCAAAGTGCGGAATCTGAGAAAAATAGGGGATCCAAAATCCCGCGATGAGCATCAGCGGAAGTACCAGAAGGATATAGCCAAGATGGCGATAGGCGCTTTGCATGTCTGCCGGGTAGCCTATCCGAACCGGGGCCCGGGCGCGCAAACGGCTAATTCTTCTCGCGCGAGACTGTGAAATGGCTCAGAGTCCGATTGGAGCTTGAGGGAGTACAAGGAGAAGACCATGTCCGACGCTTTCTTCGAGAAACTATTCGGGGATTCGGAGCCGTCCCACTGGGGCAGCGGCTGGATCAGCGGCGTGTCATCGGTCTTCTGCGGAATACTCGGCCTCGGCGGCGCTCTTTGCCTGCATTTCCCCGCGCTCCTGACGCTTCCCGATGCCCGGGCGCACTATCCGATGACCGTCATTCGCTTGCTCATTCAGGGCATTATCGTGGCCGCTCTGCTGCTCGGTGCTCTCTCCGCGATCTTGCGTCAACGCAAGGTGCTGGCGTTGACCGGAGTCGCTCTGGGTCTCGCGGCTGCGCTGCTCGGCGGCGGCAGCACTGCGCTGCCGGAGGAAGTCACCTCGAAAGTCGGCCTGGGCTTCGACTGGTTTCTCCTGGACCTTTTCGTCATGACCATCGTCTTTGTCCCGGTGGAGCGGATTTGGCCTCTGCACCCGCAGCAGAAGACCTTCCGGCCGGAGTGGAGCACCGATTACTTTTATTTCGTGGCCACGCACTTGCCGGCGCAGTTGATCACCTTCGTGATGCTGATACCGGCCACCGTGGCCTTGAAATGGCTGGGGATCCCGTCGCTCATCAAGACCGTCGGCAGCTTGCCCTTCATCGTCCAGCTGCCGCTGGCCATTGTGGTCGCGGACCTTGCTCAGTACGCCACGCACCGGGCGTTCCATAAGATCCCGTTTCTGTGGCGCTTTCATTCCATTCATCACTCGATTCAAACCATGGACTGGGTTGCCGGTTCGCGCTCCCACTTCGTCGACATTTTGCTCACGCGCAGCTTGATCCTCATCCCGATGACCCTGTGTGGCTTCTCGCAGAACGCAATGGCGGGGTATCTCGTCTTCGTCTCTTTTCACGCCACGTTCTGTCACACGGACTTCGGGCCGCGGCCGGCCTGGCTGGAACCTTACTTCGTGACGGTGCGCTATCATCATTGGCATCACGCGGCGCATCCCGAGGCCGCCGACGTCAACTTTGCCATCCATTGGCCCTTCATCGATCGACTGTTCGGGACTTACTATCTGCCGAAGGATGCGTGGCCGCAGCGCTACGGCTTGATCAACAGTTCAGTGCCCTCAGGTTTCTTCGCCCAGTTCGCCGCGCCGTTCGGGCGCAAATAACCGTCAGAGGGTGAGTTCCGCGAGAGCCAGATCATCGGGCTTGGTGGTTCCCGTCTTGGAAGGCGTGACCAGCCCGAGCGTGCTCATGACCCGGACGGTGGCATAGCCGAAATCGAATTCCGCGGGATGATGGGTGGTACGCAGTAAGTGGCAATGGTGGTGATGGTTGTTTTGCCAACAGGCGCTGAAGGTCGCCATCACCGGCAGCCAATCGCCGATGTTCATGGCATTGTCGCCGGGATCGTCATAGCGCCGGGTGCCGAAGCGACGATCATGGGTCCAATAGTTCTGCACCATATTCACCCATAGCGCGAACACCCGCACCCCGAGCCACACGCCTACGGCAAATTTCCAGTCCCCCACTAGCCACCACAGCAGCCCGCAGCTCAAGATCGGGGAGACGAGCATGAAGAGGGGATGCGAGACCAAACGGAATGGCCAGGTCTTCAAGATGGGGTCGGTCGCCAGGTCGGCCGTGCAGGGATAGGGGAAACCACAGAGAACCATGGTCTTCCAGAAGCCGTCGGCGGCCAGCTTGTTCGGATCTCCGGCATGATCGGCGAACCGATGATGCAACCGATGGCGGTTGACCCAGCTCACCGGATCGACATAGACCCCCAACGTGTTATTGACGAGAGTCACCCCCTTGATGAACCACTCTTTATAATCCAAGGCGCGATGCGCTATGCCTAAGTGGATAATGTCGGAGAGATACAGTCCGCCCAGGAACCAGGACATCAACAAGTAACCGAAGCCGATCCCGATCCCCCACCAAGGCCCGAGCCAAGGGGGCGCGAGCAACGCCGATATCAGAACCTGAAAACCAAGCGTCGCGAACCCAATCACATTGTATATTTTCATAGTGTTGATGTGACAAGCAGGAGCAGATGCCGAGTCTGCATCTTTGCACCTGATCTCGATCGAGTCGAGTCCCCTGGGGGCGAGACGGTGTAATAGGATAAGGGAGGGAGGCATAAAATGAGCAGCCGACATCTCGTCGATCCGGAACTGGCGCCCTTGCTGGAACTGTTTCCGACCGTGGAGTTCTCGACCGATCTCTTGCCGGAGATACGATTGCATGAGCTTCCGGTGGTCAGCGATCCCGACGTGGCCGCGCGGGTGGCCATGGAAACACGAGCCGTGCCCGGACCCGAGGGGGCGCCTGAGGTGTCGGTGAGAATTTATACGCCGCGGGAAGGGAACCGGGCGCGGCCCTGCATTTTCCACATGCATGGCGGTGGCTACGTCGTCGGCACGGCCGCCATGTTGGATCCGATGCACCGAGCCCTGGCGCTCGAGCTCAACTGCGTCATTGTATCGGTGGAATACCGTTTGGCGCCCGAAACACCGTTTCCGGGTGGAATCGAGGATTGCTATGCGGCATTGGCCTGGCTCTTCAAAGAGGCACCCAACTTAAGGGTGGATTCAGGCCGGATCGGCGTGATGGGCGAGAGCGCGGGCGGCGGGCTCGCCGCAGCCTTGGCACTCCTGGCGCGGGACCGCCGCGAATACTCATTGGCATTCCAGCACTTGATTTACCCCATGCTCGATGACCGGACCTGCGTATCGCGCGACCCTCATCCGCACACCGGGGAATACATCTGGACGCCCCATAACAATAAGTTCGGCTGGTCTTCGCTGTTGAATGCGCCGCCAGGGTCCGACGGGGTATCGATGTATGCGGCGCCGGCGCGCGCCGAGGATTTGAGCGGCTTGCCAAAGACTTTCATCTCGACCGGCGCGCTCGATCTATTTCTGGAAGAAGACATGGAATACGCCCGGCGTCTGATGCGAGAGGGCGTGCCGGTGGAATTGCATGTGTACCCCGGCGCCTATCATGCCTTTGATTTGCAGTTCGATGCCCGCGTCGCGGCGGATGCGAAACGCGATAGCAGCAGCGCCTTGCGCCGCGCGCTGCACCCCTAGGCCTGCGCGCAATGCGTCGGCATCTCTAGCCAAACCAGTAGGCGATGCCGCGCATTTCAATGCTGGCGCGCGAGGGTACTCCCTTGGGACAGGAGGGGTCGTCGAAGGCCGAATGCGGCACACAGTGCGGCTGGGCCGGATCTGAATCATTGGTCTTGAAGATCAGCGCCTCGTCGCGAGTCATATCAGAGAAATAGGACCAGCGATGCGCTGGGTTGTGGCGCACCACCCAGCCTTCGAAGGACCATTCGGGCTTGTCTTTCTCGTCGAAGATTGCGTCGGCGCACATCAGATCCGCGAGTTGGACGCTGCGTGCATCGCACACCGTCAAGGGAATGTCCTGTGGCGGAGCGGAGAGGGCGCGCCACACATTGTAATGGGCAAAACGCTGCAGGGCGCGCCCGCTCTCCTTCGGCATCGAGCGCTGCGCGAATTGCTCGGCGGTCGTATCGGAAATATCCACATGGATAAATCGCGCCGGCAACGAATTGGAGTACTTGCCGGCCTCTGTCGACCCTTCCCCGAATCGCAATACGCCGGGACTGGAGATGACGACAGCGTCCGCCCCGGTCACCTTGAGCAGTAGTTGTTCAATTTCCGTCGGATGGAGCCGGGCAACCTCCGCAGCATCCTTGAAATTCTCGACTGCACTGGTGTGGGCAAATAGTTCGAAGCCTTCCTCTTGAAGCGAGGGCGCTCTGATGCTTTTGCGTGCATCTTCGACGACAATTTTGCGCGGATCGAGGTTGAGGAGATCCCGCGAATGATCGTTGGCGTAGTAGCGGGGCCGCTGCGCCATCTCTCCGATGTAGTTGACCGTGCCCTCGACCGAGCGTGCGGACGCCCCTTTAGATTGTTGCGATGGAATCATAGGTAGTAGGCAATGGTCCGAAACTCGATGCTCTCCCGTGGCGCTGCGTTTTGCATGCGAGGATCCCGGAACGAGGTGTGGGGTGCGCGCCAAGCCTTGGAATGGTCGGAGTCGTGGAACTTGACCAGCAAGACCTCGTCCCGCGTCATGTCGGGGAAATACCACCAACGGTGCTCGGGGTTGAAGAAGAATATCGATGCGGCCGGCAATTGATCTTCGCCCTCGTGGTGGGCCGGGATATGGTCCGGGTCCGGCAGTTCTGCCAGCCGCACCATGACATTCGGGACCCCCTCGTCATTGCCCACGCTCGTCCCGTCGCAGACCGCCAGCGGCCAGTCTTGTGGAGGCTGCGAGAATGGACGCCACAAACTGCTGGCGATGAAGCGACTGAACCGGGGACGGCCGGCGAAGGATTTCTCGTAAGTGGCCGAGGCCAAGCGAACCGCTCGATCCGGCGTCATGTCGACGTGCACTTCGCTCGCCGGGGGCTGAGTCTCGGCACTGGTCGTGCCGGAGGTTCGAAGAACATAGCCGAGCGGAGCCACCAAATCGGCACCCGTCAGTGCTTTGACGATTCGATCGACTTCAGCGGCATAGACCGCATCCACTTCCGTCTTGTCTTTGAAGTCCCTGACCCGGCTCGGCTGATTGGTGAGCACGAACCCCTGAGTGTCCAAGCCCAGAGCGCGCTGCACGGGCCTGCCGTTTCTGATGAACACGCTATGTGGCGCGTACCGTCCCGTGTTGAGTTCTGCGCCCGGAGCGACGTAGCGCCGATTGATTCGTGAACCTGGGACGAGATAGTCAATCGTCGCCTCGACTCCCTCGGGTTGAGAGCCGCCCGCGTGGAAATCTTGCGTCGGATTGGGCTGAGCTGAGGACGCCATGGTCTGTATTCCAAGCCTTTGGCCGCATCGGGTCGCGAAGAATGATCACGACGGTACTGTATGCACCTTCGGGCCGTCAATTCCGAATAACGCCGCAGTGGATGAGACAAAGACCATCATCGAGGGAGAAAGCGTGGAGCGCTCCACGTTTGCTCGGCCGCTATCATCGGCAGCTCCGCCCACAGTAGCGCGGCGAAGCGCGGCAATGTCACTCAGGAGTCAATAATTGCAACCATAGTCATTTCAGTGCCCATTGATAATTACAGTTATCGCGACTGGATCGTTTTTGATTTCCTTTGAAAATCGGTGTATGAAGTCAAAATGACCCAGCGGAGCTCTGAATTCGCGCCAACGCCGATCGCACCGAAACTGGTGCTTGAAGGCCCGTTGGCGGCTCTGCTCGAATGGCAGTCGATGGCGCAGGGCGCTTACTCCGCCAATACGCTGCGCGCGCAGAAGGCGGACGGAGCGATATTCCAGGCGTATTGCGAATCCGTGGGCGAACCCTTTCTGCCCGCGTATCCCCACACCGTGCGCGCATTTATCGGTGCCCAAGTGAAGGCCGGCAAGAAACCCGCGACGATCCAGCGCTACTGAAGAAAATGGGGCGAGAGACCTCCGCGCGCCAGGACCAGGCGCATCCCTTGAATTGGAAGGACATCAAGGAATTTATCGATAGCGCCGGCGACGGGCTGCGCGCGGATCGCGAGCGGGCCATGCTCTGCGTGGCTTACGAAACGCTCGCGCGGCGCGGCGAGCTGGTGGCGCTCGAGGTTCGAGACATTGATTTCCTTCCGAACGGGACCGGGCAGGCGCTGATCCGCCGAGGTAAAACGGATGCGATAGGGCAGGGCAGAGTGGCCTATTTGTCGCGCACGACCGTGCGATGGCTCAAAGTATGGCTGGAGCATGCGGGCGTGGAGGAGGGGGCGGTATTTCGTCGATTGATCGGCCGTGCTCAGGTTGGCGGGGCGTTAAATTCCGGTAGCGTATCGCTGATCTTCAAACGGGTGGCGCAGTGGATCGGGATGCCGGCGCGATACGTCGCCGCGATTAGTGGCCACTCGACTCGCGTAGGAGCGACTCAGGATCTCGCGGCCCTCGACATTGATCTGGCGGCAATCACCCAGGCCGGAGGGTGGAAATCACCGCGCATGACACTGCAGTATGCGGAGAAGATCAATGTGGGACGATCAGGCATGGCGAGGGCGGCGGAGAAGACCGGAAGGGACTCGATAACGAACTAAGGTTGTGAGGGCCTGCCGGGTATTATCGAACGGAACGCGCTGCATGATGCCGCTTGAGAAGGGCTGCAAGAACGAGCAAGAAGCGGCATCGAGCGATTGTAAGAGCCAGCAAGACATTGGCGTGAGCTGACCTGTCCGAGGCATGGAATCGCTGGGACTCATGCGTGCGGTCGAAATTCGAGCGACTGAAGCAGGGATCGGCCAGGTGCGCTTACGTGATCAGAGCAGTGCCTCGCTCTGATACCGGGACTAGAGTGAGGCGAGTCGCGTGGAAATGATAGATAAGCTAATATTTTCAATTACTTGAACGAGTTCTCAAGCATTTGGCGCCGAGTCGAGTATAGACGGTGTGTAGCGCTTTCGAGTCGAATTCACCGTCACTATGTTACCTTTTGAATAATTGTGGCTGCCCAATATCCCCACGTCCATCAGATACGGGTCGAACGTTCAATCGTCGATGAGATGCTTGAGTCCATGCGTATTTCCGGGGCGCAAGGCTTTGAGCTCTTGGTTCTGTGGCTCGGCGAGATCGACGCGGAGCTCGGCGAGGCGACCGTGTTGCAGGCGTTCATCCCCAAGCAGAAGCCCATTCGAAGCGAGGATGGGGTCGGCTACTTCGTAAGCGGGGAGACTCTTTTCCTCATGAACCGTGCGCTGTCGGAGACAGGCCTACGCTTGATTGCGCAAGTGCATAGCCACCCTCAGGAGGCATATCACTCCGAGGCGGACGATCGCTACGCTATCATCACAGCGAACGGCGGATATTCGCTGGTTATTCCGAACTTCGGCGCCGTGGCGCCGGACCCCGCCTGCTGGGCTGTATACCAGTTGTTGGACAGGCGTTGGCTCGAGTTGAGCAAAACAACCGTTGAATCCTTATTCCTGGTGCGAGACGGCTTGTGGGCGTAAGCAAGATTCGTCTACGAAGCTTCCGAGGATTCAAGGACGCGGGTATTGAGCTCAAACCGTTGACCGTCCTCTTGGGGCCAAACAGCGCCGGGAAATCCTCGTTTGGCCATGCACTAGCGGCGCTCGCACACGCCCACCGTTCAGGAACGTCTGAGCCCTCTCTGACACCTAGGGCGCGGGATGCCGAAAAATGGCCGGTCGACTTGGGCGACACAAACGACCTGCGCACCACCGGATGTACGGGTCCCATTGAGATCGAGCTCGCCACGCCAGCGGGAGTCATCGTACTTGGTTTTGGGGGTCTGCCGCAGACATCCGAGCTGCTGCTGACGTACATTTCGCATCCCAGTGGCGCGGAGAGCCTGGCGATCGCACCGCATGAGGCGCCCTTGGCCAATACCATCCCGGTGACTTCGGTCGCCACGAGCGCGGTGGTGCCCTGGCAAGGCACGATCTCGGCAGCAGTGAATACGGTTCGCGCACGTCGCATCAACGAGCGGCAGTGGCAGGATGTCGATGCGCAAGACCAGGCCCTGGTCGTCATCACGCAGGGTCTCGTCATCAATGCGATCGATCATACGACCGGCTCGGGAAGAGCTTCGGGCATTCCTGCAGTCAGTGGTGTACCTGCGCGCGAATCGCAGACGGCCCTCACGATTCTACGCGGACGAGGTTGGAGAACCGCAAAAGCTTGGTTACAGCGGCGAGTTCACCACGTCAATGCTTTTTCGACGAGGAGTCGAGCCGGTAAGTTGGTTAGTTCCTCCTGCGTTGACGGATCCAACCATCGAGGCTGCTTCGCGGGATTGGAGCGAGACCAAACGATCATTGGTCGAGGCGGTCGACTACTGGATGAGGCACTTCAAACTCGCTGAGGGTGTCGCACCGATGCCAGCGACCGCATCCGACAGGGCGCTCCGGCTCCGGGTGACGCTTGAGGGAGCTCACGAACACGACATCACGGAAATCGGCTTCGGTGTAAGCCAGATCATCCCAGTACTTGTAGCTGGTCTCTTGCAAGGACCCGACGGACTCTTGATCGTGGACCTCCCGGAAGCGCATTTGCATCCTCGTCCACAAGCCTCCGTGGCAGATTTCTTTTGCTCGCTGGCTCTCGCAGGGAAATCGACGCTGATCGAGACTCACTCGGAGATGTTTTTCCATCGTCTGCGCGTGCGCGCTGCGCAGAACCCGGCATTGCTCGACAAGATCGCGGTGTATTTCATCGATGAGCCCAAGGAGGGCCTCTGCGCGATGCCGCGCCTCGTCGGGCTTCGATTTGAAGACGAGCTCAAATGGCCGGAGGGATTTCTGCAAGAGGCCTGGGAAATGGAGTCGCTCATCAGTGCCTATCGTGAAGCGGGGAGACGAGCAGCCAAATGACCCGGGCCCTCCTGGACCATCCCTGGGGACTTGAAGAGGTCATGAACGCGGCGTCGCCAGCGCACAACGCGCTACTTGATTTCGAGAAGCTGGTGCGGCGGCACGGGCTCGCCGTGGTGCCGTTCGTGGATGATGAGGAGCACTCAAGGGTCCTGCGGCAGCTTCGGGGACGAACCGCTGGTGCAGCCGCGGCGCGCCGTTTCTTCGCTCAGTGTGCTCGTCGGGCGTCTGACGGCCCCATGGCGACGCCCGTGACGGGAACGGAGCTTAGGCTTAGCACAACCTGGCGACAGGCGTTGCGAGATGAAATGAGGGATCCTAATGACTGGCGGGCCCCGCAAATCGTCGTACCCAAGAAGCGGAGCGGTGATTGGCCGGATGCACCCGAGGTCGAGGTGCGCTGCGAGGACTCACTCGATTCCCAACCGGGGCGTAAAACCTTGGTGCGTCTCGAGGGGTACCACGAGCATCCGCACGCCATGTCTGACCTCGATCCCTGGGCGTGCCTGGAAGGGTTATATAAACCCGAGCCCAGTGCTCGCATCCAACATCCTTGCGTCTTGCCAAAGCCACCGTGCCTCGAGAGAGTGTCAGCCGACATGCTGGCGGAAACCGTGGCTCACGCACGGGCACTCGGATGGGTGCAAAATGATTGTTATTTCTACATCCCACCGCCAGACCATGACTTCAACGCCGTGACTAAAGAAGAATGGCGGAGGGGCCGCGCATTTCCCTGGGTTCGCCACGACGGACTACAAGGTCCACGGCTCCGTGATACCAATGGCGTCGTATGGATTTGGGATCGGAACGAGCGCCACTGGGATGTACAGCTCCCGAATTACATTCGGGTGAGCCATGACGGACGAAAACTGACTTGAAATCTCAGCGGTCCATTTCGGATGGCGCCGTTGAGGGCCATTTGTCGCGAAACACGCGCTGGTAGTCGGCATCGCCACATATGCAACCCGGCTCGCGGGCGCGAGGCCTCGGCATAATTTTGGGGGAAGGTTTGAGGATATCGTCCCAGGCGACCAGCGGCTCGGGTTGTGAGTACGATATCAGGTCGGGGCTAGTCCGCTTCACGAGCTCGGTGATCATGAGAATGCCGGCCAGTGCCGACTGATGGGCGAGCGGCACCATCTCGAGCTTGCTGATGCCCTTCACATCCAGCGGTAGCGCGCCGCACACGATATTGGTGTAAAGATCCCCAAGGGATTTTCCGAGCCAAGGTTGCAGCAAGGACTCCTCGACCCCAAGGGTCATCGCCGCCGAGCGGATGTCCTCGACGATAAGGGGTTGATGCGTTATCCAGAGAAGCGTGGTCCTCTCCATCGGAAGTCCCAGCGCTTGCGCCGCCTGATCGATGGCGGAAAGCCCCTTCCCGCGCGGTTGATAGAGGCACGCAAGACAGGCGGCTTCCCGCGAGAAAACGTGCCATGAGGCACCGAGCGCCTGATCGCCGGTCCAGCCGTTGACGATGAGTCGAGGCAGTAACGCCTGTGCGGCGCGCCGGCCCTCGATGTTATCGACCGAGATTGCAGTGGTCGGTATAGCGCGGTGTTGAATATCCTCGGCGAATTCTTCGAGTGTGGTCGCGTGCGCGCTGGTCGTGAACTTGGTACGTGCGAGTGTGCGCGCGCCCACCGCAACCTTTGATGCATTGACGTCCGCAAGATTGGCGAGTACATACCGCTGAAGATTTGAGAGTTCAATGAGCTCGGCGTCGACGAGTTCGAAGTGACCCTGGGAGTGAGCGTCGCGACCTAGGGCCCAAAGCGCCGCGTTGCCGACGGCGCCCGCACCCGCGAACAACACATGTCCGAAGTCGCAACCGGAGAATTTGAGATCCCCGCCGGTGGCGGAATCAAAATTGAGCAACGAGACCGAGACATCGGGCTCGGCCGGAGTTTTCAGAAACGTGCGACGAAATAATTCCGCGCAGGCGAAGGTTGCGGCCGCCGCAGAGGAGTAGGGATTGCTCGGGCCGCGACTCCGCCCTCGAGCGTGCCCCAGATGAGCGACCCAGCCTGAAGCCTTGGGATAGAGAGATCCGGCCTCCCCGATCGCGCCGACGCAGATGCCGATGGAGCCGCGAGACTTCCTCACGAATTCGATCTGCGGATTGATGCGAAGCGCAAGCGCTTGCAACGCCTCACACACAGCGTCGGGACCCGAGAGAAAGAGCCTTGGATAGAGCCGCGAGAGAAGGTTAGTCGAGAGCTCAGCGATCCATCGGTCGTTCTCGCTCAACGTCTTGCCGCACTCGATGCCGACCGTCGTGCGTTCAAGCATTTGGTCGAGCGACTCACGAGAGACCGCGAGGTGTCCGCCGAGCGCCCCCAACACCCGCTCGAAAAAGGGAGCCAGAGCCATGCTATGCTTTGGCCTCTGCGTCCCACTGCACCATGAGTCCCGTAGGTTGGAAGATTACCGTGGGTCGAGTCAAATCAATACAGACGCGCCACAGTGACATGATGATCGCGAACAGGCTCATCTCCGCGCGGTACAAGAGCCAGCTATCGCCCGAGTGCTGTGGGTGCTCGTGGTATTCCCGCACGCCTCTCAGGCAAAGGAATGGCTTATGCGTCACCGGATGATCGTCCAAAAGCACGAGATGCGCTTGGCGCTGATGCTCGTACTCAATGGCGCGAAGCATGGTCGCATACGTGAGGAGGACATCGGTCCACGGGTCTCGAAACTCAAGCGACGGCGCGCGCAAATCGTAGTCGGTAAGGTCGAATCGTGCCTTGAAGGCTCGTGCCGCGAGGCTTGGAATCTCAGCGGCCTGGAACGCCGTCGCTCCGGCCGGTACAACGACGTTCAAAGGCACAGGTCCCGGGATCGCCATACGCAGTGGATATCGCGGCACCAGAACACATTCAACGATCGGAAATTCGGAAGGACCCACGACGAAGATCCCGCGTGTTTCGAGCGCGGCTCTGTGCTCAGAGAGGCGCTTGATCTCGCGCTCGTATTTGATACGGCAAACGGTAGGATCTACCCTGGTCAAACCCCGCCCGCCCCAACTTTAAGGCTCAAAAACAGCCGAGCGCCTTCGTGCAATTGCAATTCCTTGGGTGTGCGAGGCTGTTCCAGCAAGACACCGTGCACGTCACGCACCTCCCATTCCTCGGGCGGGCGACCGGTATTCCCGCTCTCGCGCAGTGCTTGTGCAACGGCAAGCTTCAATGGTGCAGTCGGGTCGGTGACGACTTTGCAGTCCTCGCCATTGATGATAAACACGAGAAAAAATTCGTGACGGCCCAGGCGGTCTTTATCCTTCGGCAATTGAACACCTTCTTTTGTCTCAATCGCGCCTCGCGCGGCACGAACGCCATAGTACCTTGATCAAGTGTTGTAGGCTGTTCTGGGTTCAGCATCCCATATCTCCCGTGTAATCAATATGTTAGCAGAGAGCCTCGTCGGCTGCATCGCAGCTTCCGACCGCTGTTGTGGTCCATTGAACTTGGACGCCCAGCTAGAATTCAGCGTTCCGCTGGCATTTTGCGGTGGATGGCCATTGAGTTCTCAGAACTCCTCGTGTCGTCCGAAGTCTTGGTGCGCCAACTCGTGCTACTTAACGGATGTCGATTTATTGGCAGCAGAGGATAACCAATTATCGGTTTGGGCATTCGGCCACGACCTTTCACCGCGCACCGATTGCGAGATCATTAGATAAATGCCCGGCACACAGATCAGCCGAGGTGGCGGCCCGATTCTAGGCGATGCTATAAGCTGGACACCGAATTTGCATTATTTGCCCGAGACTGAGACGGTGGATACGCGGTGAGGGCGAATTCTGTAGTCGGTGCGGAGGGGCTATTGAGCAACTATGAAGAGCTAATGTACCGCGCGTTCGTTGCTGGGCATGTGACGTTCGGGAACGCGCCGGCTGAACTCTAAAGTCGCTAATAATGGGTTCAAAGTATTCCGACTACTCGCACCATGCTACCCGTCATCAGGGTCTGCTTGAGCAATACAGCGCGCTATTTCGATTCAAATCCGCCATATTCGGCGGTTTGGCGATGAATGCCATGACCTCGACCATGCGGTTTCAGATTGAATCTGCGGGGCACACGGAGGTCCTTCGCTCCAGTGAGGTTCTATCCCACGCTCACCAGCTGGCGGCGGCTGCTGGAGTAACAGACGACCGTTCATTAAAAGGAATCCAGCAATACCTCAAATCTCTTGCCGCGTCGGCCCGCCAGCTTGCGAAGCCAGGAAGAATAACCCGAGCAAAGAGACATCAGAAAAGCCCATCGGAAAGGATTATCGAGGATGCCATCTCAAGCAGGCGCTTGGAGATTGAAAGCGAGCTGAAGATGATTCCGCCAAGCTTGGAGAAGGCATGGGCTGCACTGGCGCACGAAATTGACGATGAGGATGATGGCCCGCCTGACGCGCTATGCGCCTTTGGAGTCGATGAGTCCAAGTCCCGTTTCAAAGTCAATGTCGACAATCGGCGTAGAGACCTGCTGAGCGGGAATGCGATGAGGACGTCGGCGAGAGGCTATGAGCCGTATTGGTATGCCAGCTATCTCCGATACTACGAAACATTCGAACCGAAGGACGCCCGAGAGCTGTTACTCAGTGAAGCGCGTGACGTTGAGGACCAAATGCGGCCGTTGGCTTCGTTGGTTGAGTCGGGAAGGGAAGACGCCGCTCAAGAGCTTCCCCATTTCGTAGATGTTATGGTCGCGCATGGTCGGTGCCGGATCGTCCGAAATGTGTTGTTCCGTGTCGCCCGTCGAGCGGTTCCTGCGGTTCTAAGACTGCAAAAGCCGAAGGGCGCCTGGGCAGATTGGGAACGCCCAACGCGAGGAGCACAGACCGTGACTCTGCTAGACGATCCTGCCACCACTGCGGCTGCAGTGATATTCCTTGCTCGTTATGGTTCCGCTGAGGAATGTGAAGGAGCACTAGCTCGCAGCCAGAAGTGGTTGGTGCAGGTGCAGATGGAAAACGGAAGTTGGGTTTCGATTCCTACGCGGGGCATCGGTCTCCCGGTCTCAACCACTGTCCAAGTCTTAGATGCACTCAGACTCACTGGCATTCCAGTAGATCACCCGGCCGTGCTGAAAGGGGAATCGTTTCTATTAAGCCAGCAGCAGCTACCCGGTCTCTGGTGGGAGCGAAGCGGTCGGTGGAACACACATGTTACTGCCCAAGTACTCGAGTACTTTCAATCTCGATTGGAGCGCCCTGGTGCGCTGAATTCGTATCTAAAGTCCGCCCGTGCATTGCTCCTTAAAAGCGAGCAGCTTTCTCTTTCCGAAGACAACGCCGACGCGCAATTGGCAACTACGGCCGCATATCATGGACTTGAGCATTTCCTTTATGGTTGCTTATTAACAATTGATTCCGCTGAGCCGATCTACGCGGATAATAAGGGTACAACGATCGGCTTCAATGACGCCCTTGGCGCGTTCGAACGAGCACTGAAAGAGCAGGGGAAGGTGTCATCCAATGCTAGGCTGCCCTATCGCCAGCAGCTAAAGCATCTGGGCGCTAAGAGGGATATGTTCGTTCACCGCGCTGAATCCATATCGATTGGAGATGCTTTTTCGTTTGTCGCGACGTGTCGAGCGTTTGTTCAGCGCTATGATTTGACGCTACTCGGATTCCGTCTTTGTGAGTGAAGTCCGACTCCGCCGGTGACGGAGATTTAAAGTCGCCGACGTTATGAGAATGTGGGCATTGCACGGAGAAGGAGATTAGATGTCGAAGCTCGTGAAACAATATGGGGCGGTGGCAATCCTTGACGCGCTGGGAGCAAAGAACTTCTCGGAGCAGGACATTGCAGCCTTTCTAGAATCACGGGAGCGTGTCCTAACGGAGTTGAGCGAGTGGGTGGAAGATCCGCACGGTTCTGTGAAGATCGATCCCAAGGAGCTCGTTACTTTCACGTTTAACGACACCATTCTCATCGTTCTGCGTTCGGGCGATCAACCGTTGGCGTTGTCTAAGGCCACATCGTTTGCCGCGGTGCTTCGAAAATTCGTGGTCGATTCTCTTGTCGCCGGCCTGCTGTTCCGCGGGTCGGCAGCTCTCGGTACGTTTTACGTCGACGAAGACACCAATACCGTAATGGGCGACGCAGTCACTGACGCCGCTCAATGGTATGAGAGTAGCGATTGGATGGGCATCCACTTTACGCCGCGGTCTTGCATCGAATTGGAGCGGATGTTCTTGAAGCACGAAGACTACAAGGAATGGGCTGTGCTCAGATATCAAGTTCCGCTGCGCGACGGGAAGTCGCTGGACACCTATGCGATTAATTGGCCCAAGATTTTCATGGTAAAGCGCCTGCGACCGTGGAAAGATTCATTGCCACTTCGAGCGAAACTGCTTGGATTCCTTTCTCGCCATCGGATACCGCTGGGCACAGAGCAGAAGTACTCTAAGACGATTGCTTTCTTTGATCATTCAATCGAGAAGGAAACCCTCCGTATCAAGAACAGGTGACAAGAGAATAGCCTACCCAATGACGTATGACCGCAATGTGGCAGGACAGCAGCCGTATTTTGGAGATGCCAGAACCTGAATTGGGAAGATCACCGAACTGTGGTTCAGCATTCATCGTGCATGATGAGGGCTTGGCGTTATCGGCACCGCGGCGAAACCAGGAATTTCCACATGAATATCTGCAGAACTGCGCCGTCTGTGCAAGACGCAATAACTCAAATGCCGCGCCGCCACGAAACTTCGCATAACGCATTGTATGTTTTTTGCCCGCGTTTATTGTCTCCAGAAGACTTAACGCCCCAGGCAATCAATTGTTCGCGCGACACGACAGAATGCCTTGCCATCGGTCTGTAAGGTGTTCAACAGCGTCGCCTGCGATCCACGCGGACGCCCTTAATCTGGCCCCGTGGGCGTATGCCCAGGCAGCCACGTTAACGACTGCGTCCAAGTCCACTAAGATCCCGGCCTGCCGCCCGGCATCTCCAATGGTGGAAACATGGTCCGCATTTCGTTGTACCCAGCTTTCTAAGTGTGCCTCCGCAGCCAGAAGGTCGCTTATTTTGCGGTTGCACAGTTTGTGCGCATATACGAGGTTATGCGCAAGATCCCGAGGGTAGCGCGACCACGGTACAAAATGATCGACTTCACCCGCATCGACACGCTTCATGCAATAAAGACACAGCCCGCTTTGGATGTCCGCGAGCGGCTCGAGCATTTTGGTCAGGGCCGCCCGTTCTGCGCCAAATAGAAATTGACCAAGGTCGGATGTGGCACCAAGCAGGGATGCGTTAATTGGTATTTGTTGAATGAAGCGCTGCCACTCAGATTGAGCCATTCGGGTGATCATTCCGTGAAAGCGTCGAAAATTGGCTGACACGCCGGGTTTGAGACGGATATTTCCCGCGACCGGGCTGCGCGAATACAAGAATTCGAGATTTTCATTGCGCAATACTTGCAGACGCCACAGCGGCATCTTCTCGACAAGGCGCGCCGTTCGGGTCACCGCTGCTCCCCAAGCCTTCGATGCTCTGGCGATGGTGATCGTGGGTGACTTCGATCGGAGCTGCTCGACAACGGCGATCATGGAGGCCTGCTGGCCGGTGTTTTGTATCAGGGTACCGTACGAACCATCCGCGACGCTTCGACCGTAAGGCGCGCCTTGGCGCCAGTAGAGCTCAATAAACTGTTCGGCAATCATCCGGATGGATAGGTCGAGTTCACTCCCGTCGTCGCGTCCGAGCTGCACGGCGAGATCCGCAATTGAGACCAGCAGAGCGTATTTGTATGTTGCGACAAACTGTCCCTCCGACAGCAGGCGTTCGATCTGTCCCAGGAATGCGACCTGCTCAGCGGGCGTTGGTGCGGGCGGTTCGATCATCCGGTTGGGCTGTCGCTGGGCTGAGAACCATCACCGAGATAATTCGCCTTGTCCGCAATGATGTGGCGTACGCCTCCCCGGGGATCGCCGACATCGCCTTGGTATCTTGGGATGAGATGGACGTGGAGGTGAAAAACTGTCTGGCCCGCTGCGGCGCCACAGTTAATACCGACATTGTATCCGTCGGGTCGGTGACTCTTTTCAATTATGGCCTTGGCCTGATCAATGGCGCTAACCAGGGCCACGTGTTCTTCAAGCGTGGCCTCGAACCAAGTCGGTATGTGTCGTCGCGGAATGAGGAGCGCATGGCCGGGCGACACCGGGTAGGCGTCCCACAAGCCAAACACCTGATCGCCGCAAAAAAATACGCGAGCTTCTGGTGGGTTGCAGAACGGGCATTCCATGGGCCGAAATGGTATCCCAGACCCCATCCGGCACGGGCGGCTTCCCCTTTCTGTTCGACCATGATTGTTGGCTCACCGGCGCTACCAGTCGGAATGCCATCCTCGGAGCCAGTATAAACCAGTAAACTCAACTAGATGGCTGCACTCGACCGAGGGCTCTACGAAGTACTCATCACTGAGGCGCTCGATGCCCAATTGGGTCGCCTCGGCGAGCACCTCCGCGCTATCCGCGGCGATTTGCGGGCGGCGGAAGCGGCCGATCGCATAGGGCTTCATTTGGCGCGGGTCGTCGGACAAGCCATCGCCGCGATCGACGAGCGGCAACGAACGGCGGTGGGCATCGATCTCGCGCGCCGCTTAATCGACATGATTCGGGCAATGCCAGATGCTGCCGGTCTTGCCGCTGAGCGGCCAGTTGAAGCCGGCAAATTGCTTCGCAGCATCATCGGCCGCCTCCCCGACGGGCGGCCGGAAGTCATTGCGGCGCCCCTGATCCCGCTTCTCGATACAACCTTGCTGACCAATGCACCGGGTGAGCCTCGCGTCGGGCACCAGTTGAGCGCCGAAATTCGTTCAGCCGACCGGGTCGATGTCGTAATGGCCTTCATTCGCCGGAGCGGCATCTCACCGCTGCTAGAGGGCCTCACAGGTCACTGTACGGCGGGTCGGCCTCTGCGGGTCCTGACAACAACCTATACCGGATCCACGGAAGCCCGCGCTCTCGATGAATTGCGTGAAGCCGGCGCCGACATCCGGGTGTCCTTTGACACGGATAACACGCGGCTACATGCCAAGGCATGGCTTTTCCATCGGCAATCCGGCTTCTCGACGGCCTATATCGGATCCTCGAACCTCACCCATTCCGCCCAGATCAGCGGCCTGGAATGGAACGTGCGGGTCTCCGGCGCCCGCAATCCCGACGTCATCGATAAAGTCGCGGCGGTTTTCGAGAGTTATTGGCAGCACCCGGATTTTAGTCCCTATGATCCCGTGGAATTCCGGGCGCGGATGGCAGACGGCGCTGATGCTCGGACCACCGTCACTTTAAGCCCAACGGAGCTGCGCCCGGAGCCCTTCCAGCAGCGACTGCTGGAACAAATCGCGCTGTCCCGCGAGCAGGGACATCACCGAAATCTACTCGTCGCAGCAACCGGGACGGGAAAGACCGTCATGGCGGCGCTTGACTATGTGGGCCTGCACGAAACCTTGCCCCGTGCCCGATTGCTCTTTGTCGCCCACCGGG